>ERZ1066137.1288-NODE-1288-length-12702-cov-6.724203_pt1 | contig 12702 bp, 11 predicted proteins | sample MGYA00382784_ERZ1066137 | MGnify/ENA primary metagenome ERZ1066137 (study PRJEB33369, sample SAMEA5778367) | biofilm metagenome | biome: Industrial cooling water; feature: Water cooling tower basin; material: Biofilm | place: United Arab Emirates | collected... | reverse complement strand
GTCATCGGCTTGTCGTGCGAGAAGTCGAAGCGCGTGCGCTCGGCATCGACCAGCGAGCCCTTCTGCTGCACGTGGCTGCCCAGCACCTTGCGCAGCGCGGCGTGCATCAGGTGCGTGGCCGAGTGGTTGTGCATCGAGCGCGTGCGCAGCGTGGTGTTGACCTTGGCCGTGACCTTGTCGCCGATCGACAGGCGGCCGGTGGCGAGCTTGCCGTGATGGCCGCTGACATCGGCCTGCACCTTCAGCGTGTCGTCGACGGTGAAGGTGCCAGCGGGGCCGACAAGCTCGCCCTTGTCGCCGACCTGACCGCCCGACTCGGCATAGAACGGCGTGGCATCGAGCACCACGATGCCGGTCTGGCCGGCCTGCAGCTCGTTGACCGCGGTGCCGTCGGCGTACAGCGCCACCACCTTGCCTTCGCCGCTAAGGTAGTCGTAGCCGGTGAACCGCGTCTTGGCGCCGGCGTACTCCACACCGCCGACCATCTTGAACTTGCCGGCCGCGCGCGCCTGCTCGCGCTGCCGCTCCATCGCCTGCTCGAAGCCGGCGTGATCCATGCCGATGCCGCGCTCGCGGCAGATGTCGGCCGTGAGGTCGACCGGGAAGCCGTAGGTGTCGTACAGCAGGAACACGGTGTCGCCATCGAGCATCCGCGCGTCGCCCGAGCCGAGCCGGCCCAGCGCCCCCTCGAGGATCTTCATGCCGTGCTCGAGCGTTTCGCCGAAGCGCTCTTCTTCCTGCTTGAGCACCTGCTCGATGCGCGTCTGCTGCTCGCGCAACTCGGGATACGCCGCGCCCATCTCGGCGGCCAGATCGGCCACCAGCGTATGGAAGAAGGGCTGCGTCTGCCCCAGCTTGTAACCGTGCCGAAGCGCGCGCCGGATGATCCGCCGCAGCACGTAGCCGCGGCCTTCGTTGCCGGGGATCACGCCATCGGCGATCAGGAACGCGCAAGCGCGGATGTGATCGGCGATCACCTTCAGCGAGTTGTTGGCCCGATCCTCGCAGCCGGTAGCGCGTGCAGCGGCCTGGATCAAGTGCTGGAAGAGATCGATCTCGTAGTTGCTGTGCACGTGCTGCAGCACCGCCGCCAGGCGCTCCAGGCCCATGCCGGTGTCCACGCAGGGCTTGGGCAGGAGCGTCAGCGTGCCCGCCGCATCGCGGTCGAACTGCATGAACACGAGGTTCCAGACCTCGATGTAGCGGTCGCCGTCAGCGTCCGGCGAGCCGGGCGGGCCGCCCTGCACCTCGGGGCCGTGGTCGTAGAAGATCTCGGAGCACGGACCGCAGGGTCCGGTGTCGGCCATCTGCCAGAAGTTGTCGGACACGTATTTCGGCTGGCCGGGCTTATCGCCGATGCGCACGCAGCGCTCGGGCGGCACGCCGATTTCCTGGGTCCAGATGTCGAACGCCTCGTCGTCATCGACGTAGACGGTGGTCCACAGCTTCTCTTTCGGCAGCTGGTAGACCTCGGTCAGCAGCGTCCACGCAAAGCGGATCGCCTCGCGCTTGAAGTAATCGCCAAAGCTGAAATTGCCGAGCATCTCGAAGAACGTGTGGTGGCGCGCGGTGTAGCCCACGTTCTCGAGGTCGTTGTGCTTGCCGCCGGCGCGCAAGCTCTTCTGCGCGGTGGTCGCACGCTTGTACGCCCGCTGTTCGCGGCCGGTGAACACGTCCTTGAACTGCACCATGCCGCTGTTGGTGAACAGCAGCGTCGGATCATTGGCCGGCACCAGCGACGAGGCGCGCACGATCGTGTGGCCCTGGCTCTCGAAGAACTTGAGGAACTTGTCGCGGATTTCTGCGCTTTTCATGGCTGCCGGTGGGAGGGTGGATGCGTGGACGCGGTGCCGCGTGCGGCGGGCGTCGCACTGACGCCGGACCGCCGTCGCACGGCGCGTAACTTCGCGCCGCGATTGAGGTTTTAAGGGCGCGTCGATGATAGCCGACCGACCCGCCTCGACCCGCGCTGATTCACCATGAAGAGGCCCGCCGGCCGGGCTCGGCAGCCGGCCGCTCGCCGGCGCAACAGCCGTCAGCGCACGCTGTGGCAGATCGACGCGAACGCGGCGATGGTCGGATGGTCCGCGCCGGCCACGCGTGCGGCATGCGCCAGGCCGGAAAGCGCGAACACCAGCATCACCGCGCCGGCGACGGGGCGCAGCCAGCTGCGCGTGCTCGCCATCAGCCCGCCGCCGCCCGCACCGGCGAGCGCCGGCCGCGACGCGACCACATCGACCACCAGCAGGTTGGGCAGCGTGCCGAGACCGAACGCCAGCATCACCGCCGCCCCCTGCAGCGGACCGCCAGCCACCAGCGCCAGCGGCAACGCGGCGTACACCATGCCGCAGGGGATCCAGCCCCAGGCCAGCCCGGCGACGTACGACTGCGCCGCCGAGCGCGGCGGATACGCCTTGCGCGCCCACGGGCCGACCAGCTTCCACACGCCGACGCCGATCGGCTCGATCTTCTTCAGCCAGCGACTGCGGCCGAACATCGAGGCGGCGATCGCAGCCAGCATCAGGCTGCCGACGATCAGCAGCACGATCTGCACCGGCAGCACGTCCGCGGCGTACAGCCCGCCACCGATCAGGCCGACCAGCGCGCCGGCCGCCGTGTAGCTGCTGATGCGACCGGCGTGGTAGCCGAGCGCCAGGTGCGCGGCCGGCACGTCGCGCGGGCGATTCATCTGCAGCGCGCCGATGAATCCGCCGCACATGCCGGCGCAGTGCAGCCCGCCGAGCAGCGACAGCAGGAACGCGGCGGTCAGTTGGGGCAGCAGGTCCACGTGAGGTCTAGCGTCCGGCGTCGAGCGTCAGGTTCGAACGCTCGACGCCAGATTGCCCTCAGACGATCTTCGAGTACTTGCGGATCCGCTCGTCGCTGCGCAGGTAGCGGTCGAAGCTCATCGCGATCGCACGAATCAGCAGCTTGCCGCGCGGCAGCACGCTGATCCACTCGTCGGTGTTCTCCACCAGGCCTTCGTCGATGAACGGCCGCAGCGCCTCGATCTCGCGCTTGAAATACTCGTCGAACTTGATCAGGTGCGACTGCTCGACGGCCTCCTTGCTGACCTCGAAGTGGCACATCAGCGCCATGATCACCGCGCGCCGCACCAGATCGTCCATGTCGAGCAGCACGCCGCGCGCGGTCGGCAGCATGCCGTTCCTCAGCCGGTCGTAGTACTCGTCGAGCTCGCGCACGTTCTGCGAGTAGGTCGGGCCGATCTTGCTGATGCTGGACACGCCCAGGCCGATCAGGTCGCAATCCGGGCGGGTCGAGTAGCCCTGGAAATTGCGGTGCAGGCGGCCCTGCTGCTGCGCGCGCGCCAGGTCATCGTCGCCCTTGGCGAAGTGATCCATGCCGATGTACTGGTAGCCGGCCTCGGTCAGGCGCTGGATCGCGTCCATCATGATGCCCATCTTCTCGGTCGGCGACGGCAGGTCGGCGGCCTCGATCCGGCGCTGCGGCTTGAAGCGCTCGGGCAGGTGCGCATAGTGGTACAGCGCGATGCGCTCCGGGCTCAGCGCCAGCACCTTTTCCAGCGTGCTGGCGAAGGTCTTGCGCGTCTGCTTGGGCAGGCCGTAGATCAGGTCGAGGTTGACCGACTTGAAGTCCGCCTGGCGCGCCGCGTCGATCGTTGCCTTGGTGATCTCGTAGCTCTGCAGCCGGTTGACGGCAATCTGCACATCCGGCTCGAAGTCCTGCACACCGACCGACATCCGGTTGAAGCCGAGTTCACCCAGTGCCGCCACCTTGTCGGGCGGCGTGGACCGCGGGTCGACCTCGATGCTGTATTCGCCCCTCGGGGCGAGCGGGAAATGCGATGTCAGCAGCTTCATCAGCTGCCGCAGTTCGTCGTTCGACAGGAACGTCGGCGTACCGCCGCCAAAATGCAGCTGTTCGATCTGGCGCGGGCCAGTCAGCAGCCCGTCGACCAGTTCGACTTCGCGGGCCAGCGCCTCCAGGTACTCGCCGGTGCGGCCGTGGTCCTTGGTAATGACCTTGTTGCAGGCGCAGTAGTAGCAGACCGTGTTGCAGAACGGCAGGTGCACGTACAGCGACAGCGGCACCTTGGCCGCGGTCTCGCCGCGCCGGGCCAGCCAGCCCGCGAAGGCATCGGGGTCGAACGCATCGACGAACCGGTCGGCCGTCGGGTACGAGGTGTAGCGCGGACCGGGAATGTCGAAGCGCTGCAGCAGCGCCGGATCCGGAACGGCGACCTCATTGCGTGTTGACATCAGCATCGAAAGCGTCCTTTGGCAGTTTTGCCTGTAACGCACACGGTGGCACGGGATTGCGATGGGTGCACGTTCTCCCGTGTATTATTTCGGGGCTCGCGCGGGATTGGTTGATGAGAGTCAATCTGACCGACTACCTCCCCCGGACAAGAACAAAGCCGCAGAGCAACGGCTCAAAACCAGAGACAGCGCGCAGCCGACGGGGATCAACGAGGGTCCTGTGCAGTGCAGACGGGTGGAGAGGCGTAAACAATGAACGGGCCAAGTTTTTCCGTATCGCATCTGAAGGTTGCATGTTCGAACTGCAACCTGCGCGAGCTGTGCCTTCCTCTGGGCTTGTCCTTGACGGACATTGAAAAGCTCGAGGAACTGGTGGCCACGCGCCGGCGCATCAAGCGCGGCGAGTCGCTGTTCCGGGCAGGCGACCGCTTCGAGTCGCTGTATGCGGTGCGGCTGGGCTTCCTCAAGAGCACGGTGATGTCGACCGACGGTCGCGAGCAGGTCACCGGCTTTCACATGGCCGGCGAACTGGTCGGCATGGACGGCATCAGCAACGAGCAACACTCGTGCGACACGGTGGCGCTGGAAGACACCGAGGTCTGCGTGATCCCGTACGAGCGGCTGGAAGAAGTCGCCGGATCGGTGCCGGTGCTGCGCAACCATTTCCACAAGGTCATGAGCCGCGAGATCGTGCGCGAGCACGGCGTGATGCTGCTGCTGGGCAGCATGCATGCGGAAGAGCGGCTGGCCGCGTTCCTGCTGAACCTGTCGCAGCGATTTGAAGCGCGCGGCTACTCGCGAACGGAGTTCGTGCTGCGCATGACCCGTGCGGAAATCGGCAGCTTCCTCGGCCTGAAGCTCGAGACCGTGAGTCGAGTGCTGTCGCGCTTCGCGCACGACGGGCTGATCGAGGTGAACCAGAAGCACGTGCGCATCATCAACACCGATGGACTGCGCGCGATCGTTTCGGGCACGCCGGCCGCATCGTGCGAGACACCGGCGCCGGCCGCCGCGGCAGCCAACTGACAGGCTCCGTCAGCGACGCGCGGTCACCGAGCGCATGACAAAAGAAAACGCGCGCCTTTGGCGCGCGTTTTCTTTGGTGGTTGCTTGTGGATTGACGGTCAGGTGCAGCCGGCTGCCTCGCGCTTCGGGCACCCCTCCGGCCGGTCGTGCGACGGCAGCGGACACCGGTTGACCTCGAACGGCGAGCGCTGCAGGAATACGGTGAGCGCACTGGCGGCCGCACACACGGCCCAGAAGAAGAAGAAACCGGCGGTGTACACCGGCATGCGGGCGGCATCGAGCGGCACGCCGAACACCGCGAGATCGTGCGGGTCGATGACGGCAAAGAACACGAGTTCCGCGACCGCGGCCACCAGGAACGACGGCCACAGCACCCACAGGATCCGCTGCGCGAGATTGGACGACATCCTTGCCTCCTTGGCGCCGGCTTGCGCCGACGACCTGTCGTTGCGCCGTGCTCGATCGGCACGTTGCGCGTCGCCGGTGTGCGTGTGACCCACCCGACGCGTGAGCCGCGCCCTGCAGCGACCAGACCACTTTAGCAGCGGTAGGCCGCCCGAGGGCGCAACAAGCCGTCGCTATCGCGGTGTGCCGACCCGCAGCGGCTGGCCTGCCATGATCATCGAAGCATCACCGTCGATGCGCCAGTCCTTGGCTTCGAGCACCAGCCGCCAGTTCACGTGGCCGGTGATCGGCGACGACTCGTGCCACTGGCCGACGTACTCGACCTGGCGACCATCGTCGTGCACCGCCACGCGCGCCAGCACGGCTTCGCGATCGGCGCCGCCGCGACCCGGATGGACCAGGCGCAGCTTGAGCGACGCCTCGGGCGGCGGCGCCTGCAGCGCGTCGAGCCTCACCCGCACCTCGTCACCGTTGCTGATGCCGCGCGTGACGACCTCGGCGCGCAGGCCGATCTTCTCCGCCTGCTGCGACCGCGCCAGTTGCTCGTTGATGGCCAGTCCGCGCTTGTAGTAATCGGCAGCCACCACCCCGTCGGCGCTGCGAATCGCCAGCGTGATGGTGATGATGCAGCCGATCACCGCGGCGGCCGGCGGCACCATCACCAGCCACGGCCAGCCCTGGCGGTACCACGGCGTCGGATCGATGTCGGTGGCAGCGTTCATCCGGTCTCCTTGCGTCGTCGTCGATAAGGTGGGTCGGGCAGCCATCAGCGGCGCAGCCCGAGGAATGTCGTGGTCTCGTGCACGCGGATGCCGGCGTCGTCGTGCGCGGCGACGTCGATCGCGATCTTGTGCGAGCCGGCCGGCACCGTCTCGGCTGGTGCCTGCACGCGCAGCGGCACCGATTTGCTGGAGGCCGGCGGCACCTCGAACGTGGTCTCGCTGGCCGCCACCAGGCCGGGCAGGCCACTGACGGTCAGCGTGTAGGTGCGCCCCACCTCGGTGGTGTTCATCACCTGCAGCCGGTAGACGTTCTCGACCTGCGCCACGCCCTTGTCGTCGATCACCTCGCGCGCCAGCGCGGCGCGGTCGCGGATCACGTCGACCTTCAGCGGCACGCGCAGGTACACCGCCACCGCGAGCGCCGCCACGATAGTGGACAGGATTGCGGTGTAGACCATCACGCGCGGCCGGAAGATGCGCTTGACGATCCCCGCCCGCGAGTAGTGCTGCGACACCGAGTTGGTGGTCGCGTAGCGGATCAGTCCGCGTGGCAGGCCGGCCTTGTCCATCACCCAGTCGCAGGCATCGATGCACGCGGCGCAGCCGATGCACTCGTACTGCAGGCCGTCGCGGATGTCGATGCCGGTGGGGCAGACCTGCACGCACAGCGCGCACTCGACGCAGTCGCCCAGCCCCTGGCCCTTGCGGTCCTTGCTCTTGCTGCCCTTGCCGCGCGGCTCGCCACGCTCGACGTCGTAGGTGACGATCAGCGTGTCCTTGTCGAACATCGCGCTCTGGAAGCGCGCATACGGGCACATGTACTTGCACACCTGCTCGCGCATCCAGCCGGCGTTGCCGTAGGTGGCGAAGCCGTAGAACAGCACCCAGAACAGCGACCAGCCGCCGATGGACAGCGCCAGCATGTCGCCGCCGAGTTCGCGGATCGGCGTGAAAAACCCGACGAAGGTGTAGCCGGTCCACAGCGCCAGCGCGATCCACGCGGCGTGCTTGCCGAACTTCTTGGCCACCTTGGCGGCACTCCACGGTGCCTTGTCGAGCGCCATCCGCTTGGCGCGATCGCCTTCGATGCGCCGCTCGATCCACATGAACAGCTCGGTGTAGACCGTCTGCGGGCAGGCATAGCCGCACCACAACCGTCCGCCCACCGCGGTGAACAGGAACAGCGACAGCGCCGAGATGATCAAAATGGCCGTCAGGTAGATGATGTCCTGCGGCCACAGCACGAGGCCGAAGATGTAGAACTTGCGCGCGGCCAGGTCGAACAGCACCGCCTGCCGGTCGTTCCACTGCAGCCAGGGCAGCCCGTAGAACACCAGCTGCGTGAGCCACACCAGCGCCCAGCGCCACTTCTGGAAGAAGCCGAGCTTGTCGCCGATCTTGGCGCGCGGGTAGATCTCCTGCCGCTTGGCGTACAGCTTCTCGACCTCGCCGTCGGCAGCGGCAACGGGCTGGATCGGGATCACGGTGCCACCGGCCTTGGGACGCCGGGCCTCGGCAACCTTGGGATCGACCACGGAACTCATGCAGATTTCACCTGACGCGCGGGAGAGGTGTCGCGCAGAAAGACAAGGGCGGACCATCGGCGTGTAACGGACGCCGTGTCACCCGCAACTGTCGCAGAGCGTCCGCGCGCGGCGCTTGGCCTGGATCAAATCGCCGGGCATGCGGCCGTGCGACGGCGGAGGTAGGTCACACAGGGCCCTCGTCGAGAACGCGAACGGGAACAAAGCGGGAAAGACGCCGCAAAAGAATCGGGCCACCTTGTGGGTGGCCCGCGACACTGCCGGACACGCGGGCCGCCGCGGGCGGCCCGGCTGCTTGCTCGCTTACTTCTTCGCCTCGGCCGTGGTCGGGTTGTTCAGGCTGTAGACGTAGGCCGACACCAGATGCAGCTGCGCGTCGCTCAAGATGCCCTTGAACGACGGCATCACGCCGCCGCGGCCCTTGCTGATGGTCTCGACGATGCCCGACACCGTCTGGCCGTACAGCCAGCCGCCCTTTTGCGTCAGGTCGCGCGCACCCAGCGCCGGATTGCCCTTGCCTTCGGCGCCGTGGCAGGCGGCGCAGGACGCGAACTTGTCCTTGCCGCGTGCGGCGCGCACCGAGTCGTGCGCCGAGTTCGACAGCGACAGCACGTAGTGCGCCAGATCGGTGACGTCTTCGTTGCTGCCCACCGCGGCGGCCATCGGCGGCATCACGGCGTTGCGGCCGTCGACGATCGAGGTGCGGATGGCGTCGGGCGAATTGCCCCAGAACCACACGGAGTCGGCCAGGCTCGGGAAGCCGCGCGCACCGCGCGCATCGGAGCCGTGGCACTGCGCGCAGCTGTTCAGGAAGATCCGCTCGCCCATCTGCCGCGCGCGCGGGTCGGCTGCCACCTTCTCCAGCGGCTGCGACAGGAAGCCCGCCAGCACCGGTCCGAACTGCGCGTCGGCGGCCTTGACCTCGGCCGCATGCTGGCCGGTCGAGCTCCACTTGAGCAGGCCCTTGTACTGCGTGCCCAGCCCGGGGAACAGGATCAGGTACACGACCGAGAAGATCACCGTGATGTAGAACAGCCACATCCACCAGCGCGGCAGCGGGTTGTGGAACTCCTGCAGATCGCCGTCCCACACGTGGCCGGTGGTGTCGGGATCGGGGCCGGCGCCGACCTTGGCGCGCCGCTCGCTCTGCGACCAGAGGAACACGCCGCAGCCGATCACCGAGACCAGCGTGATGACGGCGACGTAGTAGTCCCAGAAGATGCTCGTGAAGTCAGTCATCGTTCGCCTCGTTATTTGCCCTGGAGGCGGCTGGCCGCCGGGGTCGCGTCGGTCGCGTCATCGATCAGCGGCAGCTGCGCCGCCTCGTCGAAGTTGCGCCGGCTCTTGCCGTGATACGCCCAGAAGACGATCCCGATGAAGGTCAGGAACGCCAGCAGCGTGATCACCGACCGGATGTCGTTGATGTCCATGTGCCTGCTCCTGCCTCAGCGAACGTTGCGCAGCTGCACGCCCAGACCCTGCAGGTAGGCGATCACAGCGTCCATCTCGGTCTTGCCCTTGAGCGCGGCCGGCGCGGCGGTGATTTCCGCCTCCGTGTACGGCACGCCCAGGCGCGCCAGTGCGCGCATCCGCGACTGCACGTTCTCGCCTTCGACCGAGGCCTTTTCCAGCCACGGGTAGCCCGGCATGTTCGACTCGGGCACGACGTCGCGCGGGTTGATCAGGTGGATGCGGTGCCACTCGTCGGAGTAGCGCTGGCCGACGCGCGCCAGGTCCGGACCGGTGCGCTTGGAGCCCCACTGGAACGGATGGTCGTACACGGACTCACCCGCCACCGAGTAGTGGCCGTAGCGAAGCGTCTCGGCGCGGAACGGCCGGATCATCTGCGAGTGGCAGTTGTAGCAACCCTCGCGGATGTAGATGTCGCGGCCGACCAGGCGCAGCGGCTCGTAGGGCTTCATGCCCTCGACCGGCGTGGTGGTCTGGCGCTGGAAGTACAGCGGCACGATCTCGACCAGGCCGCCCACCGCCACCACCAGCACCACCAGGATGATCATCAGCCAGGAGTTCTGCTCGATGAAGTCGTGGTTGAAGATTTTCATGACTCGTTCCTCAGTTGGTCCGCGGCATCAGGCGTGCGCCAGCGCGGCCGGCACCGGATCAGACACCGCCTTGCCGGCGCCGATCGTCTTCACCACGTTCCACATCATCAGGAACATGCCGCCCAGGTACAGCAGGCCGCCCACCAGACGGATCACGTAGAACGGATAGGTCGACTTCACGCTCTCGATGAAGGTGTAGGTCAGCGTGCCGTCCTCGTTCACCGCGCGCCACATCAGGCCCTGCATCACGCCGGCGATCCACATCGCGGCGATGTACAGCACGATGCCGATGGTGGCCACCCAGAAGTGCAGCTCGATGGCCTTGACGCTGAACATCGTCGTGCGGCCGAACATGCGCGGGATCAGGTAGTACAGCGAGCCCATGCTGATGAGGCCCACCCAGCCGAGCGCGCCGCTGTGCACGTGGCCCACCGTCCAGTCGGTGTAGTGGCTCAGGGCGTTGACCGTCTTGATGGACATCATCGGCCCCTCGAAGGTGCTCATGCCGTAGAAGCTGAGCGACACGATGAGGAACTTCAGGATGGGGTCGTCGCGCAGCTTGTGCCAGGCACCGCTGAGGGTCATGATGCCGTTGATCATGCCGCCCCAGCTGGGCGCCAGCAGCACCAGGCTGAAGACCATGCCGATGCTCTGCGCCCAGTCGGGCAGCGCCGTGTAGTGCAGGTGGTGCGGGCCCGCCCACATGTACGTGAAGATCAGCGCCCAGAAGTGCACGATGCTCAACCGGTAGCTGTACACCGGGCGCTCGGCCTGCTTGGGGATGTAGTAGTACATCATCCCCAGGAAGCCCGCCGTCAGGAAGAAGCCCACCGCGTTGTGGCCGTACCACCACTGGATCATGGCGTCCTGCACGCCGGCGTAGGCGCTGTAGCTCTTCATCGCGCCCCAGGGGATGGCCGCGCTGTTGACGATGTGCAGCAGGGCCACGGCGATGATGAAGGCGCCGAAGAACCAGTTGGCCACGTAGATGTGGCGCACCTTGCGCACGCCGATCGTGCCGAAGAACACGATGGCGTAGCTCACCCACACCACGGCGATCAGCAGGTCGATGGGCCACTCGAGCTCGGCGTACTCCTTGCCCTGCGTGTAGCCCAGCGGCAGCGTGATGGCCGCGGCCAGGATGACCAGCTGCCAGCCCACGAAGGTGAACATGGCCAGGCCGGGTGCGAACAGCCGCGTCTGGCAGGTGCGCTGCACGACGTGGTAGCTGGTGGCGAACAGCGCGCAGCCGCCGAACGCGAAGATCACGGCGTTGGTGTGCAGCGGCCGCAGGCGGCCGTAGCTGAGCCAGGGAATGCCCAGGTTGAGCTCGGGCCAGGCCAGCTGGGCGGCAATGATCACCCCCACCAGCATGCCGACCACGCCCCACAACACGGCGGCCAGGGCAAACAGCCTGACCACGTTGTCGGCATAGACGGCCTGCCCGGTGGCCTTGGCTGGCAAGCCAGCGGCGCGGATGGCGCTTGTTGTTGACATCGAACGGACTCCTCGGATCCTGGCCACAAACACCTGTGGCCGACGCGGGGATTCTTCCGTTCAGTCCTCGCGCCGGGCTTGACCGGCATCAACCGGGCCGGCTTCGTCCGTCAGGATGCGTTCACCTTCGCGCTCGAGGTCCTCGAACTGGCCGCGGTTCAGCGCCCAGCCGAAGACGCCGATGATCACCAGCACCAGCAGCGCCGACAGCGGGATCAGGACGTAGAGGCTTTCCATGGGGCTGCGCCGGCTTCAGCGCGCGGCGCGCTGCGCGTTGAGGATCACGACCACCGAGCTCGCCGCCATGCCCAGGCCGGCGGCCCAGGGCGGCAGCCAGCCCACCAGGGCCAGCGGGATGCAGGTGGCGTTGTAGGCGGCGGACAGGAGCATGTTCTGCCGCACCAGCGCCACGGCGCGCAGGGCGCGGCCGCGCGCGAGCACCAGGTCGGCGAGCCGGCTCGACGTGACCACGGCATCGGCCTGGGCCCGCGCCACGAGCGCGCCCTGCCCCATGGCCAGCGACGCGTCGGCGCGCGCCAGCACGGGGGCGTCGTTGATGCCGTCGCCCACCATCACCACGGGGCCGGCCTCGGCCTGCAGGGCCTTGAGCACGGCCAGCTTGTCCTCGGGCGTGGCCTGCGCGTGCACGCGCGCGATGCCCAGCCGCGTGGCCAGGGCCTGCGCGCGCGAGGCGCGGTCGCCGCTGAGCAGCGTGACCTGCACGCCCTGCGCCTGCAGCTGCGCCACGGCCTCGGCGGCGCCCGCGCGCAGCGTCTCCTCGAAGTCGAAGGCCGCGAGCACGGTGCCGTCGCAGGCCAGCAGCACGGCGTCGTCGCCGGCCTCGCCGCCGGCCCAGGCGGCGGAGCCCAGGCGCCAGCGGCGGCCCTGGGTGTCGACCGCCTCGACACCGGCTCCGGGGTGTTCCTGCACCTCGCGCCAGGCCGGGGCCGGGCTCGGCGCCGCGGCCCCGGCCGCCACGATGGCGCGCGACAGCGGGTGCTGCGACCACGCCGCCAGCGCCGCGGCCTGCGCACGCAGCGCGGCCTCGTCCCAGCCCCTGGCCGCCGCCCGCACGCGCACGCCCGCCAGCGTGGGCCGGTCCTCGGTGAGCGTGCCGGTCTTGTCGAAGACGACGTGGCGCGCGCGCGCCAGCACCTCGATGGCGTCCAGCCGCTGCAGCAGCACGCCCTGCCGCGCCATGCCG
>ERZ1066137.1281-NODE-1281-length-12783-cov-7.451524_pt1 | contig 12783 bp, 8 predicted proteins | sample MGYA00382784_ERZ1066137 | MGnify/ENA primary metagenome ERZ1066137 (study PRJEB33369, sample SAMEA5778367) | biofilm metagenome | biome: Industrial cooling water; feature: Water cooling tower basin; material: Biofilm | place: United Arab Emirates | collected... | reverse complement strand
GCGCGATTTCGGTTTCGGCCGACCAGTATGTCGCGCCAAAGTTCGCTCGATGATTCTTCAGTGCTTCTTCTGCCTCAAGAAGTCGGTTCTCGGAGATCAGCTTGTGTACTGCCCCCGCTGCCGAGAGCTGTTCTTGTAGGGCAACCTGGTTGCTCTCAAGAAGCTGCAGGGCCAAGTGCAGAGCCTCGTGTAGCGGCAAGACCGTAACTTCCTTCGGGGTTTCATAGAGAACGTCCCGTCGCGCCCTGAAGTCCCTAGACCGGCTGCGAATCTCAATCTCGCCCATAAGCCAGTGCTCATACCGGAGAAGTTCGCCAATCGGTAACTGGCGGCGTGCGTCGCTACGCACCTTGAGAAGATTCCGCTGCCTGACCACGGAACGTGCGAACGCGGCCTCAGGGTGCTGTACATCGCTGGCAATGAAGCCCTCCTGTAGCGCCGCGAGGGCGCGATGCTGCAGTTCGATAAATGGGGTGCGTTGTTGATTCAACGGTTCGTCGTCAGGTGAGGGGCGAGCATGAGCTCTCAATCTGCTAGATGGAAGTTTGAGGTAGAGAGCTACTCGACTGTACGCTGGAGATCTTCGGCGTGGGCTAACGCCGTCACCTTCGACACGCGACCGTTCGCGTCCCGTCTTCGGCTGGCCTCGCAGTCCGCGGGCGCCATCGGGCGCCACCTCAGATCGAGATCGCCGCGGCTCAACGCGCGGCGCTGGCCGTCCCTTTGCCGGGAGGCTTGCTGCCTGCCTCTTTGGGCAGAGCCTGCCGGCGCGCCGCCATCTGGGTGCGCGCCTGGTCGTCACTCAGGCTCGGCCGCTGATCGTCGATCGAGGCCAGCACTTGCCCACGGAACCAAGCGTCGTAAGCTACCGCCTCGTGGGCCCGCTTCATGCGCTCGGAAGCTTTCACGCTCCGCCGGGCGGGGGCCTCCTTCTGGGTGCCCCCGCTGGGCTCGAACTCAGCCGCGTTGACTCGGTACTGCACGATGCCCAGCACCCTCAGGTAGCTGGCCAGCGTCTCGAACTGCCTGAAGGTCTTTGGCCGGCCGCGAGCGGTCGCCAGCGTCTGGCTGCTGCGGCCGTAGTTGATGACGATGCTCCAGCTGCCGCCAGAGCCGACCACCTCGGCACCTACGTGCGCGCCTGCGTCGACCAGGCCGCGTAGCGTCGCGTGATCGATGGTCTTGTCGAGGGTGAGCATGTCGTCGAGCTACGCAGAACGGGGTCTAGGAAGAAGGGACCGCGCTTTCTGCGAAAGTGCGGTACGCCACTCTTGGCCGACGCGGCAGTGGGTGGACGCAAGACGGGTTGTCCGTCTATCGGGGGCCATCCGCAGGGTGCGCACGTCCGGTGGGGCTCGGTAGAGGGCCCTAAGGGGGTTCCGCCGGCCTGATGGGGCATCAGTCCTCGGTGGGAACTGGTCTCGGTGCGCCCGCTCGGCGGGTCCGGCTTCTGGCGAGCTTGCGCCTGAGGCTGCGAGCCATTTTGTCCAGGGCCTCCTGCGAGATGCATGTGGCTACGGTCGCGTGGACACCCGAAGCGGTCGTGAACCGGATTACCTCGCGCCCCTGTGGATCGCGGACTACTTCTCCTTGAAAGTGAGCCATGTTCATCGTCTCCGTGCTTGTCGCACCAGCGTGTCCCTAGAGATCCGCCCGACAAAGTCAGCCGGCAAGAGGCCGACAAGTACTGACTTAACCTGTCGCCGATGATGCATCGGCAGGCTCGAGTATCACCTCGGCCAGTGCCACTTCCCAGACGTCGGTGCGGATGGCGTCCAGGTACCTGGCATCGGTTCGTGCCTTCGTCCGCACCATGATCCCGGTGACGTGCGCCGATCGAAGGTGTCCTTCGAGGGACACCTTCTGAGCCAGCTTACCGATCGAATTGCCCTCTGAAGTCTCAAGCTCGCGCCCGCGGAGCTTGAGCTCGTCCCCGAGGCGCAGGCGCGCGAGATGGTTGTGAACGACATCGCTGGGGGGGCGTCGCCCCGCGTAGCCCAGATCCACTTCTGCCGGGCCGAGCGACACGTACCGCCTGTCCAGCTCCAGCTTGTGGGTTGGCCGCTGCTCTGGCAGCGCATGCATGACGCCGGAGACCGTTGCTAGGTCAACGAGGCAGGTGTTCCGGCCGTCCTCGGCGCGCATCAGCACGAGCGACTCCTTCGCCCGGGTCATGCCGACGTACAGCAGCCGACGTTCGTCCTCTGACGTCCAGCGCCAATCACCGCAATCCATGATGACGACATGTGCGAACTCCAGGCCTTTCGCACCGTGCGCCGTCATCAGCCGGACTGCACCCACTTGGCCACTGCGTTTGGCCTCCCTGCCGGCCTCGTGCAGGGCTTCGAGCAGCTCGGAGGCCGTGACCCTTGCAGCCCGGGCCTCCGCCGCGAACTCCTCGATGCACCCTGCAATGTCCTCCCAGTATGGGTTAGCTGGCTCATCCTGCTGACGACGCCCGACCCAGCGATGCACGGCCGCAATGCGAATCAGGCGTGCTCGCCGTTGTCGCAGCATTCCGGCGATACGCCAGCCTTCGCGGGACTGCATCAGCGGAACCCGCGCGGCGTTGGCTTCAGGGCTCAGTAGTTGATAGCGAAGGCCAGCCTGCTCACAGGCCGCACGTACTGGCTCCAGCGCTCGATGGGTCCGGGCCAGAACCGCAACCTCAGACAAGACCAGCGCCGGGTCTACGCGCCGCAGGCGGCCGATCTCGTGCAGCACAAGCTGCGCCTGTAGGTTGGGATCGACCGGTGCGCTGATGAGCTTGACCCGTCCACGCGTGTCGTCGTCCACCGCTGCCCACCGCCCGCCGGGCGGATCCTTTACCCGCGCGTCGTTTATCCGTATCGGATGATCGACCTTCATGCGATCCAGGCCGCGCTGGATGATGTGGTTGGCTGCGGTGATGATGTTCTGCGTGGACCGGAAGTTCTCGACCAGGTAGGTCACCTCGCCACCGTAGTCCTTCTGGAACCGGCGGATGAACTCGACGTTCGCGCCCTTGAAGCTGTAGATGTTCTGGTCGTCGTCGCCGACGGCCATGATGCTCAGCTTGGCGTCGGGATCGGTCCGCCTGCGCCCGGCGAGCGCGCTGACCAGAGCGTACTGCTGCTCGTCGATGTCCTGGTACTCGTCGACAAAGATGTACTCGTAACCTTGCAGCAGCCGGTCGCGGACGTCGTCAGCCTCTCCCCAGGTGTCACCGCCGCCCTCGAGGAGCGTGACGGCGTCCTGGAGCAGCTTGCCGAAGTCCACTTCCTGGCCGCTCTGGTTCGCCGTCGACAGACTGGTGCCGGTCAGGCGAAGAGCCAGAGCGTGGTAGGTCATGACGGTGACACCGCGCGCGTCATCGCCGACCAGACCAATGAGCCTGCGGCGAAGCTCTGTTGCAGCCGACCGGTTGAAGGCGAGGGCGATGATCCGGTCGGGAGCCACTCGGCGTACGCGCACCAGGTACGCGATTCGGTGGACCAGGACCCGAGTCTTGCCGGATCCCGGCCCGGCCAGGACAAGGTGGTTACCGACTGCGGGCTTTTCGACCAGTGTCTGTTGCACTGGGTGGCGCAGGTCATCGACGATCCTTCGGAAGGACTCCTCCGTGGTGGCCAGCTCGAACAGATCCTTCCGGCCCTTGAAGAATTCGCGGACGAACTTCCTTCTCGGCCATGTGAAGTAGGCCGTCACCAAGGCCTGGGCCGCCGCCGAATCAGTCAGGCCAAGCTTGGCGTACTCGTGCATCACATGCGTCTGCAGCGTCCGCTCGCGGTAGAACTCCTCGAGCGGTGCGAAGTCCTCCTTCAGGAATCGACGCTTGGCCGAGTCGGGGTCGATGCGGATCGTCATCGCCGAGCGGAACACCGACCGACCCTTGTCGAGATCGAGAACCTTGTTCTCGTGCATGTACAGCAGTGCATGCTCAAGAGCCACGGCTGGCTCCTTGAGGGTGCCGCGCAGCTCGAGGTCGCCTTCGATCGCGTCCAGCAGGTCTCGGGCCTTGCACTCGACTATCAGGCCGGCCTCCCGAGCGCCCTCGGGCAGCTCTTGCAGGAGGCGTTGGAGTACGACCTGCGCTACGGCGCGCCTTCGCTCGCAGATCGAGCGGATCTGGCTCCATGGGCGGTGCAGTGTGATCCGCAAGCTGTCTGGGCCCAGGCCGCGTACATGGATCATGCTGCGCTTCTGCGAGCCGCTGCCAAAGCTCTCCGATAGCGAGCGCAGGCAGTCGCGCAGCCGCTGGGGTGAAGCCCTGGGGTCGTCTTCTCCCACGTTCAGACGCCGGCGCAGCTCGGTGCAGACCAGTCGAACGGCCAGATGCTGTGGCTCGCCGCCCACCTCAGCGTCAGGGGCCGCCTCGGACATGAGGTCCAGCAGCTCGCGCTCCATTCGGTCCAGGAACTCCAGCGCCAAGTCGGAAGCGCCCTTCACTCCCTTAGAGAGGCGCACGGTCAGGCCCAGGTCGTTGGCCAGGATGCCCAGCTTCTCCAGCTGATACAGGATGCGAAAGCACTCGTCGGGTGGGATGCCGGCGTCGAGCATCAGCTCGTCCGTGCTCAGTCCCTCGGGCGTCTGACTCCGGAAGAGCGCTGCGGCGACGGCGCCGAACCGGCTCCGGTTCTCCTCGGAGAGGTCGGCCGCCTGGATGCGGGCCAGCGCATCCTCCAAGGTGGGCACCCTCAAGCTGGCCGGGAAGACGCGGCTGCTGTTCTCGTCGCGCTTGAGGAACCCGCCGCGCTCCAGCCAGGCTACGGCCGTCGACACCTTGGTCGTCGCGTCCGGGCTTTCGATGTCGATGTTGGTGCCCTCGCTCTCGGCGAGCAGCTCCCGGGCCGAGACAACGATCTCGCTGGACTTCATCCGCCTCGAGCGGCCGCGGATGCCTCTAAGGATGCCGGTGAAGTCGCGAGGCGTGAGCTGAGAGGTCGCCGACAGGCGGAACTGGGTCTCGACGTCCTCCTCGTCGAAGAGCAGCACGCATCGTGCTGCGCCACCGTCCCGGCCAGCCCGCCCGGCCTCCTGCAGGTAGTTCTCCAGGGAACCGGGGATGTCGGCATGGATGACGATGCGGATGTCCGGCTTGTCCACGCCCATCCCGAAAGCGTTGGTGGCGGCGATCACCGGGGTGTCACCGGCGATGAACCGGGTCTGGACCTCTTTCTTGACGTCCGGGGTCAAGCCGCCATGGAAGCACTCGCAATGGATCCGGGCGGCTTCCAGGACCTCGGCATAAGTCTCGGCGGTCTTGCGAGTGGCGCAGAAGACGACGGCGGCGCCGCCGTCGCGCAACTCGTAGCGCAGCAGCTCGGCGATCCGGTGAGCCTTCTCCGCCTTCTTCGCTTCGACGACCGTGTAGCTCAGGTTCGACCGCTCGTGACCGCCGAGGAACTGGGTGAGCTCGAGACCAAGCGATTCCCTGAAGTGCCCGCACAGGTCCTCGATGACGTCGGGTTTGGCCGTAGCGGTGAAGCAGGCGACGGGGGCGGGCCGGCCTGAGAGGTTCTCCCGGATGAAGCGGGACACGTACAGGTAGTCGGTGCGGAAGTCCTGGCCCCACTTGGACAGGCAGTGCGCCTCGTCGAATACCCAGGTCGCGATCTCGCGCATCCGCAGTACGTCGGTGAAAGTGCGGCTGCGAAACTGCTCCGGGGAAACCAGGACGATGCCTGCATCCCCAAGCCGCACCTTGTCCAGCGCGGCCCGCCGCTCCAGCGGGGTCAGCAGGCCATTGATGGTCACGGCACAGGTGACGCCGGCGGCCACCAGGTTGTCCACCTGGTCCTTCATCAGCGACTGGAGTGGGGAAACGATGACGGTGAGTTGTCCAGCCCGCCAGTAGTGGACGAGCGCGGGAAGTTGGTAGCAGATCGACTTGCCGCCGCCGGTGGGCAGAACCGCCAGCAGGCTCCTGCGGGCCAGGCCGGCCACCACGATGGCGCGCTGTAGCGATGTGCCGTCGGGAGCGGCAGGCTTGTCGCGGAAGGACGGCTTCTGAAAGAACGTCGAGAGCAGGTGCTCGGGGTTGTGCTGCTGCCGGCAGTAGTCGCAACTGCTCTGGTGGCAGTCTCGCTCGCGCAGTTCGGCCAGCAGCGACCGGACCTCAGGGATGGACTCATGGACCCAGACGGGCAGGACCGAGTTGCCGCCAGCCACGCGAATCCAGCCCAGGGCGTAGGCCAGCGCGAACTGATCGCCGGCGCGCTGGCCAAGGGCGGCGCCAGTCAGGCGCGTCAGAGCGGTGCCGCAGCACAAGGGCTGGAAGCGCGCCCGTGCGGTTTGGCTAGCTTGCGCTGCCGCAGGCTCGGAAGCACCGCGCACATTCGCCATCAGGGCGCTCAATGGCTCGTCAGATCTAACCAGATAGTGCAACAGCGAGGTCCAGGCTGGATCCTCTTCGTGCATGGCCCTCAGCGCCGCGACTTCGTCCCGCAGCAGGTCCAGCGTGATTCGCGCGTCCTTCAGCGGATCGTTCCGGGAGTCGGACAAGAGCTTGTAGCCCTTGACCAGCCTGTGGTACGGGTTGGTCGGGAAGGCGATCGCCGACAGCTCGAGGGTGTCGAGGCCGGGCAGGGACAGCAGATTGAGGCCTGGGAACTGGCTCCGAAGTGCTGCGGCATCGTGCCGCCGGAGGTTGTGGCCGACCAGGAAACGGCTGCCTTGGGCCAACTCATCGAGGCGGACCCGAACTTCCTGGGCCGACGACCTCCGCGGATTGAGCGTCAGGGAACGCCCGTCGTCGGACCGGACGGCGCCAAGCAGAAAGATCCGGTTGTCATCGGCAGGGTTCGTCTCGACGTCGACCGACAACAACGGCCAGGGCAACGCTGTCCCGGCCTCCCGGGCTGACTGACGTGTGGCCTCTTGCTCTGACATCCAGCTGCCCTGTCGATCTCAAGGCACGCGTGTCAGAGTGACCACACAACCTGCTTGATAGCTGCTCGAAGCAAGTAGCGCCATTTCTGCCTCAATCCTAGGAACCGCAAACCACCAGGCTAACGAACGCGGTATGTCTCGCCCTCAGGCCAAATGATCGGTGATCAGTCGGTTACGTGATCGATTCTCGCTGTCGGGTGCTCGGCAGTCATTCAGTCCGCTGAGCCGAACCGCACAGACGTGCTCGAAGAGTGTCAAGCAAGATGAGCAGAGTCGCCTTCTCATTCGAGTCTTCGCTCGACAAGGCGCTTGAATGAGGCTCGGTAGTCGATGGGCTTCAGATCCAAGTGCCGGGATACGTCACCGCGCAGGATGTACATCGCCGGTGACTGCCTGAACTGGAACAGTCGATACAGGCAAAAGGCCTCGCCCACCTCACGAGAGAATTCGAGCTCGTTGCGGCTGATGATGAAGGACGAAGCGTGGCCCGCGTTCGTCGTCTTCACCTCGATGTACCTGGGCGTGTCCTTGTTGTCGTATGAGAGGATGTCGAAGCCGGCGCCGTCGCCTCTGGTGTCCGAGACCCACTCCACGCGCTGGAACAGATCACCCTGACCGCCGTCGATGAGTCGGCGCTGTTCGAACTGCAAAGTCCACTGTTCGCCAGCCCGCCCCAGTTGGCGATTGCGCTCGTCGCGAGCCGCATAGTCCACATGGCGCGGCAAGCGGACGCGCGGCAAAGTGTCCAGGGGCACCTCCACCTCTTGCAATGGTGGCGGATCGACCACCTGCGCGTGGAAGTCCTTGGTCTGAGCCGGCGTACTCTCCTCGAGCGCATCGATCACCTTGTGCAACGAGTGACCCTGGTCCACCACGTACCGCTGCACGACCTTGCGGAGTAACAACTGTGCATGTCCACGAGGTTTGTAGCCGGGGATGAATGGGAGGTCCAGACCATGAAGGACGGCCGAGATGTTCTGGTGCTTGAGCTCTACCGAGGCTTTGCTACGTCCCCGCAGCCTCAGTCGCAGCGCAGCGTTGAACTCGGTCTTCTTGTACGGGCGCTGACTAGCCTCGAGGGTCAACATCTCGAAGTACGACTCGACAGTCGCTTTGACCTCATCCTCCGACCAGTCCTCGCCGACGGTGACCACCTCGAACCCGAGGTCTCGGAGTCGTTTCGCCACCGTTGCGTCGCCGCCGGAGAACTGATCAGGCCGCAGGGGCCCCTCGGCTGGAAACTCGTAACCCCAGGCTGCACCGATGATTGCCTTGGAGTCACACAGCTCTCCGGTTCTTGGATCTCGGACGAGGTAGTCGCGGGAACGCCCGAAGCCGTACTGCTCCAGGAAACCTGTGCGCCCGAGTCGGATGAACTCGTCCAGCGCAGCCTGCACTGCCTTTGCGCTTTGTAGCCTCGATAGCGCGATCGTCATGGGGCCGCCGAAAGACTCCTGAGAAGTGGATGCGCGCGCCGACGTGCCATGCGGTCGGCTTCTCTCCAGAGTCCCACTATGCCTGACGTCCTCCTTGTTCCCAGAGCGGAGTCGATCGCTCAGAGCTGACCTTGGCGGCTCGCTGCGTGATGCACTGCGCAACAAGGTTGCTGAACGCGCAGTGAAGGTCCGCGTCAATCAGCGCGACGTCGTGACCTAACCGAGCGTGTGCGCGCCCGGTCCTCGTCTCTCAGGTGCCCACAGGCTGTAACCCGAAACCCGTCCGAGGCCAGCCCGCATCTCACGTCTCCAGCGACGCCGTCGCAGTGACGGATTCGAACTGCTCAAGAATCTCGGGCGTCCTTGAGCGCAGGAACTTCGAGATCGCCTGATTGCCAAGCAACTTGACGAGGTATCCACGGACGAGAACGAGAGTCAGGACATCCTGCCCGTAGTTCTGCTCGACGAGCTTGTACTGTCCCTGCAGGCTGCTCATCTCCCGCTCCATGCGGGCCATCTGCTCTTTCGACACGCCGGCTAGCTTCCTGGGCTTCTTGCCCGCCACCAGCAACTCCGGCGGCGTCGCTGCCAAGAGTGCCTCGGCGTAGGCAACGGTCATCGTGTTCGCCGACACCAGCAGCTCGACGCACTCAACTTGGCGTGTGGGCTTCATCTTGCGGATCACCCGGGACAGCTCGGCCGAGAACTGGCGATCCTCCAGCAGCGCGCAGGCCTCGGGGCACACCCCGTCGAGCAGATTCATCTTCTTGCGCACATGGCTGACGTCAACGTTCAAGGCCTTGGCCAGCCGCTCGGGCGCGACGCCGCGCTCCAGCGCCCGCCGGATCATGTAATGCTCCTGGATCGAGCTGAGGCGGTTGACGCGGTTGTTGTAGGTGTAGGCCTCGTCGTCCAGCGCCTCCAGGCAAGGCGCTTCGGTGCGGCCCAGCTCCCGCAGGGCCAGGAGGCGCATGTGGCCGTCGAGCAGGGTGTAGCTTCCTTCGACGCCCGCCATCGGGCTGACCGTCAGCGGCTCGATCAACCCGACCTCCGCGATCGATGCCTGGATCTGCTTGTACTTCCTCGAAGTGACCAATCCGAGCGGAGCCTTGCGGGACGGGAGGATCCGGTCGACCGCGACCATGCGCGGCTCCGGCACGAAGCCCAGCTCCACCTTGCTCATGACGCTGCTCGCGCGAGCCCTACTCGCTCGGCCAACTGCTTCGGCATGCTGTCGAGGCCCTCGGCGCGCAGCAGGGTGACGAAGTGGTCGTCCGCCACGAGCTGCTTCATCGCGCTGATCACGAAGAGCAGCCTTTGCTGCGTCAGCTCGGCCTTGCGCACCATCAGCTTCTGCCGCTCGACCTCCTGCTGATAGGAGCGCACGAGGCTGCTCGAGGTCACCATCTCCCGCTTCCGCGAAGTCGCCCGGCTCATCGACTTGCCCAGGGTCTTCCGACGCTCGATCACCTTGCGGGCTTCCATCAGGCCCTTGCCGCGCAGCGTGCCTGCCTCGTAGGCCTCCTGCAGCGCGTTCTGGATTGCCTTGTCGTCCTCGCCGGCGCGGACAATGGAGATGGCGGCGTTGAGCGGGATCTCGCCTCGCTCCACGGCGACGATCAGGCGCTGCTCTCCTTGTTGCAGCAGGGTCAGCACGCCTTGGACATAGGTCAGTGTCAGGCCGGTCTTGGCGGCGATGACCTTGGGCGCATAGCCCTTCTCGCGAAGCTGCTCGATGCCGGCCAGCAGCTCCAGCGGCCGACACTGGCGCCTGGCGATGTTCTCCGCCAGACTCATGATGAAGGCGTCCTCGTCGCTCACGTCGACGAGCAGTGCCGGGATGGTCAGCTCCCCGAGAGCCTTGAATGCCTTGAGGCGCCCTTCGCCGCATACGAGTAGGAAGCGCTCGGTGCCGTCGTCGCCGGTTCGAGGCGTGACCGTGATGGGCTTCTTCAGGCCGACGCGCTTGATGCTGCCGACGATCTCGTCGAAGACCTTGTCGTTGCGCTCGCGCGGGTTGAGCACGTCGACACGGGTGACGTCGATCATCCGGACTTCGGCCGCGCTGGGATCCACCTTCATGCGGCCCACCGCACCCGTGTGCGCTCCGCCATGGCATACAGGTAGTCGAGCGTGTCGAAGCGATAGCTCTCGAGCTCGACGGCGTTGTGCTCGTGGAGGCTCAGACGCAGTGCGCCGAAGTCCAGGCGAGGCAGGAGGTAGTAGTCGAGAGCCTCGGCGTTCGCCGCGTCCAGCCGTACCGCGACGGTGATGTCAGGCTGGAGACTCGTGTCGAAGCGCACCTTCCAGCGCCGGCCGCCGTGATCCAGCACCTTGCAGCGTGCCAGCACGACGGACACCGAGAACTCCCGGTTGACCTGCAGCAGCTCGGTGGACGGCTCGCGCCGGACCTCACCGCCCAGCTCCGCGATGCGCCGCTCGGTCTCGGTAACGACCATGGGGTGCATGCGACGCAGCGCCCGGTTGATCTCGAGGAAGCGATAGTCCCGATCCGGGGTGAAGCCGACGAGCTGGTACGCCCGCACCAGACTGCCGAACCGGTGCGCGTAGACGGTACTGGACGGCATGCCCTCGGCCTCGTCGATGACGAGCCCGGACAGGTAGCCGCGGTTCTGGAACAGGCCGCGCAAGCGCTCCAGCAGTTCCTCATCGGTGTAGCGACGAGCGCGTGCCCGGATGATGCCCTGCGCCGTGTAGAAGACATCGGCTGCGACGACTGGCTTGAAGGCGCCGTCCCGGCGGATCCACATGTCCGGCGGGTTCTCCACCCGCAGCTTCTTCAGCTTGAAGGAGATCCGGTTGTAGACGTTGGCGCCGACGTACTTTTCGTTCGTGAGCACCTGATGCACGGTGGCACGTGTCCAGTCTCGGTCCAGGTCGGTCTTCACACGCATCCCATTGAGCCGGGCAGCGATCTGGGACTCGACAAGTCCGTCGCCGACGAACCAACGGAACATCTGGTTGACGATCTCCACTTCCTCGTCCGGGCCTGGCATGAGGATGACCCTGTCGGTCTGCAGGCTCTTGTGCTCGCCCCGAGAGAGCGAAGCCTTGAACTGACCGGCCTGGTCCACGAGAACCCGACGCAGCCCGAATCCGGCCGGCCCTCCCTGCCTGAAGCCGAGTTCGATCAGCCGACACTGCCCCGCGAACACCTTGGCTGATAGCTCACGGCTGTACTCCCCAGCCATCGCCCGCTTGACGCCCTTGACGATCGTTGACACCGGGGAGCCATCGTTCTCGAACTGCTCCGCGCAGTAGGCGACTTGGATGCCTGCCCGCCGGCAGATGTACTCGTAATAGGCGGACTCATCGGCGTCCTGGAACCGCCCCCACCGGCTCACGTCGTAGACCAGGATGACCTGAAAGTCTGCGTTGCCGGACTCGACGTCGCGGATCAGCCGCTGCAGCGCCTCGCGTCCGTCGATCCGGAGACCGCTCTTGCCCTCGTCGGCATAGGTCCTGACGATCTCCAGTCCCCTCCGTTCGGCGTACTCGAGGATCTTGTCGCCCTGGTTCTCGGTGGAGTACTGCTGGTGCTCCGTGGACATCCGGACGTATCGGGCGGCCCGCATGCGCGGGACCGACGTGCCGGTGCCGCCTTCTTCTGTGGACATGGTTGTACTTGCTCAGGGTGCTCGGTGCGGACACTCACCGGCGGGTCCGTCGCGTGCTGCGGACAGATGCGGTGATCGGACGATCAAGGTAGCAGCGGCGCACTTGCGCGCCGAGCGAGTCCTCTCTTTGCAAACGAGCTCATGAGGACTCGTCACCTCTCACAGGAACGAGTTCCACGAGGAAGCACACGTCCATCTTTGCAAACCGATCGATGGCCAGGATCGTCAGGCGGTAGAGCCCCGATCGGAGCAGGTCGGCAACCTCGGCCCGATCTACGGCCGTAGGTTGCGTGGCGCGTGCTTCTTGCAGCCGTGTGCGTTGACGCTCGCGGTTCTGCTGCGTGTACTCGGGGTTCCGACGGCGGTACTCGCGCCAGTAGTCGGGGTTGCGAGCCAGCCACGCTTCCTGTGCCCGCGCCTGGTTCTCGCGGTAGTCGGGGTCTTCCACTCGACGGGCCCGCTGCCACAGCTTGCGTCGCTCTCGCTGGCAGGCGGCCTCTGCGCAGTAGCTCTGCTCGGGAACCTGCGGCAGGACTTTGAAGACCTGACCGCAGGCGGCGCATCGACGACGGGCGGGCATGAGACCTCCTTCCGAGGCCTCGACGCGGCCTGCACTCCGGAAGTGGATCTCAAGACCGAGTTAAAGATAACGTGGTTTAGAAGCGCTCATCAGCCGACGCTCGACCCAATGTCTGAGCGTTCAGTCAAGCCCGGCCGTCCAGAGGGAGCGAAGACCAGTGACCCAGTGGTGGCGGCTGCCTTTGGATCGGCGCTTCGTGCCGCTCGCCTGGAGCACAACCTGGCGCAGGAAGCTCTAGCCCACTCCGCCGGTGTGGAGC
>ERZ1066137.1276-NODE-1276-length-12824-cov-8.821364_pt1 | contig 12824 bp, 9 predicted proteins | sample MGYA00382784_ERZ1066137 | MGnify/ENA primary metagenome ERZ1066137 (study PRJEB33369, sample SAMEA5778367) | biofilm metagenome | biome: Industrial cooling water; feature: Water cooling tower basin; material: Biofilm | place: United Arab Emirates | collected... | reverse complement strand
CGCCCCCATCCGGGCCCCGGCCGAGCGCGCCCCGCAGCGCGCCCAGCGCTCCGCAGCAGCCCAACTTCTTCGACAAGTTCAAAAAGCCCTGAGCGCGGCGCGATCGGGTCGGCTCGAGGGGCTCGCCCGGCGCTGTGGCCGGGATCCTCTCCGGCTCCAGCCGCTGCGGGCTTCGCGCCGGGCGAGCCCGACCTGCCGGGCCTCGCTGGCCGCTGTCAGGCCGGGCCCTCGTGGTCCAGCCGGCCGACCGCGGTCGGCCCCCGGAAGTCGATCGGCAGTCCCGGGGGCCGCGAAGCGAGCCCCACGGCCAGCTCGTAGTTGGGCCACAGGTCCTCGGGCTTGCGGATGGTCATGCCCATGTCGTGCAGGATGCCGTCGGAGAGGCTGTAGACCCAGCCGTGCACGGCCAGGCGCTTGCCGGCGGCCCAGGCTTCCTGCACGACCGAGGAGCGCGCCACATTGGCCACCTGTTCGATCAGGTTGAACTCGACCAGGCGCTCCCACTGGGTGTCGGCATCGCTGAACATCGCCAGGCGCGTGCGGTGCTGGATCGACACGTCCTGGATGTGGCGCAGCCAATTGTCCACCAGGCCCAGTCGCTTCTGGCTGCGCACCGCCTCGACGCCCCCGCAGCCGTAGTGGCCGCAGACGATCACGTGGTTCACGTCCAGGCGCTCGATCGCGAAGTTGATCGCCGAGAGGCAATTGAGATCCGAGTGCACCACCAAGTTGGCGATGTTGCGGTGCACGAAGATCTCGCCGGGGGCCAGGCCGACGATCTCGTTGGCGGGCACGCGGCTATCCGAGCAGCCGATCCAGAGGAACTTCGGCCGCTGCTGGCCGGTCAGACGTTCGAAGAACTGCGCGTCCCGCTCGCGCATGCGCTGCGACCACAGGAGGTTGTTCTCGAGCAGCTTTTTGGCTTCCGGCATGAACGTCCTGTAATTGCAGACGGCCTTCGCCGTCAAGCGCTATTCCGCGCCGGAGTTCGCGGACGGGCTCCCCTGGGCCGCGGGGGCCGAAGCGCCGCCGGCCCCAGCGGGCGGGCGCTGCCCGCACCCCGGGAGGGCGGGCTTTGTCCGCTGACCTGGGCGCCCCCAGCCCTGTTGCGGGCCGCGCCCGGGCGCCAAAGCAAAACACCTGCGGGTGCGAGCCCTGCGCCGCGGTCGCGCGGAACTTGGGCCGCGACCGGCGCCCGCGGCCGCCGGTGCAGGGCCGGGCCGATCACGGCAGTCGGGTGCGAGCGCCAGCGCGGCGGCCCCGGGCGGCCGGCGCTTCGATGCCCGTTGGGCGGCTCGAGCGCCACGGCGATCAGCAGGGCGACCAGCCGCACTCGGCGCACCCCGGGCAAGCCGCCGCGGGCGGCAGCGGCGTCTGGCACAGGGGGCAGGGACCGAAAGCGCGCTGCGGCAGGCCCGCAGGCTCGGGCCGCGGCCCGAGGTTATGCGCAGACGGCTGCGCGCGGGCCGCCTGGTAGCGACGGAGGGCCTGCTCGAGCGCCTGGGCCAGGGTGCCGCGCGGCGCGCCGCCCGCGGAGAGGTGCTCGAGGGCCGTCGCAAAGCGACCTCCGGCCCGCAGCCACAGGCTGAACAGCCGGCACAGGGCGGCCAGCTCCGCGGCGCTGCTTTCGCTGCCGCGTTCGAGGCGTGCCGAGATCTCGCGCTCCTGCCCGCTGTGCGGATCGCAGGCCACTTCGAGGGCCAGCACCCCCACGGCGGTTTCCTCGCGCACGCGCAGGGAAGGCATCACGCCCGGCAGTTCGCTGGGCACCGGTTCCGAGCCCGGGCTGGACAAGGGCTGCTCGCTGCGCGAGCCGTCGCGGTAACAGGTCAGGCCGATCACGGAGCTGTGCGCCGCCAGGTCGAAGACCTGGCGCACCTGCTCGGGTCCGGCGGAGGCCGGCAGCAGGATCGTCTTGGCGATGGCCGCGTCGGTGTGCTCCTGGAACGCCGCCTGCATCGAAAGGTGCCAGCGCGGCGCCACTTCGCGCGCGGTCACGAAGACCTCGCGCAGGGCCGCGGGCAGGCCCGCGGCGGCCGGCGCAGCGCCGGCCGCGAGCAGGCCCTGCAGCAGGCTTTCGGACCAGACCCCGGCCTCGCGGGCGGCCCGCTCGAAGGCCGGATCGACCTCGCTGACGAGCAGCGGGGGCGCGCCGGGTGCTGCGGAGATGCGGCGCTGGAAGGCCAGGGCGTAGACCGGTTCGATGCCGGGGCTGCAGCCGGCCAGGATCGAGAGCGCTCCGGTGGGCGCCAGGCTGGTGCGGTGGCTGTTGCGCATCGGCATGCCGCCGCGCTCGTACTTCGATCCGCGGTAGGCCGGGAACGAGCCGCGCTGTTCGGCCAAGAGCCCGCTGGCCGAGCGGGCCTCGGCGCCGATCAGGCGCATGATCTGGCCGCCCAGGGAACAGGCTTCCGCGCTGTCGTAGGGCAGCCCCAGCTGGAACAGGGCCTCGGCGAAGCCCATCACCCCCAGCCCGATGCGGCGCGTGGCCCGCGCCGCGGCGCGGAGCTCGGGCGTCGGCCACCAGGCGACCTCGAGGGCGTCATCCAGGAAGCGCACGCCCAGGCGCGTCAGCCGGGCCAGCTCGGCCCAGTCGAGGTCGCGGTCCGCGCCTTCGCCGCGCACCAGGCGCGCCAGGTTGATCGAGGCGAGCAGGCAGGACTCGTGGGGGCGCAGCGGCTGCTCTCCGCAGGGATTCGTGGCCGCGATCGGGCCCAGGCCCGGCACGGGATCGGCGGCGTTGGCGCGGTCGACGAAGAACAGGCCGGGCTCGCCATGGCGGTGCGCCGCCCGGCACAGCTGCTCCCACAACTCGCCAGCGCTGCAGATCGCCCCGGAGCGCAGCAAGGGCCGCTCCTCGCCGGTCTGGGGATGGCGCACCAGGTGCGGGCTGTCCGGGGCCTGCTGGAGCTGGCTCAGGAAGCGCTCCGGCACGGCCACGGAGAGGTTGAAGTTGCTGAGCCGGCCGGGGACATCCTTGGCGTGGATGAATTCGAGGATGTCCGGATGGTCGATGCGCAGGACCGCCATGTTGGCGCCGCCGCGGAAGGCGCCGGGGGCCGGCGCCAGGGTCGCCGCGGAAAAGGCCTCGATGAAGCGCAGCGGGCCCTCGGCGCGCGCGGCCCCCGGTCGCTGTTCGCCGCGCGGGGCGAGGGGCGTGAAGTCGAAGCCTGTGCCGCCGCCGTGGGCGTGCAGGCGAGCGGCCCCGTGCAGACTCGCGTAGATCGAATCGATCGAATCCTCGAGCGGCAGGACGAAGCAGGCCGACAAAAGCGGCGTTTCCGTGCCCGCGTTGGCCAGGATCGGACTGCTCGGCAGGAACGTGCGCCGCGCCATGGCCAGGTAGAACTCGCGGGCCAGGGCCTCGGCGGTGGGCAGGTCGCCCCCGGGCAGATCGAGCTCGGCGCTGGCGATGTGAGCGGCCACGCGCCACAGGGCCTGGCGAGGCGTTTCTACGGGCTGCCCGGAGGCGTCGCGCAGCAGGTAGCGACGCTCGAGCAGGGCCCGGGCGACGGCGGAGAATTCGGGATCCGGCAGGTTCGCGGTCGGTTCGAAGCCGGCCGACAAGCGCAGCGGCGCGCGCCTGCGCTGCTCCGGTCGCTCCTCGGAACCCGCGCGCAGCCGGACCGGGCTGGCGCTCGGCTCCAGCGCGGAAGGCTCAGCGCCGAGGGCCGATGCGAGATCGCGGTTCATCGGGTTCGCAGCGGCGATCCTCGGCCGGCGCGTCCAGGGCCTGCCCAGCGGCCGAACGGGGCCACGACCGGGGATTTGGACGCGGGGCGGCGCGCATGCTGGGCGATGGTAGCGCCAAAAACTGCCCCGGGGATTTCCCTGGGGCAAAGCCCCCACAGGGCGGCGGGCGCTGCGCGGGCGCCAGCCCCGCCGCGGGCGCGGCGACCTCGAGGGCCGCCCGGTGCTCAGGACCGGCGCCGCCGCGCCAGGCGCTCTGCCAGCTCGCGCCACTCCTCGAGCCCCAGCCAGCGCGCCAGCAAAAATTGGGCCGAAATCGCCGCGATGAGCGCCGGGAACAGCGCCAGGGCTGCCCGCCGAGGCCCCGGCGGAAGCTCAAAAAGTCCGCCGAGCCCCCGCGCGACGGCCAAGGCCACCAGCCCGGTGCCCAGGGCGCACAGGGCCTGGCGCGCATAGCGCCGGGGCAGGTCCGGGCTGGATGCGGGCAGACCCAGGCGCGCGGTGAAGCCCGGCAGGAGCAGCAGCAGATTGGCCCACGAGGCCAGGGCCGTTCCGAGGGCCAGGCCCTCGACGTCCAGGCCGAGCAGGGCCACAAATAGGTAGTTGAGGGCCGTGTTCAAGGCCAGCATGGCCACCGAGATGCGCACCGGCGTGCGGAAGTCCCCGGCGGCGTAGTACACGCGGCTGGCGAGCCCCACGGCCCCGGCCGGGAACAGCGCCAGGGCGGACATCGAGAGGGCTGCGGCGATGCGCGCGGTGCCTTCGGGACCGTAGCGGCCGTGCTGGAACAGGGCTGTGGCGATCTCGGGCCCCAAGGCGAACAGACCGGCGCTGGCGGGCAGGGCCAGGAAAGCGACCGCCAGCTGGGTGCGGTCGTGCAGGGCGCGCATCTCCGCCGGCCGGCCGACCTCGACCAGGGCCTTGAGGGCCGGGAAAACCGCGCTGGTCGCGGCCGCGGCCACCAGCGCCAAGGGGAACTGCTGGATGCGGTTGGCGTAGTACTGGGCGCTCGGGCCCCCCACCGGCAGCAGGGCCTCGGCCATCAGGCCGTCGATCATCACGTTGACCTGGTAGACCGCGGCCCCGATCGCCAGGGGCAGGCTCTGGCGCACCACGCCCCAGGCGCTCTGCTGGCTGGCGACCTCCCCGCCGCGCCCGGGCCAGACGAGCAGCCCATGCCGAAACAGCGCCGGCCACTGCAGGATGAACTGGCTGGCGCCGGCCACCAACACGACCCAGGCCAGGATGCGCACCTGGGCCAGGGGCGCCGCATCGGGCCACAGGGCCAGCAACAGCAGCAGGCCCGCCAGCCAGATCAGGTTCATGGCCACCGGGGCCGCCGTGGGCGCGAAGAAGTGCCCGCGCACGTTGAGCGCTCCGGCGGCCAAGGCCGCCAGGCAGATCCAGACCACGAAGGGCAGCAGCACCATGGTCAGTTCCGCCGCCGCCGCCGCGCCGTCGAGCTCCCCGAGCCAGCCCGAGCCCAGGGTCGGGATCAGCAGCAGCAACAGCCCCATGCCGGCCGCGGAAAGCCCGGTCAGGGTCCAGGTGGTCCAGCGCAGCACGCGCCCGAACAGGTTGCGGCCCGCCGCTTCCCCGTTGCGGTGGTCCTCCGCGGTCAGGGCCGTGGTCAGGCTGGTGGACAGGGCGCCTTCGCCGAACAAGCGCCGCATCAGGTTGGGGATGCGGAACGCGGTCATGAAGGCGTCCAGCAGCGGCGAGCGGTCGCCGAACAGCATCGCCGCCAGGACTTCGCGGACCAGGCCCAGGACGCGGCTGGCCAGGGTCAGCGCCGAGACCAGCAGGGTGCGGGAAAACAGACCCCTGTGGCGTCCGACCAACTGGTCGGCGCGAGCCTCTCCGGCGGGGGGCGTCGCGCTCATGGTGGCCGGGCAGCCTACGGGCTAGGCTCCCGGGACGAAAGCCGCTCCGCCCGGGCGCGCCGCGTCCGGGCCAACCCGATCCGCCCCCCCATGGAATTGCTGCTCTACTACCGCCCCGGCACCTGCGCCCTGGCCGAGATGATCGTGCTCGAGTGGCTGGGCCGGCCCTACCGGCTGTGCCGCGTGTCGAAGGCCGAGACCGCCAGCCCGGCCTACCTGGCGATCAATCCCCAGGGCACGGTGCCGGCGATGCGCTTCGGGGATCTGGTGCTGTTCGAGAACGGCGCGCTGCTGGCGCACCTGGCCGACACCCACCCCGGCTCCGGCCTGGCGCCGGCGGCGGGCACGATCGAGCGGGCGATCCTCAATCAGTGGCTGTCCTGGTTCGACAGCGGCTACCACGTTTCCCACTACCCGATCTTCAAGGCCGAGCGCTTCCTCGACGACCCGAGCACCCACGGCGCCCTGGCGGAGAAGGCCAAGCAGCGCGTGGCCCAGCACCTGCGCTTCCTGGACACCCACCTGGCGGGCAAGGACTTCTTCATGCTCGGCAAGCGCACCGTCCTGGACGCCTATTTCGTGGCCATCGGCCGCTGGTCGCGGCGCTTCCACGACTACGCCAGCCTGTGCCCCAACGTCGATCGCTACCTGCAGCGCCTGGACCAGGATCCGGGGGTGGCCACGGCCAAGGCGATCGAAAACGGCGAAGCGACGCCGCTGCCCCAGGGCCATCACCGCGGCCACGTGGGCCTGCTCGACAGCCTGCGCTGAGATCGCGCTACTGTTCGGTCCCCGGGAAGCGCCCGAGCCTGCGCTCGGCGCACCTCCCTGCACGCATCCGCTGCCGCTGAGACCATGGCCAAAAAGTCGACCCGCAAGCCGGCGGAGAGCCCGCTCGAGCGTGTGAAGCGCATGGCCTTGGCGCTGCCCGAAGCCAGCGCCGAGGATTTCGCGGATTACACCAGCTTCAAGGTGCGCAAGCGGGTTTTCGGCTACTGGCTCGACAACCACCACGGGGACGGGCGCCAGGCGCTGGTGGTCAAGGCGGCGCCGGGGGAGAACGAGTTCCTGGTGCTGAGCGAGCCGGAGCGCTTCTACCGTCCCGCCTACCTGGCCCAGAGCGGCTGGGTTGCCCTGTCCTTGGACCGCGGGCCGGTCGATTGGGAGCGGGCGGCGGCGCTGCTGCGTCAGTCCTACCGCCGGCAGGCCCCGAAGACCCTGGGGCGCCAGGTCGAGGGCTAGGGCCCCGCGCGGCTCGCGGCCGGGCCCCGCCCGGGGGCGCACGGGCGGGGCCGTGGACCGGCGCCGCCCCGGCACGGGGGGCCGAGAGCGCTAGCCAAACTCGCCGCCTCGGGTTGTCATAGGGCAGGTCTCCTTCCCGGCTGCAACCATGTTGGCCCTCTCGATCGCTTTGGCGCTGTCCATCGCCGCGCCCCAGGACCCGCCCGCCGGCGGCTGGATTCCCGCCCCCCTGGACACCATCGGGGCGCCCGCCGGGTACCACCTGGTGGTCAAGTTCCAGGACGCCCGCCGCGTGCGCGCGGACGGCGCCGGTCGACTGCGGGCCCCCGACCCGCGCGGCCTGGCCGAGCTCGAAGCCTTCGCGGCGGAGCGCGGGCTGCGCTTCGCCGCGCATCTCGAGCTGCCCGAGGAACGCCTCGCCGCGCTGCGAGCGCGGGCCCGGGCGGCCTCGGGCCTGGATCCCGGCGACCTGGCCGGGCACCTGCGCCTGGTGCAGGCGCAGGGGGACACGCCCTGGAATCTGGAGCTGCCCGCGCCCACCCTGCGCGCCTGGGCCGCCCAGCTGGCGGCCTTTCCGGAGGTCGAGTGGGCGGCGCTCGAGGCCTACGGCCTGCCGCCCCCCGGGGACATCCCCCCTACGACCCCCAACCTGCAGCCCCAGCAGACCTACCTCGGCCCCGATCCCGGTGTGCAGGCCCTCTACGCCTGGGGCCAGCTGGGGCTCGGGTCCGGGGTGCGCATCTCGGACTGCGAGTACGGCTGGAACCCGGCCCACGAGGATCTGGTCGACATCCCGACCCACCCGGAACCGGGCCAGACCGTGCCCAGCTTCGTGTTCCAAAACGGCTGGGAACAGCACGGCACCGCCGTCCTGGGCCAGCTGGCCGCCCCCCACAACGGCTACGGCGTCAGCGGCATGGCCCCCGCCGCGGCGATCTACACCTACCCGGAATGGAGCGTGCAGCAGGGCCCGCGCCGCACGACCTGCATCGCCAACGCCATCGCCGACTCGGCGCCGGGCGACGTGGTGCTGCTCGAGATGCAGGCCAGCGGAGCGGGCGGCGGCTTCGGTCCGGCCGAACTGGACGGTTCGGTCTACAACGTGGTGCGCGCGGGCGTCCTGGCCGGAGTGATCGTGGTCGGGGCCGCCGGCAACGGCAACCAAAACCTGGATGCGCCCGTCTACGCCAGCTACATGGCCAAGCCCAACTCGGGCGCGCTGCTGGTCGGCGCGGGCAGCGCCAGCCTGGCCCACAGCAAGCTCTCCTTCAGCACCTTCGGGTCGCGGGTCGACCTGCAGGCCTGGGGCGAATCCGTGCTGACCCTGGGCTACGGCAGCGCCTTCTTCTTCGGCGGCGACAACAACCAGAAATACACCTACTTCAGCGGCACCAGCTCGGCCGCACCGTTCGTGGCCGCGGCGGCCGCGGTCGTCTCGGGGCTGCATCAGCAGTACCTGGGCAGCCCGCCGACCCCGCAGGCCCTGCGCCAGCTGCTGCGCTCGACCGGCAAGCCCCAGGGCGGCGGCGGCGGCGCCATCGGTCCGGCCCTCGACCTGCAGGCCGCGATCAACTCCCTGGGCCTGGGCTTCAGCGACCTCGGATTCGGCCAGGCCGGCAGCGGAGCGGTTGCGCCCAAGCTCGCGGGCCAGGGCGTGCTCGCCTTCGGAACGCCCTTCGGCCTCATGCTGAGCTCGGCCCCGCCCCTCAGCCTGGGCTATCTGGTGCTGGGCGGAACGCGCCTGGACCTGCCCCTGTCCGGCGCCCTGCTGGTGCCGGCGCCGGACCAGCTGATCCCCCTGTTCGCCGGCCCGACCGGCACCTGGAGCCTGACCAAGACCCTCAACGCCAACCTGCCCGGCACCTCGCTCTACCTGCAGTGCTGGTCGCTGGACCCGGCCGCGCCCCAGGGCGTCGCGGTCAGCAACGCGCTCGAAGCCCGGCTGCACTGACCCGCCCCCCGCTCCGGCCCGCGGCCGGACGGGGTGCCGGCGCCGCCGGCTTGCGGGCCCCGCGCGGCGCGCCGACCCCCGGCCAAGTCAGCCCGCGGGCCGACCTGGGCCGCGAGCCCGCGGGGCCGCGCGGTCCTCGCCCTCGGGGGGCGGCGCGGACGGCGCGGGGACCGGCTCCACAGAGCGGAGCGCGACGGGCTGAGCGCGACGGGCTGGGCGCGACGGGCTGGGCGGCGCGGACCGCGGCCGGCGCCGCTCAGCGCAGCAGCTCGCCGGCGATCTGGTTGACCAGCTTGCCGTCGACCATGCCGGGGTGCTTGGCCATCACGGCCTTCATCACCTGGCCGAGCTGCTTCTTCTCGGTCAGACCCAGCTCGGCGATGACGGCTTGGACCGCGGCACGGGTGGCGGCGGCATCGAGCAGCTTGGGCAGGTAGCCGACCAACACCTCGGACTCGGCGCGCTCCTTGGCCGCCAAATCGGGGCGCTTGGCCTTTTCGTACTCGGCCGCAGCTTCCTGGCGCGACTTGACCGCCTTTTGGACCACGGCGAGCTGCTCCGCGTCGGAGAGCTCGGCCATCAGCTCGATCTTGCGATTCTTCATCGCGGCGATCGCCATGCGCAGGGTCTCGCGGCGCAGCTCGTCCTTGTCGCGCATGGCGATCTTGAGGTCGTCCTGCAGGCGTTGGAACAGGCTCATCGATCGTCCTCGTCGGGGGTCTCTTCGGTGTCTTCTTCCTCGCCTTCGTCGGCGTCGTCGAGCTCGTCTTCCTCCAGGGCGTCCTGGTCCTCGTCCTCCTCGGAGTCGCCCTCGAGGGGCTCGACGATCAGCGGCGGCCGGGCCGTGGCCGCGGACTCGACAGCATTCTTGGCGGCCAGCTCCAGGTCTTCCTCGGTGACCACCTCCATGCCGACCAGCAGGTCGTCGGACTTGAGGTTGACCAGGCGCACGCCCTGGGTGTTGCGGCCCATCGGGCGCATCTCGCCCACCTTGGTGCGCACGATCATGCCGCCCTGGCTCAGGAACATCAGGTCGTCGCCCTCGCGCGCCAGGCGCATGGCGATCACCGGGCCGTTGCGCTCGCTGACCTTGATGTTGATCACGCCCTGGCCGCCGCGGCCCTTGATCGGGTAGTCCGCCACCAGGGTGCGCTTGCCGTAGCCCTTGGCACAGGCGGTCACGACCGTGTAGGCGCTGCGATCGAGCTGGCTGGGGACCACGATCAGGCCGACCACCTGGTCGTCCTCGCGTAAGCGCATGCCGCGCACCCCGCGGGAAGCGCGTCCCATGGCCCGCGCCGCGGCCTGGTCGAAGTGCACCGCCCGGCCGCCAGCGGAGGCCACCAGCACGGTATCCCCCGGCCGCGCCAAGCCCACGTCCACGACCGCGTCGCCTTCCTCCAAGGTGATCGCGATGATGCCGGTCTTCTTGGGGCGCGAGTAGGCTTCGAGGGAGGTCTTCTTGACCGTGCCGCGGCGGGTCACGAACAGGATCGAGGCCTCGGTGTCGAAGCTCGGAACGCGCAGCACGCTCTGGATCGACTCGCCCTCGCCCAGCTCGAGCAGGTTGCGGATCGCGCGGCCCTTCGAGGTGCGCGCGCCCTCCGGCATCTGATAGACCTTGAGCCAGTAGACGCGACCGAAGTTGCTGAAGCACAGCACGTAGTCGTGCGTGCCGGCCACGAACAGCGAGCGGATCGCATCGCCCTCCTTGGCCTCGCTGCCCTTGATGCCGCGACCGCCACGGGCCTGCGCCCGGTAGGTGTCGAGACCGGTGCGCTTGACGTAGCCGTCGCGCGAGAAGGTCACGACCATCATCTGCTCGCTGATCAGCTCCTCGATGTCGAAGGAGCCGTCGATCTCCTCCTGGCTGATCTCGGTGCGGCGGGCATCCCCGTAGCGCTGCTCGAGCTCGTCCAGGTCGGCGCGGATGATGGCCACGACACGCGCCTCGCGCGAGAGGATGTCGCTCAGGTCGGCGATCTCGGCCAACAGCTCGTTGAACTCGGCCTCCAGCTTTTCGCGCTCCAGGCCGGTCAAGCGCCCGAGGCGCATGTCGACGATCGCCTGGGCCTGGGCCTGGCTCAGGTTGAAGGCGCTCTGCAGACCGGCCTTGGCTTGGTCGGGGTCCTGGCTGGCGCGGATGATGCGGATCACCTCGTCGATGTGGTCGACGGCGATGCGCAGGCCCTCGACGATGTGCTTGCGCTCCTCGGCGCGCTTCAGCAGGAAGCGCGTGCGGCGCCGGATGACGTTCTTGCGGTGCTTGACGTATTCGCCGAGCAGCCCGCGCAGGTCCAGGGTGCGCGGCTGGCCATCGACGATCGCCAGATTGATGATCGAGTACGTCGACTGCAGCGGCGTGAATTGGAACAGCTGCTTGACGATGACCTCGGCGTCCTCGCCCTTCTTGAGCTCGACGATCAGGCGGATGCCGTCGCGGTCGGACTCGTCGCGCACGTCCGAGATGCCGGTGATGCGCCCATCCTTGACCACCTCGACGATCTTCTCGATGATCGCCGACTTGCGCACCTGGAACGGGATCTCGGTGAAGACCAGCTGTTCCTTGCTGCCGCGCCCCTCTTCGACGTGGTGCTTGGCGCGCAGGATCGCGCGGCCGCGGCCGGTGGTGTAGGCCTGCAGCACGCCGCTCTTGCCCATCAGGATGCCCCCGGTGGGGAAATCCGGCCCCGGCACGGCGCGCAGCAGCTCGGCCAGCGGCACGGCGGGGTCCTCGAGCACCAGACGCAGCGCGGCGCAGATCTCGCGCAGGTTGTGGGGCGGCAGGCTGGTGGCCATGCCCACGGCGATGCCATCCGAGCCGTTGCAGAGCAGGTTCGGGAAGCGGCTGGGGAGCACGATCGGCTCCATCAGGCGCCCGTCGTAGTTGGGCTGGTAGTCGACCGTCTCCTTGTCGAGGTCGGCCATCAGCTCGACCGTCGGACCGGCCATGCGCGCTTCGGTGTAGCGCATCGCCGCCGGCGGGTCGCCGTCGATCGAACCGAAGTTGCCCTGCCCGTCGACCAGCGGATAGCGCAGCGAGAAGCGCTGCGCCATGCGCACCAGGGTCGGATAGACCACGGATTCGCCGTGGGGGTGGTAGTCGCCCGAGGTCGTGCCGGCGATGTTGGCGCACTTGCGGTGCTTGGCGGTCGGCCGCAGGCGCAGGTCGTTCATCGCCACCAGGATCCGCCGCTGGGAGGGCTTGAGCCCGTCGCGGGCGTCGGGCAGGGCCCGGCTGTGGATCACGCTGAGCGCGTAGTTGAGATACGACTCGCTCATCTCGCGCTCGATCAGGCGCGGCTCGATGCGGCCATGGTTATGGGCGCTCGGGCCGGGGCCCCGGCCTTTGGTATCGGTCTCGGTCATGTTCGGCGCAGGCTGAGTCGGAGCCGCCCGCCGCGGGCCCGGAGGGCGCCGGGGAGCGGGCAAGCCAAGCGCGCCAGTATCGCTTGCGGAGGGCCCGGAAGCCACTCGCTGGGCGGCGCGGATCGGCTCCGGGAGCCTCGGGGGCATGCGCCCGGCGCGTATGCTCGCCCGCATGGCCGACCACCCCCCGCTCGCCCTGGCCCTCGGGCGCATCCCCTCCGGGCTCTACATCGTGACCACCCTGGACTCCGCCGGTCGCCCGCTCGGTTTCCTGGGCTCCTTCGTGCAGCAGTTCGGCTTCGAGCCGCCGGTGGTGGGCGTGGCCGTCGGCAAGGGCCGCGAGCACCTCCAGGCCATCCGCGGGAGCCAGAGCTTCGCGCTCTCGATCCTGGACCAGGAGTCGAAGCAGGCCATGCCCCCGTTTTTCGGCAAATTGCCCCCCGGTGCCACGCCCTTCGACGTGCTGGCGCATCGCGCCCCGAGCGGCCGGGCCCCGATCCTGGAGCAGGCCCTGGCCTGGCTCGAGCTCGAACCCTGCGGCGAGCACGAGCTGGCGGACCACGTGGTGGTCTTCGGGCGGGTGCTGGCCGGCGGGCTGCGCGGCCCCGGCGAGCCCCTGGTGCACCTGCGCAAGAACGGGCTCGCCTACTAGGGCCGGTCCCGGCCCGCGCCGGGCGCGGGGGCTGCCC
>ERZ1066137.1275-NODE-1275-length-12829-cov-6.934946_pt1 | contig 12829 bp, 11 predicted proteins | sample MGYA00382784_ERZ1066137 | MGnify/ENA primary metagenome ERZ1066137 (study PRJEB33369, sample SAMEA5778367) | biofilm metagenome | biome: Industrial cooling water; feature: Water cooling tower basin; material: Biofilm | place: United Arab Emirates | collected... | reverse complement strand
GTGCCGCGCTAGGCATCGGGATCGGCGCCGCCGTGGTGGCCGTGGCCGGCGCCGGCCTCTGGGCGATGAGCTCCAGGCCCGCCCCGGCGCCGGAGCCGGCCGTGGTCCAGGCGCCGGTCGCCCCCGCCCCGACCCCCGCTCCAGCCCCGCCCCCGGCCCCGCCGCGCTTCGAGACCGAGCGCGAGTTCGAGCGGGTCCTGCAGGCGCAGTCGGCCAGCTTCGGCCTCAAGGCCCAGCCCGCCAAGACCGAGCTGAGCATCGCCGCGCGCGACCAGGTGCGCTTCAGCGTCACCGCCGAGCGCGACGGCCACCTCTACGTGATCGGCCAGAGCGCCGACGGCTCGCTGGCCCTGCTCGTGCCCAACACCCACTCCACCAGCGTGCAGGTGAAGAAAGGCCAGACCTACAGCTTCCCCACGCGCGACCGCTTCGTGCTCACCGCGGCCGAGCCCGTGGGCACCGGGCGCATGCTGGTGCTGGTGTCGGCGCTGCCGCGCGACTTCAGCGCCATGGGCCCGCAGGCCGCCGGGCCGGTGCAGGAGTTCGCCAGCGGCGACGCCGCCACGCAGCGCCTGCAGGCCTGGCAGGGCAAGGGCTCCATGCTGGCCGGCGTGCCGCAGTGCCCCGGTGGCGGCAGCGACTGCGCCGACGAGTACGGCGCCGCCCTGATGAGCTTCAACACCGTGCGCTGAGGGCGCGGCAGCGGGCGCGCGTGAACAAGGCTTTCGTCAAGGAGCCCTCGGGCGACGACCCCGACGACGACGACGCCGGCGGCCCGCCGCCGCTGCCCGCGGGCACGCGCAACTACCTCACGCCCCAGGGCTACGCGCGGCTGCGCCAGGAGCTGGTGGACCTGATCGAGCGCGAGCGGCCCAAGGTGGTGGAGGTCGTGTCCTGGGCCGCCAAGAACGGCGACCGCAGCGAGAACGGCGACTACCTCTACGGCAAGAAGCGCCTGCGCGAGATCGACCGCCGCATCCGCTTCCTCACCAAGCGGCTGGACATCGCCGAGGTGGCCGACCCCAGCCTGCACCACGGCAGCGACCAGGTGTTCTTCGGCGCCACCGTCACCTACGCCACGGCGCGTGGCGAGCAGCGCACCATCACCATCAAGGGCATCGACGAGGCCGACAGCCTGAAGGGCGAGGTGAGCTGGATCGCCCCCATCGCGCGCGCGCTCATCAAGGCGCGCGAGGGCGACGAGGTGCAGCTGCTCACGCCGGGCGGGCGCGAGACGCTGGAGGTGCTGAGGGTCGAGTACCCGGCGCCCGGCGGCGCCTGAGGCCGCTCAGGCCTGGCGGTAGCGTGAGACGCGGCTCACCACGGGCGAGCGCCGCAGCGTGCGCAGCACGTCGGCCAGGTGCCCGCGGTCGCGCACGCTGACGATGAGGCGCAGCTCGATCTGCTCCTCGGCGGGCTCGGGGTCCATGTCGATGTGCACGATATCGGCCTCGGCGCTGCTCACGGCCGAGGCCACCTGGGCCAGCACGCCCTTACCGTTCTTGACCAGCACGAACAGGCTGGTGTCGAAGGGGCGCGTGAGCTCCTCGGCCCACTCCACCTGCATCCAGCGCTCGCTGTCGCGCTCGTACAGGCGCTTGCCCGTCGGGCAGTCGGCCGTGTGCACCACCAGGCCCTCGCCGCGGCCCAGGTAGCCGACCACGGGGTCGCCCGGGATGGGCCGGCAGCAGGCCGCGAACTGGATGGAGTTGCCCTCGCTGCCGTCGACGAAGACCACGCCCTGCGCCGGTGCCTCGTCGGGGGCGAAGCGCGTCAGGCTCAGCGTCACCGCGTCGGGCTTGATGCCGGCCTCGGCCATGAACTGCGCCAGGCGCTTGGCCACGATGACGGCGATCTTGCGGCCCAGGCCCACGTCGACCAGCAGCTCGCCGCGGTTGCGGTTGCCGCCCCAGCGCGCCAGCTGCTGCCACAGGGCGGCCGCGGTCTCGTCGGCGGGGTCGGCGCTGGGCAGCTGCAGGCCCTCGGCGCGCAGCGCCTGGCCGAGCAGCTTCTCGCCGAGCGCGCGCGACTCGTCGGTCTCCAGCGTCTTCAGGTAGTGCCGGATCTTGCTGCGCGCGCGGCCCGTGCGCACCATGCCCAGCCACGCCGGGTTGGGCTTGGCGCCGGGCGCGGTGATGATCTCGACCACGTCGCCGCTCTTGAGCTCCGTGCGCAGCGCCGCGGCCTCGCCGTTGACCTTGGCGGCCACGGTGTGGTCGCCGACATCGGAGTGGATGGCGTACGCGAAGTCCACCGGCGTGGCGCCGCGCGGCAGCGCCAGGATCTTGCTGCGCGGCGTGAACACGTAGACCGCGTCGGGGTAGAGGTCGATCTTCACGTGCTCCAGGAACTCGGCCGCGTCGCGGGTCTCGTCCTGGATGTCGAGCAGGCTCTGCAGCCACATGCTCGAGAGCCGGCTGTCGGGGGCGGTGGCGCCCTTGCCGCCCTTGCTGTCGCCCACCTTGTACAGCCAGTGCGCGGCCACGCCGGCCTCGGCCACGGCGTGCATGGCCTCGGTGCGCATCTGGAACTCCACCGCCGTGCCCAGCGGGCTCACGAGCGTGGTGTGCAGGCTCTGGTAGCCGTTGGCCTTGGGGATGGCGATGTAGTCCTTGAAGCGCCCGGGCACCGGCTTGTACAGCTGGTGCAGGACGCCCAGGGCCAGGTAGCAGTCGGTCAGCGAGGGCACGACGATGCGGAAGCCGAAGATGTCGGACACCTGGGCGAAGCCGGCGTGCTTCTCGCGCATCTTGCGGTAGATGCTGTAGACCGTCTTCTCGCGGCCCGAGACCTGGATCTTGAGCTTGTGCTGCGCGAAGGCCTTCTCGACATCGCGCTGCACGCGCTCGACGATGTCGCGGCGGTTGCCGCGCGCGCGCTTGACGGCCTTGGACAGCGCCGCGTGCCGCCAGGGGTGCAGCATCTCGAAGCACAGCTCCTGCAGCTCGCGGTACATCGCGTTCAGGCCCAGCCGGTGCGCGATCGGCGCGTAGATGTCGAGCGTCTCGCGCGCGATGCGCATGCGCTTGGCCGGCGCCATGGCCTGCATGGTGCGCATGTTGTGCAGGCGGTCGGCCAGCTTGACGAGGATGACGCGCACGTCGCGCGCCATCGCCAGCAGCATCTTGCGGAAGCTCTCGGCCTGGCTTTCCTCGCGCGTGTTGAACTGCAGCTTGTCGAGCTTGGTCAGGCCGTCCACGAGCTCGGCCGTGGGGGCGCCGAACTTCTCGATCAGCTCGGTCTTGGTGACACCCTGGTCCTCGATGGTGTCGTGCATGAGCGCGGCCATGATGGCCTGCGCGTCGAGCTTCCAGTCGGCGCACAGGCCGGCCACCGCGATGGGATGGGTGATGTAGGGCTGGCCGCTGGCGCGGAACTGGCCGAGGTGGGCCTCGTCGGCGAACTTGTAGGCCTCGCGCACCAGCTTGAGGTCGGCCTTGCCGAGGTAGCCGAGCTTGTCGAGCAGGCCGGCGAAGCTGCTGGCCTCGGGCCCCGGGGCCAGGTCCACCGGCACCAGCGGTGCACGCTGCAGCCCCTGCAGCGCGGCAGGCAGCAACTCGGCGGCAAGGGAGCGCAGACCCATGGCCCGAATTTAGCGCGGAAGCGCGCCGCGACCGATCGCATGGCCCCATGACGCCGATAGGACCGCGCCGGCCGGGCCGCGGGCACGAAAAAGGGCGCCCTGGGGCGCCCTTGCAGCGGGACGGGGAGGCGGGGGCCTCAGACCGGCACCTTGCGCAGCATCTCCACGCCCACCTCGCCGGCGGCGATCTCGCGCAGCGCGGTGACGCCGGGCTTGTTCTTGGTCTCGATCTTGGGCGCGTGGCCCTGGCTCAGCATGCGGGCGCGGTAGGTCGCGGCGAGCACGAGCTGGAAGCGGTTGGGGATCTTCTCGAGGCAGTCTTCGACGGTGATGCGGGCCATGGGGCGGTGCTCCGGGATCTCGGCAGGGGTTTCAGACCAGGTCCAGCGCGGCGAACACCTGGGAACGGTTGCGCAGCTGGGCGGCGTACTTCAGACGCTGACTGTGGACGACCGTCTTCAGGTCGAAAAGCGCCGTCTCGAACAAGCTGTTGATGATAACAAAGTCGAAGTGGCGGGCCTGGGCCACCTCGACGCGGGCGTTCGTCATGCGGGTGGCGATGACCTCGGGCGTGTCCTCGCCGCGGCGGTTGAGGCGCTGCATGAGCTCGTCCCAGCTCGGCGGCAGGATGAAGATCAGCACCGCGTGCGGGAAGATCCGCTTGATCTGCAGCGCGCCCTGCCAGTCGATCTCGAGCACGACGTCGTCGCCGTGTTCCAGCCGCTCCTGGATGGCCTTGCGGCTGGTGCCGTAGAGGTTGCCGTGCACCTCGGCCCACTCGAAGAACTCGCCGCGCCCGACCATGGCGCGGAACGAGGGCTCGTCGATGAAGTGGTACTCGCGGCCGTCCACCTCCTGCCCGCGCGGCCGGCGCGTGGTGTGCGACACCGACACGGCCAGCCGCGAGTCGAGCTCGAGCAGGGCCTTCACGAGGCTGGATTTGCCGGTGCCGCTGGGCGCGGCCACGCAGAAGAGGTTGCCTGGGGTTTCCATCGGCGGATTTTCCCCCAAGGCCGGCCGGTGACGCCCGCGGGCATCATTGCGGGCTTCGCAGGAGGCTTCATGACGACGACTTCGACACGCGTGGCGCTGGTCACCGGCGGTGCCCGGGGCATCGGGCTGGCCGTCGCGCGCGGGTTCCTGGCGCGGGGCCATGCCGTCGCGCTGCTGGACATCGACACCGACACCCTGGCCCGCACCGAGGCCGCGCTGGCCGACCCGGAGCGCGTGCTCGCCCTCGGCGGCGACGTGTCCGTGGCCGCCGACGTGCAGCGGGCGGTGGCGGCGGTGCGGCAGCGCTTCGGCCGCCTGGACGCGCTCGTCAACAACGCCGGCATCGCCGTCTTCAAGCCCACGCTCGAGACCACGCACGAGGAGTTCAGCCGCGTGCTCGCCGTCAACCTGCACGGCGCCTTCCTGTGCACGCAGGCCGCGGCGCCGCTGATGCTGGCCAACCCGGGGGGTGGCGGCGGCGCGGTCGTCAACATCGCCAGCATCTCGGGCCTGCGCGCGAGCACGCTGCGCGTGGCCTACGGCACCAGCAAGGCGGCGCTCATCCAGCTCACGAAGCAGCACGCCGTGGAGCTGGGCACGCAGGGCATCCGCGTCAACGCCGTGGCGCCGGGGCCGGTGGACACCGACATGGCCAAGCTCGTGCACAGCGTGGCCATCCGCGCCGACTACCACGACGTGATCCCGCTCAACCGCTACGGCACGGTGGACGAGATCGCGGCCGCCGTGTGCTGGCTGTGCAGCGCCGAGGCCAGCTACATCAACGGCCAGGTGCTGGCGGCCGACGGCGGCTTCGAGGCCGCGGGCGTGGGCCTGCCCACGCTGCGCCGGCAGCAGGGGGGCTGAGGGCCGCTGAAGGCCGCCGAAGCCCGCGCCCTCAGGGCCGCTGGTGCAGCACCAGCGGCAGCACCGCGGTGGCGCCGGCCTCGCGCAGCAGCGCGGCCGCCACGGTCAGGGTCCAGCCGCTGCGGCAGCGCGCGTCCACCAGCAGCAGCGGGCCGACGGGCACCGGGGCACCGGGCCGCAGCGACAGGGACTGCGCCAGCGCCGCCACGCGGGCGCCCGAGGCCAGGTCCTCGCCCGGCTCGGGGCCCTGGCGCTGCAGCAGCTCCCGCAGCGGCAGCTGACCCACGAGCGCCAGGTGCGCGGCCATCGCGTGCACCAGCCCGGCGTGCCGCAGCGAGGGCATGGGCACCACCGCCACCGGCCGTGCCGCCCAGCGCGGGCGCCAGCGGCCCAGCACGGCCACCAGGCCCTCGAGCAGCTCGGGCGGCGGCGCGGCGTCGGGCGCGGCCAGCAGCGGGCGCAGCAGCTCGGCCCAGCCGGGGTCGTCGGCAAAGGCCAGGGCGCGGCCCTCGGCGCAGCCCTGGATGCGGCCCCGGCGCCCGGGCGCGCCGGCGGGCCACAGCTTGCGCGGCTCGATCACCACGTCCTGCCCGCGGGCGTGGCGGCGCGCGGCCTCGGTGCGCGCCGCGCTCGGCCGGGCGCCCGGCTCGGGCAGCCGCCCCGTGCAGACGCTGCAGCGGCCGCAGTCGGCCGGTGCTGGGTCGTCCAGCGCCTGCTGCAGGAAGCGCATCAGGCAACCCGAGCCGCCGGCGTAGGCGCGCATCAGCGCGGCCTCCTGCTCGCGGGCGCGGGCCAGCGCCTGCCAGCGCGCGGCGTCGAAGTGCCAGGGCTTGCCGGTGCGCGCCCAGGCCGGGCCCTCGCGCACCAGCACCTCGTCGACGGCCAGGATCTTGAGCAGGCCCTCCAGCCGCCCGCGGCGGATGCCGGTGGCGGCCTCCAACTGCAGCAGGGTCTGCGGCCCCTCGGCCAGGGCGGCCAGCAGGGTGTCCACCCGCGCCGGGTCGGGCACGCCCGCGCTGGCGAAGTAGGCCCAGATGGCGTCGTCGCTCTCGGCGGGCAGCAGCACCGCCACGGCCTCGGCCAGCGCGCGGCCGGCGCGGCCCACCTGTTGGTAGTAGGCCACGGGCGAGGCCGGCGAGCCGACGTGGATGCAGAACGCGAGGTCGGGCTTGTCGTAGCCCATGCCCAGGGCCGAGGTGGCCACCACGGCCTTCAGGCGGTTGTCGCGCAGGGCGTCCTCGATGGCCTGGCGCGCCTCGACCTCCAGCGCACCGTGGTAGGCCGCGACCTCGTGGCCCGCGCTGCGCAGGAAGCCGGCGAGGCGCTCCGCCTCGGCCACGGTGAGCGTGTAGACGATGCCCGAGCCGGCGAAGCGATCCAGCGCATCGGCCACCCAGGCGGCGCGCTGCAGCGGCCCCAGGCCCGGCACCACCGCCAGGCGCAGCGACGCCCGCGCCAGCGAGCCGCGGAAGGTGAGCGCCTGTTCGCCGAGCTGGCGCGCGATGTCGTCCGTGACCCGCTGGTTGGCGGTGGCCGTGGTGGCCAGCACGGGGGTGCCGGCGCCGATGTCCAGCAGCGTGCGGGCCAGGCGCTGGTAGTCGGGGCGGAAGTCGAAGCCCCAGTCGGAGATGCAGTGCGCCTCGTCGATGACCACGAGGCCCGCCGAGCCGATGAGCCCCGGCAGCCGCCGCGCAAAGCCGGCGTGGCCCAGCCGCTCGGGCGAGACCAGCAGCACGTCGAGCCGCCGGGCCGCGATGTCGTCGAACACGCCCTGCCACTCGGCGACGTTGGTGGAGTTGACGGTGGCCGCGCGCAGCCCGGCCCGGGCCGCGGCGGCCACCTGGTCGCGCATCAGCGCCAGCAGCGGCGAGACGATCAGCGTCGGCCCGTGGCCGGCGGCGCGCAGCGCCGAGGTGGCGGCCCAGTACACGGCCGACTTGCCCCAGCCGGTGGCCTGCACCACCAGCACGCGCCGGCGCTGCGCGACCAGCGCCTCCACGGCGGCCACCTGGTCGGCCCGCGGCGCGGCCGCGGGCCCGGCCATGCGGGCCAGCACCTGGCGCAGGTGGGTCTCGGCGGGGCCCATGGGCGGGCGCGGTGCGGCCTGCGGCAGCCGGGCCTCGCTCACTCGATGTTGTGCACCTGCGCCCGCATCTGCTCGACCGCCACCTTCATCTCCACGGCGATGGCCGTGAGCTCCATGGCCGCGCTCTTGCTGCCGAAGGTGTTGGCCTCGCGCTGCAGCTCCTGGATCAGGAACTCCAGCCGCTTGCCGAGCTCGCCGCCCGCCTGCAGCAGGCGCTCGATCTCGTCGAGGTGCGAGGCCAGGCGGGCCAGCTCCTCGGCCACGTCGATGCGGATGGCGAAGGCCACGGCCTCGGCCATGGCGCGCTCGTGCAGGGCCTCGGCCGGCAGGGTCTGGCCGCCGGGCGCCGCGGCGAGCGCCTCGTTCCAGCGCTCGAGGAAGCGCGCCTGCTGCCGCTTCACCACCTGTGGCACCAGGGGCCGCGCCTGCGCGGCCAGCTCGCGCAGCCGCGCCACGCGCTCCATCAGCACGCCGGCCAGGCGGGCGCCTTCGCGCGCGCGGGCCTCGCGCAGGCCCTCGATGCAGCGCGTGGCGGCCTCGAGCGCGGGTTCGTCCAGCCGTTCGTTGCCGGCGCCGCTGCGGCACCATTGCAGGATCTCGTTGACCGAGAGCACGCGCGCCTGCGGCAGCCAACCGGTGATCGAGCCCTGCAGGTGCGACAGGCGGTTGAGCTGCTCGGGCGTGGGCTGGGGCAGGGCGCCGTCGCCCTCGCGCGTGGTGGCGATGCGCAGCTCGATCTTGCCGCGCCGGAAGGCCGCCGTGAGCTTGTCGCGCAGCGCCGGCTCCAGGCCGCGCAGCTCGTCGGGCAGGCGGAAGGCCAGGTCCAGGAAACGGCCGTTCACCGAGCGCGCCTCGACCGTGACCGAGGCGCTCGACGCCACCGCGGCGCCCTCGGCCAACGCGGCCTTCGAGGCCGCGAGCGCATACCCCGTCATGCTATAAACCGCCATCTACCCACCCCTGAAAGAAGCCTCGGCGATTATGTCGTCCAAGCCCAAGCCTGCTCCCTTGCCTTCGGGCACCGTGGTGGGCGGCTACACGGTCGTCAAGAAGATCGCGGCCGGGGGCTTCGGGGTCGTGTACCTGGCCGAGGATTCGAACCGCGGCCTGGTAGCGGTGAAGGAGTACCTGCCGGCGTCGCTGGCCGAGCGCTCGCCGGGCGAGCTCACGCCGCGCGTCAAGCCCGACAAGCAGCCGCTGTACCGCCTGGGCCTGAAGAGCTTCTTCGAGGAGGGCCGCAGCCTCGCGCAGATCAGCCACCCGAGCGTGGTCTCGGTGCTGAACTTCTTCCGCGAGAACGAGACCGTCTACATGGTGATGAACTATCTGCAGGGCGACACCCTGCAGGACTTCATCGTGACGGCGCGCGACTTGAAGCGCGACAAGGTGTTCCGCGAGAGCACCATCCGCAGCCTCTTCGACGAGATCCTCCGTGGCCTGCGCATCGTGCACCAGCACAAGATGCTGCACCTCGACATCAAGCCGGCGAACATCTTCATCACCAACGACAACAAGGCGGTGATGCTCGACTTCGGCGCCGCGCGCGAGGTGCTGAGCAAAGAGGGCAACTTCATCCGCCCGATGTACACCCCGGGCTTCGCCGCGCCCGAGATGTACCGCCGCGACGGCAGCCTGGGCCCCTGGACGGACATCTACGCCATCGGCGCCTGCATCTACGCCTGCATGCAGGGCTACCCGCCGAACGACGCGCCGCAGCGCATCGAGAAGGACCGCCTGGCGCTGAGCCTCTCGCGGCTGCGCAACGTGTACTCCGACAACCTCATCGAGGTCACGGAGTGGTGCATGAGCCTCGACCCGCTGAGCCGGCCGCAGAGCGTGTTCGCGCTGCAGAAGGAGCTCAGCCGCGAGACCGAGCGCCGCTACACCAAGCTGAGCTTCTCCGAGCGGCTGAAGCTGCAGCTCGAGACCATCAAGACGGGCACGAAGCCCTGAGCCCGAAGGGCTCTCGTCCACCCGCCATGCGCTTTTCCGTCTACCAAGTCAGCCGCCGCGGCGGCCGCGAGAAGAACGAAGACCGCATGGGCTACAGCTACACGCGGGAGTCGGGCCTGTTCGCGCTGGCCGACGGCATGGGCGGCCACCCCGAGGGCGAGGTCGCCTCGCAGCTGGCGCTGCAGACGCTGTCGGCCCACTTCCAGCGCGAGGCCAAGCCGCGCCTGGCCGAGCCGCTGCGCTTCCTGCACGACGCCATCATCGCCGGCCACCACCAGCTGCTGCGTTATGCCACCGAGCGCGCGCTGATGGACACGCCGCGCACCACCGTGGTGGCCTGCCTGCTGCAGGGCAACGCCGCCTACTGGGCGCACTGCGGCGACTCGCGCCTGTACCTCGTGCGCGGCGACAAGCTCGTGGCGCGCACGCGCGACCACAGCTACAGCGAGCTGCAGGAGACCATGTCGCAGGTGGTGCCCATGCCCGACAAGGTGAACCGCAACGTGCTGTTCACCTGCCTGGGCAGCCCCGGCCGGCCCGTGGTGGACACCGCCGGCCCGCTGCTGGTGCGGCCGGGCGACAAGGTCATGCTCTGCTCCGACGGCCTGTGGGGCAGCGTGTCCGACGCCATCATCACCGACATCCTGGCCACGCGGCCCATCTCGGACGCCGTGCCGGAGCTGGTCGAACGCGCCCTGCGCGTGGCCGGCGACCGCAGCGACAACGTCACGGTGCTGGCCGTGGAGTGGGAAGCCGCGGAAGACGTCGACGCCGCGGGCGTGCGCACCGACGCGCTGGCCGACGACGTGTTCGCCAGCACCATCCAGGCCAGCCTGGGCGGCGACAGCGTGGGTGGCGACGAGCTCGACGACGAGGAGATCGAGCGCTCGATCCGCGAGATCAACGAGGCCATCCAGCGCAGCAACAAGAAGGGCCCCCAAGCTCGCTGACGCTCGCTACCCCCCGAGGGGGCCGTTCGCCTGCGGCCCGGCAGAGCCGGTTCCGCGGCTCTTGCTTGGCCTCTCCCCCATTCGTTTTCTGGAGTTGTGAATGTCCTTCATCCGTTCGGGCGGGCGTGCCGCCGATGCGTTGCGTGCCGTCACGCTGGAGCGTGGCTACACGAAGCATGCCGAGGGCTCGGTGCTCGTGAGCTTTGGCGCCACGCGCGTGCTGTGCACGGCGTCCGTCGAAGAGAAGGTGCCGCCGCACAAGCGCGGCAGCGGCGAGGGGTGGGTCACGGCCGAGTACGGCATGCTGCCGCGCGCCACGCACACGCGCTCCGACCGCGAGGCCGCCAAGGGCAAGCAGAGCGGTCGCACGCAGGAGATCCAGCGCCTCATCGGCCGCAGCCTGCGCGCGGTGTTCGACCTCTCGGCGCTGGGCGAGCGCACCATCGCGCTGGACTGCGACGTGCTGCAGGCCGACGGCGGCACGCGCACGGCGGCCATCACCGGGGCCTGGGTCGCGGCGCACGACGCCGTGTCGTGGCTGCTGGCGCAGGGCCGCATCGGCACCAGCCCGCTGCGCGACGCGGTCGCCGCGGTGTCGGTGGGCGTCGTGCAGGGCACGCCGTTGCTCGACTTGGAGTACACGGAAGATTCCGCCTGCGACACCGACATGAACGTCGTCATGACGGGTTCGGGCGGCTTCGTCGAGGTGCAGGGCACGGCCGAGGGCGAGCCCTTCAGCCGCGCCGAGATGGACACCATGCTGGCCCTGGCCAGCCAGGGCATCGGCGAGCTGGTGCAGCTGCAGCGCCGCGCGCTGGGCCTGGCCTGACCGGGGGCGTGGCCGTGCGCCTGGTGCTGGCGTCGAACAACGCCAAGAAGCTGTCGGAGCTGCAGGCGCTGCTGGGCGGCCTGGCGCTGGAGCTGGTGCCGCAAGGCGCGCTCGGCATCCCCGAGGCCGAGGAGCCGCACGGCACCTTCATCGAGAACGCGCTGGCCAAGGCGCGCCACGCCGCCGCGGCCAGCGGCGGCGCGGCGCTGGCCGACGACTCCGGCGTGTGCGTGGACGCGCTGGGCGGCGCGCCGGGCGTGATCTCGGCGCACTACGGCGGGCTCGTCGCGCCGCTGCCCGACCGCGAGGCCACGCGCCGCGCGCAGGACGCGCGCAACAACGAGCGCCTGCTGCGCGAGCTGTCGGCGCACACCGCGCCCGAGGGGCGGCGCGCCTTCTTCCTGAGCACGCTCGTGGCCGTGCGGCACGCCGCCGACCCGCAGCCGCTGGTGGCCGTGGGCCGCTGGCCGGGGCAGATCCTGTCGGCGCCGCAGGGCACGGATGGCTTCGGCTACGACCCGCTGATGTTCATCCCCGATCTCGGCCGCACGGTGGCCGAGCTCGACGCGGCCACCAAGAACGCGCACAGCCACCGCGCGCGCGCCATGGCGCAGCTGCTGCAGCAGCTGCACGAGGTCTGGGGCCTGTGACCCGCCCGCTGCCACCCGTGCGGCCGGCGGCGGAACCGGCCGAGCCGGCCCTGCCGTCGGCGCCCGAGCACTTCCTGCGCCCCGGCACGCTGCGCTTTGCCGCGCCGCCGCCGCTGGCGCTGTACGTGCACCTGCCCTGGTGCCTGAAGAAGTGCCCGTACTGCGACTTCAACAGCCATGGCACGACGGGCCTCGATGCCGCCACGCAGCAGCGTTATGTCGACGCGCTCGTGGCCGACCTCGAGGCCAGCCTGCCGCTGGTGTGGGGCCGCCGCGTGGTGAGCGTGTTCCTCGGCGGTGGCACGCCCAGCCTGTTCGAGCCCGCCGTCATCGACCGGCTGCTGGCCGCCGTGCGCGCGCGCCTGCCGCTGGAGCCGGGCTGCGAGGTCACGCTGGAGGCCAACCCCGGCACCTTCGAGCGCGAGCGCTTCCGCGCCTTCCGCGAGGCCGGCGTCACGCGGCTGTCGATCGGTGTGCAGAGCTTCGACGACGCCGCGCTGCACGCGCTGGGCCGCGTGCACGACGCCGCGCAGGCCCGCGCCGCCGTGGCCGAGGCCGCCGAGGCCTTCGAGACCTGGAACCTCGACCTCATGTACGCGCTGCCCGGCCAGACGCCGGCGCAGCTGGCGGCCGAGCTGGACGTGGCGCTGTCCTTCCAGCCGCCGCACCTGTCGATCTACCACCTCACCATCGAGCCCAACACGCTGTTCGCCGTGCAGCCGCCCGAGCTGCCCGACGACGACCTGGCCAGCGAGATGCTCGACCTCATCACCGCGCGCACCGCGGCCACCGGCCTGGCGCGCTACGAGGTCAGCGCCTTCGCGCGCGAGGGCCACCGCTGCCTGCACAACCTCAACTACTGGAGCTTCGGCGACTACCTCGGCATCGGCGCCGGCGCGCACGGCAAGCTGAGCTTCCCCG
>ERZ1066137.1273-NODE-1273-length-12840-cov-8.551897_pt1 | contig 12840 bp, 10 predicted proteins | sample MGYA00382784_ERZ1066137 | MGnify/ENA primary metagenome ERZ1066137 (study PRJEB33369, sample SAMEA5778367) | biofilm metagenome | biome: Industrial cooling water; feature: Water cooling tower basin; material: Biofilm | place: United Arab Emirates | collected... | reverse complement strand
CTCAGCATGACAATGAGAGATGCTTCGTTCCTCAGCATGACAATGAGAGATGCTTATGGCTTGGTTGGAATTTTTCACAGCTGTTTTTCAAGTGCTTCACATGCAATAACTACAGCGTTTTCTGTTTGTAGGACGCGCGCGATTTCTGTTGCTTTTTGTGCATAGCTTGGATTATTTAATAATTCTTGTAATGAAGAAGCAACTCGCGGCGCCGAATATTGATTACGTTTAATTGTGCGTGATGTTCCTAGACGTTCGACTCGCGCGGCGTTGTCTGGTTGGTCGTGGCTGTAGGGCATAATTAAAGTTGGGCGCCCTGCTCGCAATGCTTGAGCAGTTGTACCAATTCCGCCTTGATGCACAATGGCACAAGCGTGAGGAAAAATTTGGGAGTATGGTAAGTAGTTGACGGCAATAATATTATTTGAAAGGTTTTGTGGAGGAGAATTTTTACCAATTAATAAGATAGCGCGACGGTTGATAAGTTTTGCTACTTCGATGCTTTCTTCGTAAAAGTTGCCTGCGTCCATAACTGCTGCGGAACCAAGGGTGAAAACTATCGGCGCCTCACCTGCATCTAAAAATTGCTTTATTTGTTCTGGAAGTTCTGCGCTTTGAATTGCATCATAATAGGTAAAGCCTGCAACTACTGTGTTTGGCGCCCAGTCTGGTTGAGGTTTTCCCAAGACTGAGGAAAACAGCGCGACAACAAGGTAAGGTGAAAATTTGCAATCAATATAAGGATTTCCTTTGAGTGGAGATAATCCTAGTTCTTGACGAAGTTGACGAACTGGTTTTGCCCAAGGATTACTTACCCGTTTTGCAAAATTGATAATGCTTTTGTTAAAAGTTGGGCTGAACTTGTATAAGTTTGCTAATGCCGGAAATGGCGCCAAAATAGGTGGGTCGTAAGCTGAGAAAAACGACATGGGAACCATTGCACTTGATGCCCATCTCATTTTAAGTTTTTCTGCTACCAGTGGAGTTGCGGTAACACCTTCACCTGAAAATATAAAATCTGCTGTTTGTGCAACTTCAAGCAAGTCTGTGTACATCGCGCGTAAATTAGGATTAACCCACTGTCGCACCATATATTCTTGCCCTGTTTTTAAATCCATCATTCGTGCCATTTCTTCTGGGTCGTTAAGGGCAGTAAAGTCTGGACGCATTCGATGAAACTCAAATTTTAATGCTTCGAGTTTAGATTTATATTCCTTGTGTGTTACGAATACTACATCATGACCACGTTGCCGCAATTCCAACGCAACAGCAATCATGGGGTGGAGGTCTCCTAAAGTTCCTAATGTAGTAATTACAATTCGGCTCACTTTTTTCTCTCTGTGGTAAATGTAGGGTGGGCACTGCCCACCATACAGTATATAAGCGGTGAGAAAATAACGTGAAAGCACAAGTATTCCGTGGTGTAAAAAATCTCTCATACGAGGAAATTCCTGTTCCATCTCTTGAACCTTCGGAGGTGTTGGTAGAGGTAAAGGTTGTTGGGTTATGTCAGTCAGATATTAAGAAAATTCTTTACCCACTATATGAACCCCCGCGCGTTTTTGGACATGAGACAGCAGGTGTTATTTCAGCAGTGGGAAGTGATGTTAAAAAATGGCAGGTTGGACAACGAGTTGCAGTAATGCATCATATTCCGTGTATGCGCTGCGATTATTGTCTCAATGAAAACTATTCGATGTGCGACACGTATAAAAATATTGTGACAACAGCAGGGTTTGCGCCGAGTGGTGGTGGTTTTGCTGAGTATGTAAAAGTACCTGGGCATATTGTTGAGAATGGGGGGTTGATACCTATTCCTGATGATATTAGTTTTGAAGAAGCTAGTTTTGTTGAACCGACGAACTGCTGTCTCAAAGCTGTGAAAAAGGCAAATATTCAACCTGGGCAAACTGTGTTAATAACAGGCGCCGGACCAATTGGGTTAATGTTTGTAATGTTGGTCAAATACTTTGGCGCCAAAGCTATTACTACAGATTTAATTCCTTCGCGGATAGAAAAAGCAAAACAAGTAGGGGCCGAAGCTGCTTTTGACGCGCGTGATGCTAATTTACCAGAAAAAATACGCACGCTAACTAATGGTATGGGTGTAGATGTAACTTTGCTAGCAGTTCCTAGTGACAAAGCATTTTTCCAAGCTTTAGACTGTACACGCAAAGGAGGCAAAATACTATTCTTCGCCGAATTTCCCGATGAAGTAGAAATTCCCATCAACCCCAATATCCTTTATCGTCGAGAAATTGACTTAATGGGCAGCTACAGTTCGTCATTTAAAGTTCAAAGTTTAGCGGCAGATATTGTATTCAACCGTCGCATTGATGTCAAAGCATTAATTAGCGACCGTTTCCCACTCCAAGATTTATCACAAGCTGTTGAACAAGCAGTTAAACCAACCCCAGAAACCTACAAAATCCTAATTTACCCATAATAAACTCTTGTAGAACAATAAACTCTTGTGGAATAATTTAAACTCTTGTGGAACGGGCATCCCTGCCCGTCCCTTCAAGCCATCTAAAACAAACTTCTCTGTGTCCTCTGTGTCTCTGTGGTAAAAATAATTACTTTGACTGCACAGGCAGGATGCCTGTGCTACAATTGAATCAATTTTTGAAACTCGATATCTTGGGCAATATCATCAAAATTTGTATCGTTTTCTGCTTCTTCTTTGTAACTAGGGTCAAGATTTATTGCTTCTTGTAAATTTTCTAAAGCTAAATCTACTTCTTTCTCCAACGCATAACAAACTGCCTTATTATAATAAGCATCGGCATAATCAGGTTTTATTTCCAGTGCTTTGTCGAAACTATCAATAGCGTCTTCATCAAATCCCAGTTTCATAAGAGTGTAACCTCGCTTATTCCAAGCTTTGGCAAATTCTGGTTTTAATTCGATAGCTTTATTAAAGGATGATATAGCTTCTTCGTATTCTTCTAATTCTTGTAATGTCAATCCTCTATTTAACCAGGCAGATGCATCATCTGGTTTAATTTGTACGGCTTTATTAAACGAGTTAAAAGCTTCTTGATACTGATTAAGATAACCCAAAGCTACACCACGATTCGACCAAGCTTTATAGTAGTTTGGTTTATATTCTATAGCTTTATCATAGCAACTAATTGCCCCTGTAAATCGTTTTATTTTTGCTAAAGCTAAACCTCTGTTAAACCAAGCGTCAGGGTTTTCTGGTTCAATCTCTAGTGCGTCATCGTAGCAGGCAATTGCATCTTGATAACGTTTTTGAGCAAAAAGTTCTTCACCTTCTTTTATATATTCATCTGCTGTTAATTGTTGTGGTTTATCTTGTAATGTTTCTTCAATAGGGGTAACATTCGCTAGTTTCTCTAAAACAAGTTCTTTTTTCTGTTGAGCATCATTTTGCAATTCTGAGAGTTGAGAGACAAACTCCAACTCTAATTTTTCCATTTTTTCTAAGATTAAAGATTGTTGTTCCTGAGTATTTAACTGAAGTTCTAAAAATTGAGCAGCAAATTCAGAACCTGATTTTTCTATGTTTTCCAGTATTAAGTCTTTACGACGTTGAGTGTCTGCTTGCAACTCTGAAAGTAAAGAAGCAAATTCTGACTGCATTTTTTCTAAATGCTGAATTATTTTGTCACGCTCTTGTTGAGTATCTGTTTGTAAAGCTTGTAGTTGAGAAGCATATTGTAATTGTAACTCTCCTGAAATTTGCAAAAGTTGCTGTTGAGCTTGAGATTGTAATTCCAAAATTATATTTTTGGCTTCATCTTTATATTTAGATATATCGGTAACTACTATGTCTTTTTGTTGTTGAGCATCTAATTGCAAACTAGAAAAATGAGATGCTATTTGAGACTCTAATTTGAGAATATTTTCTAAAGTCTCATCTGTTTTTTGCTTGGCGCCTAAATTTTGGTTATTAAGTTGAGTCTCGAATTCTGTTTCTAAATTATCTACTAAATTATCTATTTTTTGTTGAGCAGATTTAATTAATGTTTCTAGCTGTGATAATAACTGGTATGAAGATTGAGATAGCTCGGAGGTAACTAACGGTAAATTTTGTTTTTCTAATTTAATGCTGTTGCGTAGCTTTTCTGCTTCTTGTTCTAATTCGTGTACTATTGCCTGATTTCTTTGAATCGCTTTTTCGGCTTGCTGTTCAACAATGGTTAGCTGTTTTTGCAATTCTGTCACCCCTTGAACTTCCGAAGTAGCCCTATTTACAATTTCCCGTAGTGCTGCACGTCGCAGCAGCCAAAATGATGCGAGTGCTGCTACTGGAAATAATATCCAAATAATTATACCAATATTTATTAGAGTGTTTGTACTGTTGTTGCGTTCTGTTGCAGGCGCCAGTTGTGCCAAATGTGAGTCTTGCGTTTTAGTTGCTAATGCAGTGCTTTGAATGCTGGCGCCACTAATACACAGTAAAACAGCGGTAAAGACTGTAGTACTTTTGAATGCGAAGGCGCCGATGATTTGATTAAACATCATGCCAATGTATCTCCATAATTTTGGCTGCGGCATATTATTCAAATTTAGCAGCCAAATCAGGATTGTTAAATCTGAAGCTGTACGATTTGATTTACATATACTTCGACGTTTGTACCCGCACGTAAAAACCAAATATTTCCTCGTCCCATCATTTCGGAAATTGCTTGCTGGTTACGGACTGTAATTTGAGGTATCAAAGAACTCATACCTCCTTCTAACACTCCTGTAAATACGTTGCCTCTAGGATTACTATCGGTAACAATGTTGCCGGTTGCTGTTGTAATGTATTGTGTTTGCGGACGGTTAAGTATTTCTGCTGCTTTCCCAATTCCTCCTAAAGCAAACAATCCTGCGTCCATTCCAGCAACGGCGCCACCTCTATCATGATATTTATTGGCGATTAGTGGTGTTCCTTTCGGCGCCCGAATTTTGATTGCACCTGATGGTAAAGTTACTTCTGTCGGTTTACCATCTTTTTGCACCATAACTGAGACTACCTTTAAATCGAGCATTCCACCTTCACTTATTCTATTGATTTGCGTTAGTAGTTCTGTTCCTGTAGGTAGAGCGATTTGGTCATCTGGAGTTTTTAATGGTTGCTTTAAAGTAACAATAAAAGTGTTGTCGTTAGTATTGTCATTATTACTTCCAGTTCTGTTGATTTCTCCAAACAACGCGGTTGATAATACTGCTTTTGTGCTGGTTCCTGCTGCTACAGATTTACCCGTCTGATTAACTGGATTTGCAACCGGGATATTTTGAGTAGTTTGTATTGGTGTTACTGGTTGCGGTATGGTTGGTAGTAAACTAGCTGCCAATGGTGGCTCAACTTTTGCTGGCGCCAATTGTGGTAAGGTTGGTCGTGCTGCTACAACTAGATTTGGTTGTTTAGTTGGTTGTTTAGTTGGTTGTTGAATTACAGGTTGTGGAACTCGAACGATACGTTCAACTGTGACTGTGCGAGGTACTATACGTTCGACTGTGACGGTACGAGGTATATAAACTGTTGGCGCCGGAGTTGGAACTCTTTGTACTACTACTCTGGTTATTTCTTTTGGTTTCGTTTCTGTTTGTACGGTGGGAGTTGGTTTTTGGTTAAGTTGTGGTTGCGCTGTTCTTAATTGTAACTGTGCAGCTTTGACGGCATTTGCTTGTTCTGCTAGTGCTAACTTTGTTTTTAGAACTTCTATTTCAGCTTCTGGTTTGGGTTGTGTTAGTTCGCTAATTGGAATTTGAGGTTTTTCGGGAACATAAGCAGTTTGCTGTTGCGGACTTGTTCCATTCATCATTTTAGATAGAAATACACCTCCTACTAATACTGTAATTAAAGTAGTGGCGCCTACTAAGCTTGCTTTTGCGAAAGGATTTGCAGCTAGTGGTTGTTTTGTACGAGATAATTGAGGTTGTGATTGTAAGTCTGAGGCTTCATCGTTGGTAATAGCTAATGCACTTTGTTCTGGATTGGTATTATTTACATTATTTGTTAAGCCAACTTCTTCAAAGCCAACTAAATCAGCCATCCGAATTTGCCAGTCATATGAATTGAGACTATGCTCATTATTAATATTTGGGTTGTTTTCTTCTATAGTTTGGGGTTTAACGCCGTTTTTAGATAATGGTTTTTGAGTCATAATAGTAATATTTTAGGTATTATATTTTAGGTATGATGTTTTATAAGCAGGATTTATCTTCAATGTCGCAAATATTATAAATTTGTAGTTGAGTTTCCCCAAGTTTGTAGACTGCGGAATGTAAAGGAGTTGGAGCTTCAGACGAAGCAATTGTTTGTGTATCTATGGCGCGAACTAAAATTTGCTTATTGAAAGGGATTGGTTCTCCAATCTTATCATAACCTGTAAAAAATAAGCGGTTTGCTATGATTCTAACTTTCCATTTTCCTTCACCTATTTGCTCTGGTAAAGATAAATGTTTTATAACCAATAAACCTTCGGCATCGCGAATTGAGTTATTAAAGTTGTTTCTAGCAAGACTTTGACTAATTTCTGTTGAAACCTTTTGCCGAATGTCTCCCGATAAAAGTTGTGATGTAATTTGCCAAACAGTTTCTTGTGATTGTTTTTCTGACCAGGTAAACATTAAAGTTGTAGCTTCGCCAATAAAACGCCTAATTGTTTCTTGATGACGTTCTAAATTAGGTTTTGTGTCTACTACTATACCACGTCCATCTGCCAATTGTACTAAGCTTTGTGGTCGGGCGCCATTAAGTCGCTGCAACATTGAACCATGAAATATTAATAAAAGTAATATAATTATATTTAAACCAAAACTTGCCACAGCAAATATTGGCAGAATACTAATATTTATTTTCTGGTTTTTTTGATTGAGTAAGCTCATGATTCACTAACCTATCTAGTAAAATTTCCAGTATTGAGATTTGGACTACAGCTATTTGGTTTATTTTCGTAAGGGCTAATTATACATAAATCACTAATTTCATAAATTTCTAGTTTTGATGAACGAACGTTGTAAATGGCTTTTTGTAATTCTGTAATATCTTTTTTTGAAGTATAATCATAATAATCTACTGCTTGAACTAAAAAATCTTTGTTAAAAGGTGTTAATAATTTTTTGTTATCGCTACGTCGAGTTTGAACAATATTGGCAACCATACCGACACGCCATTTACCTGGTGCAATTTTTTCAGGAGGATAGACTCTTTGAATAACTAACTCTGATTGAATAACTTGATTGCTATTAGAAAAAATTTCGGGTGGTGTCATATCGGCAATTTGTTCTAAAAAACCATGACGAAAATCTTCTGAAAGCGCAAAACTAGCAATCCAACTACTTGTAGAAACTTTTTTGACAAGACCTTTTTGTGTTTTGATGGGTATTCCCGTATCGGTTTTGAGATTCGTTGCATCATCTAGTGTAGCTGGTGGAAGTTTACCCGACCAATCAAATGTTGCAGTCATTATTTTACCAACAAATTGGCGAATGAACTCTGGGTCACGTTCTAAATTATCAATTGGAGGTGCTGGTTTGCCATCGATAAGCTGAACTAAGTTTGGTGGTTTGCGATTAACTACATTGCGAATAGTTAAACCTTGAAAGAGTAACACAATTAAAGCTATAGAGTTTAAACCTAAAATGGCAATGACAAATATCGTCAAAAAATTAACTTGAGTTTTTTTCTCTTGTAATAATCTGGTCATAGTTTATACCCTCTGTTGTACCCAAACGGCGCCATAACTGATAGCATTAAATACGGCAAATCCTGCAAGTGCCGCTAATAATAAAGATATTAAAGGAGCTAAAGTTCCTAAAAAAATTAAGAACCACATCAAATCTGGTTCAGTAGCAATATTTTGTGCGGAAGTGTTTACAATAGCTACAGAAGTGATTAAAGCAATAATATTAAAAGAAAGCTTGGCGATTCCCAACGATAAAAAACCTGTAAGCCAAGCATATATTGGTTTGCCAGCAACGGGTAGTAAAGACCCTCCAACTGCAAGAGGTCCCAAAGTCGCAACAAGTAACATTGTTGCTTCAATTAAATTTTGAAATGCCGACTGTAAAGATACTAAAAAATATTTTATGCTTGTTTGTGTTGTCGAGCCGAGTAAAGAATTGAATGCTAGTTCAGATACAGTATCGTTACTAACGACTATTTGATTAACTTTCGTTTCTAGTCTGGTTATCCAAGGTTGTGTACCGTATAAATTACGATATTCTAGCCAAACTGCGTCTATTTTTTCTTTAGCTTTGATTAAACATTGCGTTTGTTGTTCACCTGTTAATGATTGACATGGACGTAAGAAGGCGCCTGCAACTTCTTCAGCTATACTCATACTAAGTGCTTGCTGATAAGCTTTATTAACATCGGTAGTTTGTATAACTTGCTGATTAATTGTATTAATAAAATTACGTACACCCAACGTTAAATTCGATAATGGTGTACCATTACCAGGGTTAGCGAGTAACAACACTACTAATATTGGAAAAATTAAAGAAGAAATTGGACGGGAGAAATCATTATCAACGACATCGCGTAACCATTGCATCATGAAAATAATTAAAGTTCCAACAGCAAAAAATATGCCTAGTTTGGTTAAAACACCATATAAATTATTATTCGTATTATTTTGCAATAAATCTATCCATTGTCTATCCCAACCACTAGTTACACTTTGGGCTGTAAGGGCGCCATCTCTAAAAATATCATTAGTACCGAGTGCAGCAAATAAATTTGAACAAGTATGAAACCACATTTTATGATTTTTATTATATTATCTTAACTACTTTCTACCTATTAAATCAGTTTGTGAAGTCACCCTTAAAAGTCGTGCTACTTCCGCTGAAGTATCAACCCTTCTCGCACGATTAGCATCATCAACTTGCTGAGATATATTAGCAAGATTTAAATTAGAATATTGCAAATCTCGATGTATTGATATAGTCGTAGCTAAAGTTTCTCCTGCAATTTTAGATTGTTGATTTTGAATATTAATATTTTGTAGTTCCAAATCAGCCAAACCTTCCCAAGTTAACTGAGTTAACTTCGATTGACTACTTAACATCGAACCAAAAGATGGATTAATAGCGCCTAAAGTAGAAGCTGCTAAATTACCAATGCCATTAGCAGCAGCTTGAATTTCGATTTCCTTTTGTTTCTTATTAATACTCGCGGTATTAGCCAACTCAGACACTTTACTAACCGTGATTTGAGTATTCTGTAACTGACCCTTTAACTTACTCTGCCCATTACTACCCAAAACACCATCAACAGAAGCGCGAGTAATTTGACGCTGAACTTCATTACCTACAATCATTCCAAACACAGCAGAATTATTCTCATACTTACTAGATATCGAATATGGAATAACCCCATCTTTAACAGATTTAGCAGCCGCATTAGGATTTGGAATATTTAAGGCGCCATTAGAATTTGCAATAGCAGTTTGAGACTGAGACTCCAAAGGCTTCATCTCCGAAATATTACTATTTAAATAATTTTTAAAATCATTAGCATAATATTGAAAATCAGTCCAAACATCGCCCAACCCTGCCATAGCTGGTAAACTTCCTAAAAAAGCAATTGAACTCAAAAGTAGGTGCGGCAAAAGCCACCTTACCTTATTCTCCTCTTTCTTTGCGTCCTTTGCGTCCTTTGCGGTTCGTTTCATAAATCTTCTACTTACTCCTAATCTCATCAACTAACAGGCGTGCAAAACGAGAAATAGCCTCATACTTATCTCCATACCTCCTCAAAAAATCACTACGTGCAGATTGTTCCGAAGGATTATTAGCCACCACAGCCAACTGCTCAAAACCAGGATAATAACGACAAAACGTATAAACACCGTTATCATCCAAAAGCCACTGACTATAAATATCTTTTTTACGCGGGAAAAAACCTTCAGAAGCATTACGCGCAATAACCTCGCGCGGATATTTTAGAATATTGACAAAACTATCAACAGCCACAGGTTGAATACGACCAATCAACCGAGTAGATAAATTCTGCAAAATCTTCGACGAAGCTTTAGACCTAGCAATAGTATCTGGGTCTTGCGCTGACAAAATCACCCTTACACCAGCTTTGGCGCCATTTGCACAAAGTCTACCAACCAAGTCAGCAATTTGGTCGAACTCAAACAAAATAGGCGCCTCATCAATAAAAAATATAGAAGCAGGACTACTCAACGCTCTACGCAAAGCTGCTGCATAAGCACTCAATGACAACAAAGCAGCATCTTCGCTATCAGATAAATTTCTCAGAGCAAAAACTAATAATTGAGCATTAGTCGGAAAACTCGAAGGCGCCGACACAGCTTGTCCGATACGACTTTGCAGCCAAAAGCGTAAGCGTAAATTAATAACTTCCAACGCATCATCAACTCTATTACCCGCAGAATACAAATCAAGATGCTCGCGCGAACAGAAAGTTAAAAAATCTCTTAAAGTCGGTGTTTTCTGCCAAGCTTCAGTTCCAAACCCTTCGGTCATCGCAGCATAATAGCGCTTTTGAATACCCTCATCTGAAAAGAACGCACTCAAAGCCAAATTTAAAATCGAGCGTACAGTTTGCGACAGTAGCTGATTTTCGGTAGTTGCACCTAGCACCATTATCATTAATGCTGATTCGAGAAAAGCAATAAAATCTTGGAAGCGTTCTTTCCTATCGGACAAACTCAGCAACCGTAAATCTGGCTGTTCAAACAAATTATTTGATTGTTTAGAAATATCAAAATAGGCGCCATTCTCCGCCATAAACTCAGTATAGTCACTAAAAGTAGAAGTTCCATCAGGTTTAGGAAAATCTAAAGCAACTACAGGCATACCGTGCGCTAAAGCTTGGGTGAGAATACCTGAAACTAATACTGATTTACCAGCGCGAGTTGTGGCAAATAAGCCCAAATTCTTATGCTGGTTAAATAAATCTAGATTAACAGGTGTTCCTCCTTCGTCGGTAATTAATTCAAACCCTTTACCATCACCTGCTCGTGGTGTAACCAAAGGAATTAAGCCCCAAACTTCATTGGTAAGATAAAGCTGGCGCCGATTAAAAGGTTTTGCGAGTAAAGCATCCCAAACGATAGGTAAAGTTTGTAACCAAATTTTCCATGCGTATTCGGTTTCTCTAACTACACGCGCTGGACGTTGAAAACAAGTTTCAATATATCTACACGCTTCGTTTAGTTGCTCTAAATTCGAGCGGTGAACTAAAATGACAATTCCTGCTTGTATTGGTAATGCACCTTCGTATATTTGTTCTTGTGCTGCTACAGATTTTTGAAGCTTTAATTGTGCAGCTACGTCAATAGTGTTACTTTTTTGCTGCGCTAATTTTGCTGTGACGTTTGACTGCTTCAAAACTCGTTGTAAAGTTGTTTTGACCAATGTGGGGTTTGCCGTGGTTAATTGACAAACTATTTCAGTATCAACAACTGTATCTCGTGCTAGTAACTCCCATAAATATCGTAGTTGTGCCGATTTATTTTGCCATCCTCCTGGTTTATCCAGAAATGTCATGGCGCCGACATAGCGATTTTTAACATTAATCCATTGACGGTCAGCAGCAGGTGTAGCAGAATCGATTAATAATGTAGTGCTATGAATATTTTCGATTAATAACTGACTACTTGGTAAATCAGAATGAACTTTCTCGTGCAACCCATTTTCATCTAGTACCAATAACTGAGGAATATTAATAGGTTGAGTATCATTAAACCGTTGCCAAATTTCTTGCCAAAGTTCAACTGCACTTAAAGCTACAACATCCAAACCCATTTTGTTAGATAAAACTTGTTCCCAACGACGAAACCCTTCTTGGTAAGCATTAGAAATAACTGTTTCAATTCGCTGGTTTTCGCTTTCTGCTGCTTCACCCTTGAATGTTAACCACCAAGACTCAGCGCGCGCTAAAAATTTCTCAATCCAGTCATTAGCAGCAGTAGTATCTGGTTCTACAGTATATGTTACATACACACGTAGAAATTTTGGCTTACGGAAACCGGAACGAGTTAGTTGTTGCGCTCGCGCTCGTTCTGAGGTTAGCAAATACTGTATTTCTGAAGATGCAGCCGAATTTACTAAAGACGCTAGTTCTTGTTGACGTTGTTTATCCGAAGAAAAAGACCCCAAATGAAACGTTATTCTTTCGCCATCGGGTAAATCTTTTAAACCAGCTTCGATATTATTACAAATCGTATCAATTTGTTCGCTTCTTAAAGTTGTATGAATACCTTTACATTCAAAGCCAAAGACAAAGCATAATTTATCTTTTTGATTTCCTTTCGTCAAAATGTAGGCGCCGATATCTCGACCATTGAGCGCAATCTGTAACATTGTCGCTAAATTTAGAGCATCTTCAAAAGGAGTCAATCTACTTTCTTGACCTGCTACGTTTACGCTTTGTTTTCCAATTTTTTCTTTCATAATCAAATCCGAAAAAACTTTTATACCGAGCGGCGCCGCGTGTCCAAATAGGAACTCCTATAAACTTACTAAGAAACCGCCAACTTTTACCACCAGTTAATATCCACCAAGTAGCAATTCCCCAACCAGCAATTAATATAGTCCACAACCATTTTTGCCATTCATCAGAAAAAAAACCACCAAAAAAACCATTAACTATAAAATAAGCAAGTAGAATAATGATTATCCAAGGAAATAGTTGGTCTGCTGGAATGGGACCTAAAGATGGTTGTGTGCCTAAAATTTGGTTTACAGGACGGAATTCTTTATCTCGGTCTTCAGCCATAAAAGATATTAATTTTTAACTTTTAACCAGTAATAAAAGATGTCAGTACATCAGCAATTGTTACAGCAATTACAACTAATAAAGGAGTTCTTGCAACAACTTGCCAATCTTCATCTTTACGA
>ERZ1066137.1266-NODE-1266-length-12958-cov-7.629621_pt1 | contig 12958 bp, 10 predicted proteins | sample MGYA00382784_ERZ1066137 | MGnify/ENA primary metagenome ERZ1066137 (study PRJEB33369, sample SAMEA5778367) | biofilm metagenome | biome: Industrial cooling water; feature: Water cooling tower basin; material: Biofilm | place: United Arab Emirates | collected... | reverse complement strand
TCGCCTGCACCCAAAAGCAATGCTCCTTCATCGACGTCCGAGGCACGTGCCGCATGCCCGTCTCCGTCTGCACGATCTCGACGAGGCCCTTGAAGCCGACCGGGAAGGCGGCCTTCCCCTCGTCGAAGGTCACACCGCCGAGGGACAACCCGTCGGCGGCCGGCGGGGCGTACGCGGGCGGGGCGGGCGCTTGCGGCACGGGCGGCGCCGCGTACGCCGGCGCGGCCGGCGGCTGCGGGACGGGCGGGGCCGCGTACGTCGGGGGCTGCGGATACCCCTGCGGCGCGTACGCCGGCGCGGCCGGTGTCTGCGGATAACCAGGGTAGGCGGGCATCGCCGGGGCCGTCGGGGCCGTCGGGGCCGTCGGGGCTGCGGGCGCTTGCGGCGCCTGCGGATAACCGGGGTAGGCGGGATAAACAGGGGACGCAGGGGACGCGGGGGGCGGCTGATTCTGATTCTGGCTCATGGTTCAATCCTCTTTCGTTGGACCGATCTTCGATTGCGCCTGCCACTGAGGGGAGGTCGAAAGTACAACGGGAATGGAGACGTCGGCGAGGAGAAGCTTCTGCGGCTCCCTTGCCGTGTCTCGAAGAAAGGTAGCACTCTCGAGCGCACGTTCCATCGAAGAAACGTGCTCCGAGCAACCATAGAGCACGTCGATCGTGACCTCGTCCGCGTGCTGCCCCGTGCGGTGCGTGCGGCCGATGAGTTGTTGCCAGATCCGACCATTGCCGATAGGGCACGTAACCAGGTTCTGCGAAAACTGTTGCAGGTTGCGCCCTGTGTCGTTCGAGGCGCGCGAGGCGATCACCGCGCGCTTGCCTGACTCTGCCTCGATCGGGCGGCCCTCGTAGTCCAAGCCCTTGTTCCAGTAGAACGGCGCGCCCGTCATCCGTGCAAGGGCACACCCGAACACCGGTTGCTCGACCCACACGATCCCGTGCGGGTGGCTCTTCATCCACGCCGCGCACGCCTCGAGCGCGTTCGACTCGTGCCAGATCTCCACGACGTTGGGCTTGTAGATCTCCGCCTGCGCTTGCCAACGGCGAAGGAGGTCCATCGGCGAGAGCTGCGACCATAGAGGCTCCGGGAGCCTCGCGCCCGCGAGGATCGCATCGCGGACCATGAGCTCTGAATCCAGCGTGCGCGAGCCCGAGAGGACTTGCCGCACGTAACCGGCATACTCGCTGCGCGCACGAAGCCACTCCGGCGAAGGCCTCGGGTCCCACACGTTATGGAAGCCAAGGGCGAGCTCCCGTGCGCGTTGCCATACGTCGAGGGTCCGCGTGTGAACCCATCCGTCCGGCGTGGTCCACTCCTCGCGCAACCGGCGGAAGTGTTCTTCCGTCTTCTCCCCGACGTCGTACCGAACCGCGCCGCAGCGGATCGATGCCCCGACACCGTCTGTCGCGTCCGAGCCGACGACCCCATACGTGGAGAGGAGCCGGTCCGCGAACCCTCGCCGGGCTCGGTCCTGCAACGTCCCGACGTCGTCGCCCGGGACGAAAAACTCCCGCAGGGCACCAACACCCATCGCCGTCTCGTCGCGGGTGACGTCTAGCGCCATCGCCCATTCCGAGGCCTCCGCCGCGGAGGCGGGGAGTGGCGATCCGTCGCGCAACGCGAAGCGGGCGAGATGTGCGAGGTCAGCGACGGACGAGGAGATCAACGTCCCCGACACGGCCACGAAGCGCGTGCCGGGGTGCTCTTGCATGTACCGCACGACCCGACGCGTGCATGCCGCCTTGAGGTTCTTCAACCGATGGGCCTCGTCGCACAGGATCACGTCAGGCTGGTAATGCTCGATGCGCGCCGCGGCCTTGACGCGCCCGAGGGCTTGATAGCTCAGCACGTACGGCTTCGGGTGGATCTGCCAGTGTTGCGCGTACAGGGCCCATTCGCGTCCTTCCGTCTTCTCCACGAGCTCCGCCAGCGTGAGGATCAACGGACGCTTCGCGCCGAGGGCGCGGGCGAGGAGGAACAGAAGCAGCGTCTTACCGCCGCCGACGGAGATCGGTCCAAGGAGCCCCCCGATGTGCCGGGCCTCCCAAAGCGCACGGGCCTGGACCGGGAAGAGGGTCTGCGTCCCGCTCGCCGTGCGGTACTCCGCCGTGAGGGCGGCCACGGCGGCTTGGGTTTGCTCGTCGGTCCAGCGCCGCCGCGGAAGACCCGCAATGCGAACGAGCTCGCGGCTGCGCTGGACCTCGGGCACTCTCATGGCTCGCCGGGGCTCCGGGAGGCCTTCTCGATCGCCTTGAGGTAGGTCGTCACGGAGGCGCCCATGTTACGCCCGAAGGCCGCGGCAGCGTCCATCGGAAGCTTGATGCCCCTCGCCGGTTTGATCTGCCGCCCCGCCGCCTGGCGGAGATGCACCGCGAGGTCCTCGAGGCAAGCCGCCACGTGAAGGAGCGCGTCGGGGTGTAGCTCTGGGCGTTGATCGAGGTTGGAGAAGAGCTCCAATTGCCGGGGATCGGCGGGGCGGGGATCGGCGGCGGGGCGCGGATCGGTGGGCTTGCTCATACGACCCCCCGCACGATCCGAAAGCCCGCCTCCGTCGCGGCGGCGACGAACGCGTCCGTGCCCTCGGACCGGCCGCAGATCACCAGCGAGGGGAGATCGGGATTCGACGCGAAGTAGGACTTTAGCGCGACCCGCAGAGCCGCGAAGCCCTTCCCGTACTCGACGAGGGCGAGATCGGGGACCTTGAGGGTCTCGCGGGTTTCGTGGATCAACCCGGCGAGGCGCACGGTCGCATCCTCGACCGCTTCCCCGACGGGGATCGCGTTCACGTACAGCGTCGGGGCCTCGTCGGCGGCGGCCGCGGGGGCAGGGGTGGCGGGGGTAGTGCCTCCGGCGTCTTTCCGCGGGCGCCCTCGACGGCGGGGGGCCTCGGCGGCGGGCGCAGGGGCCGCGGGCGCGGGCGGAGGGGTGTGCGCGGCGACGGCAGCGGCCGCGGGGGGTGTGAACGGCGCGGCCGTCTCCTTCGCGCCAAGGGCAAGGTACGTCTCCACGGACGCCCCGACGGTCGCGTTGGGCTTGTTCTCCGGCGGGTTCACGGCAGGCATCGGCGGGGGCATCGGGACGTGCGCGGGCGGCGCGGCCATGACGGGGGCGGACGGGACCGCGGGGGAGACGACCCCCCCTGGTGCCGTGGCGGGCGGCTGGTAAGCATGCGCCGGCGGGGGGATGGGCTCGTAATCGCCCGCATGGGCGGGGTCCTGCGGCGCGTAGCCAGCGGGCTTGCCCGGCGGCTCAACGTTCATGAACATTCTACCGTCAGGCTGAACGACGCCTTCATGGCCCGTGTAGCGGTTGCGCAGCCACTGCCCGGGCGGATACGGACCCCAGTGCGGGGCCGCGGGGGCTGCGGGCGCGGGGGCTGCGGGCGCGGGGGCCGGCGGTGCCCCAAGGGCCAGCATGCGCACGGCCTCAACAGGCAGGGCCCCGTTCGGGCCGTATGCCTGGCCGTTTTCGATGCGGATCGGCCCAAAGGGCGACTGAATCAATTGGCCTGCGAAACGTGCGAGGTAATCGGCAACAGGGTCCATGCGTTTTCTGCTCTCCGGGAGGAATAGTTGTGGCGCGCCCGGACAGTACTCCCGGTGCTCGCACCCGCCGAAGCGCCCGCATGCACCGTAGTCGGCGGCAACATGCTCGGGCGCGATCTTGAGGGCTAGTATGCCACGCGCCGAGGACGCGGCAAGATCGATCTTCGCCATGCGCGCCATGACGGCTGCGCGGGACTCAACGACGTCCGCGGTGGCAACGGCACGCGCGGACGCGCGCTCCGCCGTCATCCATCGGAGATGGACGCGATCCGCATCCGGATGGTCGACGAGGGCGCTCCACGCGTAGACCGTCGCCTGGACGTCGTGCGTAAGATCCATCTTGCCCCACTTGGCGATCGAACTTGTGGTCTTGAAGTCCCCGATCATCGGCACGCCGCCCCGTCCGACGCGGCGATAGACGTCGCGCTTCACGATGAAAGTGTTCCCGAGCGGCGTGGTAAGCCGCGCCTCGCCCTCGAGTTCCAACCCTTGCCAGGGCGTGGGCAAGATCCGGAGGAGCGCGCTCGCGCACTTGCCCTCTTTCGACGTCACGTCCACAGGTGCACCGTGCTTGACGTGCGCCTCGATCATCCCGTGCACGCGCGTCCCGAAGGCCGCGTATGGGCTCGGGGGCGTGCGGATCTTGGCGATGTACTTGTACGCGTACGCGCGCGGGCAATCCGTGAGGAGATCGATCTGCGAGGCGGAGAAGACGTGAGGGAAAGCACCGGCCGGGGCGTGAGGGAAAGCACCGGCCGGGGCGTGAGGGAAAGCACCGGCCGGGGCGTGCGGGAAAGCCCCTGCGAGGGCTTGCGACGCCGGATGCGGGGAGGGGGGCGGACCGCAGTCCGTATCGTGCGGAGCTTGGCGGGGCGGGGGCGCGTGGGGCATGATGATCGACTCTCCCGAAGGAAAGGGCATACTACGCCATGACCGCCGCTGCCGCCACGCCGATCTCCGACCCCGCGGGGCCCGCGATGCTCCCCACGTTGCAAGGCTACAAGCGCGCGTGGGCGCGTTTCTTTCTCCAGAGGCTCTATTGGGGCTGCGGGGTGCTCGCGGGGGTTCGCCTCGTCGAGGTCGCTCCGAACGCGATCGATCCGAATGCGCCGGGGAAACCGACGGGCCTCGCGTACCACGACGCGGGCGACATCCTCGCCGTGCTGTGGACGGCGGAGCTCATCGAGCGCGGCCTCTACCGGCCCTCCGCTGTTGACTTTCTCAGCGGCGAGAAAAAGCCGGGGAAGAGGCGGAAACTCGAGGCCGACTACATGGGCGCGGCGCCACTCTCGCCTGTCGGGCGTCCGTATCTCGAGGACCTGCCCGGCACGGGCGGGCTCATGTGCCGCAGCAACGGCGCGGGGCTTACCGCGTACGTGTGGCACGAGGTTCCCGCTCGCCGGGCGGACGTCCACCGCTTCATCACGGAGGCAACATGACGGCCTCGACGGGGGGCGTGGTACCCCGTTACATCGCCCTCTACGATCAGAACCCCGACGGCACGTGCATGTGCAGCAAGGGGCCGGCGTGCACATCGCCCGGGAAGCATCCGCGCGCGTACCACTGGCAACGCGAGGCCGTCGAGCGCCCAGAGGACGTCATCGGCAGCCACGTCGGCTTCCGCACCGGCGACGGGATCGTTGTCATCGACTGCGACGTAGACAAGGCGACGGGGGCGCAAGTGGGCCTCGACACGGTCCGAGGGATCCTCGGCTGCGAGCCCACGACGTACCGCGTACGCACCCGCAGCGGCGGCGTGCACCTCTACTACCGGATCGATCCCGCGGGGCCTGCGGGCGCGTTGAAGAACTCCGTCAAGCGCCTGCCCGGCGTCGACGTCCGCGCGGCCGGGGGGTACGTCGTCGCGCCGCCCACGCCGGGATGGGCCTACGAGGGCGGGGGTTGGGAGTGGCTGCCCGAGGGGCTGTTGACGGCGCTCCTCGAAGCGCAAGGTCGCCGCGGGCGACCGAAGGGTGTCGTGGCCGCGACTGGCAAGGCGCCGCCGAAGCGAGGCGCTGTACCCGCGCGGGGCTCGCCCGCGTGGGCGGAGGCGGCTCGGCTCCTCGCCTCGATCTGGCCGCCCGATGGTGCCCGCAACGAAGCGCGGATGTACCTCGTCGGCGGGCTCGCATGGTGGGGGTTCACGGAGGAGGAGATCGTCACCTTCGTTGCGGACCTTTACGCTGTGTTCGGCGGCACGTGCGATCCGCTCCCCATGGCAGAGCGCGCGCTTGCCCGCCGAGCTGCGGGGGAGGAACTCGGTGGGTGGGGTCGCCTCGCAGACGAGCTTCACGCGGAGGAGGGCACGGAAGCAGGCGTGACCCTCCGCCGGGTGCGCGTGCTCCTCGGGTGCGTGGAGGACAGCCTGGAAGTGCCCGAGGGGTTCATGGCGCAGGCGCCGGGGGATGGGGAGCCCGCCGGGGTGGGGGCGGGGCCTGCGGAAGGGCCGTCAACGGCGATCATCGTGCACCCCGGGGGCGAGTATAAGTACCACTACGGCGATCCATCCATCGGGGCTTGTACGGCGTGGAGTGAGGACCTCGTCGCGACAGCGATCGCCCGCTTCGGGATCTGGCAGGGCGTGTTCGGGTTCGATGAGCGCGCCGCTGCCGTCCGTTGCATTCGGCACCCGCCCACGCCTTTGGACGCGGAGAAGGATGTCCTGTCCGAGGCTGACGTGACGTCGATCGTGGCTTGCTTCGGCGCGCTTCACGGAGCGAAGGTCTCCCGCGAGTCCGTCTATCGCGCCGTCGAAAGGGCCGCGCAAGCGCACCGCTTCGACCCCGTGGTGACGTACCTCGACGGGCTGCCGGCAGGGGTGCCGGGGTGGATCGAAGCCATGTGCAGCATCATGGGCATCCCGGATGGCCTCGAGCGCACGATGGTGCGGCGGTTTCTCGTGTCCGCCGTCGCCCGCGCGTACGAGCCCGCGTGCCCCGTGCGCTCCATGCTCGTGCTCATCGGGCCGCAACAGGCAGGCAAGTCGACGTGGGTGCGCACGATGTTCGGGCAGTGGACCCAAGAGGGTCTCCCGCCCGTCGAGAGCAAGGACGCGCAAGAGGTTCTCCTCGGGCGATGGGGCGTCGAGGTAGCGGAATTCGCAGCGTGGCTCCGCGCAGACCCTGCCTTGACGAAGGACTTTCTCTCTCGGCGTGAGGACATCTTCCGGCGGGCGTACGCAAGGAACACGACGGCCTATCCGCGGCGGTGCGTCTTCGTCGGGACGACGAACGACGAGGACGCTCTCCCGGATGACCCGACGGGGGCCACGCGGTACTCGCCGGTGCACGTACAAGCGCACGACGTCACGATCGTGGCGGGGCTCCGTGATCTCGTCTGGGCGGAGGCGCGGGACCTCTACCGCGCTTGGGTCGCTGAGGACCGGCGCGGGGGGCTCCCGTGGGATCTCACCCCGGAGGAGCGTCCGGCCGCCGACGCGTTGCGGGAGCATCTCCGCCCGGACACGGCCCTTGAGATCGCCTTGGCCTCGTACCTCGAAGCGAAGACGGAGGCCCCCGTGGTCCCGAAGATCTTGTCGACCCTCCGGGCGATGGACCCCGACATCCCCCCAGGAATGCGCACCGAACGCACTATCGCAGGGCTCCTCCGCAAGGCGGGATGGCGCCGCGTGCAGCGGAGCGACGGCCACCGCGTGTGGTGCCGTATGTAGCACCGTATCTCACCTGCACACAAGAACCGCCTTCCATAGTGAAGGCGGTTTTTTTATGCCTGCGATCTTCGAGATATCGCGTCTCAAACGGTAGTAGGTTCTTTTTATCCTCCGGTTTTCACGCCGAGGGCGCGCTTGATCTCTTGCCTTTCCGTTTAGTGTTTTCGTACCGTCCCTCGCTTTTCTTTTAGTGGGCGCGTCGGATCTCGATCTTATGTGTTTTCTAGTAGCCCCAGAATTGAGACGGGGTCAAAAAGCGATCGATGGGGCTTTTCCGCCGCAGCCGGGGGGCGAAGCAACACCTTCCTAACACCTTTCCAACATCTTCCGCGACACCGTCATCCGGCTTGTTTTTCCCTCTATAACACCTTCAACACCTTTCTTCTTCTAAAAAGACCTCTAGAGAGGAAGGATATAGATTAGATAGTAAGATAATATCATAATCTAGGTAATATTCAGAGGAGTCTAGAGAGGTATATAGGGAAACAGGGTCCGCGGGGTGTTTTGGGGTTATCTTGTTGAAAACATTAGCTTTTCTTGGTGTTCGAGGGTGTTTGCGGGGTGCCTGACGGGTGCGGACGGCGGTCCGTTTTCGAGGAACACGGGAGATCTTCGGGGTTTTTGCCCTCCGTGGTACACTTCGCGCTGGCCGCGAGGCCCATGCGGAGGGCGGACCGCCCGGGAGGTAACGCTATCCGAACGGCGGTCCGCTTTCAGGGCAATCGGACCGCGGTCCACTTCGAGGGGCCCTGCGGCCACTTCCGGGCGGGCGGAGACCCGGACTCCGGTCCGTCCTTGCCCTCGGGTGTGCTAGGCTCCGCGCATGGCGATTATAGACCACATCGAGGTCAACATCACGGTTACGACCGTGACCCCCTCGCGGCCGGCCTTCGGGGTGCTGCTCATCGCCGGATACCTCGGCGCCTCGCCCCCGTTCACTGGCCTCGTGCGGGACTACACGAGCCTTGCGGCGGCGGTCTCGGACGGCATCGTGAACGCGGGGCCGACGCAGGCGGCGTATCTGAGTCTCGAGGCGGCCTTCTCGCAGAGCCCTCGGGGGCCTCTCGTGCGCTTCGGGCGCCTCACCACGGCGCCGGCTCCGACATACACCCTCGAGTGCCTGAGCGCCGTCCAGGGCGACGTGTACAGGCTGAATCTCGAGGGCACGGAGATCACGTACACGGTCCCGGGCGCCGCTACGACGACGACGGTGGCGACGGCCCTCGAGCTCCTGATCGATGCCGTGACGGGCGTATCGTCCACGTCCTCCGCTGCGGTGATCACCATCACCCCGGACACGGCAGGTAAGCGCCTGCGCTTCCGTAACTGGAGCTCGAATCTCAAGTTTACCGAGACCACGGCGGACCCGAGCATCGCGAGCAACCTGGACGCGATCGCGAACACGAACAGTAACTTCTACGGGCTCTCCATCGTCGGCCAAGGGCGCCTCGAGACACAAGCGGCGGCGGCGTGGGCGGAGACCCGGCCGGTGTTGTTTTTCCCAACGTCGAGCGACAGCGCGGTCTACGATGGCGCCTCGACGACGGACACAGCTGCCGCGCTCCGGGCGAGCAACCTGGACCGCACGACGCTGATGTTCAACGGCAACGATAACCAACGCAACAGCGGCGCGGCGTGGTTCATGGACCGCAGCACGTACCGCCCGGGCTCGGCCACGTACAAGTTCTCCCGTCTCCGCAACGTCGTCGCCGATGACCAACTCACGCAAACGCAGGTGAGCGCCATCAAGGCGAAGCGGGCGAACACCTTCCTTACGGACGCGGGCCTTGCGTTCACGCAAGAGGGGACGCTCGCGGGCAACACGAACGCGCAGTGGATCGATGTCCGCTTCGGGCTCGACTACCTCGAGTCGGAGATCAAGGCGCGCGTCATCGCGGCGCTCGTCGGCAACCCGAAGCTACCCTACACGAACGCGGGGCAGGAGGTCCTGATGTCCCTCGTCCGCGGGGTGCTTCTCGAGGCGGAAGACCCCTCGTGGGCGCTCCTTGCGCCGAACAGCTCGATCGTGACGGGCCAGGACATCGACCTTCTTGACCCGAGCATCCGTGGGACGCGCGTCATGAGCACGATCAGTTTCACCACGCGCCTCGGCGGCGCGATCCACAAGGCTGTTGTGACAGGCAGCGTGAGCTTCTGAGAGCACAGCCCCGAGGCGTAGGCGGCCCCCGAGGCACCGTAGGAGACGACCATGGCAGACTGGGATCCGACAGAGTGCACGATCACCTGGGGAGGCGTGCTCATCGACAGCGGCTTCGCGCCGGGCACATTCATCTCGGGCGGCTACGCAGAGGATCGGGTGCTCGTGCAAGCGGGCGCCGACGGCACCATCGCGCGAGCGATCAACGCCTCGAAGCTCGGGGCGATCACGATCACGTTGCAAAACACATCGTCGAAGAACACGGAGCTCACGGCGGTTCTTCGTGCGGCGCGCGTCGGTGGGGTGAAGTCGCCGAAGGCGGCCTTTGCGATCGTGGACCGCAAGGGCACGACCCTCGTCGCGGGCTCCGAAGTGTGGGTGCAGAAGGAGCCCGACATCACACGCGGCAAGGAGATCAGCGAGACCGCGTGGACGTTTCAGGGCCGCTTCGAGGATATCGCCGCGGGCGGTAACTGAGGCAGGCCATGCAGGAGCTTCATACCGCGGAGATCGACGGGTTCACGTACGAGTTCCGGTGCATCCCGATTCGCCAGGGCGCGGACTTCGCCGTCAAGCTCGCGCGGGTGGCCAGCGCGGCCTTCGCCGGGGGCGACGACACGAGCCTCGCCGATCGCCTCTCGGCGGCGGCGGATGCCCTGCCCCCGGGGGAGATCGCCCGCCTCGCGGACCTTCTCGCCGCGAGCTGCACCGTGCTCGGGAAGGGCACACGCGAGCCCATGGCGGGCCTCGTCGATGCTCACTTCGGGCGGCGGTACCTCGCCTTCGCGCAGTGGCTGCGGGAGGGCGTCACGTTCAACTTCGGCCCGGCTTTTCAGGACCTCTTGCGGGGGCTCGGCGCCGCCCCGCGAGAGACGCCGTAGCCATCGAGCTCCCCGAGGGGGTCTCGTGGTTCCTCTGGCGCTTGGCCACGTCGCCGGATCTCCGCGTGACGTTGCGTGAGCTTGACGCGTGGACGTACCACGAGGGCCTCGAAGCTCACGCGGTGCTCGACGCGCTCGATGCCGCTAGGGTAGAGGCGCACCGTCGCGCGGAGCAACGGGCGCGGCGGTAAGGAGAGGGCAGCATGGCGGCGACGATCGTTGAAGAGCTCGCGATGCTCGTACAGGCGAAGGTCGACAAGGCCTCGTTCATGAGGGGCAAGGCCGCCTTCGAGGAGATGGAGCGCAAGGGCAAGGCCGCGGCGAAGTCTGCCGGGGGTCTCGGCGAGGCGGTCTCGGGGCTCTTCGCCGGCGGCACTCTTCTCGCGATGGGCGCCTTCGTCAAGGGACAGATCAACGTCGCGAGCGCCCTCGACGACACGAGCAAGCGCCTCGGGGTGACCGTCGAGGATTTGCAACGCCTCACGTACGCGGCGGAGCAAAGCGGTGCTTCGGCGGATGCTGCCGCCAACGGGCTCAAGTTTTTGCAGAAAAACGCATCGGAAGCAGCTTCGGGGCCCGGCGCCGCGGCCGATGCGTTTCGCAGCTTGGGTGTCAGCGTCAAAGATGCGAATGGCAACATTCGCCCGACGACAGACATCATGGCGGACGTGGCGGACGGGTTCGTCAAGCTGCCCGAGGGGGCGCAGCGCACGGCAGCGGCGATGGCTGTGTTCGGTCGCGCGGGCGTTGATCTCGTCCCGCTCCTCGCGGGAGGGGCGCAGGGCGTGCGAGAACTCGCTCTCGAAGCAGAAGACCTCGGGATCGTCTTCTCCCAAGAGCTCGTCACGGCGGGAGACGATGCGGGGGACGAGCTCCTTCGGCTGCGCAAGTCCTTCGATGGGTTGAAGATGAACATCGCGGCGCAGTTTTTCCCCGTCATCCAACGGGCGAGCGAAACGCTGCGCCGATGGATCAAGACGACCCGCGAGGTCGTGTCGAGCACAGGCGCGATGCGGTTGATCTTCGCAGGGGCCGCCGTCGGCGGGGCGCTCGCCTTCGGCAAGCTCGCGACATCCGCCCTCAAGGCCGCGAACATCCTCAACGTGACGAAGAAGGGCCTCGGCGGCGTGGCGCAGGGGCTCGGGCAGATCGGGAGCAAGCTTCTCTGGCCCCTCGCGCTCGCGTTGATCCTCGAAGATGTATACACGTGGTTGAAGGGAGGGGATTCCCTCATCGGGGACTTTTTCACGAAGTTTTTGGGGGCGGAGAAGGCGGCGGAGCTTGCCGGGTCGCTGCGCGAGGCCTTCTCGACGTTCGGCACGACGCTGGACAACCTGAAACCCGTGCTCACGGAGATCCTCGGGGGGCTCGCGCGCCTCGCCGCGGACATCGCGCCGACCCTGGCCAAGGCCCTCGGGGTCGTGGTCAACGTCGTTGCGGCGCTGGTCAACGGGCTCTCGACGGTCGTGCGCGTGCTCGGCGCCGTCTTCTCTGGGAAGAGCGGGGGCGAGATCGGGAAGATCTTCGACGAGCAGGGCGCACGCATCCTGAAGAACCTGTCCGATGCGGCGGGCTCGTTCTCGTCGACGCCCGCCCTCCCCGCGCCCCCACCGGCAGGCGTCGCCGATCAGGGCCCGAAGCTCGAACAGACGAACACGATCAACATCACAGGGGTCCAGGACCCGGCGCGTGTGGCGCAAGCCGTGGGCGGGGCCGTTGGCTCCGTCAATGCGGACGCGCTCGCGGCGATGGGCCGCTGAAAAGGCGAAAGCCCGGGGTTGTACCCCCGGGCCTCCGTCTGCGCCGCCAGGGTCTCTCCCTCCCCCGCGGCGCCCGCGCCTTGCCTCGCCCTGAACAGCCTACGCGGGGCAGTGCTAGAGTCAAGGCGTGGGCACAGGCGTCGTGATCTTCGAGTGGGAAGACCCCAAGAGCGGCGCGCGCCTGCTCGCGTTCCGTGACGCCGTCCAACGGGACTCCGAAACGAACGTCCTCGTGACCACGGACTATCCCGTAGAGGAGGGGTTCAGGATCACGGACCATCTTCGGGCCGAGCCGAAGAGCCTCGCCTTCGATGTGTTCGTCTCCGCGGACCCTTCGCACGCCGGGGTGATCCTCGAGGACGTGACGTTCCCCGTGACGGTGCCGGATTCGCCCTCGGCGCAACCTTTGGAGAAGCTCGTGGACGGCGCCGCCGCGGCCTTCGGGCGCGCCGTTGGCTTCCCCCGCAACGGGCCGGTGACCTCGTTCACCTCGAAGCGTCCGCCCCGCGGGAGGGACTTCTTGCGCGAGGTCCTCGAGGCCCTCGAGGAGTTGCAAGGTCGCCTCGAGGGGACGAAGCCTGCGCTCATCAAGGTGACGTCCACCCTGCGCCCGATGATCGGGCTCTACGCCCTGACGAATTGGACCCCGGAGCGTGGCGCACCCGAGGGCGATGGCATGCGCCTTAGCCTCGAGCTCCGGCAGGTGCGCAAGGCTAAGGTGCGGCTCGTCCCCGCGCCTCGCCCGACGGTGATCCGCGCCACGAAAAAGGCTCCCGTGGGCTCGCAACAGACGAAGCCCCCCGACGCGAAGGTTGACCGCAGCGCGTTGAAGCAGCTCTTCGTCACAGGCTCGAAGATCGCAGGGGGTGGATGATGGCGCTGCAAGTGATCCCCACGCGCGATGCCCCCTTCTACTCGCAGACGACGGACCTCGACGGCAC
>ERZ1066137.1261-NODE-1261-length-13029-cov-12.732696_pt1 | contig 13029 bp, 11 predicted proteins | sample MGYA00382784_ERZ1066137 | MGnify/ENA primary metagenome ERZ1066137 (study PRJEB33369, sample SAMEA5778367) | biofilm metagenome | biome: Industrial cooling water; feature: Water cooling tower basin; material: Biofilm | place: United Arab Emirates | collected... | reverse complement strand
TTTAAGTCATCGACTGAACTCTCCGCGGGAACATTGGATTGGCTGGCCGGCAACGTTTCGTGTTTGCGGTCGGGCGGGGAGTTAAAACCTGCGTCCTGTCCCACGTAATAAAGTAACTAAAAAGTACAGCCCTTTCAAAACGCACAATGCCCCCGCCTGACGCAAACACACTGTTGCCGGCTGGCCATTTCGTCCATCGTGATAAAATGGTCTGTCCCTTGTTGGATTTTGCTTTCTAAACTCTGTCCGCGTACACAATTTTATGTCATCACACAGAAAACTGTCCGCTTCCTGTTTTCTCTAGTATTTGCCGTCCGCCAAATTATCCACGGAAAGAAAGTTTCGCCAATTGGTCAAAATTCTCCGCGAAGCACATATAAAAAATTACCCGTCTCTCCGCGCTTACCTGTCCGGCAGGCGGGTGCCAGAATCTTTAATCAATTACCAAAAATTGTCTGCGCCTTTCTGTCCCGTATGCAGGTAAAAACCTGTCGACCGAATTGTCTGCGGAAATGAGTCTTTAAGTCATCGACTAAACTCTCCGCTGGAACATTGGATTGGCTGGCCGGCAACGTTGGTGTTTATGCAGTGTGGGGAATAGGAGGGCTTAAAAATGGAGCGAAGCGGAATGTTAAGCCCGGCCTGCTCCGAACTGTCCCCCGTGACCAAACTACATTTTGAAACATAAATTTTAATTTAACACCAAACCCCCACATTGCATAAACATTTTGTTGGCGGTAGTGCCTTCCAACTCTTTGTCCAAAATATTTTTAATGTTTTTTATTTCAGTATGCTTTATTCGTAATAAACGAATTCCTTTTTTGTCAGCATATTCATTTTTTATTTTGTCGTTTTGCTTAATTCGTTCAAAGACTTTGTGTCCTCCAAACGTCATGTTTCTAGTCAATTGATAATGTTGCTCTCCATCAAATTCTATTAAAATATTTCTACTCTTTATGTAGAAGTCAAAATACAATGGTAGTTTATTACGACAGTCGGGAAAACTTTTTTGATAGTTAAAACTTATTCGCCTTTTGGTCAAGTAAAGTCTAATGAGTCTCTCCCCATAGCTCTCTTTACATTGAGGACAACCTTGTCCCCGGAGATGAGCATAAGCGAGTTGAGTAAACCATCCATGCTTTTTACAGTATATTTCAATTGGAGTTCTCGATTTATAATGTTCAAACTCCCTGTACTCATATTTTTTTCCGTGTGCTTTAATTGCTTCTTTAATGAATGTTTTGAATTCCTTCTTCTTTTTGTCACCAACTTTAATAATTGCACATTGAGGGCAGCCGTCACCTTTCAAGTGCGTTAAAGGTAATGTTTTTACAAACCCGTGCTCTGCGCATCCAATTGTTATCGGCTTACTACTATCAGAATAGACAACTCTTGAATAGTCAAACTTGTCACCATGTTTAAGTTTAGAGTTGTGAATAAAGTCTTCTGTTAATGTTTTGTGTTTAGATTTGAATCCCAACTTTTTTATGATGGAACATTTAGGGCAACCTGCTCCACGAAGATGCTGAATTGCAGTTTGTTTAAATTCTCCGTGAGTCCTACATAAAATATTGACTTTTCCAGTTGAGTTTTTATATATCAGATTTCCATAGTCATAAAATCCATTATGTACTTTATTTGCTCTCTCTATGAATATTTTGGTAGTTAACTTCTTTGTTCCTGAACACGCAGAGCAGCCTTCACCTCTTAAATGACTTCCTGCTCTTTGAAAAAAAATCCCGTGTTTTTTACAAATTATTTCAATCTTACTCTCTGAGTTAGTATAAACGACTCTACTATAGTTGTATTTATTTCCATGAACCTTTTTTGCCCTTGCTAAAAAGTCTTTGATAGTTAAGAGATTACTCCCGCCACACATTTTGCAACCTCGTCCATCTAAGTGAGCGTGAGGTTTTTGAAGAAATATTCCGTGTGTGTTACATATCAGTTTTACAGGCGTTTCATAATTTTTATATCGAACTAGTGAATAGTCGTATTTGTCACCATGCGTTCTAATAGCCCTTGATATGAATTCATCTTGAGTTAATAATCTGGCCATTATCTGTCGTTTGGCTACTTCTTTCCACCATCAAAGAGTCCCAATAGTAATAGTCCGAGTCCAAGTCCAATTAGTCCACCGACTACAACAGCCTCTGAATCTTTGTCACTTTGTTTTCTTTGTCTAGCTGACACGAATTCCTCCCATGTCCTAAACCCCGCTCTATTTAAATAGGAGAAAATGTAATTGTGAGATAGTCCACCGTTTAACAAAAGTGTCTCATAGCGCTTATAGTCGTCAATTGTCGCTGTATTCTTCTCAATTTTTTGAGATAGTAACTCTAACTCACTTGTTATTATGTTGTTCATCGGATTTGTCCCCTTGAGTTAATAAGTTATTTCTTTGTTGCCCCGATTGAATGATAGTCTTAATTGCACCAACAGCAGCGGCAGATTCCATGTTTGCTTGATAAAGTCTGTCGTCAAGCTTATCCAGCTTGTTTTGGTTGTCTTGAATTGTCTTTAGGATTACCGCTTGTTTTTGTTCTATCTCCAAGATTCGTTTTTCAAATTCATCAATCTTAGTCTTATGAACCTCAGCTGCAACCTTTCGTACAATCTTATTTAAAAAGTCCCAAGCCATACTATCTATTTGTCGACTAATTTAGTCAATGTTTCCAACTCTGTCCGGGCATTACCGCCAACGTCTGGCTATTTGCAGTGGCTGGCTTTTGAAAAAGTATTTGTCCACCGTGACCAAACGTAATAGCGAAGATAAAACTTTATACTTGCACGTCACCCAGCCATTGCAAATAGCTTTTGTTGGCAGCTGGCCTTGGCCCACTTTTAATTCGAAGTCCTATTTATTCTATCCACTAGTGTTGCCACAAATTCAATTTCTGTGTCACTGACACTAAAATAATCCGAGTAGCTTGCTTTCACCGGATAATCTGGAGTTACTCCCATTCCATTGTCGTCACCAGTTGCATATGTGAACTTTCTTAAGGGAATATAAACTCTAATGTTTGAGCTTGGCAAAGTCAAGGTTACAGGAACTCCGGCAGAAAATCCTGTGTAGTTATCTCTATTCTCTTCTCCAATTATTTTTCCTCTTTTTTCATTGCGAACATATGCTGTAAAACTTCCCGCAGAAGAACCAGTTTGTCCGTTTATAATAACATATAAGCTGCCACTAAAACTGTTGTTACTCGGCTTATTCGTTTCCATTGAGAAGTGCTTTGCTAAGATAAAGCTAGTGTCCCTCCTAATTACATTCTTTGGTTCAAAAGAGTCAAACTTTAATGCCTTAGTGTAATCTGTGTACTGTATATAGGTCGGAGGAGAAACAGTTGCTATTTCAATCTCCTTTGTGAATTGAAATGGACTATCGGTCAGGTATGAGTATAGAAGAATAGAGTTTTTTAGTTCGCCACCACCATTATTCCGAAGGTCTATGATTAGATTCTCTACTTTTTGCTCCTTAATCTCATCAAAAGTCTGCTTTAGAAAACTTTTGAAAGAAATCTGTTTACCCTCTTTGTTTGCAAGATTATTAAGCGACCCTATCCTCAGCAGGACTGCATTCAGTGTATCAACTTTCTTAATCGTCCACGGAAAGGGAGTGTCTTGCGAGTATTTCAAATTGAATTCAGTATTTGAAATTCCCTTTAGTTTTTTCCTTATTTCCTTTTGATCTCGTGGGTTCTTTAATTCTAATTCGAAATACTCGGACTGTCCAAACACATAACTGTAATAGTACGCAAAGTCATCCTCCACTGCCGCTTTATATTTTGCGTCCTCATTGAATCCGTCCAGCGATACGTATGGAGTTATTTTTCTCATAATGTCTTTAATGGAGATGTCGTTTACACGGATTAACTCATATCCTACAAGTTCACTTGCGTTGTCAGAAAAGTTTGTCTTTATATAAATTCGTTTGTCAATTTCAACTACTCTTAAAGGCAACAAAGTAATCTGATTATAGTAACTGTCAGGTAAGCGGATTGCGGTATGTCCATTTTTAATCAGTGCCACCCATGGAGCAATTTTTTGATAAAATTCAACCTCCGTCAATTCAGTATTGATCGTTCTTAATAGGCTATCAAATTCTCCGTCTAGAACCGCTTTACTTGTATACCTGTACAAGTCGGGGTGAATTTCTTGAATAGTCGTTTTGAGGATTTTAAAATCATTAACTAATTCGTCAATAGATATTTTACGTAGTCCTTGTCCAGTCGTTGTTGTCCAAGTAAAGAGTATTAAAATCAAAACTTTATTCATGGCTGAATCTCTCTGAAAGGCTTGCTGCCAACGTTTTTCGGCTTGCCGCAGTGGGGGATTTTTAGCACAAAAGTTCAATCGAAGAACTGCACTTCGGTTAAGCACTAAACTGTCATTGAAGCACGTAAGCCCCCCATTGCGGCAAACCGATGTTAGTGGCTGGTGTTCTTCGGTCTTATCGGTATCCAAATTTCTTCTTCTGATGTCGGGTCGTTGTTTTTGTATTTGTCGCCTAAAACTTCAAAGTGCGGTCTGTTGTCTAAAACGTAGTCTGAACTTGGCAACCAAGTTCCCAAAATGTATTGAAAAATTGAATTGTCTGTGCTTAAACCTTTATAGTCAAAAACCGCATAAAGTCCGCTTGGTAAAACAAAAGTTTCCATTTCGTTTGGCACGTTGTCAAAGTCCGAAACTTCAACTGTTGCCCAACGTTCAAATTCGTTTGTCGGTTTGAAGTCCGCAAAATGTGTCGGTTTGTAAACAGCCAATGAAATCAAGTCGTTTGTCAAGCTATTGGTTATTTCTTTTCTTCTTGGCGAAAAACTACGCCAAAGTTCGCCAACTTTGTGGTTAGCAAAACTCATTGTAAGTCGCTTACCGACTAACTTTTTTTCGTTTGATGTTTCAATTCTTGGTGTCATTTTTCTATGTCAATATCGTATTTGTCTAAAAGTCCCGAAACGCCCAAAATAGAAAATTTTGCTTTCTTAATTCGGTTAATTTCAGGGTCAATGGAATAATTGTAAGAAGTCCGAAAGTCGGCTTTTTCAAGTGTCGTGTGGTCAAAAACGGCTTGTGTCAAATTGCAGTTGTCAAACACGGAATTTGTCAAGTCGGCTTCTGCAAAGTCAGTTTCTTGTAATTGCGAATTTTTAAAAACTGTCTTTTTGATTTTTGTCTTGTAAAACGAAGAATGGTTGAGTTGGCAACCGTCAAACGAAAAAGAAAGTCCAAACTCGTTACAAGTGTCAAAGCGAAGCCCTAACATTTTGCAGTCTTTGAATTTTACGTCCCTAAATGCCGTTTTGTTCAGTTTTGCTAAACTCAAATTGCAGCCGTTAAATATGCAGTCTGTGAACTTAAATTCAGAAAGGTCGTTGTCCGCAAAGTTGCAACTGTTGAAAATGCAGTTTTCGTATTCGCCTTTTGTCAGCGTGTTGTTTCGGTCAAAAGTTTTGTCTTGGATGTATGTTTCTGTCATTTGAAACGGTGTCTTGTTACACTTGCCACTAACGTTGATGCTTGTGTTCGGGCGGGGCTTTTGAAACCTACGACTTGTCCCCGTGACCGAGCGGAATAAAGTTAGCAAAACTTAATGAGCACACCGAACCCCCGCCTGACACAAGCATATTGTTGTGTGCTCGGGCGCGTCAACCGTAATTTTTCTTTCGACTTGCCTCAAGTCGACCGTTATGTTTTGTTGACGCGTTCGAGTCCAAAGTAAATGAACTTTTATTTTGAAATAGGGTAGGAGTCCACGTTGATGAGTCGGTCAAAGTCGTCCAAGCTCTCCGCGGGCTGCAAACTTGTCCAGCGGCACCGAGTTGTCCGCGTAACCTTAAAAAAATTCCTTTTTTCGATTCTCTTAAATTTCCTTTCTCAAACCGCAAAAAAAATTCGCGCTGTCGCGCGATACTTAAATGTCACCGGGCCGAGACGTTGTCAGCCGTGCAGGTAAAAAGTCGTTAGGTAAAAGTCGTCCAAGATGTTTGCGGAAACGTAACGTTGTCGACTTGGTCGTCAATGTCCGCGGGATTTTTTAGCGCCTGGCACACAACGTAAGGCTACGCGCACTGGTGCGCATATATCCCTATTGTAAAAATACAAAAGGTGCGCAAATCCCCCCAACCACAGCGGAATATGCGAACCTCCGGCTTTTCTTCTCCACAGACGCTGTGTTAGCCCCCAGGGGACCAAATAACCACCCATCATACCGCGGACTCTTTTTGATGTTACCTTTGTTACAAATCTCTTTTCCGCGTAAATAATAGCCGTTATCATTACCGCACAATCTCCCTATGAAAACACTCCTTCTCACATGGATGCTCACCGGCCCCTGGCTGCTGTGGGCGCAAACTCCCTCCAAACTCACCGCCAAACTGGAGCAACAGGCCATCGCCATCGAAAAGAAGGCGGTCGAGTGGCGCAGGCACTTTCACCAGTACCCGGAGCTGTCCAACCGCGAAGTAAAAACCGGTCAGTACATTGCCGACCACTTGCGAAAACTGGGCCTCGAAGTGCAGCACCCCATCGCGAAGACAGGCGTGGTAGCGCTGCTGAAAACCGGTAAACCCGGACCGGTCATCGCCCTGCGGGCCGACATTGACGCCCTGCCCGTAACCGAGCGAAACAGCCTGCCCTTTGCCAGCAAAGAACGCACGGTTTTTAATGGGCAGGAAACAGGCGTGATGCATGCGTGCGGCCACGATACACACACGGCTATCCTCATGGCGGTGGCCGAAATCCTGACGGCCAACAAAAACGACCTGAGAGGGACGATTAAATTTATCTTTCAACCGGCTGAGGAGGGCGCGCCCGCGGGAGAAGAAGGAGGAGCCGATCTGGTGGTGAAAGAAGGGTGGCTGGAAAACCCGAAGGTGGATGTCATCTTCGGCATGCATATCCAATCCATCTCGCCCCTCGGACGCATTACCTACCGCCCGGCCGGTATGATGGCCGCCTCCGATTGGTTCTCCATCAAAGTAAAAGGACGCCAGTCGCACGGGGCCGCGCCCTGGATGGGCATCGATCCCATTGTGGTCGGTTCGCAAATTGTCATGGGCCTGCAAACCATTGTAAGTCGCCAGACGGAACTGACCAAAGAAGCCGCGGTGATTACGGTGGGCCGCTTTCAGGCAGGCGTGCGCGAAAACATTATCCCGGAAGAAGCCCTGTTGGCGGGCACCATCCGCACGTTGGATGAAGGCATGCAACAAACGATACACAACAAGATCAAACTGACGGCTGAGAAAATTGCTGAAAGTGCGGGAGCCACAGCCGAAGTGACCATTGAGCGCAAAACCCCTGTAACCTACAACGATATTCCGCTGACGGAAAAAATGGTGGCCAGTTTGCGCAAAGCCGCAGGCGAGCCGAACGTCATCCGCATCAACGCGGTAACCGGAGCAGAAGACTTTGCCTTCTATCAGAAAAAAGTACCCGGCTTCTTCTTCTTTGTGGGGGCCATGCCGCCCGACCAGGATCCGACCCAAGTGCCGGCCCATCATACCCCCGACTTTATGATCGATGAACGCGGGATGTTGACGGGCCTCAAAGCCATGCTCAACGTAGCGGTGGATTACATGTACTTACCCTCAACCAGATAACCGATCAAAGCATGAATGGCATCGTTCGTTTTTTGCTGAATGGATTGGCGGTGTTGCTCACCGCGTACCTGCTGCAGCGGGGCGTAGCGGTGGAGCATTATGGCTACGCCTTGCTGGTGGCGGCCGTGTTGGCCCTGGCAAATGTCCTGGTAAAACCGGTCTTGATTATTCTAACCATTCCGTTTACGGTAGTCACCCTGGGGTTATTCCTGCTGGTGATCAATGCCGTGATTATTTTGTTGGTGGATTACCTGGTGCCGGGTTTTGAAGTAAAGGGTTTCTGGTGGGCGTTGGCCTTCAGTTTGATCTTGTCACTTTTCAACAGTCTGTTTTCAGATCTGACGCGGGACAAGAACAAGCGATAGCGAAGGAGATGTTTCGTCAATAAGCACTGCGGATGAAAAAAATCACAGAAGATGGATGGGCCATGGGCGTGGCCGCTATTTCTGTTGTCGGGGTATCCGTGGGAGTCGGCTGGCAGGGCGACTTTCGCCTGACGTGGGATACGTTGACTTTTTTTGTGTTTGGCCTGATCGTTTCGGGGGGTGTGCTGCTACACACCCATCGGGTGCTGCGATGGCAAACCGCGATGGGATATGTGCTGCTTTTTGGGTTGGTGGCCACGGCCCACCACGTCACGCAACTGCCGGCCATCAAGCAATGGGGCTTGGAAACAGTTTTGTTTTCGCTGGCGATCGGTTTGTTGATCTCCAATGTGGGCCGTGTGCCCGAATGGCTCACCCCGTGGATTCAGACAGAGCTGTATGTCAAAATCGGATTGGTGCTCATGGGCACGTCCATCGTGTTTGGCGATGTAATGAAGGCCGGCTCGTGGGGGTTGGTGCAATCGCTGCTGGTGGTATTGGGGGTATGGCAGTTTTGTTTCTGGCTGGGCAAGCGCTTTGGGTTGGACGATGAAATGCGCACGCTGTTGGCCAGTGCCGTCTCCATCTGTGGTGTGTCCGCAGCCATTGCCACGGCCGGTGCCATCGAAGGAGACAGCAAGAAACTGTCGGTGGTCATTTCGCTGGTGATGGCGATGGCCATCCCGATGATGTTGCTGATGCCCCCTGCGGCTCAAGCCATGCACTTGTCGCCCGCAGTGGCGGGGGCGTGGCTGGGTGGCACCATCGACACCACGGGTGCGGTAGTGGCCGCGGGCAATGCGCTGGGCGAAGAAGCGCTCACGTATGCCACCGTGGTAAAGTTCTCGCAAAACGTGTTGCTCGGGTTGGCCGCTTTCGCGATATCCATCTACTGGAGCTATCGGCAGACCGCGGTAAAAGAAAAACCCACTGCGGCCGTCATCTGGCAGCGGTTCCCCAAGTTTGTGATCGGTTTTGTAGCGGCCTCATTGGTGTTCTCGTTTTTGCTTCCTCCCACCTGGGTGAGTGAAGCAAAGCCCTCGTTGAAAAACATGCAAACATTTTGGTTTTCGTTGGCCTTTGTCTGCATTGGCCTGGAAACACGCTTCGCCTCGCTCGTTTCATCCCAGCACGGCAGGCCGGCCTGGGTTTTTGTTTTGGCGCAACTGTTCAACATCGCCTTTACGCTGTTAGTGGCCGCTTTGTTATTTGGATGAGCCCTGTGTTTACAGCAGTGGCAGTTGAATAACAAAGGGAAACACGTTACTTAGCAGCCATTGTCCACTCAAACCCCTCGCAACCATGAAACGCTTCGCTTCTTTGTTTGTCTCCCTGCTGATAACAAACTGTATTATGGCGCAGGGCACCATGTTGCTGCGGCAACCCACCATCAACGCTACCGACATTGTGTTTGTGTATGCCAACGACCTGTGGAGCGTTCCCAAAGACGGAGGCAGTGCGCGCAGGCTTACTAGCAACGAAGGGGCGGAGAGCAGCCCGCACTTCTCGCCCGATGGAAAATACATTGCCTTTACCGCGCAATACGATGGCAACACCGATGTGTACGTCATCCCCTCCGAAGGCGGACAGCCCGAACGACTGACCTGGCATCCATCGCCTGATCAGGTGACGGGTTGGACGCCTGATGGTCAACACATCTTATTTGCCTCTTCGCGCGAAGGCCGCCCTACGCTGGAGTCGCGCATCTTTAAAATCTCCCGTCAGGGAGGAATGGAAGAACCGCTGGACATACCCCGGGCGGTGGCTGGTGAAATCTCCGAGGACGGTAAGTACATCGCCTATCAGCAAATTGGTTTTTGGGATTCGGAATGGCGCAACTACCGCGGGGGACAGGCCAAGCCGATTTGGATCGTGGACTTGAAAAGCTACGCGCTGAAAATGACGCCCCAAACCGATAACGAGCGGCATACCGATCCCGTATGGCTCAACAACGTGGTGTACTTCTTGTCGGAACGCGACTATGCCAACAACATTTGGTCGTTCAATCCGGCCACCAATGAATTGAAGCAACAAACCTTTCACACCGATTTTGACGTGAAGAGTTTGGACGCGGGCGCGGGCTCGCTTGTGTATGAACAGGGCGGCTATCTGCATCTGCTCAACCCTGCGAACAGCCAAACCAAACAGATCGTGGTCAATGTAACAGGCGACTTCCACTGGGCGCGCGAGCGCTGGGAAGATGTGCGCCCCACCAGTTTGCAGAATGCCTCGCTTTCGCCCACGGGCCAACGCGCGTTGTTTGAATACCGGGGCGAAATCTTTACCGTGCCCAAGGAAAAAGGCGACTGGCGCAACATCACCCGCACCTCCGGCAGCGCTGATCGCTCGCCCGCGTGGAGCCCCGATGGCAAACGCATCGCCTGGTTTAGCGATGCCTCGGGCGAGTACCAACTCATGATTGGCGACCAGGAAGGGCTGGAGAAACCCAAAGCCATCGCGCTAAGCAAACCCACCTTTTACTTTGAGCCTGCGTGGAGCCCCGATGGAAAATTCATCGCCTTCACGGACACCGACTACAATATCTGGTATGCCGATGTGGCCACCGGGGTCGTGAAGAAAGTCGACACGGAGCTATATGCGCACCCCAACCGCACCATGAACCCCGTATGGTCGCCCGACAGCAAGTGGATCGCCTATCCGAAGTTGCTGCCCAGCCACTACAAGGCCATCACGGTTTTCAATATTGAAACTTCGCAGAAACTTCAACTGACCGATGGCATGGCCGATGCCATTTCACCCGTGTGGGATGCCAGCGGAAAGTATTTGTATTTTCTGGCCAGCACCAACTTTGCCTTGAATACCGGCTGGTTAGACATGAGTTCGTACGAGCGCCCCGTTACGCGGGCGTTGTACGTAATCGTGTTGAGCAGTAGCGACAGCTCACCCCTGGCCCCGCGCAGCGATGAAGAAAAGGAAAAGCCCAAGGATGAAAAAAAGGAGGGAACGCCCATCGTCAGGATTGATGCCGCGGGATTGACACAACGAATACTGGCCGTGGATGTGCCGCTGCGCAACTATACGGGCTTGATGAACGGCCCCGAGGGATTTGTTTTCTACAGCGAGCCCATCGCCAACCAACCAGGCGAAACACTTCATCGTTATAATTTCAAAGACCGCAAGAGCGAGTCGTTCTTGACCGGTGTCAATGCCGCGTCCGTTTCGCACGATCGCAAATCCATTCTGTACCGCAGTGGCACTACGTGGGGAATCCTGGGCACTGCCGACAACGGCAAAAAAGCAGGCGATGGAAAACTCGAAGCACTGGCGTCCATGCGATTAAAGATTAACCCACCGGACGAATGGAAACAAATCTTGCGTGAAGGGTGGCGTTACCAGCGCGACTTTTTGTATGTGGACAATACGCACGGAGCCCCGTGGAATGACGTGTACAAATGGTACAGCCCTTGGGTGGAGCACGTGCGCCATCGCAGCGACCTGAATTATATTGTCGATATCGTGGGGGGCGAGGTAGCCGTGGGGCACAGCTACACCAGCGGTGGCGATTTCCCGAACGTGGAGAACATACCTGTGGGCTTGTTGGGCGCGGACTATGAAGTCAACAGCGGGTACTACCGGATTAAAAAAGTGTATCTGGGCGAAAGCTGGAACCCGACTTTGAAAGCCCCGTTGCGCGAGCCGGGCGTGAACATTGCCGTGGGTGATTATTTATTGGAGGTAAATGGCCAGGCCGTGAAAGCCGGTACCAACCTGTTCAAGTATTTTGAGGCAACCGCCAACCGCCAGATAAAACTACGGGTGAATTCAAAACCTTCGTTGGAAGGAGCGCGTCTGGTAACGGTGGTGCCCACCGACAACGAAACGCAATTGCGGTTGATGGATTGGGTAGAGGGCAACCGCAGAAAAGTGGATGAACTTTCCAAAGGACAACTGGCCTACGTGTATGTGCCCAACACAGGCAATCCCGGATATACGTTCTTCAACCGGTACTACTTTGCACAACAAGATAAGAAAGGAGCCATCATTGACGAGCGTAACAACGGAGGTGGCAGCGCGGCCGATTACATGGTGGATATCATGGCACGGCAACTGCACGGTTATTTCAATAGCCGCACCGAAAGCCATACTCCCTTGCGCACCCCGCATGCCGGTATCTTTGGCCCCAAGGTCATGCTCATCAACGAGCGGGCCGGCTCGGGTGGCGATCTGCTCCCCTATCTATTTAATAAAATGAAGATCGGCCCGCTGGTAGGCACCAAAACGTGGGGCGGCTTGGTGGGCACATGGGATACGCCTTCGTTTATCGATGGTGGCCGCATGGTGGCGCCCCGCGGAGGATTCTATGACGTTAACGGTGAGTGGGCCGTGGAGGGCGTGGGCATCTCGCCCGATATCGCTGTGGAGCAAACACCGGCCGATGTGATACAAGGGCGCGACCCGCAATTGGAACGTGCCGTGGAGGAGGGATTAAAGCTGTTGAAAACACAAGCCGTGGAGATGAAGCCTGAGCCCAAAGCCCCCGTAAAATACAAGCGGCCGAATAAGAAGAACTAAACCTTGAGAAAATCATGCAACCTGGCTCATTGGTGGATTGACGCATTGAAGTGATGGACGCTGAATCTGTCAGAAATTCAACCACATAGGCACATAGGCCACATAGATTACTGACCAAAAGCAATGTTTTGGAGACGGTACAAAATGGCATCGAAGTGATGGACGCTGAATCTGTCAAAATTCAACCACATAGGCACATAGGCCACATAGATTACTGACCAAAAGCAATGTTTTGGAGACAGTCTAAAATGGCAGGATTGACGCATCGGAGTGATGGACGCTGAATCTGTCAAAAATTCAACCACATAGGCACATAGCCCACATAGATCATCGAACAAAAGCAATGTTTTGGAGACAGTCCAAAATGGCATCGAAGTGATGGTCGCTCAATCTGTCAAAAAATTAACCACATAGGCACATAGCCCACATAGATCATCGAACAAAAGCAATGTTTTGGAGACAGTCCAAAATGGCATCGAAGTGATGGTCGCTCAATCTGTCAAAAAATTAACCACATAGGCACATAG
>ERZ1066137.1254-NODE-1254-length-13078-cov-6.608769_pt1 | contig 13078 bp, 27 predicted proteins | sample MGYA00382784_ERZ1066137 | MGnify/ENA primary metagenome ERZ1066137 (study PRJEB33369, sample SAMEA5778367) | biofilm metagenome | biome: Industrial cooling water; feature: Water cooling tower basin; material: Biofilm | place: United Arab Emirates | collected... | reverse complement strand
GGCTTGGAATGCGAGTGGCGGACCCCTCAGTGAAACCGCCGGCTCGCACACAAGGTGCTCACCGGCGCGGGAAACTCTCTATTGTACGACGCCGGGAATCCCGGCGCCGGGACATCAGATCCGACGGCGCTTCTGGGGGCGGCAGCCGTTGTGCGGGATCGGCGTCACGTCGCTGATGCTGTTGATGCGGATGCCCAGCGAAGCCAGGGCGCGCACGCTGCTCTCGCGGCCAGGGCCGGGGCCCTTGATGCGCACGTCCAGGTTCTTGATGCCCTGTTCCTGGGCGGCACGGCCAGCGACCTCGGCGGCCACCTGCGCGGCGAAGGGCGTGCTCTTGCGCGAGCCCTTGAAGCCCTGGCCACCGCTGGAGGCCCAGGCGAGCGCGCCGCCCTGGCGGTCGGTGATCGTGATGATCGTGTTGTTGAACGACGCGTGCACGTGCGCGATGCCGTCCGCGACGTTCTTGCGGACCTTCTTGCTCACGCGGCGCGCGGCGGTGTTGACGGGTGCCTTGGCCATGTCTTGACTCTTTCAGTGTGCGGTTGCTGCTGCAGCGAAGCGGATCGTGACGATCACTTCTTCAGCGCGGCCGCACTCTTCTTCGGGCCCTTGCGGGTGCGGGCGTTGGTGCGCGTGCGCTGGCCGCGCACGGGCAGGCCGCGGCGGTGACGGAAGCCGCGGTAGCAGCCCAGGTCCATCAGGCGCTTGATGCTGATCGACAGCTCGCGGCGCAGGTCGCCTTCGATCGTGATCTTGCCGATCTCGTCGCGGATCTTCTCCAGATCGGCGTCGGTCAGGTCCTTGATCTTCTTGCTGTATGGGATGCCGACGGTGTCGCAGATCTTCTGCGCCGTCGTGCGACCGATGCCGTAGATCGACGTCAGGCCGATCTCCGTGTGCTTGTGCGGGGGGATGTTGATGCCGGCGATGCGTGCCATGTCGGTTCCTCTCGATCAACCCTGGCGCTGCTTGTGGCGCGGGTCGGTACAGATCACGCGCACCACACCCTTGCGGCGGATGATCTTGCAGTTGCGGCACATCTTCTTGACGGAAGCGGCGACTTTCATGCTCTTCTCCTAAGCCCGATCTTGCGATTCGGTTTACTTGGCCCGGAACACGATGCGTGCCCGGGTCAGGTCGTACGGTGTCAGCTCGACGGTGACCTTGTCACCGGGCAGGATGCGGATGTAGTGCATGCGCATCTTGCCGCTGATGTGCCCCAGAACCACGTGCCCGTTCTCGAGCTTCACGCGGAAGGTGGCGTTCGGGAGGTTCTCGAGAATCTCCCCCTGCATCTGGATGACGTCGTCCTTGGCCATGTTCAGCTGGGCTTGAAGTTGGCCTTCTTGAGCAGCGAGTCGTACTGCTGGCTCATGACGTAGCTCTGCACCTGGGCCCAGAAGTCCATCGTCACGACGACGATGATCAGCAGGCTGGTGCCGCCGAAGTAGAACGGCACGTTGTACTTGAGCACCAGGAACTCGGGCAGCAGGCAGACGGCGGTGATGTAGATGGCGCCGGCCAGCGTGAGACGGCCCAGGATCTTGTCGATGTACTTCGCGGTCTGGTCACCCGGGCGGATGCCGGGGATGAACGCGCCGCTCTTCTTCAGGTTGTCGGCGGTCTCGCGGCTGTTGAACACGAGCGCCGTGTAGAAGAAGCAGAAGAACACGATCATCGCGGCGTACAGCATCACGTAGATCGGCTGGCCCGGCGACAGCATGGCCGCCAGGTCCTTGAGCCAGCGCATGCCGTCGCCCGTGGCGAACCAGCCCACCACCGTGGCCGGCAGCAGGATGATGCTGCTCGCGAAGATCGGCGGGATCACGCCGCTCATGTTGAGCTTGAGCGGCAGGTGCGAGCTCTGGCCGCCGTAGACCTTGTTGCCGACCTGGCGCTTGGCGTAGTTCACCAGGATCTTGCGCTGGCCCCGCTCCACGAACACCACGGCGTAGGTGACGAAGATCACCAGGGCGATGATGAACAGGCAGGCGATGATGCTCATGGCGCCCGTGCGCACCAGCTCGAACAGGCCCGCCATCGCCGAGGGCAGCCCGGCGATGATGCCGGCGAAGATCAGGATGGAGATGCCGTTGCCCAGGCCACGTTCGGTGATCTGCTCGCCCAGCCACATCAGGAACATCGTGCCGGCCACCAGGCTGACCACGGTAGTCATGCGGAAGCCCAGGCCAGGGTTGATCACCGTGCCGGCGGCGCCCTCGAGCGCCAGGGCGATGCCCAGCGCCTGGAAGATGGCCAGCACCAGCGTGCCGTAGCGCGTGTACTGCGTGATCTTGCGCCGGCCCGCCTCGCCTTCCTTCTTGATGGCCTCCAGCGTGGGCACGACGTAGGTCATCAGCTGCATGATGATGCTGGCGCTGATGTACGGCATGATGCCCAGGGCGAACACCGAGAAGCGGGCCAGCGAGCCGCCGCTGAACATGTTGAACATGTTCAGGATGCCGCCGCTCTGGCCGGCAAACAGCTGCTGCATCGCCTGCGGGTCGATGCCCGGCACGGGGATGTGGCCGCCGATGCGGTAGACCACCAGCGCAAGCAGCAGGAAGACGATCCGGCGACGCAGGTCGCCGAACTTTCCGCTCTTGGCCAGCTGGTTGGCTGAGGTGACCACGGGTACGGGGTTCCTTGTCTGGACGAGGACGCGTTCGATCAGGCCGCGACGGAGCCGCCGGCGGCCTCGATGGCCGCCTTGGCACCCGCGGTCGCGCCGATGCCCTTGAGCACCACCTTGCGCGACAGCTCGCCGGACTTGATCACCTTGACGTTCTTGATCAGCTGGCCCACCAGGCCGGCGGTCTTGAGCGTCAGCAGGTCGATCTCCTCGCCCTCGAGCAGCTGCAGGTCGCCCAGGGTGACCTCGCCGTTGTACTTGAGCTGCGCGCTCTTGAAGCCGCGCTTGGGCAGGCGGCGCTGCAGCGGCATCTGGCCGCCTTCGAAGCCCACCTTGTGGTAGCCACCGGCGCGGCTCTTCTGGCCCTTGTGGCCACGGCCGGCGGTCTTGCCCAGGCCCGAACCGATGCCGCGGCCGACGCGGCGGCGCGCCTTCTTGCTGCCCTCTGCGGGCTTGATGCCGTTGAGTTCCATCAGAGCACCTGCACCAGGTAGTCGACCTTGTTGATCATGCCGCGCACGGCCGGCGTGTCCTCCAGCACCTTGGTGCTGTTGAGCTTGCGCAGGCCCAGCCCGCGCACGGTGGCGCGATGGCTCTCACGCGTGCCGGCGACGCTGCGCACCAGCTTGACGGTGAGCGTCTTCTTCTCGGTGGAAGTCGTCATGTGGTTTCTCCGCGGCCGGCTCAGTTGAAGAGCTCTTCGACCGTCTTGCCGCGCTTGGCGGCGATCTCGCCAGGCGTCGACAGGCGCTTGAGCGCGTCGAGCGTGGCGCGGACCATGTTGTACGGGTTGGTCGAGCCGTGGCTCTTGGCGACGATGTCCGTGACGCCCATCACCCCGAACACGGCGCGCAGCGGGCCGCCGGCGATGAGGCCGTCACCGGGCTTGGCCGGCGCCATCAGCACGCGGGCCGCGCCATGCTCGCCTTCGACCTTGTGGTGGATCGTGCCGTTCTTGAGCGCGACCTTGATCATGTTGCGGCGGGCCGACTCCATGGCCTTCTGCACCGACACCGGCACTTCCTTGGCCTTGCCCTTGCCCATGCCGATGCGGCCGTCGCCGTCGCCCACCACCGTGAGGGCCGCGAAGCTGAGCGTGCGACCGCCCTTCACGACCTTGGTCACGCGGTTGACCGCGATCATCTTTTCCTTGAGCCCGTCGTCGTTGCCTTCGGCCTGGGCGCGGGGAGTGAACTTAGCCATCTTGAATCTTCCTCTGCTCGGGCGTCAGAACTGCAGGCCGGCTTCGCGAGCGGCCTCGGCCAGCGCCTTCACGCGGCCGTGGTACTGGAAACCCGAGCGGTCGAACGCGACCTTCTCGATGCCGGCGGCCTTGGCCTTCTCGGCGATGCGCTTGCCCACCAGCGTGGCCGCGGCCACGTTGCCACCGGCGGTGGTGAGCTGGTCGCGCACTTCCTTCTCGGCCGTGCTCGCGCTGGCCAGCACCTGGGTGCCGTCGCCCGAGAACACGCTGGCGTAGATGTGCAGGTTGGAGCGGTGCACCGCGAGGCGCGCCACACCCTGGCCCAGGATGCGCAGGCGCGTCTGGCGCGCGCGGCGCAGGCGTTGTTCTTTCTTGGTCAGGCTCATGGCGGTGCTCCTTACTTCTTCTTCGTCTCTTTCAGCACCACGCGCTCGTCGGCGTAGCGGATGCCCTTGCCCTTGTACGGCTCGGGCGGACGGAAGGCGCGAACTTCAGCCGCCACCTGGCCCACGGCCTGGCGGTCGGCACCGCTGATCACGATCTCGGTCTGCGTCGGGCAGGCCACCTTCACGCCGGCGGGCATGTCCTTGACGACCGGGTGCGAGAAGCCGATCTGCAGGTTCAGCTTGCTGCCGGCGGCCTGGGCGCGGAAGCCCACGCCCACGAGCGTGAGCTTCTTCGAGAAGCCGGCGCCCACGCCGTTGACCATGTTGTTGACGAGCGCACGCATGGTGCCGCTCATCGCGTCGGCCGCGGCGCTGTCGTTGGCGGGGGCGAACATCAGCTTGCCGCCCTCGTTCTTGATCGTCACGAGCGGGTTCGTCGGACGCACGAGCGTGCCTTCCTTGCCCTTGACGGTGATGGTTTCGGCCGAGATCGCCACGTCCACGCCTTGCGGCACGGCGATCGGCATCTTTCCTACGCGGGACATTCTTCGGCTCCCTTTACGCGACGTAGCACAGGACTTCGCCGCCGACACCGGTGGCGCGTGCCTTGCGGTCGGTCATCACGCCACGCGGCGTGGTGACGATGGCGACACCCAGGCCGTTCATGACCTGCGGGATGGCGTCGCGGCCCTTGTAGATGCGCAGGCCGGGACGGCTCACGCGCTCGATGCGCTCGATCACCGGGCGGCCGGCGTAGTACTTCAGCGCCACTTCCAGCTCGGACTTGCCGCCTTCGCTCTTGACCGCGAAGCCGTCGATGTAGCCCTCATCCTTGAGAACCTGCGCGATCGCGACCTTCAGCTTCGACGACGGCATCGTGACGGCCGCCTTCGCCACGCTCTGCGCGTTGCGGATGCGGGTCAGCATGTCGGCGATGGGATCGGTCATGCTCATGAATATTGCTCCTGCTCTTCGCCGCGCTTACCAGCTGGCCTTGACCACGCCGGGGATGTCGCCCTTGAACGCGAGTTCGCGGATCTTGTTGCGCGCCAGGCCGAACATGCGGAACGTGCCGCGGGCGCGGCCCGTGAGTTCGCAGCGGTTGCGCAGGCGCGTCGGGTTGGCGTTGCGCGGCAGCTTCTGCAGCTCGAGGCGGGCGGCGTAGCGCTCCTCGTCGCTCTTCGTGGCGTCGTTCGCGATGCCCTTGAGCTCGGCGTACTTCTTCGCGTATTTGGCGACCAGCTTCTCGCGCTTCTCTTCGCGCTGCTTGACGGACAGTTTGGCCATGGTGTCTTCCTCGGTCGCCTTCAGTTCTTGAACGGGAACTTGAACGCCGCGAGCAGCGCCTTGCACTCGTCGTCGGTCTTGGCGCTGGTCGTGATGCTGATGTTCATGCCGCGGATCGCGTCGATCTTCTCGTACTCGATTTCCGGGAAGATGATCTGTTCCTTGACGCCGATGTTGTAGTTGCCACGGCCGTCGAAGCTGCGGCCGCTGATGCCGCGGAAGTCGCGCACGCGCGGCAGGGCCACGGTGACGAAGCGGTCCAGGAACTCGTACATGCGGATGCCACGCAGCGTGACCATGCAGCCGATGGGCACGCCGTCACGGATCTTGAAGCCGGCGATGGCCTTCTTGCTCTTGGTGACCACGGGCTTCTGGCCGGCGATCTTGGTGAGGTCGCCGACGGCGTTGTCCATCACCTTCTTGTCGCTCACGGCCTCGGACACGCCCATGTTCAGCGTGATCTTCTCGAGGCGCGGCACCTGCATCACCGAGGTGTAGCCGAACTTCTTCATGAGCTCGGGGACGATCTTCTCGCGGTAGATCGTCTGCAGGCGCGCGCTCTTCACCGCGTCGGCCTTCCCGGCAGGGACAACTTGGGTCTTCGCCATGATTACGCCTTGATCTCTTCGCCGCTGGACTTGTAGACGCGGACCTTCTTGCCATCGGCCAGCAGCTTGATGCCGACACGATCAGCCTTGCCGCTGGCGGCATTGAAGATGGCGACGTTGCTCTGGTGGATGGGCATGGTCTTGTCGATCACGCCACCGGTCGTGCCCTTGAGCGGGTTCGGCTTGGTGTGCTTCTTCACGACGTTGACGCCATCGACCACGATGTGGTCGTCGTCGACGCGGCGCGACACCGTGCCACGCTTGCCCTTGTCGCGACCGGTGATCACGATGACCTGGTCGCCCTTCTTGAGCTTGTTCATGTCAGAGCACCTCCGGGGCCAGCGACACAATCTTCATGAAGCGCTCCGAACGCAGCTCGCGCGTCACGGGGCCGAAGATGCGGGTGCCGATGGGTTCGAGCTTGGCGTTGAGCAGCACGGCGGCGTTGCCGTCGAACTTGATCAGCGAGCCGTCCTGGCGGCGCACGCCCTTGGCGGTGCGCACGACCACGGCGCTGTAGACCTCGCCCTTCTTGACGCGGCCCCGCGGCGCTGCTTCCTTGATGCTGACCTTGATGACGTCGCCGATGCCGGCGTAGCGCCGCTTCGAGCCGCCGAGCACCTTGATGCACATGACGGACTTCGCGCCCGTGTTGTCGGCCACGTCGAGCCGCGATTGCATTTGGATCATGTTCGTATCCCGACTTGTGCGCGTCGCGACTCGCCGGTGGCGGCTGCGACATGCCCAGTCTCGGGCCCGTGTTGGGGTTTGAGGCCGGCTGCCACGCGCCCGTTCGGGCGCGCCTCAACCGGCGAAGCCTTGCAGTATCACACAACGGCGGGGGCCGCGTCAAGCGGCCCGCCAGAATCGCGCCCGATCAGGCCTTGAGCGCCCGGGCCTGCTCCAGCAGCGTGGCCGCGTCGCTGACCTCGAACTTGCCCGGCGCCTCGATGTTGAGCGTCTTGACGACGCCGTCCACCACCAGCATCGAGCAGCGCTGGATGCGCACGCCCATGCCGCGCGCCGTCAGGTCCAGCGTCAGGCCGGTGGCGGCGGCGAAGGCGGCCGAGCCGTCGGCCATCATGCGCACCTTGCCGGCGGTCTTCTGCTCGCGGCCCCAGGCGCCCATGACGAAGGCGTCGTTCACCGAGACGCACCAGATCTCGTCCACACCCGCGGCCTTGAAGGCGTCGGCGTGCTCGACGAAGCCCGGCACGTGCTTGGCCGAGCAGGTGGGCGTGTAGGCACCCGGCAGCGCGAAGATCGCGATGGTCTTGCCGGCCGTGGCCTGCGCGATGTCGAAGCTGTTGGGGCCCAGCGAGCAGCCGTTGCCCTCGACCTCGATGAATTCCTGCAGGCTGCCCGCGGGCAGCTTGTCTCCGACCTTCAGCATGGGTTCTCCTCCGTGGGTGCGCCCGTGTCATGGACATGAAACTGCGGGCATGAAAAAACCGGAGCCGCGAGTGTCCGCGTTCCGGTTCTCGAGGGCGGGCCGCGGGGTTATCGCGGCCCGGCCGGGGCTTCAGACGAGCTTGGCCTTCTCGACCAGGCGCGTCACCGTCCAGGACTTCGTCTTGCTGATCGGGCGACCTTCGCTGATCTCGACGACGTCGCCCATCTTGTACTCGCCCTTCTCGTCGTGGGCGTGGTACTTGCTGCTGTGGCCGACGATCTTGCCGTACAGCTCGTGGGCCGTGCGGCGCTCGACCAGCACGGTCACCGTCTTGGCGCGCTTGTCGCTGACGACGCGGCCGATCAGGGTGCGGCGGTTCTTCACGGGGGCTTGGGTCTCGCTCACTTGGCGGCCTCCTTGGCGGCAGCGCGCTTCTTCTCGGCGATGATGGTCTTCACCCGCGCGACGTCGCGCTTCACGTTGCCGAGCTGGGCGTGGTTGGTGAGCTGTTGCGTCGCCTTCTGCATGCGCAGGCCGAAGTGGGCCTTGAGCAGCTCGGTGACTTCCTTCTCGAGCGCCGCGATGTCCTTGGCGCGCAGTTCAGATGCCTTCATGGTGGCTCCTTCAGGTGCCGACCTGGCGCGCCACGAACGTGGTGCGCAGGGGCAGCTTGGCGCTGGCGAGCTGGAAGGCCTCGCGGGCAAGCTGCTCAGGGACGCCGTTGATCTCGTACAGGACCTTGCCCGGCTGGATCTCGGCCACGTAGTACTCGGGGTTGCCCTTGCCGTTGCCCATGCGCACCTCGGCCGGCTTCTGCGAGATCGGCTTGTCCGGGAAGATGCGGATGAAGATGCGGCCACCGCGCTTGATGTGGCGGCTGATGGCGCGGCGGGCAGCCTCGATCTGGCGGGCCGTGATGCGGCCGCGCTCGGTGGCCTTGAGGCCGAATTCACCGAACGACACGGCCGCGCCACGCGTGGCGATGCCGGTGTTGCGGCCCTTGTGCTCCTTGCGGAACTTGCGACGTGCGGGTTGCAGCATCGTCACTCTCCTTGGGTGGTGCCACCCGCCGGGGCGGCCTTGCGGACGCGCTTCACGGCGGGGGTCTTCGGGGCGTCGCCAGCGGGCGCGGCGGCAGCCGGGGCAGCGGCGTCGGCGCGCGGGCCACGGTCACCCACGGGGCCGCCGGGGCGGCCACGGCCGGCACCGGGGCGGCCGTCGGGGCGCGGGCCACGGCGGTCGCGGCGCTCGTTGTCGGCTTCGGTCTTGGGCAGCTGCGGGGCCTCGCCATTGGCCAGGCGGTCACCGCGGTACACCCACACCTTCACGCCGATGACGCCGTACGTCGTCTTGGCCTCGCTGAAGCCGTAGTCGATGTCGGCACGCAGCGTGTGGAGCGGCACGCGGCCTTCGCGGTACCACTCGCAGCGCGCGATCTCGATGCCGTTCAGGCGGCCCGAGCTCATGATCTTGATGCCCTGGGCACCCAGGCGCATGGCGTTCTGCATCGCGCGCTTCATGGCGCGGCGGAACATGATGCGCTTCTCGAGCTGCTGGGTGATGCTGTCGGCGATCAGCTGCGCATCGACTTCCGGCTTGCGGATCTCTTCGATGTTCACGGCCACCGGCACGCCCAGGCGCTTGGCGAGTTCGGCCTTCAGGTTCTCGATGTCCTCGCCCTTCTTGCCGATCACCACGCCCGGACGCGCCGAGAAGATGGTGATGCGGGCGTTCTTGGCGGGGCGCTCGATCAGGATGCGCGAGACGGCCGCGCTCTTGAGCTTGGTCTTGAGGTAGTCGCGGACCTTCAGGTCTTCGGCCAGCATCGTGGCGAAGTTGCCCTTGCTGGCGAACCAGCGGCTCTGCCAGGCGCGCGTGACGGCGAGGCGGAACCCGGTCGGGTGGATCTTCTGTCCCATGCTGTCAGTTCCCCACGGTCACGTAGATGTGGCAGGTGCCCTTGCTGATGCGCGCACCGCGGCCCTTGGCGCGGGCCGAGAAGCGCTTCAGCACCGTGCCCTGCTCGACGTAGATGCTCTTGATGCGCAGCTCGTCGATGTCGGCACCGTCGTTGTGCTCGGCGTTGGCCACGGCGGAATCGACCGCCTTCTTGATGATGCCGGCGGCCTTCTTCTGCGTGAACGACAGGATGTTCAGCGCCTGGTCGACCTTCTTGCCGCGGATCATGTCGGCCACCAGACGGCCCTTGTCGGCCGACAGGCGAACGCCACGAACGATGGCCTTGGTTTCGGTTGCCATGGTGTCGGCTCCTTACTTCTTGGCCTTCTTGTCCGCGGGGTGACCCTTGAACAAGCGGGTGAGGGCGAATTCGCCGAGCTTGTGGCCGACCATCTGGTCGGTCACGTACACGGGCACGTGCTGCTTGCCGTTGTGCACGGCGACGGTCAGGCCGATGAACTCGGGCAGGATCGTCGAGCGGCGCGACCAGGTCTTGATCGGCTTCTTGTCCTTGTTGGCGGCGGCCTTCTCGACCTTGGCCAGCAGGTGGTGGTCCACGAAGGGACCCTTCTTGAGCGAACGGGTCATGGCTTACGACCTCACTTCTTGCGACGCGAGACGATCATCGTCTGCGTGCGCTTGTTGTTCCGCGTGCGGTAGCCCTTCGTGAGCGTGTTCCACGGCGACACCTGCGGCATGGCCTCGCCGGTGCGGCCTTCGCCGCCGCCGTGCGGGTGGTCGATCGGGTTCATCGCGACGCCGCGGACGGTCGGGCGGATGCCCTTCCAGCGGATGGCACCGGCCTTGCCGTACTGGCGCAGGCTGTGCTCCTCGTTGCTGACTTCACCGATGGTGGCCCGGCAGTCGATGTGGATCTTGCGCACCTCGCCCGAGCGCAGGCGGACCTGCGCGTAGACGCCTTCGCGGGCCATCAGCGTGACGCTGGTGCCGGCCGAGCGCGCGATCTGCGCGCCCTTGCCGGGCAGCATCTCGACGCAGTGGATGGTCGAGCCCACGGGGATGTTGCGGATGGGCAGCGTGTTGCCGGCCTTGATGGGGGCCTCGGCGCCGCTCAGCAGCGTGGCACCGGCTTCGACACCGCGCGGGGCGATGATGTAGCGGCGCTCGCCGTCGGCGTAGCACAGCAGCGCGATGTGGGCGGTGCGGTTCGGGTCGTACTCGATGCGCTCGACCTTCGCCGGGATGCCGTCCTTCGCACGCACGAAGTCGACCACGCGGTAGTGGTGCTTGTGACCACCGCCCTTGTGGCGCATCGTGATGTGGCCGTTGTTGTTGCGGCCGGACTTCTGCTTCTGCGGCTCGAGCAGCGAGGCCTCGGGCGCGCCCTTGTGCAGGTGCTTGTGCACCACCTTCGTCACGGCGCGGCGGCCGGGCGACGTGGGCTTGACTTTGACGATGGCCATTACGCGGCCTCCCCGGAGAAGTTGAGCTCCTGGCCCGGCTTCAGCGCGACGAACGCCTTCTTGACGTGGTCGCGGCGGCCGATGGTGCGGCCGAAGCGCTTGACCTTGCCCTTTTGCACGGCCGTGCTGACCGAGGCGACCTCGACCTTGAACATCAGCTCGACAGCGGCCTTGATCTCGGGCTTGGTGGCGTCGCGCAGCACCTTGAACATCACCTGGTTCTGCTTCTCGCCGATGCGCGTGGCCTTCTCCGAGATGATCGGAGCGACCAGCACCTGGGCCAGGCGGCCTTCGTCGAACTTGCGTTCGGCGGGGGTCGGGTTGATGCGGCTCATGCGAACATCTCCTTGAGCTGCTCGATCGCGCCCTTGGTCACCAGCACCTTCTTGTAGAAGACGAGGCTCAGCGGATCGGCGTAGCGCGGCTCGACGACGAGCACGTTGGCGAGGTTGCGGCTGGCCAGCGCGACGTTGTCGTCGATGGTGTCGGCGATCACCAGCACCGAGTTCTTGTTGTCCGTGCCCAGGCCCATGGCCTTGAACTTGGCGGCCAGCAGCTTGGTCTTGGGGGCCTCGAGGCTGATGCCGTCGACCACCGCCAAGCGGCCATCACGGGCCAGCTGCGACAGGATGGACGCCATGCCGGCGCGGTACATCTTCTTGTTGACCTTCTGCGAGAAGTTCTCGTCAGGGCGGTTCGGGAAGATGCGACCGCCGCCACGCCACAGGGGCGAGCTCGTCATGCCGGCGCGGGCGCGGCCCGTGCCCTTCTGGCGGAACGGCTTCTTGGTGGAGTGCTTCACCTCGCCACGGTCGAGCTGGGCGCGGGTGCCCTGGCGCGCGTTGGCCTGGAAGGCGACGACGACCTGGTGGACGAGCGCCTCGTTGTAGTCGCGCGCGAACACGGTGTCGGGGGCGTCGACCTTGGCGGTGGCCTGGCCCTGGTCGTTCAGGAGTTCGAGTTGCATGGTCAGGCCCCCTTCTTGATGCGGACCTTGACGGCCGGGCGCACGACCACGTGGCCGTTCTTGTGGCCCGGGACGGCGCCGCGCACCAGCAGCAGCGAGCGCGCCTCGTCGACGCGCACGATGTCGAGGTTCTGGGTGGTGACGGTCTCGTCGCCCATGTGGCCCGTCATCTTCTTGCCCGGGAACACGCGGCCCGGGTCCTGCGCCATCGAGATCGAGCCCGGCACGTTGTGCGAACGGCTGTTGCCGTGCGACGCGCGCTGCGAGCTGAAATTGTGGCGCTTGATGGTGCCCGCGAAGCCCTTGCCCAGCGAGGTGCCCTGCACGTCGACCTTCTGGCCGGCGGCGAAGATGGTGACCGGCACCACGGCGCCCGGCTTGTGCTGGCCGGCGACCTCGGCGGTGACGCGGAATTCCTTCAGCACCGTGCCGGCTTCGACGCCGGCCTTGGCCAGGTGGCCCGCTTCGGGCTTGCTCACGCGGCTGGCCTTGCGGCTGCCGAAGGTGACCTGCAGCGCGTTGTAGCCGTCGGTGGCGGCGGTCTTGACCTGCGTGACGCGGTTGTTCGACACGTCGAGCACCGTCACGGGGATGGCATCGCCATCGTCCGTGAAGATGCGCATCATGCCCACCTTGCGGCCCAGCAAGCCGAGCTGTTCGCTCATGCTCATGCGTTTCTCCAGCCCTCGCCCTGGCGGCGAGAGCCTTGTTCACGATCCCGACATCGATTGGTCGGGGCGGATAACCCGTCCGCAGGCCTGAGCCAGCGGCGGAAAAGCCCGCAAGTATAGCAGCGGCGGGTTTCCCCGCAACCGCCATCGCCCGCGGGCGGCTGCCTTACTGCAGCTTGATCTCGACGTCGACGCCCGCGGGCAGGTCGAGCTTCATCAGGGCGTCGACCGTCTTGTCGGTCGGGTCCACGATGTCCATCAGGCGCTGGTGCGTGCGGATCTCGAACTGGTCGCGGCTGCTCTTGTTGACGTGCGGCGAGCGCAGGATGTCGAAGCGCTGCATGCGCGTCGGCAGGGGCACGGGGCCCTTGACGATGGCGCCGGTGCGCTTGGCGGTGTCGACGATCTCGAGCGCGCTCTGGTCGATGAGCTTGTAGTCGAAGGCCTTGAGGCGGATGCGGATCTTCTGCTTGGACATGTCCGCTCCCGATTACTCGATGATCTTGGCGACGACGCCCGAACCGACCGTGCGGCCACCCTCGCGGAT
>ERZ1066137.1250-NODE-1250-length-13104-cov-9.165990_pt1 | contig 13104 bp, 10 predicted proteins | sample MGYA00382784_ERZ1066137 | MGnify/ENA primary metagenome ERZ1066137 (study PRJEB33369, sample SAMEA5778367) | biofilm metagenome | biome: Industrial cooling water; feature: Water cooling tower basin; material: Biofilm | place: United Arab Emirates | collected... | reverse complement strand
TTGCCGCCGCCGCCGGGGGTGGCTTGCTAGCGGCGCTGCTGAAGCAACCCGTTCTACTGGGCTATTTGCTGGGAGGCATGGTGGTTGGCCCTGCGGGGTTAGGGTTGATTAAAGAAGTGATTCAGGTGGAAACCCTGGCGCAGTTTGGCGTGGCGTTTTTGTTGTTTGCTTTGGGGGTGGAGTTTTCCTTTGCGGAACTTAAGAAAGTGCGAGCGATCGCTCTCGGTGGCGGCGGACTGCAAATCGCCCTCACCATCGCCATCACAGTTTTATTATGCGGCGTGACGGGAGCTTGGGAAACTTTACCCGCCAAGGGGATGTTTCTCGGCGCAATTCTGTCATTATCTTCGACTGCGGTAGTGCTTAAATGCTTGATGGAGCGCAACGAAACCGAAACGCCCCACGCTCAAGTCATGCTGGGTATTTTAGTCGTGCAAGATCTGGCAGTAGGATTGATGCTAGCAGTCTTGCCAGCCCTGGACGAACCTCCAGAAGCCCTTGGTTTAGCAGTGGGGGCGGCGCTACTCAAAATCGGGTTATTTGCAGCGGGTGCATTAGCCGTTGGGATCTGGATTGTGCCGCAAATTCTGCGATTTTTAGCTAAAACCGAGAGTCGGGAACTGTTTTTACTCGGCGTAGTGGCTTTGTGTTTGGGTGTCGCCCTGCTGACAGAACATTTAGGGCTTTCGATTGAAATGGGCGCATTTGTTGCCGGGTTAATGATTTCCGAAGTGGAATATGCCGACCAAACTTTAACCTACGTCGAACCAGTCAGAGATATTTTTGCTACCTTATTTTTTGCGGCAATTGGCATGTTAATCGACCCGGTGTTTTTGTGGAAAAATCTGGAGTTGATTTTAGGATTGGTAGCCCTGGTATTATTGGGGAAATTTTTAATCCTGGCGCCGATTGTGCGAGCGTTTCGCTATCCGTTAAAAACTGCGGTAATCGCTGGGTTGGGACTGGCTCAAATCGGGGAATTTTCCTTTGTCCTCGCTAGCGAAGGGCAAGCATTGGGACTGGTTTCGCGGCGCATCTATTTATTAATTTTGGGGACAACTGCTGTGACTTTGGTGGTAACGCCATTTTTGATGCGAGTTGTACCACAATTGTTAGATTTACCCTGGATCAAAAAGTATTTAGAAGAAGCGAACGTACCTTTAGAAGTTGCTTGTGACTTGTCGCTGCAAAATCATATCGTGGTGTGCGGTTATGGAAGGGTGGGACGCAATTTAGTGCGATTGTTGCAGGCGCAAGAATATCCAGTGGTAGTAATCGATCAGTCGGAAAGTAGAATCCAGCAATTGCGAGAAGCGGGAGTGCCTTACGTTTACGGTAACTGTACCAGCTTGCACGTGTTGGAAACCGCTGGAGTAGCCCAGGCGCGGGGAATGGCGATCGCACTCCCCGATCCAATGAGTACCCGTCTTTCCCTCAAACGGGCGTTAGAATTAGCCCCCGAATTAGATATCGTCGTCCGCGCTAATCAAGAAAAAGATATCGAATTGCTGTATCAATTAGGGGCGCGGGAAGTCGTACAACCAGAATTTGAAGCGAGTTTGGAACTCTCCAGTCACCTGTTAATCGGTATGGGAATGAGTCCGCGCGCAATTCAACAGCAAGTGCAGCAAATACGCGATCGCAGCTATCTAGATTTGCGTCCAATTCGTTCCGCTTCCGAAGTTTCCCGCGAACTGCAACTGGCAGCATCTGATATGAACAGTCGGTGGTATAATCTACCCGCCGGTTCGCCTTTAGAAGGGATGACCTTGGGAGAAGCAGATATCCGCAACTTAACCGGAGTCAGTTTAATGGCAATTCGCCGAAAGAGAGGCGATGAAGTAGACTATCCCGACGCACAAACTACCCTCCACGAAGGCGATCGCTTGTTAGTAGTTGGGGAAGGGGAAGAACTCGCCGCCTTCGACGATTTGGCGAAAGGGGAAGCTGTCGTCCCCGGATATGATGACCCCTGTCAGTGGATTGTAGTACCGCCAGATAGTCCTTATCTAGGGCAAAAACTCGCCCTGCTCGATATTCGTCGCCAGTATGGCATCCAACTGCGCGCCATTCGCCGGGATGGTAGGTTTATCCGCTTACCCGCAGAAGATATCGAATTGCTCGCAGGCGATCGCATTCTATTATGCGGCGGTTTCCATCCCCTGAATCAAATTCAACAAATTCTCGCACCCGAAACCCCCGCACCCATTCCCCTCGTCCCCATAGTTAAAGCGGGTGAAAGCGAAGCGTTGCGAGAGTTTCTGCCAGTGGATAATTTAAGAGAAGGGTAATTGGTAATGGGTAATTGGTAATGGGAAAGAAACAGGCAAAAAAACGGGGTTTCTGGGAAAAATCGGTGATTTGGAACCAAATATCTCGAAATAAACCCGGTTTTTGGCCTCGACGGTAATCGGGAAGAAACACCAATTACCAATTACCAATTACCAATTAGCTAGCCTCTAGGTTTGATATATGCGATCGCGCCCCGCCAGATCAAGATTTGCTCGTTGCTTTCATCGCGCAGGCAGATACAAGATGGATCTTGCCACAGCATCTGACCAACTAGCAGGTCACCTGTGGTCAGTTTCATTTCCACCTGTTTTTGCTCTTTAATCGTAGATTGAACCTTACGAATGCTGGGCAAGTTAGTATCGAATTCGCTACTCATGGGTAATTGGTGATTGGTAATGGGTAATTTTAGGATAATCTTTCCCATTACCGATTACCAATTACCGATTACCTCTTGACAACTGACAAAGGACAATTCTAATGGCAATCGAATTTACCAAGTATCACGGTTTGGGGAATGATTTTATTCTGATCGACAATCGAGCCTCATCCGATCCTATAGTCACGCCAGAACAAGCGGTGAAGTTATGCGATCGCCATTTCGGCATCGGTGGCGATGGGGTGATTTTCGCACTACCGGGACAAGATGGCACCGACTACACGATGCGAATCTTTAACTCCGATGGTTCAGAACCAGAAATGTGCGGTAATGGCATTCGCTGTTTAGCGCGGTTCATCGCCGAATTTGAGGGAAAATCCGACCAAAACGTCGAATACCGCATCCATACCCTCGCTGGCGTGATGAAACCCCAATTGCGCCCCGACGGACAAGTAACAGTAGATATGGGGCTGCCGCGCCTCCTCGCCGGGGAAATTCCCACCACCCTGGCACCAAGCGACCAAAAAGTCATCAATCTGCCTTTGGAAGTTGCGGGAAAATCTTGGCAAGTGACTTGCGTCAGCATGGGCAATCCTCATTGCATCACCTTTGTTGACGATGTGGCAGCGATTCCCTTAGAAAATATTGGCCCCCAATTTGAGCATCACCCGGTGTTTCCCCAACGCACAAACACCGAATTTATTCAAGTTGTGCGTAAAGACTACCTAAAAATGCGAGTCTGGGAAAGAGGTGCTGGAATTACATTAGCTTGCGGCACGGGTGCATGTGCGTCATTGGTAGCGGGGGTGTTAACGGGAATGTGCGATCGCCAAGCCACCATCGAACTACCCGGCGGCGCATTAGAAATAGAATGGTCAGAACTCGATCAACGAGTATACATGACCGGCGCTGCGGAAAAAGCCTTCATTGGTACAGTTGACAGTTGACAGTTGACAGTTGACAGTTGACGAACTGTGAAGTACCTACACTGACCTTCGGTAAAATGTAGGTACTTCCCGAATATTAGAATGCAAAGGAATTTTCTATTTTTCAGCCTCCCATACGTATTTTGAGCAGAAACTATGGAAGACACATCTGATATTCCTCCGGCAAAGCATCCCTTAAGTCAGTTTATCATCTCGATTTGCCCGCATTGTAAAAGTAAAGATTTAGTTGTGATGGATGCGGGTATAGCAGGCTATCATCCTGGTGGGGATTGGGTAGTAGTTTCTTACAAAGTATTTTGCAACAACTGTAAGACTGTTACTGAGGGTTCAGAGAGCAGCGAGAATTGATTAAATACTAACTCAATAAATGATATCTTTAGCTGCACTTACCTAGCGATCGCATGAGTTTACTGGGATTGCGATCGCAATTCTTTCTGGGAGCATGTCAACTTTGTAGCCGACACCCAGCAAGGGTGTCGCTACACAAACAAAGCCTGCGAAGGCAGGCTTTAAAAGTTTTAGCCCGCGAAGGATGGCTCTCGTTTGTATAGCCGCATCCTTCAGGGTGTTGGTGTAGATTTTCAAAACTGACATGCTCCCTAAAGCCTCCCCCTTGTAGAGGGATAGGAAAAGTTCATTTCCCTAGCTAGCAATCCCACAATTTTGAGAGAGTTAACTGTCAACTGTCAACTGTCAACTGTTAACAGGAACTTTTGCAGCGCTTCTGGCTGCATAAAAGCAAGATATTTAGGCACAATATCCGGTGGGAGTAACTCTAACAGCACCCGATTTTCTACCCAAAATTCAATAACATCAAAAAAGCCATCGCGCGAACAACGCAAAGCCCGCCAACCTTCGCGATTTGCGATCGCTATAATTTCGTCCTCACTTACTACAGTTGAAATCGCCGCATGAGTAGCGCTATAAGCTGCGTGACGAGAATTAGCGGCAAAGCTAACTTGTTCATCTCCAGTACCTGGTAAAAGTTCGGTTCCCAAAGGATAAATTTCGATCAGCGTTCCTCTATCGTCCAACTTGAAAACAACGTAACTACCCGAATAGGGATAAAATGGAGCCACTTTACCGTTCCATAATTCGCTCAAAACATGAGCAACTTTGACCGGATTTTCAGCCGGAATCGAAATGTGATGAATCATAAAACCTCTGAAATATTTCTCGATTGTTTGCAAACAGATTAACTAAACTTTCAGCACCCATTGGGCACGGGTATCAGCACTGACAAAAGCAGCCGGAACATAATCAATCCCAACACCCAAAGAAATAAAAGCAGCGCGAATTGCCGCAGCGTGGGCAGATTCATTAGAACCAATACTAGCCCCAGCAGTAATTAATGCGGGATTTTTCAATTGAGCGATTTCGGTGGTATATGCGATCGCCGCATCAGTTTCCAGCGCTAAAGCCAGTTTGGCAATATTAACATCGGAATCGAGATTGCCTTCACCCTTTTGCATATAAGAAGAAAGATCGTAGCTATTTTCCGCCATCACCGGCGTTACTCCTAAACTTTTTACCGCAGTTGCTAAAGCATCCCGATGTGCCATATGATCGGCTTGATTTTTGAGTGCTAATGCTTTTACCGCCCTACCAACATCAGTATCGCTTAACTTGCTAGCGGCTACGTTATACGCCCAAATTGCTTGATGTTCGTAATACAGGGCATTATTGAGAATCTTCGCATCGTGATTATTAGATGCAGGCATGGCTATTCCTTTACCTGCTGTGAGAGCATTGAATCCTAAAGCCGAGGAAATGCCTGCGATCGCTCCACCAATCACCATACTACGGCGAGAAACAGTTTTATGAGAACGGCGAGATGGGGGCAATATTAAGCCTTCGTTCATTGCGTATTCCTACCAAAGGTTGAACTATAGAGGTATACGATGAACTGTTTGGGTTGGATCTACTTACAGCGAATTGCTAGTTCAGGACTAAAGCTGCGTGTCACAATTGGTGAGAGCACCTTCTGGCAAGCTGCACTAAGAGATGGTAAGCAATTTCTATACAGCGATCGCTCTCAAAAGCCCCGATAAAGATATATTGATTAAATATTGAGTTAAAGCCGAGCGGATAGCAATCGATATGAATCAAGAAAAACAAGATGCTTCTGAGCGATTTTATTCTTTCTTCTCCTCAATTAAACCTCCTCAGCCTAAAAGCACTTCTACTGAGGATGAGTGGCTGTCTCATGTTTCACCTCATGGTGAAATCGAAGAACTCGCACCCAATCTATGGCATGTCACCGGAACTTTACCTAGTTCTACTATGGTGCCGCGGGAAATGATAGTTTATAAATTAGCAGATGGTAGCCTACTGATTCACAGCGCGATCGCTTTAAATGAAGCGGGTATGACAAAACTGGAATCTTTAGGTGTTCCTAACATTTTGATTGTACCTAATCGCATCCACAGACTCGATGCTCGTGTCTATAAACAGCGTTATCCAAAGCTTTTAGTTGTTTGTCCAGCAGCAGCAAAACCTTATGTCGAACAAGTAGTAACGGTAGATGGAATCGCAGAGGAAGTTTTACCTGCTTACGGAATTACTTATCACGAACCTGCTGGTATTCGTCCGCAAGAACTCGTTTATGAACTGCCACTATCGACGGGGAAGGCATTAGTATTTACAGACATTCTATTTAACTTAAACAAGTCATATTTCGAGCAGAACTTACCCACAGGTAAATTTCTATTTCAATGGTTAGGAGCAAGTGCAATCGGCTCGAGTGGATTTTTCGGTATTACTGGTTTGGGTAGGCAATTTTTTATGAGCGATCGCAATACCTATCGTCAGTGGTTAGAAGCATTAGCCGATAATATACCTGACTTGCAGGTGATTTCTGTCGCTCATGGTAGTCCAATCGTTGCTGATTGCAACTATCGATTGCGTCAGGCAGCCGCACGCCTGTTGTAGAGATCCTGCAATGATATCATGTCCGCTTGCTTCGGTAGCGGACATGATATGAATCCTGAAGTTAATGATTTATGGGAATCTCGATCGTAAAGTTTGTCCCGCTTCCAACTGTAGAATCACAAGTTAATTGACCACCATGTTTTTTGATAATAGCATAGCTGACAGATAAACCCAACCCCGTACCACTTCCGACTGGTTTAGTAGTAAAAAATGGCTCGAATATGCGCGATTGAATCTCAGCGGGAATACCGCTACCATTATCAGCGATCGCAATTCTTACCCGCTCTTTTCCTATCACTTCTGTTTGAATTTTAATCTGCGGATTTTTAGCGATCTTACTAACGTCTTTGATTGCATCTAGAGCATTACTGATAATACTCAGAAATACTTGATTCATCTCGCTAGCATAACAGTTGACAAGTGGTAGGTTGCCATACTCTTTAATTACTTGAATCTTCGGTTGATTATCGCTACCTTGGAAGCGGTTTTGTAAAGTTAATAAAGTGCTTTCAATTCCCGTGTGTAAATCTACATCTTTCATCTCGGCTTCATCTAAGCGGGAAAAATTCCGCAAACTTAAAATAATTTGCTTAATCCGTTCGGTTCCCACTTTCATTGATTGCATTATTTTACTTAAATCTTCCCAGAGAAAATCCAACTCAACTTCTTCTATTTTTGCTTGAATTACTGGGCTTGGTTTAGGATATTCTTGCTGATAAAGCTCCAGCAAACTGAGCAAATCTTTGACATAATTCTCTGTGGGTTGAAGATTGCTCTGAATAAAAGTGACTGGATTGTTAATTTCGTGGGCTATTCCCCCAACTAATTGACCGAGGGCTGACATTTTTTCACTCTGAATTAATTGTGCTTGAGTTTGTTGTAAATTTTTCAAAGCTTGCTCTAGAGCCAAAGCTTTTTGGCTTAAATCTTCAGTTTTGCGCTCGACTTCGGCCTCTAATGTATGGGAATAGTTTTCGATTTCTTGATAGAGACGGGCATTTTCTAGAGAAATGGCGGCTTGGCTGCTGAGGAGTTGGAGAATTTCAACGCGATCGCTTGTAAATGCTCCCACTGTGAGATGATTTTCTAAATACAAAATGCCGAGGGTTTTTCCCTGTTTGCTAATGGGAGTACAAAGCACCGATTTAGGTTGATGCGTGATGATATAAGGATCGCCAGCAAATTGTCCAGATGCACCCAGGCGATCAAAAACTACCGTAGTTCGATTCCGTATTACCGAGTAAATCAAACTGCGGGGAATTTCCTCATATTGAGCCAGGGGAATATCTAACATTTTGATCTCCCCTTCGCCAGCTTGAGCGACTACCAGCCATTTTTGATGTTGGTAAATAATTAAATAACCACTGGTAGCGCCAGCATTGGTTATGGCAATTTGCATCAAGCTGGCTAACAGTTTCTCTAATTCAATTTCCTGTGAAATAGCTTGTGCCGCTTTCATTACCGCCGGAAAATCTAACCATAAATTCTCATTACTACTGGTGCTAGTGACACTTTGGATTCCATTCTGGAGCGTTGGCAATGATTTAATCGCAAAGTTAGCTGGTTGCAGGATAGCCCCTAGTAGTTGCGGATAGCGTTGCTCTAAATCGGCAATTTTCGCCTTAGCGCCCCATCGGGCATAGCAGTAGTATGCTTCTTGCATATACCCAGCTGCAATTTTTTCTTTTCCCCAAGCCAGATAGAATTTAGCAGCTAGTTCGTTAGCGAGTGCTTCCTCGTGGATATATTCGTTTTCCTTGGCTCCAGCAATGGCGCGATCGTAGCAATCTCCGGCTTCATAATTCTTGCCTAAAACCCGGCATTTTTCTGCCTCTAATAAGTCAACTTTATGTTGGTGATTCATTGGGGAATGGTGCGCCCATTGCACCAGAGTAGTTTGATGATTTTCTACCCAGGCGAGTAGAGACGTTACATGTAACGTCTCTAGTTCAATTTCTGATTTTGTAGAGCATAGTGACAAGTAGGTTAATCCGGCATAAAAATGGAAAACCGCAGTCTGAATTAATCCTGCCGTTGCTACCAAATAGAGGTTAGCTTGGGCAATATAGTCTAGGGCGATGATGTAGTTGCCAAAAAAATAGGCCAGCATCAGTTTGTAGATATATACACAAGCGATCGCTGTCAGCTCTTTATCCTGATGGTGCTTAGGAATCATCAGCTTTTCATCATAAGCAGTACCAATTAATACATCCGGTTGATTGACAATTTCCCTCAAGTTCTGCACCATCTGTTGTTTCATCTTCAGGCAAGCTAGAGAAGAATATTGCTTTACCTGAGCTAAGACAAGACAGTAATTTTCTATTTCCCCTTCCCAATCGTCCAGCGCCGCTCCAGCGAATAAATTATCATCAAAATAAACACTAATATGGTAGCCAGCATACAGGAAATCGCCTGTTGCCATACCTGCTAAATAACCCTCTTTCATCATTGGGATTGTGGCTCTGAGTGCTTCTTGGCGATGCTGGATAAAACTGCCAAACCAAAGTAAAGTTATGCACTTAAATTCCCCCACATTCAACTGATTTAGTAAGCTAAGTGCCACTCGCCCAAAGCAATAACCTTTTTCTACCTCTCCCAAAAAGGCAGACAGTACCATGCCATAACCTGCATAGCCGATAGTTGATGCCGGTGCATTGCCAAATTGTAGTGATAGACTCACCATTGTGGCGCAAAGCAGAGGTAGCAAGTCAGGATTTCCCATAAAAATGGGCGCAAACAATATTGCTAACAGTTGCATCGCGGCAATTGTCTCTCGATCGCTCATCTCAGGCAGGTTAACCAGTTCTTCGATCTGTTTTCCCTCTAGTTGACTGGCAAGGGTTTGTAATGCTTTACCTGTCAAGGTTTCGTCAGGTTCAGATGAGAACTCGACCCCCAATTGTGCTAGAGCATTCGTACCTAAAGCGATCGCTTCTAAAATCTGACTCTGGGCTGTCAGTGCTAAAATTTGAATCTCATAAATCTTGACTTTGTCTAAGATTGTTTGAGCCTCGCGCAAAACTTGAATTGCCATTGCTTCCATTGTAGAAAAATCGGCATTCAAGTAAGCAGTTTCAGCCGCAGCAATATAAAGATTCAGGGTTAATTCATACTGAGTTTGCCAACTATTTTCTGTGAGTAAATTCAGCCCTATTTGGACAAAATTTTTCGCTGCTGCATAGGCTGTAGAATTTCTCGCTTTCTGTGCGGCTGCTAAGTTTAGTTTGGCTAAGGCTTCCCGTTCGCTTGGTCGATCGAGCAACTCAATTCCTAAATTAAAATGCCCGACAATATCAAACAGCTTTTCCTCTTTTTCTATCTTTGATAATTTTTGTTGGAGCAGTTGTCCAATCTGGTAATGCGTCTGCTGTTTTTCCCGGTCACTAATTAATGAATAAGCGGCTTGCTGGACGCGATCGTGCAAAAATTTATAAGTCGGATTAGCTGCGACGTGAAAAACTTCATTACTATCAGATTGGGTAAAAAATTTATAAATTTTGGTAGTAGGAATTACCAAACCTGACTGCAATGCTTTCCATAAAGCAGTAGCCGTACTTTTCGCCGAGCGATCGCTGACAATCGCTAAGGTATTCAAATCAAAATGCGCCCCAATACAAGCTGCTAGTTTGAGAATATCCTGAGTTTCTGCGGGCAATTTCTGTAATTGCAATGCCATGAATTCGACGACATCATCAGTAATCGCCAAGGATTTTATTTGAGCAATATCGCATTGCCAATGCTCGATATCCCAATTAAAAGTAATTAAATTATCATTATGTAATGCTTTAAGAAACTGAGTGGCAAACAAAGGATTACCCTGAGTTTTTTGATAGACTAATTTTGTCAAAGGTTGGGCAACAGATGATTCACAATCCAGCGTGTCTGCCACTAACTGATTCAGATCTCGTTGGGTTAAAGGTGGCAAAGAGATCGTATTAACAGTTGCTCCGGTTTTGACAATTTCATCCACTGTTAAAATCAATGGATGGACGGGGGAAACTTCATTATCTCGATAAGCACCTAATATCAATAAATGTCCTGTTTCTTGCATCAATAGTTTTAGCAAAGAAAGCGATTCAGAATCCGCCCATTGCAAGTCATCTAAAAATATGACTAAGGGATGTTCAACAGTTGTAAATATTTGAATAAATCTTTGCCACACTAAATTAAAGCGATTTTGGGCGGCAGTTCCTGATAATTCTATGACTGGTGGTTGTTGACCGATGATATCTTCCAACTCAGGAATCACGTCAATTAAAACTTGTCCGTTATCTGCTAATGCTGCAAGAATATTGGCCTTCCAGATTTGCAATTGCTCGTCGGATTCTGATAGTAATTGCCCGATTAAGTCGCGAAATGCTTGTACAAAGGCACTGAAGGGAATGTGACGTTGAAATTGGTCATATTTGCCTTTAATAAAATAACCCCTTTGTCTGACAATGGGTTTGTGAACTTCATTAACAACTGCGGTTTTGCCAATTCCAGAAAATCCAGCAACTAGCATCATTTCTGGCCTGCCTGTGGTAACTCTATCAAACGCAGCTAATAGTTGCGATACTTCTTTTCCTCTGCCGTAGAGTTTTTCGGGGATGGTAAAGCGATCGCACAGATCCCGCGCCCCAATCTCAAAGGGCAAAATCTTACCTGTTTCCTTTAGTTGCGTCAGGCAATGGTGCAGATCGCGTTTCAACCCCAAAGCACTTTGATAGCGATCTTCGGCATTCTTTGCCATCAGTTTCATCACGATATCCGATAGAACTTGGGGAATTTCTCTCTGATTACCCAATCGGGGGGGCATTTTCGCAATGTGGGAATGCACCAACTCCATCGGATCGTCGGATTGGAAGGGCAATTCTCCAGCGAACAATTCAAACAGCATCACTCCCAAATTATAGAAATCACTGCGGTAATCAATTCCCCGATTCATCCGTCCCGTTTGTTCTGGGGAAAGATACGCCAGCGTTCCTTCCAATCGATTGGGGTTTTTGATTTCTTGGGTTTCCTTGGGCAATAATGAAGCGATGGAAAAGTCGATTAGTTTGATTTGTTTGCTGACAGGATGGATCAGAATGTTGGCGGGTTTGATGTCTTTGTGGATGACGCGACAGGCGTGCAAATCGTGCAGAATCTCAGCCACTTGCAGCGCGATTTGTAATACTTCTGCGATCGCCAGTGTCTGGTTGCAAATATAATCTCGCAGCGAAACCCCGCCAAAGTCTTCCATTACCAGGGCGTAACTGTTGCGGTACGGTTCCAAACTGTAAGGATGGACAATTCCAGGAATGTTCAGGTTTTTGGCGATCGCATACTGATTGCGAAACTGTAACAGATCTTGGAAGCTAGGATAGTCTTGTTGCAACAGTTTAACCGCTACTGCTTGCCGATCGACCAATCGAATACCCCTATAAACAGTAGTTCTACTGCCACAATACAGTGGCTCGATTAGACGATACCCACCTAGAGCAACGGTTGTATTGAAGGCGGTATTCATCGGCACTGACCTCACTTGACATCATCTCAACAGTAGTATGCCCTAAAGGTGGCTCTTATTAACACATCGGTACGATGAACAGCAAGTCTGTTCCTTTGCTCATTTCCCAATTAACTGCGATCGCCCCTCGATGTGTTTCCCAGCGGGGTGATTAGCTAGATAGAGTCGGTATTAATTGTTACAGGAGATCGCCCTGCTCGCACCACTGTCAACTGTTCATTCCTTCCACTCTACTTGAACGGGTTTGATCTCCTGTTCGTTATATGCGGTGAGGTTGGCTCTGACATTCCCGTTCGACCAGTACATGCCTGTGAGATGATATTTGTAGTTTTCTCCGTATTTGGCACGAGCTACTTGCACAGCTTTAGCTCCAGCCGCACCACTTCGCGTCAAGTGCATCATGCCGACGGGTAAAATTGCGATCGCTATCCCAAGAATGAATGCCAGCTTCGGATTAAAGCCAGAATTACCATATCTAATGCTTGCCGACGCTACAGGTGCAGCACGCAGTTGTGCGTAGATCCAAAAAACAACGGCGATCGGCATAATTTTAGCTAGAAGCGACATAGGAAGACCGACCAAATTGAGGCGAAATTGAGTTGCCCACAGATCTGCTGGTTGCAAAAAGGGAATCAGTATCAGTCCGCTGACAAAGTTAGAGAGGATGAAGACGGCGAACCAGATGATGATGGGAACGGCACGCAGGTTACCCCGTAGGAGAAACACACCCGCCACCACAGCTGGGAAGTTAAAGCTGGACGAGTAGTTTTGACCTTGTGATATGCAATAGATCCAATACGCGATATCGAGAATGCCAATCGCGATCAGCACCATACCCACCCGGTTTAAAATAGCGCGATAATCGTTCATTTGTTTTCCAGGTATCTCAAATCTCACATCTTACACCTACCCGACAAACAGCCCTGAAATAAATTTCAGGCTGAAAGCTTAAGTTAGCTAAAGCTAACTAAAATCAAAGTTTTAACTTGTTTCAACGGGTTTTAGCTTTAAGCTGTTGGCTCTGGTGCAAGATGTAAGTTAACTCACATCTTGCACCTACCCGACAA
>ERZ1066137.1241-NODE-1241-length-13231-cov-18.179417_pt1 | contig 13231 bp, 9 predicted proteins | sample MGYA00382784_ERZ1066137 | MGnify/ENA primary metagenome ERZ1066137 (study PRJEB33369, sample SAMEA5778367) | biofilm metagenome | biome: Industrial cooling water; feature: Water cooling tower basin; material: Biofilm | place: United Arab Emirates | collected... | reverse complement strand
GCGCAGGAGCGCCGCGCGCGCCGCCGCGGACAGCCCCGCGAGCGCGCGCCCGGCCGCCTTCGCCGCGCGCGCCCGCGCCCGCAGCGCCTGTCCTTCCCGACCTTGTTCTTGCGTCATGTCCGTCTCACCCTGTCCCATGGGTCATTGTCTACACCTCGGTCAGCGCGAGGTGGTCGCGCGTGATCACGGTGTCGTAGCCGTAGAACCCGAGCACCGCCGCGATCTCGCTGCTGTGGCGCCCGGCGAGCCGGCGGCACTCCTCCGCCGAATAGTTGACGAGCCCGCGCCCGTGGACGCGGCCGCTGCCGTCGCGGACCTCGACGACGTCGCCGCGCGCGAAGTCCCCCTCGACGCGGACGATCCCGATCGGCAACAGCGACGCCTTGCGGGCGTGCAGCGCCGCGATCGCCCCGTCGTTGACGACGACGGCCCCGCGCGCCGCCCCGGTGACGAGCTGCCGGCGGTGCGCCGACTTGCGCAGCGCCGGCGGAATGTACGTACCGCGGTCCTCCCCGGCGAGCGCCGCGACCAGCGCGCCCGGCAGGTGCCCGCTGGTGATCAGCACCCCGATCCCGACCCGGCTCGCCAGCCGCGCCGCCTCGAGCTTGCTCGTCATCCCGCCGGTCCCGCCGGCCGACGTCCCGAGCGTCCGCGCCAGCGCCTCCTCGTCGATCTCCCGCAGCTCGGCGATCCGCCGCGCCGTCGGGTCCTTGCTCGGATTGGCGGTATAGAGCCCGTCGACGTCGGTCAAGATCACCAGCAGGTCGGCGTCGATCGCCGCGGCGACCCGCGCCGACAGCCCGTCGTTGTCGCCGAACTCGAGCGCCGGCGCGCCCTCGCCCTGCCCGCGGCGGTACTCGATCAGCTCGCGCACGCTGACGCTGTCGTTCTCGTTGAGGATCGGCACCACCCCGAGCTCGAGCAGCCGCACCAGCGTCGTCCGCACGCACAGCGCCCGGTCGCGGTCGCCGAGGTCCTCCTGCGTCAGCAGCACCTGCGCCGCCTTGACCCCGAGCTGGCCGAACAGCTGCGTATACAGCGCGATCAGGTGCCCCTGCCCGACCGCCGCGCACGCCTGCCGCAGCCCGAGCGAGTCGGGCCGCCTCGCCATCCCGAGCACCCGCTGGCCCATGCCGACCGCCCCGCTGCTGACGACGATCACCTCGCGCCCTTGCCGGTGCAGGTCGGCGACCCCCTCGACCAGACTCGACAGTCGCCCGAGCGCCAGACCGGCCCCGGGGTGCGTCACGACCCCGGTCCCGAGCTTGATCACGATCCGCCGCGCCGACGCGATGTCCTGCCTGCTCATGCCGCGCGCGAGCCTACCACAGCCGCGGACGCTGCCCCCGCACGCCGCCGACCCCGCCGCGCACGCCCCCCGTGCAGCGCCGCGGACCCCCGCCCGTCGCCCGCTCGCGGCCGTGCGTGCGCGGGCCGAGCCCCGACGTCCCGCCCGCGCTCCGCACCGTCGGCGCGCTCGTCGGCCTCGCCGACGACGAGTGCTGTGCCCGCTCCGCACCAGCCCGCGATCCCGCGGGCGGTTGATCACATCGATGCATCTGCGCCCGCAGACGAGCGGCCTGACGCCCCCGCGTTCCCTGAACTTCGGGCCATCTATGCACAATACGCGTTCGGCGCACCAATCACTCCATGGCCCGCGCAGCCCCCGCGATCCGGCCAGCGGCGGCCGCGCGGCTGGCGGAGCTATGCATCCATCCTGTATTGTTGCAACCTTGCATCCACGGATGTTTCAGCGCTCCTCTCCGGTCCCGCTCTACTACCAGCTCAAGCAATTCCTGATCGAACGCATCGAGCACGGCGACTACAAGCCCGACGACCTGATCCCGGGCGAGCACGAGCTCCAGCAGACCTTCAAGCTGTCGCGCACGACCGTCCGTCAGGCGCTGCAGGAGCTCGAGCGCGCCGGCTACGTCTCGCGCCACCGCGGGCGCGGCACCTTCGTCACCCGCCAGCGCCTCGACCACGTCCCCGCCGCGCGCCTCGGCGACCACCTGCGCGCCCTCGGCCAGCAGCCCGGCTGGCACGTGCTCTCCGCCGACCTCGAGGCCGCCCCGCTGCCGGTCGCCGAGCGCCTGCGCCTCGTCCCCGGCGCGCGCGTGTTCTGCAGCCGCCGCCTGCGCCTCGCCGACGACCAGCCCGTCGGCTACGTCGTCGCCTACGTCCCGTCCGGCCTCGCCGAGGCCGTCGACCGCACCAAGCTCGGCGTCGGCGGCTCCCGCGACTACCTCCGCGCCCTCGGCGCGCTGCGCGGCAGCCGGGCCGAGCGCACGCTCGAGGCCGCCGCCGCCGACGACCGCGAGGCCGAGGTCCTGTCCGTTGCGACAGGAACACCTGTCCTGAAGATCTATCGCCTGACCTTCGGCGCCGACGGCCGCCCGCTCGAGGACTCCTGCGGCACCTACCGCGGCGACCGCCTCCGCTACCGCATCGCCCCCACCCGCGAGTCCGACTGAAAGCACCGGCCCGCGCCCCCCGGACCCGCGCGGACGCCCGCACCGCCCTGCGCGCATTTCGCTTGCTCGCGGTCGCGCGCCCGGCGTATCACGGTCGGCGACGATGCCGCCGGTCCGCTCCGCCCCCCGCCTCGCCCTCGCCCTCCCCTTGACCCTGCTCGCCTGCGGCGACACCAGCGGCGCCGCCAGCGCCACCGCGGCGACGACCGCCCAGCCGACCAGCCTCACCGACGCCTCGACCGCTCCCCCGACGACCGGCGACCCGACGTCGACCACCGACGGCTCCGCCGGCGCGACCGGCAGCACGACTGGCGGCGGCCCGCTCAAGCTCGACGTCGGCGTCGACGACACCGACACCGGCGGCGGCCAGGGCAGCGCCTGCCAGCAGGCCGAGGCGGCGCTGTCGAACCAGGGCTGCCGGTTCTGGGCGGTCGACCTGCCGAACGCGTGGAAGGTCCAGGCCTTCCCGGCCCCCGAGGAGCAGACCTACGCGATCGTCGCGGCCAACACCGCGAGCGACACCGCGACCGTCTCGGTGTTCGCCGGCGCCGACCCGGTCCCGCTCAAGACCGGCGAGCTGCCGCCCGGCTCGATCTACGTGTTCGCGCTCGACGACGCGCTCGGGCTCAAGAACCGCGAGAGCAGCTACGGCACCGCCTACCGCGTCGAGAGCGACCTGCCGATCACGCTCTATCAATTCAACCCGCTCGACAATTCGACCGAGGTGTTCTCCAACGACGCCTCGCTGCTGTTCCCCGAGCACGTCTACGACCGCGACTACACCGCCGTCACCGGCGACGGCACCCGCCTCGGCGCGCTGAGCGACCATCACAACGCCGGCGCGTTCGTCACCGTCGTCGCCGCCGAGGACGACACCACCGTCGAGCTGTTCCCGACCAAGGGCGTCCCGATCTACCCGAGCGCGACCACCGTCAACCTGATGCGCGGACAGACCTACACCCTGATGTCGAACGCCGTGATGTCGCTGTTCCAGAACGAGGCCGGCCAGGGCAACCTGTCGGGCACGCGCGTCGCCGCCGACAAGCCGGTCGCCGTGTTCTCCGGCAACGTCGCCTCGTTCGAGCCGACGCCGCAGAACGGCTGCTGCGCCGACCACCTCGAGCACCAGATGCTCCCGCTGTCCGCCTGGGGCAGCGCCTACGTCGTCACCGCCGCCGCGCCGAACACCGGCACCGCCGAGGACAAGGTCCGCGTCCGGATCGTCGGCTCGTTCGACGGCACCCAATTGACCTACTCGCCCGCGCCCCCGCCCGGCGCCCCGGCGACGATCGACGCCTACGAGACCGTCGCCTTCACCGCCGACGGCTCGTTCGTCGTGTCCGCCGACCAGCCGTTCTCCGTCGCCGAATTCCTGCTGTCGAACGCGGTCGTCACCCCCGACCCGACCCCCGACGACGACGCCGACGACGGCACCTGGCCCGGCGACCCGGCGATGATCCTCGTCCCGCCGACCGCCCAGTACCAGGCCCGCTACGTGTTCCTGGTCCCCAAGGAGTACGCCGCCAACTTCGTCACGATCGTCCGCCCCGCCGGCGCCGCGGTGACGCTCGACGGCGCCGACGTGTCCCAAAGCTCAGGTTGGTCCGACGTCGGCAGCCACGCCGGCACCACCTGGCAGCGCGCCCACTTCCCGCTCGAGTGGGGCCCGCACACCGTCGAGGCCGGCGGCGACGCGAAGGTCGGCATCGTCGTCGTCGGCTACGACGCCGCCGTCAGCTTCGGCTACGCCGGCGGCAGCGGGGTCGAATTCATCGGCCCACCGCCGCTCCCGCCGCCGGTCTGAGCTCGGACCCGTTTGCTGCGCGAGCTTATTGCTGCGCGGGCGCAGGGCTTGTTTGCTGCGCGAGGGCGCGGGGCTTCTCCGCTGCGAGGGCGCGGGGCCCCGAAGATTGTGGAGCGGGCGGACCCGGCGCGCGCTATGGGTCCCTCGCTACCGGCGGGCTCCCCCCCATGGCCGTGCTCGGCGGCTCGCGTGCACACGATCCGGGAGGCGCGAAGGACATGTTTCAAGAGCAATGTCTCAAGTGCCAGAAAAGCCGCCTGCGCGCGCGCCATGGGCTCCGCCCCGCCGGCGTCCCATGCGCCGCGCCGGGTCCGCCCCCCGACGACCCTGGCGGGCCCCGCTCGTCTCCGCACCCCCGCCGTCTTGCCGCCAAAAACCCCGTCACCACGCCAGGCCCCGCTCGTCTCCGCACCCCCGCCGTCTTGCCACCAAAGACCCCGTCACCGCGACAGGCCCCGCTCGTCCCCGCACCTCCGCCGTCTCGCCGCCGTCAATCCTCACTCCGCGACAGGCCCCGCTCGTCCCCGCACCTCCGCCGTCTCGCCGTCATCAATTATCACTCCGCGGCGGTCGACATCGCGCCGGTGGAACTTCGGCGCGCGGCCGTTGTCGTGGGTTCGCCGTGCCCGTTTCGCGCCGCTGCTTCGCCGCCGGTCTGTCGTGCGCGGCGCTCGCGTGCGGGCGCGACGATGAACCGGGCGAGGGCGGCGAGCCGGGGTGGGCGGCGCTCGGGGGGCTCGAGGAGGTCGCGCCGGAGCTGTGGCCGGCGTTCGTCGATCCGGTCGGGTTCGCGCCGCTGCCTCCTGCGCGCGAGGGCGAGTGGCGGCGCGTGCGGCCGGAGCCGCCGCAGAGCGTGGCGGAGTTTCGGGCGTCGCGGCCGAACCTGCGGAGGGCGCCGCGCGAGAAGCTGGTGCTGCTGCCGCGGGGGCGGTTCCCGTGGGAGGTGATCGCCGGGGCCGAGTTCGTCGGGCTGATCCGGTCGCCGCCGCTGACGGACATCGCGGCGATGCTGGCGGCGTTCTTCGCGGGGCCGGTCGAGGTGTTGCCGGCCGAGGGGCTCGCGGAGGAGGTGGCGCCGCGGCGGGTGGTCCGGGGGCATTCTCAGTACGACGCGCGCGGGCTGCTCGCCGCGTTCGCGCCGCGGCTGCCGGTGGACGCGTACGGGCTGCTCGCGCTGGTCAACGTCGATCTGTTCGTGGCGCCGGAGCAGCAGTACAGCTTCGGGTGGTCGACGCTACAGGAGCGGCTGGCGGTCGTCAGCTTCGCGCGCTTCGACCCGAGCTTCTTCGGCGGGCCGGCGCCGGACGACCTCGCGGGGACGCTGCTGCGGCGGAGCCTGCGGGTGGCGGTGCACGAGGTCGGGCACCTGTTCGGGCTGGCGCACTGCCAGGCGTTCCGCTGCGTGATGAACGGGGTCGCGCACCTCGACGAGCTCGACGCGCTCCCGCTGCACCTGTGCCCGGTGTGCCTGCGGAAGCTGCACGTGGTGACGCAGCTCGATCCGCGGCGGCGCGACGCGGAGCTGCTCGCGGTGTTCGAGCGGCTCGGGCTCGCCGAGGAGGCGCGATGGGTCCGCGAGCGGCGGCGGCGGCTGTGGGGGGTCCGCGGGTGACGCGGGCGAGCCACGCGGCGAGGGGGGCGTGGTGGTTCGGACAGGGCGGAGCGGGCCGCGAAGGGAGCGGCGAGGCCGGCGGGCGAGAGCGCAGCGCGGACGCGACGGTGGTCGTCGCGCCCGCGGGGGCTCACGCGGAGGCCGGGCTCAGAAGCGGCCAGTGAGGGTTCGACAACGCGACGTCCCCGACTCGGAGTTCTCGCCCCGCGCCTCCCCGACTCTCAGGCCTCGGCCTGCGCCAGCGCGTCCCGGACCGCCCGCACCAGCCGCTCCGGCGTGAACGGCCGCGACAGCGCCGCGGGCCCGCCCGCCCGCGGGTCGCCGACGAGGAACAGCGGGCGCAGCCCCGGCGAGGTCCGCCGCAGCGCCGCCAGCAGCGCCTCGCCGCCCGCGCCGTCGACGATCAGCAGGTCGATCGGCCCCGCGTGGTCGCGCGCCACCTGCAGCGCGTCCTCGCCGTCCCGCGCCTCGAGCACGCAGTAGCCGAACCGCGCCAGGTAGCGCGCATGCGCCACCCGGACCGCCGGGTTGGCGTCGACCAGCAGCAGCGTCTCGCGCCCGTCGAGCGCCGGCGCAGCCGCCTGCGCCGCGTCCCCCGGCCCCGCCGGCGCGAGGAACACGTCGAAGCGGGCCCCGCGGCCCGGCGCGCTGGTCACCCGGATCTCGGCCCCGTTCGCCTGCACGAGCCCGTAGACGATCGCCAGCCCGAGGCCGCGGGCCGCCCCCTCGGCCTTCGTCGAGAAGAACGGCTCGAACAGCCGCTCGAGGTGCTCCGGCGCGATCCCCGGGCCCTCGTCGCGGACGCTGATGACCACCGCCGGGGCCGCGCCGCCGGCCAGCCGCGGGTCGCCCTCGCGCCCGGGCCGGGTCGAGATCTCGATCGCCCCGCCGTCCACCATCGCCTCGGACGCGTTGACGACCAGGTTCAAGATCACCTGCTCGAGCTGCGCCTGGTCGAACAGACCTGTCCCGACGGACTCGTCGAGCGAGAGCGCCAGCCGCTGGCCCGGCGGCAGCAGCCGGCGCAGCAGCGGCTCGGTCGCGCGCAGGGCGGCGCCGACGGCGAGCGGCGCGGGGGCGGCCGGCCGGGGCCGCGCGAACGTCAACAGCCGCTGCGTCAGCTCGGCCCCGCGGTCGCACGCGCCGAGGATCTCTTCGGCGAGCTCGACGATCCGCAGGTCGCCCTCGACCGCGAGCAGCGTCGCCGACGCGCCGGCGATCTGCAGCAGGTTGTTGAAGTCGTGGGCGATCCCGCGGGCCAGCGCGGCGACGCTGGCCGCCTGCTGCAGCCGGGCCGCCTCGAGCTCGGCGCGCTTGATCGCCGTGATGTCGCGCGAGAAGAAGACCACCCGGCGGGCCGCGCCGCCCTCGACCAGCGGCGCGATCCGGCTCTCGTACCACGTCGGCCCGCCGTCGGACCCCGAGCCCTGCAGCACGACCGTCTCCGGCGCCCCGGTCGCGAGCACCCGCGCGATCGCCCGGCGCAGCGGCTCGCGGTGGTCCGGCGGCAACCAGTTGTACACCGAGGTCCCGACGACCTGCTCGACCGTCGTCCCGGCGTACGTGCGATTGATGAACTCGATCCGCCCGTCGGCGTCGACGCGGACCAGGTAGTCCGTGACCGCGGCGACGATCGCCCGCAGCTCCTCGCGGGCCTGCTGCGCCGCCGCTGCGGCGACCTCGTCGGTGACGTCGAGCGTGAACCCGAGGACGACCCCGCGCGGCCCGCGGACGTGCGGCCCCGTGCCCTTGAACACCCGGTACGAGCCGTCGCGGCAGCGCGCGCGGAACACCGCCGGCGGCCGCTCGGCGCCGGCGCGCAGCTCGGCCGCCCCGCGCTCGGCGGCCGCGCGATCGTCGGGGTGCACGAACTCGAGCCACGGCGCGCCGATGACCTCCTCGCGCGAGTACCCGAGCGTCCGCAGCCACGCCTGATTGACCCGGACGAACCGCCCCTCGGCGTCGAGCACGACCACGTGCGCCGCGGACCCTTCGAGCAGCGTCCACAGCGACTCGACGGTCACGACGTCCGCGAGTTCGGCCATGCTCGCACGCTATACCGCGCCTGCGCCGGACCGCCATTCTCTCCGCTTGCAGAGGACGTTTTGACGCCGCCGCCGCGAGCGCCCCGGCGATCGCACGCGGGCGGCACGTGTCCCGGGCACGTGCCGCCGCGCGTGCCGGGCCGGGCCGGCGCGCGCCGTCGCGCCGCCCGGACGGGTACACTCGCGGCCATGCAACGGACGGTCGCCGACGTCGTCGAGCATCTCTTCACCAGCGCGAACCCCGAGAACGGCTCGCTGCCGCCGGAGCAGATCGCGTGGGTGGTGTTCGCCCACGGGACCGCCTTCTTCGCCGCCCCGAGCGACGACCTCCCGCTCGACGCCTCGGCCGACGAGCTGGTCGCCGCGGCCCGCCAGGCGCTGCACGAGCTCGGCCCGGTGGTCGCCGGCACCCCGGCCGCCGACTTCTCGCCGTCGCTGCTGCGCGCGTGGTTCCCCGGCGAGTTCGTCTACTTCGTCCGCTACGACCACCCGTCGGTCGCCAACATCGTGTTCGCCGACCGCGAGGCCGAGCTCGCCGCCGGCCTCGAGGGCCGCGCCCGCCGCTCCGCCGATTACGACGCGATGCAGGTCGAGCTCGTCCGCGACTTCGCCGGCCACAAGCACGTCCCCCGCTGATCCTTACGTCCGCCCCCGCGGACCTCAATGCCGCATCAAAAACTCTGCGAGTGAGCGGCCGTCGGGTCGGCCGCATCAGCTTCGTTTGGTTGACTGCGCATCCAGTCAGGGGCGCCGATGCAGCGCACTCGAGGGTCTCGGCCCCCTGCACTGATTGCCGGCCGAAATTCTTGTAGCTTCAATTACATAAACAGAACACCGTAAACACGAGAGCCCTCCGGCGATTTGCCGTGCGAACCCGTCGCAAGGTTTCACGTGATGTATTGACATGCAGCGAGCGGGCAGGATATGCGTCAAATCCGTACGAGCGTGCGACTGCTCCGTACAATTGCCCCAGACGTACGCCGACAATCTTCGACCAGGTCAATCCACGGCAAGAAGAGGAACAATGCGCAGGAGTGCTTGGATCACGATTTTGGGTGCCGTGGCCGCGCAGGTGGCGGTCGTCTCGACCGCCGAGGCCGACACCAATGATGCGACCCTGGTCGGCGTCGTCCGCGACGCCTCGACCGGCGAGGGCATCGAGGGCGCGGTCGTCATCGTCACCGGCGAGAAGATCCAGGGCGAGCGCACGATGACGACCAACGTCAGCGGCCTGTACCGGATCCCCAACCTGCCCCCGGGCACCTACGACGTCACCATCCTGCACAAGGACTTCGGCGGCGGCAACAAGCGGACCGGCCTCAAGCTGCGCGCGGGCACGACGATCCGCGTCGACGTCTCGCTCGTCCGCACCGGCGCGCGCGAGGTCGTCGAGGTCGAGGTCCCGGCGCCGACGGTCGACGTCGGCAGCAGCGCGACCGGCCTGTCGGTCGACAGGGAGATGGCGCGGCGCGTCCCGATCGCCGTGCCGACCGGCAAGGGCGCGGCCAACCGCTCGTTCGAGGCGATCGCCGAGGCCTCGCCGATGACCAAGGGCGACACCTACGGCACCAGCGTCGCCGGCACGACCTCGCCCGAGAACCGCTACACGATCGACGGCCTGTCGGTCGGCGACCCCGGCTTCGGCCTCAACGGCACCGGCCTGTCGGTCGAGTTCCTCGAGGAGGTCCGCGTCGAGACCGGCGGCTACATGCCCGAGCACGGCCGCGCGACCGGCGGTGTGATCAACGCCGTCACCAAGACCGGCTCCAACGAGTTCCATGGCGGCGTGTGGGCCAACTACACCCCCGGCCAGCTCGAGGGCCGGCGCGAGATCCCGGTCCGCGAGGGCAGCACGATCGTCACCGACCGCAGCCTCGGGTGGATCGGCGACGCCGGCTTCGACCTCGGCGGCCGGCTGATCAAGGACAAGCTGTGGTTCTACGGCGGCGTCAGCGTCGCCCGCACGGTCTACAACCTGTCGACCTCGTGGAACCGCGTCGCCCTCGACGGCCAGGGCAACGCCCAGGTCGACCCCGACACCGGCTTCACCGTCACCGAGCGGATCGCCGGCACCACCCAGAACTACAAGGCCCAGGGCACCTCGCTGCAGGCGCTCGCCAAGCTGACCTACGCCCCGCACAAGAACCACACCCTCGAGCTGCTCGGCATCTACGCCCCGCAGGTGTCCGGCGGCAACGGCACCTTCGGCCTCGACGCCCGCACCGGCCAGCCCGAGGTCGGCAACATCCTCGGCGACTACACCGCGATCGCCAACAAGTACCGCGACCACTCCGGCGACGTGCAGCTCAAGTGGAACGCCCGCCCCGGCGACGGCACGTGGAACTTCGACACGATCCTCGGCTGGCACAACCAGCAGAACTCGGCCCTGCCGGTCGACGGCAGCGGCGTCGGCAGCGGCGCCGGCCTCGCCAGCCGCCCCGGCGTGATCTACCGCCGGACCAACAACCTGTTCGACTCCTCCGGAATGCCGCTCGACCCGATGGACCCGGCCTACCGCGAGGTCCACGCGCTGACCGACTTCACACCGCTGCCGGCCGGCGCCCCGGCCGGCGCCTGCGACCCGCGGACCTACGGCTTCCCCGACGGCACGACCCGCAGCGTGATCTGCCCGATCAACAACTGGACCCGCGGCGGCCCCGGCTTCATCTACGACCGCAGCCTCAACCGCGCCCAGCTGCGCCACGTCGCCACCCGCCTGATCCGCGCCGCCGGCCACCACGTCGTCAAGTTCGGCGCCGACTTCGAGTTCATGCAGTACTCGAGCAACCGCGGGTACTCGGGCAACACCCTCTACCGCGAGAACGTCACCGGCTCCCGCTTCGACGACTTCCGCCAGTACGCCTTCCTCAGCGGCCCCGACGAGGCCAACGTGCTCCGCAACCTGCGGTGGGACGTCACCTCGACCACGATCGGCGGGTTCATCCAGGACAGCTGGTCGATCATGGACAAGGTGACGCTCAACGCCGGCCTCCGCTACGACGCCCAGCACCTGTTCGGCGGCGACCGCAGCCTGGCGATGGCGCTGCCCAACCAGGTCTCGCCGCGCGTCGGCCTGATCTTCGACCCGACCTTCGCCGGCAAGGCCAAGCTGTTCGTCAACTACGCCCGCTTCTACCAGCAGGTCCCGCTCAACCTGGCCGACCGCGCCGGCTCGGGCGAGCCCGGCCTGCAGTCGCGCCACGACGCGACGCTCTGCAACCCGGCCGACCCGGCGATGGCGACCGGCATCTGCACCCAGGACGCCAGCCGCCTGCCGGTCCCGGGCACCCCGAACGCGCCCGACCAGTACTGGCTGCTGACCGGCGCCGGCAAGGTCCCGATCGACCCGAAGCTGCGCCCGCAGTCGAGCGACGAGATCGTCGCCGGCGGCGAGTACGAGATCATCCCCGACACCCGCCTCGGCCTGCAGTACACCCACCGCTGGCTGACCCGCGTGATCGAGGACATGAGCCGCGACGAGGCCGCGACCTACTTCATCGGCAACCCCGGCTACGGGATCGCCCGCGACTTCCCGAAGGCCCGCCGCGTCTACGACGCCGCGACCCTGTTCATCGACAAGCGCTTCTCGCGGCACTGGATGATCACCGGCAGCTACACCCTGTCGTGGCTGCGCGGCAACATCGCCGGCCTGTTCCGCCCGGAGACCGGCCAGCTCGACCCGAACATCAACTCCGACTTCGACCTGATCTCGCTGCTCGAGAACCGCGACGGCTACCTGCCCGGCGACACCCGCCACTCGCTCAAGGTCTTCACCGCCGGCGAGATCGTGCTCAAGAACGCCCAGTTCCTCAACCTCGGCGGGGCGTTCCGCGCCAACTCCGGCGGCCCGACCAACGTCCTCGGCTCGCACGTCCTCTACGGCTCCGACGAGGCGTTCATCCTCCCCCGCGGCTCCGGCGAGCGCCTGCCGTGGAACTTCCGCATCGACACCAACATCGGCTACACCAAGGTGCTGACCAAGGACCTGCGGCTGACCGTCTCGATGAGCGTCTACAACGTCGCCAACTTCCAGGCCGTGATCGCCCGCGACAACACCTACACCTTCGACGACGTCCTGCCGATCGCCGGCGGCACGGTGGGGGACCTGGCCAGCCTGACCAACACCGACGGCCTGCCGGTGACCCCGAACCCCAACTTCGGCAAGCCGACCGCCTACCAGCAGCCGCGGCAGTTCAGCTTCGGCCTCCGCCTGACCTTCTAGCCCCCGACGAGGTACCACCATGCCGGCCACGAAGTCCTGCGCCCTCGCCTCCGCCGCCCTGCTCCTCGTCCTCGGCGCCAGCTGCACCCAGCCGCGGATGAACTGCACCACCGCCCACAGCGCCTACGCGGCGACCTACACGCTCAAGAGCGGCGACCCCAACTCGCCCTGCGGCAGCCTCAAGGGCGACCTGCTGAACATGCAGACCTACTTCGCCACGGGCGGCCTCAACGGGACCCCGAAGTTCAACGACCCGCGCGTGGCGATCCGCACCGACACCGCGGTCTACGCCAACCTCGACCCGGCCGACTACCCGGTCGAGATCCCCGGGTACGACTACGACTATCACAACGCCAATTCGCTCGGCGACTTCGCCAGCGGCGCTCCGGACGCGAACGACTTCTGCACCGCCGTCGACATGGCGCCCTCGGTGATCGCCATCCCCGAGCTGCCGGGCTACGAGGAGCTGCCCGACGACCCGGCGACCCCGGAGAACGAGCAGCTCCTGGTCCCTCCGACCCCGGCGGTCACGATCCGCCACGAATGGACCGCCGCCCGCTGGCTGGTCACCCCCGACGCCCAGGGCACCCAGTTCGACGGCACCGTCAAATTCACGATCGACGGCTGCACCGCCGAGTACGACGTCCTCGCCGTCTCGCCCGCCGTCCCCTGCACCTCCGACGAGGAGTGCAAGGCCGGCAGCGGCATCAACCCCGACTTCGCCGTCCGCTGCGACCTCTCGCTCGACTACCTCCTCGAGCCCGACGTCGCCGACGACCCCGAGACCCCCGAGAACGAAGCCGTCGATTGGGGCCTCTGCGTCCTCGACGCCCCCCTGCCGGCCTACGAGTAGTGAGCACGGAGCGACCCACCATGTCTCGACCGACAAACCCCACGCGCGCCCTGCCCGTCGCCGCCGCCGTCACGGCGCTCCTGTTCGCCCAGACCCCCGCTCACGCCCAGGTCCCCGCGCCCGCCCCGGCCGCAGCGCCCGCGCCCGCCCCGGCTCCGGCGCCCGCGCCCGCCCCGGACCCGCGCGCCCCCGCGAGCGACATCCCGGTCGCCGCCGAGCCG
>ERZ1066137.1215-NODE-1215-length-13433-cov-7.259605_pt1 | contig 13433 bp, 9 predicted proteins | sample MGYA00382784_ERZ1066137 | MGnify/ENA primary metagenome ERZ1066137 (study PRJEB33369, sample SAMEA5778367) | biofilm metagenome | biome: Industrial cooling water; feature: Water cooling tower basin; material: Biofilm | place: United Arab Emirates | collected... | reverse complement strand
CGAGGAGGAGCGACGCCGTCCCTTCGGGCTTGACGCAGGTGACGCGCGCCGCGGGAACACCGGCAGCTTGCTCACGTGCTGCTTCTGCACGCTGAAGCCGACGCCCGTGCCCGAGAGCAGCAGCCACAGCGCCTGCGCGAACTTGCGCGGCGCGTCGATGTGCCCGTAGGTGCAGTTGTACATGCGGGCGTTGTTCACCTGGATCGCCGTGCCGCCGAACTGCATCGAGCGCATGCTCGGCAGCGCCTCGCGATCACGCACCGCCGCTTCGGCCTCGTCGATCAGCTGGCCGAGCGTGCGGTCGAGCCCCACCACCTCGCGCTCGAGCGCGACCTGGAAGCGGGCGCGGTGCATGTCGAAGACGCGCGTCGCCGCCTCGTGCCAGAGCTCGCGCCGGCCGAGGTCCTCGCGCCAACGCGCGTACTTGCTCATCGCGATGTAGTCGCTGATCCCGCTCACCATGTGGCGGGCGATGCGCGCCTCGGCCTTCTTGGCGCGATAGAGCACGTAGCCCTTCGCGACGTCGAAGTGGCCGGCGCCGGCGATCATCAGCTCGACGATGTCCTGGATCTGCTCGACGGTCGGCGTGTCGCCGCGCGCCACGCGCAGCTCGACGGTGTTCACGACCATGCCCGCGATCCGCAGCACCTCGGCGTGATCGCTGATCGACAGGCCGTAGCGGGCCCCGGCGTCGTGCGCGTGCGCATTCGGCGCGCCCTTGTGCCGGTTGGCATGGAAGGCGAGCGCGATCGCGCGCACGATGCGCTCGGGATCCCAGTCGGCCGTGCGGCCGTCGCGCTTGCGGACGACCTGCGGCGTGAGTGTCTCCATCGCAGCGGATTCCGGGAAAAGCACCGTGCTCATGCCTGCGGCCCTGGCAGTGGGTGGGGGTCTGACGATGCCGGCCCGCCTCCGGCAGGGAGACAGGGGGGGCATCGCCGAAGCGACGCCGAGCGGGTCCGGAACGGACGGTCACGTTAGTGGTGGTCGTGTATCCGCGCCAGCGATGGCCAAGTCGTTGCGACGGCTCGCCGTTCCCACTCGGCACATCACATTCGTGCTAGTCACGTACCGGGCGGCGCCCGATCCCGGCGCGCCATCGGCAGCCCGGGGGACGAGCACGAGCCATTGCGGAACTCCTTGCGAAACAATCACTTGCGCTGAACGACCGCGCGACGGAGCACGATCACGGCGGCTTGTCCACACCCTCCACAGCGCTCCACGTCCGTGGACATTGCTCCGCGCCACGAGGGGCGCCACGCAGGGTGTGGTGGTCCCCCGTGCAACGCCCGTGCTAGGGGGTTGTGAAGCCGGGCAAGTCCGGTCCGTCGCGGTAGTACCGGATGGAGCCATCCGCATGCCGTTGCGCGAGTTCCCTGTAGGTCCGCGCCCCGCGGACGATGCGGGCCCGTTCGGCGTCGTTCGTGGCCCGCACCACGCGCCCCGGGACACCGAGGACCACGCTCCCGGGCGGCACGACCATTCCCTCGGGACAGAGTGCGCCGGCGCCGATCACGCTCCCCGACCCCACCTGCACCCCGTTCAGCAGGATCGCGCCGATGCCGACCAGCACATCGTCCTCGATCGTCGCCCCGTGCACGACCGCGCGATGGCCGACCGTCACGCGTGCACCGATCGTCGTCGGCACGCCGGGATCCGCGTGCACCATCACGTGATCCTGCAGGTTCGTGTCGGCGCCGATCGTGATCCGCTCCGTGTCGCCACGCACGATCGCGCCACCCCAGACCGACGCGCCAGCGGCCAGCGTGACCGTCCCGCACACGAGCGCGGCCGGATGCACGAAGGCGCCCGGCGCGACGACGGGCGGACCGCGGTGCGCGGCGGGCGTGATCGCGTGCGTGGCGTTCGGATCGGTCATGGCGATGCTCCGGGTGTGCGTGGGCGACGCGTGCGATGCCTCGTCGGCGATCGACGAGTGACGCCGAGCGACGGCGTCGTGTGATCGGTTGCGCAGGGTCAGGGCGTGGCGCTGCGAGCGCGCGACGCGAACCAGCGCTCGAGCCCTTCGACGATCGCGAGCGCATACGCGCGGCGGAACGCCGGCGTCCGCAGTGCGGCCTCCTGCTCGGGGACGATCACGTACGCGCCCTCGACCAGCACGCTCGGCATCCACGTCGGTCGGACGACGGCGAGGTTGTCGTACCACGTGCCGTTGTCCGGGAGCCCCAGCCGCGCGAGGAGCCGCCCCTGGATCGCGCGCGCGAGCGACGCCGACGGCGCATTGAAGAAGTAGGTGCCGCTGCCGCGTGCCGCGAACGGATTGGCGCCGTCCGGCAGCGCATTCAGGTGGATCGACACGAAGGCGTGCGCACCGGCGCGTCGCGCGATCACCGGGCGCTCGGCGAGGCCCACCGGGTCGGCCGTGGTGCGCGTCATGATCGGGTCGGCGCCACGGTCGCGCAGCAGGTCGCGGACGATCTCGCCGACGGCGAGTGTCACCTCGCCTTCGTAGAGTCCCGTGGGCCCCGTGCTTCCCTGTGGCGGATGGCCCGGATCGACGGCGATGCGCAGGCCGCGCAGCGGCGACGCGGGATCGACGCGCGGGGCACGCCGCACGCGCAGCACGAGCGCATCGCCGCGCCAGAGCACGAGCCACCCGAAGGCGGGCTCCGACAGCGTCACCGTGAACACGGCGCGATCGCTCGCGTCGTTCGTCCACGCGACATCGCGCACGAGCGGGTCGTCGCGCTGGAACCAGATGATGTCGCTGTCGGCGGTCGCGCCGTGGACGGTGAGGCGCAGCCGGTCGCCCTCGGCCTCGACGCGCCACGGGGCACGCGCCGCCATCGGCAGCACGACGTCCACCCACTCGTCGGCGGTGACGACACGCGCGTTGCCGATGATGCGACGCGGCTCGGCGGTGCCGTCGGGGAGTCGCGTCGCCTGCGCGGCATCGACCCAGACGTCGAGCTGCCGGTCGAGTCGGACGCGGAGCGCGTCGCCCTGCCGCCCGGTGGCACGCAGCACCGTGCCCGGATGCAGGAACCACTTGTAGGTCCCGCCGGGCACCGGCCGCGCGATGACCACGGCGTCGGTGTCGGCCCGCGCGACGCCGATGCGCCAGATGCCGAGCGAATCGCCATCGGCGACAGCGGGCACGGCGAGGCGGAGCGTGTCGTTTCCGCGGACCACGCGCACCGTCGCGCCGCGTCGGAGGGCGCGGGCCGGCAGTTCGCGGCCGACGGTCTCGTCGTCGCCGAGCAGCGGGAGGACGGTGCCGTCGGACGCGGCGGCGACCGCGTTCGCGCCGGCCGCGACCTGGCCGGTCATCGGCGTCATCGACGGCAGGACGACGGCCGCACGGCTCCCTGCGGCGACGCGGACGGCGACGCGCACCGGCTCGTCGTCGCGCAACGCGAGGCCGGAGCGCGGGAGGAGTGTGGCGCTGTCGGCGAGCAGGCCGACGGCGATCGGCGCGCGGAGCGCCGGGAGGCGGATCGGAAGCACGATACGCTGCGTCTCCCCACCCGGCAGCTGCGCGACCACCTCGAACCGCGACGCCGCGCGCGAGGGCAGGGCCACCCACGCGAGCCATGCCCCGTTGGGCAGCGTGCGGACGGGGACACCATCGATCGTCACGCGCGCATCGCCATGCCCCGTGCTGCCGAGAAGGAAGGTCGAGTCGCGCGCCGACACCGGCGCGTTCGGCTGCGGATACTGCACGCGAAGCCGGAGCGGTCCCTCGGCACGGGGAATCGGCGGCAAGGCCGGGGGTGCGTCGGGGACGGGCGTCGTCGCCGGGCGTGTCGGCGTTCCGCAGGCGGCGACGAGTCCGAGCGACGGGATCGCGAGGAGCGGGAGGCGCAGGCGAGCGAAACCGCGGGACGAGTGGCGACGTAGCATAGGCCGAAGGTTAGTCGCGCTCCGGGGTGCCGCCGGCACCGATTTGACCGTATCGCGCGTTGCGCCCTAGCTTCCCCACACCGTGCCCGGCGGGACGATCCGCCGCGTCCCACCAAGCGCCGCGACACGACACGACGTGACCGTCATGCCATCCCCGACCCCGCCGGACACGCCGACCCCGCGCACCGGGGTGCACGTGCGCGTGGCGGGTCTCACCGACGTGGGGCTGACGCGGGACCACAACGAGGATGCGTTCGCCTGGGCCGACCTCACCACCGGCGCGCAGCATCGCACACCCGGCGCGCACGGGCTCGAGGTCGGCACACGCGGCATGGTCTTCGTGGTCGCCGACGGCATGGGCGGCGCGGCGGCCGGTGAGCTCGCGAGCGACATGGCGGTCAAGGCGGTGCTGGACACGTTCGCCCAGCAGTGGACGCCCGCCTTCGGGATGCTCGCGCAGGAGTTCGCCGAGACGCTGCGCGACGCCGCCGATACGGCGAACCACCGCATCTACGCCTACGCGGGGGCGCATCCCGAACACCAGGGGATGGGCACCACGGCGACGATCGCCGGCCTGCTCGGCGACACGCTCTTCGCGGCGCAGGTGGGCGACAGCCGGGCCTACGTGATCCGCGACGGCGAAGCGCGCATGATCACGAAGGACCAGTCGCTCATGCAGAAGCTGATCGAGGCCGGCGAGCTGACCGAGGAGGAGGCGGAGGTCAACGATCGCCGCAACATCATCCTGCAGGCGCTCGGCCCCGACGCGACGGTGCGCGCCGACATCACCGCACAGAAGCTCCGCCGCGGCGACACGCTCGTGCTCTGCAGCGACGGCCTGAGCGTCCACCTGCGCGCCGCCGACATCGCCGCCGTGGTGACCGCGCACGACGACCCCGCTGCCGCGTGCGCCGCGCTGATCGCCGCCGCGAACGCCGGTGGTGGCCACGACAACATCACCGCCGTGGTGGTGCGGTTCGAAGGCGACGGGCTCCCGCTCGAGCAGCCCGAGGACGTCGGCTACCACGCCTACACGCTCCCCGACGCGCAGGCCACGCAGCTCGATCGCTTCAAGGGCCGCATGCGGAGCGGCGCCGTCCCCGCGGTCAAGCGCCCGCCGATCACCCCCCTGACCGGCGTCCCCGCGACCCCGCGCCCCACCCCCGTCGCCACCGCCGCGACCCCGGTCCCCCGCGACGCGACCAACGCCTACGTCTGGGTGGCCCTCTTCGCCATCGTCGTGGGCGTCGCGTGGGCGCTCTACCGGTTCGTGCTCTGATCTTCCGTCCGCTCTCCGGCGCGGGCGCGACGAACTGAATACGGGCGCGACGAACAGCTGAAGACCTGAACGCGATTACCGCGACGGCGCGACGAACGCGACGAACGCGACGAGCGCGACGACGCGACGGGGGCGCGGCGCTGCGCGCCGGCGCGGGTAGGGCGAACAGACTTTTTGGGTACTGCAACGGCAACTGCTGGGGGCGCTGCGCGCCCGAGTTTCGGGAGGTGGGGGAGTTTCGGGAGGACTACTGGAACGGACGGGTGCTGCCTGATGGATGAGGCTCGACGCCGTCACCAGTTCCAACTCCCCGCACCGCAGTACTCCCGAACTCCCCAACTCCCGAAACTCGGGCGCGCAGCGCCCTCAGTAGTTGCCGTTGCAGTTGCTGTCGCTGTTGCTGTTTCCAATAAGTCTGTTCACCGTGCCCGCGCCGGCGCGCAGCGCCGCGCCCGCCGTCGCGCCGTCGCGTTCGTCGCGTTCAGGTCTTCAGCTGTTCGTCGCGCCCGTCTTCAGTTCGTCGCGTTCGTCGTCTGTTCGTCGCGCCCGTCGCGTCCGTCGCGTCCGTCGTGGCGGGGGATGGGTGAGGGGTGTAGGGTTGGGCGATGCGCGAGGGAGGGTAGGTCGGGCGCTTGGGCGTGATGAACGGAGTCGGCAACCGCGCGCGAGGAGGTCGGGGCTGGATGGCTGAATCGCACGGCACGCCACGCTCGTCGGCGCCGGGTGCGCTGCAGGAGGAGATCGGGCAGCGGCGGCCGTTCGCGTCGGTGGCGGTCGAGGCGGTGCTCGGCATCGAGCGGACGGGGGATGCGTTGCGCGAGCAGTTCGCCGCGGCGCTCAAGCCGCACGGGATCTCGCCGACGCAGTACAACGTGCTCCGCATCCTGCGTGGGGCGGGCGGCGCGGGATTGCCGACGCTCGAGATCGGGCACCGCATGGTGACGCGCGAGCCCGACGTCCCGCGCCTGATCGATCGCATGGAGCGCGCGGGGCTCGTCGTGCGACGGCGCTGTACCACCGATCGTCGCATCGTGCGGTGCACGTTGAGCGAGCATGGCGCGACGCTGCTCCGCACCCTCGATCCGATCGCGGAATCGCTCCCCGTGCAGCAACTGTCGACGCTCGACGAGTCCGAACAGCGCACGCTCGTCGCGTTGCTCGATCGCGTCCGCGCAGCGCTGCGCTGACGCGTCGTCCCGTTCAGCCGCGCGCGCGCGCGAGCCAGCGGGCCACGGCCTGCTGCATGCACACGTCGCCCGACCACGCGCAGAGGAGCGGCACGTCGTCGGCGAACGCGCCGGCCAGGCGCGGATGGCCGAACCACGCCACCAGCACGTCGCGACCGGCGGCGCGCGCCTGTGCGGCAGCGGCGTTGACCCCGTCACGCACCAGCGCGGGCACCTCGAGCGACCCGCGCCCCTGGGCCGGCGTCCCGAACGCGGCGAGCACGATCGTGCCGCGGCTCGGCCCGTCCGCGCGATCGGCGACGCGCACGTCCACGCCGAGCTGACGGAGCGTGGCGAGCATCGGCTCGCGCGCGGTACGCACGCCCGACGCTGCGTCGCCGTCGAAGGGGATCACCTCGATCGGGGCGCGCACCCCGCGCGCGGGTGGCCGCACCACCTGCACCGTCCGGTCCGCGAGCTGCGCGCACCATGCGACGTCGGTCGCGCTGGGGCGGCGATAGTCGTTGGGTGGCGACACCCACTGCGCCCACTTGAGCCGGCGGCGCAGCGACAGTCGCAACCGATCGCGGTCGATGCGCCCCTGCTCCACCGCTTCCTCGAGCGCGTGCACGACCTTCGGCAGATCGCCGGGGACGAGCAGCAGGTCGCACCCGGCCAGCACCGCCCGCACCGCCGCCTCGCCCTCGTCGAGGCCACCGTGCAGCAGGCCGGCCATGTTGATCGAGTCGGCGACGACGAGGTTGTCGAACTCGAGCCGCTGCCGCAGCACCCACGTCAGCAGCTCGCGCGAGAGCGTCGCCGGCACACCGCTCGGCTCGATCGCCGGATACGCCACGTGCGCCGTCATGATCGCGCCGACGCCGGCATCGATCGCGGCGCGGAAGGGATGCATGTCGTCCTGCAGCAGCACGCTCTGCGGCGTGCCGACGACCGGGAGCGCGAGATGCGAATCCTCCGTCGTGCGGCCGTGCCCGGGGAAGTGCTTCGCGCACGCGAGCACGCCCTCGCTCTGGCACGCGTCGATCCACTCGGCCACGTAGTCGCCGACCTCGCTCGACGCGGCGCCGAAGCTGCGTGTGTCGAGCACGGGGTTGGCCGGCTCGAGATCGAGGTCGCTCACGGGCGCGAGGTTCCAGTTGACGCCGAGCGTGCGCGCCTCGCGTGCAGTGTGACGCGAGGCACGGCGCACCGCGTCGCGGTCGCGCAGTGCGGCCAGCGCCGCCGCCGGCGGCAGGCCCGTCGCGCCGTCGAACTGCTGTCCCGCGCCGCGCTCCATGTCGGCGGCGACGAGGAGCGGCGTGCGTGACCGCTGCTGCAGGTCGCGCGTGAGCGCGCGCACCGCCTCGCTCGTCCCGCCCTGCACCACGAAGCCGCCGACTCCCAGCTTGAGCGCCGCATCGAGCGCCGGGCGTGCGTCGCCCCAGCCACGCGCCGCGTCCCATCGGATCGTGCCGATGCAGAGCTGCGCGACGTCGGACGCGCGTCGGCCGCCGGTGGGCGGGACGAGGTCGCTCGAGCGCCGATCGGGGACGGGAGCGGTCATCGGGCAGGGATGATCACGGGAGCGTGCGGGTGCCGAGCAGCCGCGGACCGGCGGCACCCGTGGCGGAAGGGACGTTGCCGGGCCGCCCACGCAGATGCTGCAGCCCCATGTACGCGAACGCCACCGCCTCCTTGGCTTCGGCGTCGAAGAACAGGTCGTCGAAGAGGCGCACGGTGCGATCGGGGAGTACGGCGCGGATACGGCGCACCAGCTCCGGATTGCGCGTGCCGCCGCCGGCGAGGATCACCTCGTGCGCCGCGGCGGGAACGAAGCGCGCGTACGAGCGGTGCATGGTGCGGGCCGTGAGCTCCGTCGCGGTCGCCACGATGTCGGCCACGGTCGCCGTCGGCGCCGCCTCACGGCACAGCGCGATCACCTCCGCGACGTATGCCGCGTCGTACTTCTCGCGCCCGGTGCTCTTGGGCGGCGGCGCATCGAGATACGGATCGTCCAGCAGTCGCGTCAGCGCGCCCTCGATGGGCGTGCCGGCCGCCGCGATGCGACCGCCCTCGTCGTAGTGCGCATCCGGCACGAGCGCCGCCACCACGCGATCGATCACCACGTTGCCGGGCCCCGTGTCGAAGGCGACGCAGCGGTCGTCGGTGCCGCGTGCCGGAACGACGGCGACGTTGCCGATGCCGCCCAGGTTCTGCAGCGCGCGCGGTGCGTCGGCGGCGGCGAAGAGGTGCAGATCCGCGAGCGGCACGAGTGGCGCGCCCTGCCCGCCCGCGGCCATGTCGCGTGCGCGGAAGTCGGCGATGACGGTGCACCCCGTACGCTCGGCGATCGTCGCCGGATCACCGATCTGCCACGTCGAGTGGCCGGGCTCGTGCCAGAGCGTCTGGCCGTGACTCGCGATCGCCGCGATGTCGCGCGCGTCGAGGCGCGCGTCGCGCATGACGTCGTGCGCCGCGTCGGCGAGCCATCGCCCGAGATCGACGTGCAGGCGGCAGTACTCCTGTGCGCTCGCCTGCACCATCGCCGCGAGCAGGCGCGCGCGCTGCGCCGGCGTGTACGCCGTCGCGCGGAACGCGAGCAGTTCGGGACGATCGGCGTCGCCGTCGCGGACGAACCGCACCGCCGCCGCGGCGATGCCGTCGAGCGAGGTGCCGGACATGAGCCCGACGAGGACGGGCGCGTCGTTCACGCGTCCACCGCCGGCGGGGCATCGAGGAGTCGCCGGATCACGCCGCCCGCGCCGGCGAGGGCGTGATCGGCGGCGGCGGCGTCGAGCGACAGGAGCTGCATCACGATCGCACGCTTCACCTGCCCGTCGGCGCGTGCCAGCACCGCGCGCGCGTCCTCGCGCGCGAGCCCCGTCACCTCGGCGACGATGCGCTCGCTGCGATCGACCAGCTTCGCGTTCGTCGCGCGCAGGTCGACCATCAGGTTGCCGTACGTCTTGCCGATGCGGATCATCGCGCCGGTGCTGATCGTGTTGAGCACGAGCTTCGTCGCGGTGCCGGCCTTCATGCGCGTCGAGCCGGTGACGACTTCGGGCCCCGTGACGACGACGATCGCGACATCGACGGCCTCGAGAATCGAGCCGGGCGGCGGCGTGCAGCAGACGAGCGCCGTGCGCGCACCCGCTGCCTTCGCGGCACGCAGCGCACCGTGCACGTACGGCGTCGTGCCGCTGGCCGCGATGCCGACGACGAAGTCACGCGCCGAGAGCTGCACCGCGTGCAGGTCGGCCGCGCCGCCCTCGGGGCTGTCCTCGGCCCCTTCCTGTGCGCGCAGCAACGCGGGCGGGCCGCCGGCGATGAGGCCGACGAACAGGTCGAAGTCGGCGCCGAAGGTGGGCGGGATCTCGCTCGCGTCGAGCACGCCGAGCCGGCCGGAGGTCCCCGCGCCCGCATAGATCACGCGTCCGCCCGCCCGGAGCGCCGCCTCGGCGCACTCGACGGCGCGAGCGAGCGACTCGCGCTGGGCAGCGACGACGGGGGCGACGAGCGCGTCCTCGGCCGCGATGAGGTCCACGATCTCGAGCGGTGACGCGCGGTCGATCTCCGCGGTGCGCGGGTTGCGATGCTCGGTGATCCGCGGATCGCGGGTGGCGCTCGGCGTCGTCGGCTGGGGCACGCGGCTCGGGAGCGTCTCGCAGGGCGGCAGCCGCGGGTGCGCGCGCTGCCGGGCCCGGTGCGGTACGGGTAGAGTTGGGGGCGCCATAACATACTCATGAGCGCCACTCACGAGCGCGCGCGGAACGACACCCGCGCCCCCCTCTCCATGCCCCCGCCGATGTCGTCGTCGCCCATCCGCTCCCTCGTCGTCGCCGGTCTCGGCGCCGCCGCCCTGCTCGCGGCGTGTCGCCCGGCCGGTCGCGCGGTCCCGACGCCGCCGACCCCCGGCGCAGCGCCGGCAACGCCGGTGGTCGGCGCGCCGAACCCGACGGAGGCAGGCGTCGCGGCAGCGGTGACGTTCGCCGATGGCTGGAAGACCAAGCGCCCCGCGCGTCCGACGTTCTCACCCTGCGGGATGGTGGTGACGAACGCGCCGCTCGCGAGCGAGGCCGGTGCCGAGATCCTGCGCGCGGGCGGCAACGCGGTCGATGCGGCGGTGGCGACGGGCTTCGCGCTCGCCGTGGTCTGGCCGACCGCGGGCAACCTCGGGGGCGGTGGCTTCTCGGTGATCCAGTATGCCGACGGACGTCGCGCCGCGCTCGACTATCGCGAGCAGGCGCCGCAGGCGGCGACGCGGGACATGTACGTGAAGCCCGACGGCACGACCGGCACCGAGAGCATCGTCGGCTGGCGCGCCAGCGGAGTGCCCGGTGCGGTCGCGGGGCTGCTGGGGGCGCACGCGAAGTACGGCAAGCTGCCGCGTGCGGTGGTGATGGCGCCGGCGATCCGGCTCGCGCGCGAGGGCTTCGTCGTCGACACCGGCCTGTTCGAGAGCATCGAGGGATCGCGCACACTGATCGCGCAGTTCGGCGGACGCGACGTCTTCCTGCAGAGCGACGGGCGTGCGCTCCCGATCGGCTCGCGCCTCGTGCAACCCGTGCTCGCGCGCACGCTGCAGGCGATCGCGGAGCGTGGCGAGGAGGCGTTCTACAAGGGCTGGATCGCCGACAGCATCGCCGCCGAGATGGCGCGGAACGGCGGCATCATCACCAAGGCCGACCTGGCACGCTACGCCGCCGCGTGGCGCACGCCGCTCGTCTGGACGTATCGCGACTGGACGATCGTCGGCATGCCGCCGTCGTCGAGTGGCGGCGTGACGATGGCGGAGACGATGAACATCCTCGAGAACGAGCGCGCGCTGCCGCCGTTCGGAAGCACGATGCACGCGCACCTGCTGGCGAGCGCACTGCAGCGGTCGTTCATCGATCGCAACACGAAGCTGGGCGATCCGGACTTCGTGTCTGTGCCACTCGCCGAACTGACCTCGAAGACGTACGCGCGCCGACTGTGGGAGACGATCGATCGCACGCGCGCGACGCCCACGCCCTCGTTCACGGGGACGCGCGCCGAGGGAATGAACACCACGCACTACAGCGTCGTGGACGGTGACGGCAACGCGGTCGCGACGACGACGACGCTCAACAACAGCTGGGGCAGCGGTGTCTATCTCGCGAGCGTCGGCTTCATGATGAACGACGAGATGGACGACTTCGCGGTGCAGCCCGGCAAGCCGAACATGTTCGGGCTCGTGCAGGGCGAGGCGAACGCGATCGCGCCCGGCAAGCGCATGCTGAGTGCGATGTCGCCGACGGTGGTCCTCGACCGCGCCGGGTACGTGCGCATGGTCGCGGGTGCCGCCGGTGGCCCGCGCATCATCTCGGCGACGATGCAGGTGATCCTGAACGTGATCGAGCATCGCATGACGCTCGCCGACGCGATGCAGGCGCCGCGGCTGCACCATCAGTCGCTTCCCGACTCGATCCGGTGGGAGCGTGGTGGCCTGACGCCGGCGGTGACGGACTCGCTCACGGCGATGGGGCACCGTTTCTTCACCGAGCCCTCGGGCATCGGCAACGTGAACGCGATCGTGCGCGTGCCGGGTGGCTGGCAGGGCGTGCACGAGCCGCGTTCGTGGGGCGCGGCGCTCGGGCCGCGCTGAAGGACAGCCACAGATCGATCGGGCGGTCGACAAACGAAAGGCGGCGCGAGAGACGTGAGTCTCCCGCGCCGCCTTTCATACGTCGACTAGCGTCACCTCTGCGACGGCGCGGATCTCACCGCACCGCATCGCGTCGAATCATGCAGCAGGTCACTGCGTGACGGGCACCGTCAGCGATCCGCCCGTCGTCACCGTGACCGACTGCCCCGCCGGCACGCACGCGTACCGCTTGCCCGTCGCCGCAGCAGCCGCCGCGCCAGCGAGCCCACCGGCCGCCGCACCGGCCGCCGTGCGCACGCCACGATTGCCGCCGCCGACCACGTTGCCGATGATCGCACCGGCCGCCGCACCGATGGCGACCTTCTTGGCGTCGCCACCGCCGCGCTCGATCGCGAGTTCGCCGAGCGATACGCGCCCATCGAGCGGATAGATCTCACCACCGATGTTCACGCTGCGCAGGTCGAAAGCGAGTTCGGGACGATCGTTGTTGGTCGCCGACGTCGAGCGCGTCACCACCAGCGTCACGCGCGCGCCCTCGGGAATGCGCGCACCGTTCGAGCCGGTGGCGCCGTCACGCACCGTCGCGGTCACCGTCTGGCCGGCTTCGAGCGAGTTGGAGCAGGTCTTGTCGGCGAAGGCCACACGCAGCGTGCTCCCCGACGCGATCGTGCCGCGACGGACCGCGGGCTCGGCGCTGCCGGTGCCGCTCCCCTCACGATTCGGCGTCGAGGGCCGGGTGGCACCGCTCGGGCGTGCGGCCGGACGCGCCGGACGCGGTTCCGGGCGGGGACGAGCCGGCGCGGCCGTCGCAGGGGCCGGCATCGGCGTCACGTTCGAGTCGGCCGCGGGGCCGTCGGTCGGCGAGACACCGGCGACCGGGGTGCTGTCCACCGTGGTGGACGGCGTCGCCGCGGCGAGCGAGGTGTCGCCGAACGTCGGCGCGGCGGAATCGACGCGTGCGGACGCATTCTCGGCGGCGCGATCGCCACCACCGCAGGCGGCGAGCGTCAGCGTGGCCGTGAGCGCGAGCAGCGGGGTATGACGCGAACGAATGAGATCGGACATGAGTTGGTCCCTCCGGAGATCAGGGTTCCTGGACACCGTGCGCGGGATCGCGCGCCACGCCATCCACGGGTGACACGATTGCGCAAGCCGCGTACCAGCAATCTCGCCGCACTGCGCAGCCTTGTCCCGTTCATGCGGCCGTACCGGCGACGCTACGTCGCGGGGCTGGCGGTCGTGATCGGGGGGAGCGTCGTGGCGGCCGCGATCCCGTGGATCCTGCGCCGCGCGGTCGATGCCCTCGCGGCAGGTACCCCGCCGGCGCGCATCTGGCCCCTCGCCGCGGCGATGCTCGGTGTGGCGCTCGTCGCCGGCGCGTTCCAGTACGCCAAGCGCGAGATCCTGAACGGCGTGAGTCGCCGCGTCGAGCACGATCTGCGCGCGACGATGTTCCGCCGCCTGACGACGCTCGATGCCCCGTTCCTCGGACGCCAGC
>ERZ1066137.1211-NODE-1211-length-13450-cov-8.766181_pt1 | contig 13450 bp, 10 predicted proteins | sample MGYA00382784_ERZ1066137 | MGnify/ENA primary metagenome ERZ1066137 (study PRJEB33369, sample SAMEA5778367) | biofilm metagenome | biome: Industrial cooling water; feature: Water cooling tower basin; material: Biofilm | place: United Arab Emirates | collected... | reverse complement strand
CATCTCGACGCTGATTTAATATTTCAATTCGTTGCTCTATTGACTCCAAGCGACTTTGAAAATTTTTGAGAACTCTAATAGCTTGTGGGTCTTGAAAACTGTTTGTGCCAAAGTTTGTAAACGCTTTGGGGTCACGCTTGGTACCTACTAACGATATAAACTGAACTTGAGTAAGAGCTGGCTTGACTCCTGGTAAAAAACTAGTAAGACTATCTTCATTGGCAAATTTTCCTTTCGTTGTAGGAACGGGTTGATATAACGCTCCTGGCATATTGGGAATAAAAGCCATATATTGATATTGAATCCAAGCAATAGCTGAGTGTTGAGGACCAGCAGTGAAAATCATTTGTGTCAAAATGTCTATTAACTGGTTGCGGTTTCTTAAATTAGCTGGTAGTGATACTATGCCAAAACCACCTTCACTCACTGGTTTCCGTAAAACTTGTAGCCAATTTTGTAATTCAAAATCTTCGCAAATATTTCTATTAGATTTATAGTAGATACCAATATATTTACTTACATAGTCTTCTAAAGCATCCCAAATAAGTAACCCATCATCTCGATAAGGAAACTCTGGCAAAGTATAATAATTGTCAACACCTCGTCTGCGTAAATCAGTAGGAAAGGCAAAGTTTCCGAAATTATTAAAATATTCAGATACACCTTTGGAACTTAATTCTAGGGAACTTTCTAAAGTACCTGGTAAAATAACATCTACTGCTCCCCCTGGATTAATTAGCACTTGGTCGGCAAGACTATTAATTGCCATTGTAAATTCAAAGTGGGGCTTTAAAAGTACATTTACAGGATGCTTTGCTGCTAACTCGCGCGCTGTAGCTAGAGCGATTGGTTCCATTACCAGATGAGTTTGTCCCAAATGACGATATAGTTGATTCACATAAAAATCAGCCGCTTGAGCAATTAACTTTGCTAATGTCCAGTCTACACCATCTAAAGGTGTGCAAAGTAAACTTGAGCCTGGCGCCTGTCCTAGTTGAATTGCGATAGGAACTAATTTAAAGTCATTACGAGTTCTTTCAGCATAATATAGTGAAATAGGCGCACACAGAAATTGCTTGTCCTTAGCTTTTATATTATCAAGTACAGCATAATTAGTGACAAATAAGGCACCTTCTCGGATAGCACTATTTAGACTTTTTGGTCTTACACCGCTTCTTCTGGTGAGGACAGTTTGAAAAATTTCATCTGTGATACTCAGTTTAGACCGAAGATTGTAATTAAGAGCTAGAACATTCTTTAGCTCCATTGGGTTACAACCAGAAAGTCGCTGTCGTGCAAATACCTCATCATCGCGGAAGGTTTTAGCAATATCAGGTAATGGTAACACTGGAAACAAGGCGCCGTAATCATCCAAACGTTGGAAAGGTTTAGGACTTTGTAGAAAAGCTTGTTGGTTTGCTCCTATTCTTTCAGATAAAATTGCGCGGTTCTGATTATATCCCTCAGAAAAAGCTTCTTGAGGTGGTAAAGCTTTGACACGAGCAGAATTTGGTAATCTTAGTCCTAATTGATATTCCTCACGAGTTTTTGCTAACTGAGCTAGACGTTCTTGCTGAACTGCTTTTGTGTCATTTTGAGGTAAGCTAGGAATACTGCCATTATTCGGTGCCTTAAATTCTGAAGTTTTATTTCCATTAGGTAATAAAGTCTCTAAACCAGGATTGCAAACACTTGGATTACTTGGTGGCTTAGGTATTGTAGACTTATTATCACCTTTCACTAAAGTTTCTAAACCAGGAGTTAAAGCAAAAGCCATTAGCCCCCATCATAGTGCGGCGCGATAACATATACTGCTCTATTAATTCTTGTCGTCGTTGTTTTGAATTTTGTGTTTTCATTAAATTTTCCCTTAATGGCGCCTATTGTATTCATCTATTTATCAGCCAATCCGGATAAATTTATGTGTGGCGCCGATTTATAATATTGCTGCAATATATTTTTATAATTATTATAAAGAACGTGAAACCACTCTAATTGCACATTGACTATGCCATTTCTTGACTCAAACCAGAGTTATACTTTTAGCCGATACTTTGAGCTTGGCTTTGAAGCAAGTGAGTTAGCTCAAGAGCTTGGTTATACTTTGACTCGAAAAAATTTGATTTTGCTTCAATATCATTCAGAATTAGACCGTTTGCAAGAATTACGCGACCGTATTGAAGAAGTATTACCATTTGTACTCTTAACTAATGAGTCAGCAAGACGAGAAATTTTGATTGCGCGCGTAGTTACAAAATTAATTCATTACACACAAGAAGAATTACGGATAAAATATGTTTTAAAAGTTTCTAATTGGCTTCAAGGTAATCTCAATTACTTGCTGCGATTAAATTCTGTGAATCAATTATTAGTCATTGAAGCAAAATATGAAGACCTTGCGCGCGGTTTTACTCAACTAGTCGCTGAACTTGCTGCACTTGACCAATGGGAATTATTATCTCTTAAATGTTTAAACATCTAGATGTTTGTATTGTTAAATGATCTATATAGCAAATCTTCGGTATGCGAGTAAGGTACAGAAGTGATGTCCAAATCTTTGTAGATTCTGTTCATTTATGGTCTCTACATCTACCGTATATACGCAAAATCTGCTGTATTATCTAGTGGATGGTTTTATGTGAAAATGTGAGCCACGGTTCACATCTTAATTGCTTGTAAAAAATAGACGGCGCCTTGAAACTATTATGTAACACGAATGCCTTGTATCATTATATAATTACAATACTCTAGAAATCATATTTTTATTTGTACATCTGCGTATTTTTATCTAGTCGAGTAGACTAATTATTACCTGATTTTTAGTTAAAAATTACTTATTAATACTGAAATACTAAATAACAAAATTATAGCTGATATAATTATTTGCAGTTTTCTATCTTTGGTGTTATTAAGAACCTATATACTATAAATTACATAAAAACCACTTGGAGATAATTGAATGGCTAATGCGGGATAACCAACCATTGAAGAGCGTTTAAGTCGTTTAGAAGCTGTATTTGCTAATGTTGGCGATATTTTACTCTCACACGACATTCTTCTTACAAGATTAAGTCAGAAAAACACTGAATATGATAATGCTATCGCTTCTGCCAATGTTAGTATAGACCGACTAGCAGAAAGAGCTAATCAACATGACAATAATATTGAGGTTATGGTTGCCAATATCGTGCAATTGACTGAGAACGCTAACAGGCTTGATAATTCTCTTGATATTTTAACTATTAATGTGAATCGTTTTGTTGAAACTTCATCAGCCGAAGCTGCACAAGATAGGCAACAAGCTGCTATTGACCGTCAAGAACTACGAAACCGCGTTGACCAAATTATAAATTATTTGCGTGACCGTAATGGTGGGAGCAATCCACCATCATAAATTTGTGTATTTTTTTACATTAAATATTAGACAACCCGTATATTTTACAAAAATGTGAACCACGGTTCACATTTTTCTTTTACTACAGAAACGTAAAGTATATGGAGGTAATTATCGATAAGTACGTCTACGTACTTATTTCTGCCTCCTACTCCTCTTGTCTGTAAGCTGTGTTATACGCAATTTTGTACTATCGCGTACAATTATTGAATTAATTATCAAATATAAATTAGGACTTACGCAACTGGCATATTCAAAGCGTAGGGTGTGTGACACTTATCAAGAATTAGGACATAAAGATAAGACTTGTAGCGTCACGCACCGACGAGGTTTTGTAACAATATCGTAAGTCCTGGAAATTAGTTAGAATGTAATTCATCGTAATATCAAACCTTTCAACTTAATTCGGCGTACACACGATAACAAATTCGTTCTCATCGATTTTGGTGCCGTGAAGCAAATTACTAATCAAAACTTTCATTCTGAACTCTCTAATACTACCATAGCTATTAGAACACCTGGTTATCTCCCTCCAGAACAAATGGCACGAAATCCAAAATTTAATAGCAATATTTATGTACTATTTATTTTATGTGTTGAAGCTCTTACTGGAATACCCTCTTTTCAAATAACGTATAACCTTGATAACAATAAAACTAGCTGGCATAATCAGGTACAAGTTAGCCAAAACTTAAAATAAAATGATTTGTTATAATTTTCGTGAAAGGTATCAATCTGTCACAGAGGTTTTAAAAGATTTAGACAGTTCAAATATTATCACTCCATTTTTTCTAATTATAAAAACTGGAAATTTATTGCCCCATTATGCTAACCATACTTCTTCTATGAATTGCATTTGTCAAATTCATTCCTAAACCATTAAATCATAAACTACCAACTTCGCCGCCAACACAATTGAATTAACTTAACTTTTGATGGGTGGTAAAATAAACCAACCGTAAACAACGTAAAAATATGAAAGAACCAATATCTAAAAAGGCGCCGTTAAAATATAACTACTGCCATCAACGCCAATTTAGTTTAAACTTATATACGCCCATCTTATCTTATAAATCAAGTCGCTTTTTTATGTTATGTATAGCATATGACACAATTATAGTCAAGAGTAAATGTATAAAATATACCAAAAAAGACGAGAAATTAAGTAAGAAATAAGTAAGAAATGTAATTAAGTTTAGAGGTTAAAAGTATTGATATGAAAGGGAAAGGAGAAGTAAGGACGCGCAGGTCTCTTGCCCAGCACTGGCTCAAAAGTGAAAGTGCTTTGGAGAGTATAGTACGTGCGGCAAGGTGTACCAAGGAAGACAGGGTTTTGGAGATAGGTCCCGGAACAGGGGTTTTGACACGCAGAATTTTACCTCTAGTACAGGCTTTGATTTCTGTAGAAATTGATAGGGATTTGTGTAAGATGTTAGTAAAGGAGTTTGGACAAAGAGAGAATTTTTTACTGTTGCAAGGTGATTTTTTAGAGTTGGATGTAGATCCTCAGCTTATTAGTTTTGAGAAGTTTCAGAATCAGAATAAAGTAGTGGCGAATATTCCTTACAATATTACTGGACCGATTATTGAAAAGTTATTAGGGACAATTAGTAATCCGAATATTAGACCGTATGAGTCGATTGTTTTGTTGATACAGAAAGAAGTAGCTGAGAGGATTGTTGCTAAACCAGGTTCGAGAGTTTTCGGCGCCTTAACTGTTCGTGTACAATATTTAGCAGAGTGCGAATATATTTGTACAGTTCCAGCAAAAGCTTTTCATCCGGCGCCGAAAGTTGATTCAGCAGTGGTAAGATTAATACCACGTGAATTAGAGAAGCAAGCAGATGACCCAAAGTTTTTAGAGACAATAGTAAAATTAGGATTTAGTGCAAAACGAAAAATGCTACGGAATAATTTACAAAGCATTATTGAGCGAGATGAATTAACTACAATTTTAGAAGAATTACAGATAAATCCCCAAGCGCGCGGAGAAGATATTAGTGTTGAACAATGGGTAGAGTTGAGTAAAAAGTTAAAAGAGAAAGCAAAACAAAATGATGGTTCAGAGAATAAATTCGACAACTTAGACAAAATTGATATCATGGATGAAGATGAGGATTAAAAATTTCAGGCTTTATACTGCAAACGGGTTAAATATAAACTTTGTCATGCTGAACGAAACGCAGTGCAGTGAAGCATCTTAGAGATTCTAGCCTGCGGCAAATGCTCCGCATTACGCTACGCGACTAATGACATTTCTAAACCGTTCTTAGTATACTAGTTACTGGTGTTTGAATATAAATACCCCTAGCTACACTTCAAAATACTTTTTTGTAATAACACAAATAATACATGAGTAATTTCTTCGTATTCGGCGCCTCAAAGTTAATACAGATTATAAACGTTTGAGTACAAATAGCAGTCAGTAATCCAATATTATCAAAAAGCTAATCCTAGACAACCCCAACAGCAGTTTATTTTTGTAATAACATAAACCATTTCGTTGACAGAGGGGGGATACAAGAGCATCTGAAATATCTAAAAAAGCTTTCATTTTATACTTACGCAAACTATATGGAAATTGGTATAGTATGTTATTAAAATGTGAACCCTGGTTCACATTTACATTTCTTAAACTTGTCCAACATGTTATTTAAGTTTAACGTTTGGTATCCAAGCGCTCTTAACTCTCAGCACCGTTCTTAAATTTATTTGAACGAAAAAATTTTATTATATGTAGCGGCGCCACTTTTTGAGGCGCGGAAAGAGTATATTGTCATGCACTGGCGCCAGATACAAGTAAAATAGATACCCGTGAGGTTGAGCGAGCTAAGATAGTCGTGCAAATAGCTTCAGACGCTAACATCAAGCATTTAGTTTACAACGTGGGTGGCACCGAGCGAAACACCGGAATTAGTCGTATTGAGCAAAATATCAAGTTGAGCAAATTTTCAAACAAGCTGGTTTAGCAACAATGATGTTAAGAGCTTGTTTATTTATGGAAGAATTTTGGAAAAAGTACACACGACCATCTATAGTAGTTATTTGTAGAAATGATTTAAGAGTACTATACGATGGTATAATTGTCAGGAATAAAAGTAAAATACTCAGCTAGTTCTTCAAGAAAATTATAAGCAGCATTAGAAAAACTAGGAGGGTCAGAAAATTCTTCTTTTGGTAATGACATACCTGCTAGAGCAATAACAGAATGGTAAAATTCTCCGTCTTTCATAGAGCTAATTGTTTTTGCTAGTAATTCCGGTGAAGGTAGTACGAAGGTATATTCTTCATCAATTTCTTCATAACTAAAACCAAGCGTCTCCGCAATAGCATCTAAATCTTCATAACAGCAATCTTCTTGAGGCTTTTCAATCCAATCTGTCAAAATCTCTAATTTTTGCAAATTGGATAAACGGTTGAAGTTCTTTTTGATATTTTCAATTAATGTCTTTACTTTTTCGGTTGGGTCTACATCTTCCGAGTCAGGGTCATCTAGTTTACTAGGTTGCCATTCTTCTACAAAATAGAAGAGTCTTTCTATTCTGGAAGGAAACGTCCCTTGACCCAAGCATCGTATAATACCTTTGCGAATTGTAGCATTTGGTAGCTCACTTCGGATACCACCTTTGATTAATCGCGTGGTTTCAACACCTAGAATGTAGCTACATTTCAGTAACGCTTTCCGACCCATTAGGTCAAAAACACTATGGTCAATGTGATATTTGTTTTTTCTTGCCATATAAATAGTATCCTAAAAGTTTTATTTGGTAAAATTATAATTGTAGATTATATATAAAAAATATAAAAATGGCGTATAGTGATTTTACCCTTCCCAAAGTGCGAAAAGATTTTAGTTTAACACTTGATGAGACCTGTAATTTATTTGCTGATGTTAACCCAGTACCACCATCAGAAATATTAAGCACTATTTTGAGCTACTATATTAGACATCTCCAAAATAGTATCATTTTGTGGTAAAAGAATATTACAGATGTTTTTTGGTGCTGAAACATGGGTTCTATACTGAGTCATATTGAAGAAAATCCTCAAGATACTCAACGCTTAATTGGGCTTGGATATCCTGAACTACAACAGTTGATTCAAAATGCAGAACGATTACACAACGAAAAACAATCTGTAATAGAATTGCAAAAAACTAGAATAATTTCCGGTGGAGGTGGTAGAAAATCAATAATGTCTGTGCAAGAGCAGATAATTTTGACTTTGGTTTATCTTAGACATATGACTACATTTCAACTTTTAGGTATCCAATTTGGAGTAAGTGAATCAACAGCTAACTCTACATTTAATTATTGGCTACCGCTGTTGAGAGAGTTATTACCATCTAGCTTGCTTGAACAGGTAAAAAAAAATGATTCTGATTATGAAATTGTCAAAGAAATACTAACTGAGTATGAATTAACCGTTGATAGCTACGAGCAAGTTAGGGAAAGGCCAGGAGACAATAAAGAACAAGAAGAATATTATTCTGGGAATAAAAGTAATCATACTTTTAAAACTCAAGTGATAATCATGCCAGACGGTAGAGATTTTGTTGATGTTGTAGCAGGTGTACCCGGTCCAAAACATGACATTACATTGTTCCGAGAAAATCGCGATAGCTTTGACCAAGAACAAAAATTTAAGGGAGATTTAGGCTATAAGGGAGAAGAATTAATTAGTACTCCAATAAAAAAACCAAAACTACGAGAGTTATCACCTGATCAAAAAGAAGAAAACAAGCTATTTTCAGCAAAACGAGTATTCGTTGAACATCGGATTAGGTCAATAAAAATATTTCGAGTTGCTCAGGAAAGATTTAGGTTAAATCCTAAAAAATATGAGCAAGTAATTTTGACTATTTGTGGATTAGTTCGATTACGAATAAAAGCCCTTATATTACCATTAGAAGTATATACTATTCCATTAGAGTAAAAATAGTGTATACGGTTATATATTTTTTCTCATTAGAACTAAGAAATATCTAAAAGCCTTATTATCTCGTGTAAACAGCCGATTTATAATGCTTGCATTTGCGGGCTAAAAGCTGCTTGAGTAAAGGCTTTGATAGTTATTGGAGATGTCTTATGTTCAAGAGGGTTTTGCATCCAGTCTTCTAAGGAAAAATTTTTTAAGCTTTCTGAGATGACAGTGGAGTATAGCATTGACTTGTCCCAACAGTGCGCTCTTAAAATATAACAAAATAAAAATGATTATTGTACTAGCATAAACATTTTAGCTTAATAGGAGGGGTATAACAGACTCTAAAAGTATCTCAGAATTCATTCATTTCGTAATAACGCAAACAAAATTAGTATGGTGTGGTAATCGCAAATGCTGATTTTACACTGGCTAATGTCTTACATAGACTCTGCGTTCTCTGCCTCTCTGTGGTAAAAACTTAAAATTTATATCTTAAGATAGATGTCAAGTGCTACTATATATATATAAGCAACGTTATAGTACTTGAGGCAATTTTAAACACTTATATAAAAAATTAGAAGAAAAATGCACTTACCTATCTTAGAATTACCTCATGAACCAGTGGCTTTAGGCTCTGTATTCTACGTAGAACGTCCCCCTGTTGAACAACTGGTTTACCAAGAAATAACTAAGCCAGGATGTATTATCAGAATTAAAGCACCCAGAAAAATGGGTAAATCATCGCTATTACTGCGGATAATTGATTTTGCTAAACACCAGAAGTATCGTACCATATATTTAGATTTTCAGCTAGCCGACAGAGAGGTTTTTAAGTCTTTAGATAAGTTTTTGCGATGGTTTTGTGCTAATATTGCTTATCAATTAAAAATAAAAGAAAATTTAGAAGAATACTGGGATGAAGAACTTGGTTCTAAGGTAAATTGTAGCATTTATTTTCAATATTATTTGTTGTCGTACATTGAAAGTCCTTTAGTCATAGCTTTAAATGAAGTAAATCGGTTATTTGAATATCCTGAAATTGCCCAAGATTTTCTAGGATTGTTACGTGCTTGGCATGAATTAAGCAAACATGAAGAGATTTGGCGCCAACTACGGCTAGTAATATGTCATTCAACAGAAGTTTATATAAATTTAAACATTAATCAATCTCCTTTTAATATTGGTTTAAATATAGAGTTACCAGAGTTTACAACTAAGCAAATTCAGAGTTTAGTACGGCTTCATCAACTGGATTATCAGCTAGAGATACCGCAAATACTATCTATACAAAAAATGTTGGGAGGTCATCCTTATTTAGTGCGGCTTGCTTTGTATGAATTAGCTATAAATTCTAAAATTACTTTAGAAGAGTTATTACAATCATCTTCTACAATTACAGGTATTTATAGCGCTCATTTGCGGAGTTTGTTTGTGACATTACAAAATGACCCGGCTTTAGGGATGGCACTAAAACAGGTAGTTAATAATTCAGATGGTGTGGAAATAAACCATATTCTTGCTTACAAGTTAGAAAGCATGGGATTGGTAAAAATAACTGGTAGTTTATGCAAAGTTTCCTGTGAGTTATATCGTCGGTATTTTGCATCACAAAATATAGAGGAATTAAATTTACAAGATAAGCTAGTACAGTTAAATAAAGAAAATATAGAGTTGAAACAACTAGCACTGACAGATGCACTGACTCAAGTGGCTAACAGACGGTATTTTGACATGCGTCTAGAACAAATTTGGCACGAGTTAGCTTCAGAAATGGCGCCTCTATCACTGATTTTATGTGAAATAGATTATTTAAAAGCATATGGTGATACAAATGGCAAACAAGCGGAAAATAGTTGTTTACGAAAAATTGCTAGAGTTTTAGAAACAAAGGTAGAATGTTCTGTTTCGTACTCTTGCTCAAAATTAGTCGCTCGTTACGATTATCAACAATTTGCCATACTATTACCTCAAATTAATAGCTCAATGACTTCAAAATTATCTGAAAAAATTCGCAATGAAGTGATAAACTTAGGAATCTTACATAATGTTGCCTATTATGGTTTTCCGGCTAGGGTTGTGACTGTTAGTTTAGGTATAGCTTGTGCAATTCCTAATGCTCAAGCACCCACAAGCATTTTAGTTGATGCTGCTGTTGAAGCGTTGAATAAATCAAAAAGAAATAACAGAAATTGTACTTATGTTAGTTGCACTTTAAATCATTAAGTTTCTTGTGACTTTTTACCATGACAAATGACAAATACCAAGTCGGGGGTAGTCTTAGCAAAGATGCACCCACTTACGTCAAGCGAGAAGCAGATGAAGAACTTTATACTGCCTTAAAAGCTGGAGAATTTTGTTATGTTCTCAATGCGCGTCAAATGGGTAAATCGTCTCTTTTAGTCTATGCAAAAAATAGATTGCAACAAGAAGGATATTGCTGTAGCATTCTAGATATGACCAGTATAGGTAGCGAAAATATTACTCCTTTACAGTGGTACAAAGGCATTATTACACAATTATGGCGCGGATTTAACTTATCTGAGAAATTAAATTTAAAAACTTGGTGGAAAGACGAAGAACATCTCTCACTTTTACAACGGCTAACTTATTTTATTGAAGATGTGCTGTTAGTACAATTACCTCAAAAACAGGTAGTGATATTTATAGATGAAATTGATAGTATTCTCAGTTTAGATTTTTCTGTAGATGATTTATTTGCATTAATTCGCTTCTGCTATAATAATAGAGCTATAAATCCAGCATACAATCGCCTCACTTTTAGTATTTTTGGTGTCGCGACACCAAGCGATTTAATTTCTGATAAAAAACGCACTCCTTTTAATATTGGAAAGGCAATAGAACTGGCAGGATTTAAGTTAGAGTCAGTACAACCATTAGTTAAAGAATTAGAATGTAAAATAAGTAATCCACAACCAGTGATGGCAGAAATATTAGCTTGGGCAGGTGGGCAACCGTTTCTAACGCAAAAGTTATGCAAGTTGATAGTCAATAGTAACCTACGGGAGAGGTCGCAAGTAGCGCTATTAGTAAAAAAGCAAGTTATTCAGAATTGGGAATCTGTAGATAAACCTGAACATTTAACAACAATACGAGACCGTATCTTGCATAATGAAGCGCGTGCAGGGAGATTGCTAGGAATTTATCAGCAAATTTTGTTGAACCTTGAAGTAGAAGGTTGTCCACCCGTGTTAGCTAATGATAGTCTTGAACAAACTCAATTAATTCTCTCTGGTTTAATCGAAAAACAACAGGGATTACTAAAAATAAGAAACCGAATTTATCAAGAAGTATTTAATATTACATGGGTAGAGAAACAACTTGGATTACTGCGTCCTTATTCCCAAACCTTTGATGCTTGGGTAGCAACTAAACAACAAGATAATTCGCGTTTGTTACGGGGACAAGCTCTAATTGATGCTCAAAGTTGGGCACGGGGAAAAAGTTTAAGCGATTTAGATTATCAATTTTTAGCTAAAAGTGAAGAACTAGATAGGCAACAAGCTCAACAAGCTTTAGAAACAGCAAGACTAATGGAAGTTGAAGCGCGACTAACAGAACAGAAAAAACATGCTAAACGGCAAAAGAATTTAATTACTGCTTTGAGTGTAGCATTTGTCTTAGTTGGTGCATTAGGAATTAGTACTTATTTACAGTATCAGAAAGCAACTGCAAACGAACAGCAAGCTAGAATCAACGAAATTCGAGCGTTGACTTCTTCTTCAGAAGGCTTATTTGCTTCCGATAGTCGTTTAGATGCTTTAATAGAAGCACTGCGAGCCAGAAAAAAACTAGTGTCATTAAGTAAAGTAGACCAGAATACTAAAAGGAAGGTAGAATTTGCGCTCCAGCAAGCAATTTTAGGCGCCGATGAATATAATCGCTTTTCAAAACCCGCAGCAGCAATAAGTCGGCTTTCTATTAGCTCTGATGGTGAGACAATTTTAGCGGCTGGCAAGGAAAATACCATTAACCTGTGGGCAAAAGATGGTAGGCTACAGAAAATTCTGAAAGGGCATCAGGCTTTAGTGTCAAATGTTGCCATTAGCCAAGACGGTCAAACTATTGTTTCTAGTGCTGGCGACCGCACTATAAGAGTCTGGAAAAACGGCGCTTTACTTTATACTTTAAAGGGTCATCAAGCTAACGTGGCAAGCGTTGCCATAAGCCCTAATAGTAAATATATCGCTTCTACTAGTGAAGATAAAACGCTGAGAATATGGAGCTTAAACGGCGCCTTACTCAAAACAGTAAACGCAGATACAGTTATTAATTCGGGAGTTACGTTTACCGCAAATAGTGAAAAAATAATTGCTGGTAGTGCCAAGGGAATGTTAAATATTTGGCGAGTTAATGGTCAACAGGTGGCTACTGTTAAAGCTCACGAGATGACAGTGATTGATGTTGCCATTAACCCTCAAGGAGATACCATTGCCACTGCTTGTTTAGACGGAACAATTAAACTTTGGCGATTCTCTGAAAATGCTCCAATGCTGCTAACAACTCTCACGGGGCATAGTGGGATGGTCTTGTCTATCGCTTTTAGTCCCGATGGTAGGCAACTTGCATCGGTGTCTGAGGATAAAACACTCAAGCTTTGGCAGCAAAATGGTACGACTTGGGACAAGGTAAAACTGCTACGTACTTTTGCTGGACACAAAGCAATAATTATGAGTGCAAAATTCAGCCCTGATGGTAAAACTCTTGCCTCTTTAGGTTGGGAAGGACAGGTAAAACTTTGGCGCCCAAATAATGAGTTACTCAAATCCCTCAATGGGCACAAATCTATCATTTTTGGACTTGCGTTTAGTCCCTCAACCCGCCTTAGTAAGAAAAGAATTATCGCTTCCGCCAGTGCAGATAGAACAGTTAAACTATGGGAAACAGATGATGAAGGCAAAGTACTATCCCTACGTACTCTCAAGCACGATAGTATTGTTTTGGGAGTTGCTATCAGCCCCAATGATAAACTTTTAGCTACAGCAAGTGGGGATGGAAGCATCAAACTTTGGACATTACAAGGACAATTGCTAGCAACGCTTAAAGGACATCAAGGAGCAGCAAGAAAAGTCAGTTTTAGTCCTGATAGCAAGTTGCTAGCTTCTGGGAGTGCTG
>ERZ1066137.1206-NODE-1206-length-13506-cov-5.246822_pt1 | contig 13506 bp, 13 predicted proteins | sample MGYA00382784_ERZ1066137 | MGnify/ENA primary metagenome ERZ1066137 (study PRJEB33369, sample SAMEA5778367) | biofilm metagenome | biome: Industrial cooling water; feature: Water cooling tower basin; material: Biofilm | place: United Arab Emirates | collected... | reverse complement strand
TTTCGTAGTGCCTTTTCTTTCTTTTGGTTTCGGCGTTTAGCCATGTTTACCCCTTATGAAACAATTCAGTGAAACGACCCATGTCGCCCTGCGTGTCGCACTGCCGTTGCAATGAGCGTTGTGCCCATCCCCTGCGATCGCAATCAGATTAATAGTCAAATAGTCCGGAGTTTACTTTAACACATCTCTTTGACCATCCAGCGCCAGGATTCTGGAGACAAAGCTGGGGACGGCGATCGCTCCGGGCTTGAACCCAGACAACGCCAGCCCCAGACAGATTAGGGCCAAAGTACAGCCAAAGCGAGATCGGGCTGGTTGCTCCGGCATTCTGCGCGCCTTGGCATCCGCTTGGGCCACCAGGGTGTGGGCAAATTGAATCGCCTCTGCCTGGGTTTGAACTGTGCCTTCAGCATGAGCCAGTTGGATCATCGCCAATAACTGCCCAATCATTGGCCCTGCGGTCAGTTGCAGGGCAGACATCAAATCTTGGCCACTCACCAAGGGTTGGGGATGGGCCACAGGGTCATTCGGGGTCAAAAACCGCTGAATTAATGGAGCCATAAATTCCAGAGGGATGCCCTGGGCGATCGCCAAGACAACCACCGCTGGAAACGCCGCCCCGACCGTCTGAAAGAACAAGTACTGCTCTCGTAAAGGCCAATCTAACCAAGCCACAGTTTCGGCCACTGCCGGGGTTCGGTCTGCCGCTTGGCCCAAAATGGGCAGCGATCGCAACACCGTTGTCACAGACTGCACTTCCACCCGACTGTATTTCAGTTGGCGCAATTGGCGTTCTGCTTCCGTGGGGGGCGTGGGGAGCAAGCAGGCTAATTTAGCCGTCACCAGCCAATTCCGGGCTGAGCCTGAGGCTTTTTGTTTCAGGGTTTCGGGCTGCTCGGCCAGGGGTTGGGCGATCGCTTCTAGGCCACGGGTCAACAAACCTTTGGCAAAGGCAGGATGGGTTTCTTGCAACAAAATGGTCGCCCGATCCACCCCAGCAATCAATTCCAGGCTTTGCTCTGTCGCCAGGGGCAACCAATGGGCCAAAACCCCATCGGCCCAGGCCTGGGTCAACCAGGAGGTGCCCATTTCGCTACTCAACAGGTAATTCAACTCAGATTGAATCCGTTCGGCGGCAATCCGCTGGAGGGAAGCGGCTAACGTCCGAATGACGGCCTGGGTTTCTGGATCTAACCCAAAACCCAACTGAGCGGCTTGGCGATAGGCCCGCAGCAAGCGCAATGGATCTTCAGCTAAATTCTCAGCAGAAACCATGCGGATTTGGCGCTGCTCTAGATCCACACACCCGCGCAATGGATCCACAAACCGATCGCAATGGGGATTGTAGGCGATCGCATTCACCGTAAAATCCCGCCGCCGGAGATCGGCCTCCAGCGTCGGCCCCACTTGCTGGGCAAAATCAACGGTGCCTTGGGCAAAGACGACCCGCGCAATCTGCCGTTCTGCATCCAGCAAGACAAACCCGGCCTTGTAGTGACGGGCGATCGCCTGGGCGGTCGCCACCACCTGATCGGGCAAAACAAAATCTAAATCGAGATACTCACTCGAACGCCCCAACAATGCATCCCGAACGCTCCCGCCGACTAAGTAGGCAGACGTTGGGAGCCACTCTAGCCCAAAGGGCCAGCTTTTAGGAGATAGGGCCGACAAATCTTTGGAAACTGTTTTTTGCAGGTCTAAACCCTGAAGTAACTGCGATAACTCTAACAATGATCCGATCCTAAATGATGCAACCAAATAACAGCAGCGTCCAACGACGCAAAACGACCCACAGGCGATCGCCCACTCCGAACGACTTCACCCAGCCTCACCCTCATTTCACCAACTTTTATGAAAATCACCGGCGAATCCGTGACCAATTTTGTCGCCTACGCTAAGGTAACAGAAAAGCACCTCATTTCTTGACTGAGTATGCCCAGCCCAGGGAGATTAGGCGTATGTGTATCTGTATAAATTGCTCCTATGTTGATCGCTGCACCACCTATCACGCCGTAGAAGGGCAACACCAACAACCCCATTTGACCGAAACCCCAGACTTTGAAGCGACAGAACCCACCATCAATGTGAATATTCGGAACCAGGGAGACGTGATTGAGATGGAGTGGGATGTTGTCGGCTGTCAGAGTTTTGTGGCAGACGCTGGCAAATGGTCGCGGTTGCGGCCCGGAGAATTGGTTCCCACCTGAGGGCCGCTGCGATCGCGGAGACCTCAGATGAGGCTGTCTTGCGTCCAGGCGATGGTTTGTTACGGTTAACAATAGTTTGACCTCGATTACTTGTTGAGGAGGCCCTTGGTTGAGGGTCTCCTATTTTTTTGTGTTTTCAGGTCGTCCCAACGAATCACCGGGCACCGAGTCGATGAAGCTATCAAAAAGTAAGCAAGAATTTTTGGCGGTTTTGCGGGTTAGGGCGATCGCCCTGCGAAGCAAATCATAATCCCCGTAAACGCGGATCATGAGGCAAATGGATCCAATCCTAGCCGCCTTTACAGCCCCCGTGCCCTCCCTCCCACACCGAACGATGATGCAATTTTTCTCGCCTTCGGCTTCCGCCGCTTTTTCAACCGCTGAGACCAGTCCCCAAGCCTCTGGCACTCCCCACCCCAAATCGACCCGCACCGTCTTAGTGAGCCACGTAAGTATGGCCATCATTGCAGCCAAGGGGCCACCAATCACTGTGCACTCTAGCCCCCACGAGACTCCTGATAATGTCCTTGGAACCTTAGCCAACGGGACGTTTGTGGCGATCGCCCAGGCCCAGGCCGATTGGTGGGAAATCACGGAACCAGCCCACGGGTGGATTCCCAAACGCGCGACCCAAAGCGCCTACAGCCACAAAGTCGAACAAGTGGAGCTTGGGGGCCAAACGCTCACGATTTGCGATCGGTTTATTGGAACGGGCAACCACCAATATCGGGTGCTGGCCCAAGCCGGACAAACCCTCACGGTGATTCACCTGGCTGGCCCGTCCCCCCGGTTGCTGAGTCCATCGGGGCGGCAACAATGCCCCATCAACGACAAGCGCGATCGCCGGATCTTTGAATTGACAACCAGCGGGGAATATACCCTGGAACTAGAGTCCAATTTTCGGGGCTACGAATATGGCTTCAGCGTGGCGCTCGGTTAACCCCAGTGCCCCCTGTTCCCAACAGGCGGGGCATCGCTTGGGCACCGGGATAGGCAGAGGGGAAATGCGAATTGCCACGGCCCCTCCATCTCGCAAGTTCCTCGCAACGCTCCAGGCCACCTGCCGTCAAATGCCCAAACGTTGATAGACCTGATCCAAGTTGCGGAGATGATGATTGGGATCAAAACAGGTCGCAATCTCATCTGCCGTCAGGGCCGCAGTCACTTGGGGATTGGTTTCAATCAACGCCCGGAAATTACCCTCAGGTTGGTTCCAGGCCGTATGGGCGCAGGATTGGACAATGGCGTAGGCATCTTCCCGTTTGAGGCCCTTTTCAACCAGGGTCAACATTACGCGCTGGCTGAATACCACGCCGCCATAGACGTTCATGTTGCGGGCCATGTTGTCGGGGTAAACCAACAGGTTTTTCACCAGGTCGGTCGTCTCGACCAGCATGAAATGAGTCAAGATGCAGGCATCAGGCAACATCACCCGCTCAACGGAACTGTGGGAAATATCTCGCTCGTGCCACAGAGCCACATTTTCCAGACCCGTCATAGCGTAGCCCCGAATCATACGGGCAATTCCGGTCAGACGCTCAGAGCGAATCGGGTTACGTTTGTGGGGCATTGCAGAAGATCCTTTTTGCCCTTTCGAGAAAAATTCCTCGACTTCCAACACGTCTGTGCGCTGCAAGTTCCGAATTTCCACGGCAAAGCGCTCGATGGAAGCGGCTAACAAGGCCAGATGGTTCAAAAAGTTGGCGTGGCGATCGCGGGAAATGACCTGCGTCGAAGCACAATCCGGTTGTAACCCCAGCTTTTGGCAGGTCAACGCTTCAATTTGGGGATCGATATTGGCATAGGTGCCCACTGCACCAGAGATTTTGCCCACGGCCATCTCTTTACTCAAACGGCACAGGCGATCGCGATGGCGCATCATTTCGGCCAGCCACCCCGCCAGCTTAAAACCAAAGGTAATCGGCTCCGCATGAATCCCATGCGATCGGCCAATCATCACGGTTTCACGATGCTGCTGGGCCTGGTACCGAATCGCCTGAATCAACGACTCCACCCAGGTCAAAATCACATCCAAGCTGGCGACAATCTGCACCGACAACGCCGTGTCTAACATGTCCGAGCTGGTCATGCCCAGGTGAATGTAACGGCCCGCATCCCCGACGTACTCGTTCACATTCGTCAAAAAGGCAATCACATCATGCTTGACTTCCTTTTCGATTTCCAAAACGCGGGCCAGGTCAAACTTCGCCTTAGCCTTAATTTCGTCAACGGCCTCAGCCGGAATGTTTCCTAGTTCGGCCTGCGCTTCGCAGACTGCAATCTCCACCTGGAGCCAAGTTTGCAGCTTATATGTATCTGTCCACAATGCGCCCATTTCGGGCAAGGTATACCGCTCAATCAAGGTTCGTGTCGCATAACACAACCGTTAAATTTTACTCCTCCGAGGCCACTCCCACCAGAGCCTTTACGGTTTCCGTTGAAGCCGCACTACTGGTTGGCCGCTTCGAGATCTCTAAGGAGGAGGGCACCTCTTCCAGAGCCGACTTCACCGGCGATCGCAGCGTGACAGTGGAAGCAACAGGCTCATCGTGCTTGTGAAACCGGATCCCCAAAAACACATCGTAGACAAACCCAAAAAAGTCTTTCGTTGTCTGCAAAATACCCAGAGATTGATGACATTGCTTTTTATCTAGCAACGGCTTGGTCTGGTAATAAGCTTCTTGATACTTGTACCAGGGAATCGACGGCCAAAGATGATGAATCAGGTGGTAATTCTGGCCACCAATCAACAAATTCAAAATCCGGCTGGGATACACCCTGGCGTTCTTCCAGCGATTGCGCTCATTAAACGGACGGTGGGGCAAATAGTCAAAAAACAACCCCAAGGCCCAGCCCACGATCGCCAATGGCACAAACCAAAAGTTGAAGATATAGCCAATAAACCCATAGTGGTAGCCCAGGAAAACAACCAGGGCGACCAACGCCCGACCAATGAACCACTCCAGCAGTTCATACTTGCGCCAAAGCTTGCGACGGAAAAAATAAATCTCGTGGTACAAGAAGCGGGCATTAATAAACAATAGGGGGCCAAACGTAGACACCACATGATCGGGATCATTGTCCGGATCGTTGACGTTGGCATGGTGCTGAATGTGAACCCGCGTGAAGACCGGGAACGAAAACCCTAGCATTAACGCGCTACCGTGACCTAAGGCAGCGTTGATGATGGGATTGCGGTGGGCGGAATTGTGGCAAGCGTCGTGAATCACGGTGCCGACCATGTGTAATGCCACCACATTCAAACAGAAGCAGACCCAATCAATCCAATGCCATCGGAAGTAACCCGTTGTGGAAAGGGCTGCGATCGCAACCGACACCAAGAACATGACAAATGTGGGGTTAAAAAAGCTGCTAGGCGGCCCCATCAAATCCCTTGGTGCCGTCAGGGGCTTTGCTGCCTCCGACATCTATCTCTCACTCCTTCTAGCCACCAAGGCGTAGTATACGTTACATGGGGGATCAAAATAAAGTTTTGTAAAACAAACTCATAGAGCTAAATCAACAAAATCTTACTCTCAGACGGCGACAAAATTGGATCAAAGTTCGGCTAGTTCAGCCTTTTAGCAACTGATAAGCCATTGTTGTGAATCGCGCCGCTGTAAATCAGGATGTAAAAACGCTCAGATTGGAACTTTTGGGTTCGGCAACTCGTCACCTCCTGTTTAGGATGGGGCAGTTGGTTGATCGGAACGTCTGAACCTACCGATTGGCTCGATTTGGCTTCACGCTCCTGGCGGCCACCACCCCCAACTGCGCAGACTCACCAGCACCGAGGGCTTTGTCATGGTACAAGAATCGATCTTTTCGCGCGCGATCGCTCGTCAACGCTTCCCGCTGCACCGCACTGGATTGTGGCTCGGCGGGCTCAGCCTGGGTCTCATGGCGACCAATGGGATGGTACCACTGGGCGCGATCGCCCAAACGATTCCCTCTGATCGCACCAGCGATGACGTGATTGTCGAACCCGAAGGAACCCCCACAACCCAGCCCCAAGGCTCTGCCGGAACCCGCTTTGAGTGCCAGGTGCAAAACGGCCAATACACAGTCATGTACCAACCGGAAAGTCAGCCGGGGCAGTTGTACCCGTGGGCCGTCCCCAGTGCGATGGGTGGGGGTTGGGATCCGGCCCGCCGCTGCTACGAGATTAGTCGGCGGCTAGAAACCTATCGTCCAGATGGGTTATTGGAAATGCGCACGGCGATCGAAAATGGCTATAACACCGTATGTGTGACCACTGACCGGGTGCCCAGTTGCCGCATTGTGTTAACGGTGCCACCGGGACAAGATCCCATCGTTACCCGCGATCGCGTCTTCCAAAACCTGACCGTTGCCGACACAGGGCAACAAACGCAGGGCGTCACCACCTTTACGGGGGGCCAAGCCGGGGGCATTCTTGGCGAAGCCGCCAAACTGTTGAATATCGACTTACCGGGCGTTAGTGGGCGATCGCCCATCCGCTCCAGTGCGGACAGCATTAATCTACGACCCTTTTTGGATCGAGCTGATGGCGGCACTGGCCAATTTCTGCGTTCCGGGGGACGGCAACAACCAGGGCGACGGCTCAATCCAGGGCGCTTCCGCTAAAGCCAAGCCACCCACCCAGCCCCACATGGGATCGATCTCCCCCTCCCAGTCTGGCCGCAAAGTTGCACCTTACAATGAAAAGGAAATCGGGCAACTGAGTCCGTCTGACACCTTGGGGAAAAGTTTATGCGTTTACTCCATACCATGCTGCGCGTAGGCAATTTAGAGCGATCGCTCGCGTTCTACTGCAACATCTTGGGCATGAAATTGCTACGACAAAAAGATTATCCCGGTGGGGAATTCACCCTGGCGTTTGTCGGCTATGGGGACGAGGCTGACCATACCGTTTTGGAATTGACCCACAACTGGGGCACCGATCATTACGACCTGGGGGATGGCTATGGGCACATTGCCCTGGGCGTAGACGACATCTACAAAACCTGCGAAGACATTCGGCAACAGGGCGGCAAAATTACCCGCGAACCAGGCCCCATGAAGCACGGTTCAACGGTCATTGCTTTTGTTGAAGATCCAGACGGGTACAAGGTGGAGTTGATTCAGCTGGGAACGCAAGGCTCGGCCCAGGCCCAACAGCCCTCAGCAACAACAGCAGTTTAGGCTAAGGGCTAGCCGCTGACGCGATCGCCCCTGCGGTGATTCGGTCTCTCACAGGAATTGGGCAATCGACCACAGCCCCGTGCAAGCGCAGGCGCAGCGATCGCCCCCAGCCAAAACTTGAGCGATCGCTCGGCCCTAGTCCCAGGTTCCACCGCGCCTAAATTAATAGCTCCAGGATGGGCTGATTCGTCAAGCACCGCCAATGGCACTGGAAAAGATCCGGTGACTGCACACCAACGCTCGCGATCGCAGGTTCAGCGGGGAAAGGAATTAAGCGATCAAACCAAATTCCTTGTTCTGCATAGCCAAACTGCAACAGATAAACCGCTGGCAACGCCTCCAGCGATCGCAACAGCCGATTCCCCAGGGCATACAACGGCTGTCGCAGCGCATCGGACAAATGCAACGGTTGGGTATAGCCCGCCCCGTGAGGCGCGATCGCCTCTCCATAGAGTGGCCCTTTCGCAGTCCAGACAATCGGTAGCCACGCAGTGCCCTCTCCCGTCTGCTCCCCCCAACTTGCGACCATTTGGCGCAAAGCCTCCACCGACCGACAACGCTCAAACAGGGTACGGGCCGGAAAATCTAACCCATCCGGTAACTCCAGGGTTAACGGACACACCAGCCAATCTAGCCCCGAGGTAACCGATGTAGCCAATTCTGAGGGGGTAACCACTTGCACTTGGGCAGGCCGAATTCCAGATTCACCCGCCACAGCTACCGCTTGGAGCATGGCATCAGCGATCGCACCTGGGCCGGCAGTGGTCGAATCCGCTTCACGAGCTCCAGTAATAATCAACAAATTCTGCATAACCCAACACTAGGCATTGCCAAAGCTCGGCAACGACATTCCACCCGCCATTTTCGGGAAACTCGGCAAATCCAAATGGGTTTGTCGGCGGTTACGAACAGCAAGGCGATAGCTCACACTTTGCAACTCGGCATGGAGTTGGCGATTTTCCCGTTGAATTTGGGTGACTCGCTCCTTGATGGGCTCCAAACGTTCGGCAAACTTCTGGCGATAGATCTTGGGCAACTCCTGCACCACTTGCTCCAACATCCGGGAGCGATCGGTCAGTTCCTGTACCGATTGTTTGAGCTGATAGATTTCGTGATCTCGCTCCGAGATCTGCTCCTGGTAAAACGTTACCTGTTGCTCCACCCCTTTCAACTGCTCGCGGAGCGCCCGCACTTCGGCTAAATGCCGCTCTGACATATCGGGATTGGGCATAAAATTAGCATTTCCTTTCACCAAGCGAAATAGTTCTTGGGAAAGCTGCTGCACCAAGTTATCCCGGACTTGCAACTCGTCGCGTAAGCGGGCAACTTCTGCCTGAGCATCTTGAGGATGGGGATTAGTTAGTTCGGCCACGGCGTTGAAACTCCACAAAAAATGATGACTAGGAAAACCACAACCCGGCTTGGTCAATAGGGACAGAAGCAAACCCGAACCAAATGGGCGGTGAGCACTATCAGCTCTCCCAGGAGGAATGCCGACGCTAAGTTGCAGCCAATGTAACACTAGAACTCAAAAGTGAACCAATCGTTTGGCACAATCCTTTGATGGCTTGTGATAGGGATACCTTGTGAGGGAAGAGGCAGGTTGCGATCGCGCTTCAAGCCGCAATGCGCCACCCCTACACCTAGCGCCCCGATTGAGCTGCACCCCAAATATAGCGTAGAGACGCTCAATCAAGAACGTCTCTACAAAAATTAACAAACTAGGTTGTCAAGACCTGAACGAACTAAAACAGCCGCCCTGGCCAGAATCGTCCAATCACCACTGATGACAACCCAGCCAGCGATCGCCGCGATCGCAACTAGGCTTCTTCCGCCACCAGTTCGGGCTTGGGCTCTTCTTGGCGCACCGTCAGATAACGAATGACTTCTTCGCTCAACCGCATAGCCCGTTCCAATGCAGCAATTTGGTCGCCTGCCGCACGATAGTTCATTTGAATGTAAACCCCTTCCCGATGGCGATTAATTTCATAAGCCAATCGCCGCTTACCACGGTGCTGGGTTTCCAAAATTTCTGCTCCGCCATCGCGCAGGATCGTTTGATATTTCTCGATCGCCTGACCAACGGACTCTTCGCCCAAATCAGGCCGCAGAATGTACATTGTTTCGTAAAGTTGAGCCATGCCTTAAAACTCCTTGTGGACTAATGGCTACCGTGTCTGCTGCTACCCCGTTCAGCCGATGGCCCGGCTCATCCCTTCCAGAATCAGCCAAACCAAAGCCACCATGACGGATGCCAGACAAAGCAGCAAGGACTTACAATTCTATACCAGTTTCTCATCTATTCGATTAAATTCGATGGGAAGTGCGGTTTCCTCAAGCGGATCGGGACGGCGGAGTTCGCTCCACCCCCATCTGGCTGGAAGGCGTATCCCTGGGAATAGATGATTCTGCTTAGCGATAGGAACAACAACTTATGGCGCAACGCTATGTGCGGGTTCAAACCACCGATGGCCAAACGTACTATGGGCTATTGCAAATCGATCGCCAAGTGCAAGTGTTAGATGCGCCACCCTGGCTTGCGGGAAGACCCACAGCCCTGGAACTACCCCCCGAAACCTACCAACTGCTGGCCCCCTGTGCGCCCTCGAAAATTGTGGCCGTGGGCAAAAACTATGCCCAGCACGCGGCGGAGATGGGCACGCCCGTCCCCCAAGAGCCGTTGCTCTTCCTCAAACCCTCCACCACAGTCATTGCCACGGATTCGGCCATTTTTTACCCGCCCCAAGCGGCACGGGTGGATTATGAAGGCGAATTAGCCCTGGTCATTGGCGATCGCTGTGTGGATTGCACCCCCGAACAGGCCGTCCCCAAAATTTGGGGCTACACCATTGCCAACGATGTCACCGCGCGGGATTTGCAAAAGCGCGATGGCCAATGGACCCGTGCCAAAGGCTTTGACACTTTTTGTCCGCTGGGGCCGTGGATTGTCCGCGAAATTAGCCCTGGGGCGCGGTTACAAACTTTTGTGAACGACGAACCCATGCCTGTGCAGTCCGCGTCGATTGACCAAATGGTGTTCGCCCCAGAAATCCTGGTGTCCTATATCAGCCAGGTCATGACCCTGCTGCCAGGGGACGTGATTTTGACAGGCACCCCAGAAGGGGTCGGCCCTGTTAAAGTGGGCGATCGCGTCAAAGTGGCGATCGAAGGCATCGGTCATCTGGACAATACCCTCGTCGCCCGCATCAATCGGGAAGCCCCTAGCCTGGAACCCCAAGAAGAGTTGCACTAAGGGGCAGGCAATCTGGGCATACCAGGTAGCCCCAATGGTCGCGATCGCTGGGGTTGAATTTTGCCCGGTCACACAACTCCGGTTGAACCCAATCCCGCGAAAATGACCCCAATATCGTGGCGATTGCCATCCCAGCCCGATCCGGCTTGCCATACCGGGACTAATTTAGCCCCTCCCCCCAACGCCTTAGTAGCGCACCTGGGCATAGGCAGCATCAGACAACGTTGGAATTTCCGCATAGCGGCCCAACGCCGACTGCACGATCGCATAAAATGCCGCTCCGACGACTGCCAAGAAAATGGTGTTAAACAAGGTTTGGGCAATGATGCTGCTGGGGCCAAAAATAGCGCCCAAAAAGTATTGCCACACAATGGAAAACAAGGCCAGCACAATCCCAATCAAAATGGACTGCATTACATTAAACCGAATGAAGTGAGGGACGCGATCGTTCCGCACCACCAGCATGTACAACGCAAAAAAGATGATGAGTGGCATGAACCCGCCAAACCCGTAGTAAATGCCGAGCAAAGGCCGTAGTGGAATCACGATCAAGGCGAGCAGGGGAGTCAAAAAGGATCCCGATGCCAGGAGCATGGTACCGACCAAGCCAACCACATCCAACAGTGGCAACAGATAGGCCAAACACGCAAATAGCCGATCGCTAGGAGAAGTGGAGCCACGCCAAGCCATTATTTTGCCTCCAGAAATAAAAGTCCAGTTTTAATGCATTCCAATGCATTCACCCATGCCCCGACAAGCGGCAGCGATTTTACAGGCAGCAACTAGAAACCCCTATCTTAATCGCTATTGCGGCGATCGCTCCAAGCTCATAGGGCCAAGGTAGCGTTCGAGATAGGGCGAAAACACCTCATAAATCAGCGTAAACGGTTGCCCATGATGCCAAAACAAATAGTGTCGGCCCCAAAACGGCCCCGGATAGCCAAAGGCCGTTTCTAAGGCCGCCGAATGCCCTTTATAGATTCCCAACACGTCCCGATAGAGTTCAGTGCGTAACCGGGCCAAACTCGCCCAAATGGGAATCGACCGATTTTGCAAATACTCATCCACATGGCTCGCTTCCCACCAGGATGTCGCATAAGCAACCCGTTGGCCCGAAGCCGTGCGCAGCCAAACTTGCCGCCGTAACCGGGGGCCAGGCACAACCTGAATTTGGGGGGGGGCACTGTCGAGATGCAACCCAATTGGGGACATATCGATCACATCGACTTCCGTGGGTTCGCCCGTGAGCAGTTGCAAGTGGCGGGTCGGCGACCCATCGCCCAGCATGAGCACTTGCCAGGGCGGGGACAACAGACTGTGGGGCAAGCCTTGTTGCACGGCTTTGTCGTCGGCGATCCAAAGGGGATCGAGCTTGTGCCACTGGGTTGGCAGGGTCAGGCTTTGGGGATGGGTGAAAGTGGCCGTCAATGTTCGTTACACAACTTAACCTCTCTTCAATCATAGCGCTAGCGCTGGCAATGCGGCGGGTTCTCGGTACTGCACCGAAGTAAAACCCGCTGGTGGCCCTGGGGCAAAGTTTATAGAGTTGTTAAGGAGGGGCGGCCATGCTCCGGGAAAACACGGTAAGATGCGATCGCAAAGGCTCAAAGGCTGTCCTCTGAACGCAAGGGGCCGTTTCGGTATTGGGAAGGATTTATGGAAGCATTTTCTTTACCCAACTGGCTGACCCACCTGGGGCAACTCAAAGGGGTGAGGCGCTGGTGGCGCTACGGGCTGTTAGCGGTGCTGTGTGCCCTGGGGATGGCGCTGGCAGTGCCGGCTTTTTCCCAGCAGCCCGTCACCCTCAAACTGCTGATGGCGGCTCCCGATGTGCCCTCCTGGCGCAACTACATGGTGCAATCCTTTGAAGCGAGCCATCCCAACATTCGCCTCGAAATCGTTGAAGGGCCAAACCAGGTCAACTTGCTGGAGGATCTGTACACCACGGCATTTTTGCTAGGCGACTCTCCCTATGATTTGGTGAACATGGATGTCATTTGGACACCCAAGTTTGCGGCGGCGGGTTGGTTACGGGATTTGACCGAGGATTTCTCGCCGGAAGAGTTGGCCGTTTTTTCCCAAGCGGATATTGCCGGGGGCCAATACCAGGAGCGGTTATATCGCTTGCCTGTGCGATCGGATGCGGGGCTACTGTACTACCGCAAAGATTTGCTGGAGGCCGCTGGCTTGGCCCCGCCCAAAACCTTGGCTGAGCTAGAACAAATGGCGCGATCGCTCCAGTCGCAAAAAGCCGTGCGCTGGGGCTATCTTTGGCAGGGCAAACAGTACGAAGGGGCCGCTGCCATGTTTGTCGAAATGCTGCAAGGGTTTGGCGCGTTTTGGGTTAATCCCGACACCTTAGACGTGGGCCTCGATCGCCCCGAGGCCATTCAAGCCGTCAATTTTCTGAAAGGCACCATCGACCAGGGAATTGCGCCCCCCGGAGTCACCACCTATGTCGAAGAAGACACCCGCCGCATTTTCCAAAATGGTGAAGCCGCCTTTCTGCGGAACTGGCCCTATGCATGGCCCCTGTTCAACGCTGAAGGTTCCCCCGTGCGCGGCAAAGTCGGGATTATGGCTTTGCTACCCGCCAAAGTCGAGAATCAAGGTGGCTCTTGCCTGGGGGGTTGGGGGTTGGGCATTGCCAAATCATCAAAACACCCCAAAGAAGCCCTGGAAGCCATTCGCTATTTGACCAGTGTGGCAGCCCAAAAACCTTACATCATCGGCGCGGGCTATGTCCCCAGTCGCAAGGAATTGTTTACTGAACCCACGGTCGTCGCGGCGTACAGCCACTATCCCCAGTTGCTCAACATTGTGCAAACAGCGGTGTTGCGTCCACCGATCGCCCAATACGCCCAAGCCTCAGACATTTTGCAG
>ERZ1066137.1187-NODE-1187-length-13747-cov-16.737146_pt1 | contig 13747 bp, 13 predicted proteins | sample MGYA00382784_ERZ1066137 | MGnify/ENA primary metagenome ERZ1066137 (study PRJEB33369, sample SAMEA5778367) | biofilm metagenome | biome: Industrial cooling water; feature: Water cooling tower basin; material: Biofilm | place: United Arab Emirates | collected... | reverse complement strand
CGGCGATGAGACCAAGCGAGGTGGTGTCGTTAGGCCCTGGGCGCGGCACTAGCCCTTCGGACAGGCGCTCGCCGCCACCGCCTCGGCCTCGGCGCGGCGCGGATCGCCCTCGGGCAACCCGTCGCGCGCCTCTCCCGCGAGCGCGCACGCACGCGCGGCCGCGTCCCCGCGCCCGACGAGCGCGACCGCGAGGCGCAGCGCGGCGCGGCTGAACTCGGGATCCTGTCCTGAAGCACCTGTCTTCTTCGCCAGCACGCGCTCGAACCACCCGATCGCCCCGTCGCGGTCGCCGAGCTCGACCGCGAGCTCGCCCGCGCGCAGGGCCGCCCGCACGCCGCGCAGGTCCCCCTCGCCCGGCGAGACGTCGAACGCCGCCGCCGCGCGCTCATAGAGGCGCCGCGCCTGCGGCAGCGAGCCGGCGGCCGCGGCCTGCTCGGCGAGCCCCTCGAGCGCCTCGCCGACGACCGGGTCGACGACCCCGTGCTTGTCGGCGATCGCCAGCGCCCGGGTGTAGTGCTTCGCCGCCTCCGCCGCCTGCCCGGTGCGCGCGTACACGTTGCCGAGGCCGGTCAGCGGATACACGAGGTAGCGGTGCTCCTCGCCGTGGCTCGCCTCGACCAGCGCCAGCGCCCGCACGTAGCTCTGCATCGCCTCGTTGTACGCGCCGCGGCGGACGTCGACGTCGCCGATGCCGTTCAGCGGCGCGACGAGCAGCGGGTGGCCGTCGCCGAGCGTGCCGGTGAACAGCTCGAGCGACTGGACGAAGTGCCCGCGCGCCGCTTCGATCTTGCCGCGATCGAGGGACATCTGGCCGAGGTTGTTGTGGACGACCGCCTCGAGCGGGTCGGTCGCGCCGCTGCGACGCAGCGTGTCGATCGCGCGCTCGAAGTGCGCCTGCGCCGTCGCGACGTCGCCGCCGAGGTCGTGCATCGTCCCGAGGTTGTTGCTCAGCAGCGCCGCGAGGCGGGCGTCGCCGCGGGCGCGCTGGACCAGCGCCTCGGCGAACGGCGCCGTCGCGAGCGCCTCGGCCGGCCGCCCGAGGTCGTTGCCGACGACGAAGATCCGGATCGTCGCCGCCTCGCCGGCGACCGCGTGCAGGTCGTGGGCGATGCCGACCCGCAGCGCGTGCAGCAGCGCCGCCTCGGCCTCGGCCGGGCGGACCGCGGCCATCAACAGCCGGCCCTCGCTCAGCGCCGCCTCGGCCTCGAGCGGGGCGTAGCCGAGCGGCCCGGCCTCGGCCCGGACCTGCGCGGCCAGCTCGAGCCCCGCCTCGTACTTGCCGGTCACCTCGAGCACGTCGGCGCGGTCGAGCCGCTCGCGCAACGCCTCGATCCGGGCGACCAGCGCCGGGTCGTCCGGCGGCGCCGTCGTCAGCAGCGAGTCGGCGTCGTCGCACGCGCGCGGGCCCGGCAACGCCGCGGCCGCCTGCACCGCGTTCTCGACGACCGCGCGATCGGCCGTCGTGAACACCTCGACGAGCGCCGACAGGTGGGCCTTGCGCCGGTCGAGGCAGGCGATCCGCAGATCGGCGAGCCGCTCGGTCTGCGCCCCGGACGCGTGGGCCTCGCAGGCCGCCCGGCGCGCGTCGAGCCACGCGCGGGCGTAGCCGTCGAGGCGCGCCTCCACGCGCTTCCACGTGTCGGTCGCAAAGGGCAGGTGCGTCGCGTCGAACGCCCGCGCGGCGGCGGCCTCGCGCGCCTGGTCCCACACCCCGGCGAGCGCCTCGGGCCCGATCTCGCAGCGCTGCACCCCGGCGACCTGCGTCGCCGCGACCGCGTAGCTCGCCGCCGACGCCGCGCCGATCAGGCCGACCATCCCGGCGACCCGCAGCCGGGCGCGCCACGGGTCGTGCTCGAGGGCCTCGATCAGCGCGTCCATGCTCGGCCAGCGCTCCGCCGGCGGCGTCGCCAGCCCGCGGGCGATCGCCCGAAACACCCGCCGCGGCACCGGCGAGTCGAGCGGCGGCGGCGGCACGACGCCCTCCTGGACCTGCAGCCGGATCGCCGCCCACGAGTCGCCGTTGAACGGGCGCACCCCGTAGAGCGCCTCGTACAGCGTGATGCAGAAGCTGAACTGATCCGAGTGCGGCCCCGCCGGGTTGCCGAAGTGCTGCTCGGGCGACATGTACGCCGGCGTCCCGAGCACGTTGCCCATCTGCGTCAGCCGGACCGACCAGTGCGGGCTCGAGCGGTCGATCGACTCGGGCGGCGGCACCGTCGCGCTCGCGTCGTCGCCGACCGCCGTCACCGCCAGCTCCTCGTCGCTCGGCGCGCCCTCGCGGTGGACCAGCCCGAAGTCGAGGACCCGCGCGCGCCCGTCGGCGTCGACGAGCACGTTGTCCGGCTTGAAGTCGCGGTGGACGAGCCCGGCCGCGTGGGCCGCCGCGAGCCCGCGGCCCGCGTCGCACAGCGTCCGCAGCACGACCGGCCACGCGCGCGGCGCCGCCTTGAGCCACGCGCCGAGCGTCTGCCCGTCGACGTACTCCATCGCCACGTAGATCCCGTTGTCGTGCTCGCCGACCTGGTAGACCTGCACGACGTTCGGGCTCGACAGGCGGGCCATCGCCTGCGCCTCGCGGGTCATCCGCTCGCGCACCGCCGGGTTCTTGAGCAGCTGGCGGCGGACCAGCTTGAGCGCCACCTTGCGGTCGAGCTGCGCGTCGTAGCCGGCGTAGACGACCCCCATCGCCCCCTCGCCGAGCTTGCGCAGGACGACGAAGGGGCCGATGCTCGCCGGGTCAGCGCTCGCGTCGCTCATCGTCGATCACGGGCTGAAGATCTTCCCGCTCTGGATCAGACCGCCCGAGGCGAACGGCGCGCCGCAGGTCGGGATCTCGCAATCGTAGGGCAGCTCGGGGTGCCGCAGGTTGCCCGGGTTGACGCAGACGGCGCCGTTCGGGCCCCACTCCGCCTCGACGGCGAACTGGGCGACGAGGTCGAGCTTCTGCACGCCGACCTGGTCGAGCACGTGGACCTTGGTCCCGTTGACGGTGTGCGAGCTGCCGTCGCCGCAGTAGTCGGCGCGGACCAGCCGCGTACACGCCTGGTGGTAGTCGCGCAGCGACGTGCCGTCGGTCGCGGCCCACGGGCGGTAGCCGAACTCGACGCACTTCGCCAGCGCGGCGTCGCGGCACGCGAAGGTCATCCCGCCGCTGATCTGCTCGACCCGTCCGCCGGTCGCCGGGTTCCAGACGTCGCCGAGCAGGATCGCCTCGGTCGGCTCGCCGAGTTCGTCGATGCACAGCGGCTCCCAGCCGCCGCTGCCGAGCTTGATGTCGAGGTCGTACAGCCAGACGTCCGAGCCGGGCGCGAGCGGGGTGATGTCGCGGACCTTGATCCCGCGGTTCTGCTTGGCCTTGCCGCCCTCCTGCACGTCGAACTCGATCCGCGTCTTGTCGAGCGCAACGCCGGACAGCGTCTTGCCGTCCGTCGTCTTGACGTGCAGGTTGCTGCCGACCAGCCACGCGGTGTCGGCCTCGTCCTTGCCCTTGAGATCGATGTGCAGCAGGTCGACGAAGTCGCTGTTGCCGTCGCCGTTGAGCCGGATCCCGTTGAGCCGGATCCCGTTCAGCCGGATCCCGTTCAGCCGGATCCCGTTCAGCCGGATCCCGTTCTCCTGGGCCGCTCGCGCCGTGACCGCGTCCTCGCTCGGCTCGGCGTCACGCGCGAGGTCGTCGCATCCGGTCGCCATCGTGATCGCCACCGCCACGCCGCAATTCCAAGCCAGTCGCCTCGTCATCGAACCCTCCCCGCTCCGCGCTCGTCCACTATAGCAGCGTCGGCTCGCCCGCCAGATCCCTCGCAGGCACGCCGACGTCACGGCTTGCATGTAGGACGAGGTCGCCGCGGACACACCGAACGGCGCAGATGGAGGACCTCGATCGACGTCACGCTCGCGCCGCGGGCCGCACCCGCGACGTCGATGTGGGTGCGACGGATCGCCGTCGCCGCCTGGAGCCGGCGGCGCGGAGAACAGGGTTCACGGGCGGGACCGCGAGCGCGCCTCAGGTCTCCCCCGACGCGAGCTCGGCCTCGAGGCCCTCGAGCTCGGCCTGGGCGACCTCCCAGCGCGCCGTCAGCTCCTCGAGCGCGGCGGCGTCCTTCTGATAGCCGCCGAGCAGCTCGTTGCGGCGGGCGCTGTCGGCGTAGGTGGCCGGGTCTGCGAGCAGGGCGCTGCGGCGCCGCTGCTCGGCCTCGAGGGCGGCGATCTCCGCCTCCATCGCGGCGACCCGCTTTCGCAGCGGCCCGGCGATCTTGTTCCGCTCCGCGCGCAGCTCGGCCTCGCGGCGGCGCGCCTCCTTGCCGCGGTGCGCCGGCTCGGGCCCGGCCTTCTGCGGCTTGCCGTTCGTGCCTGTACCTTCGTTCCTGGCCTTCGGGGCAGTCGCGGCGGGGCGGCCCTGCAGCGCCCGCTCCGGCGCGCGGGCGGGCTCGGGCTCGCCGTCGCGCCGGCGCCGGCTCGAGTCGAGGTACTCGTCGAGCGTGCCCGGGTAGGTCTCGACCTTGCCGCCCTCGACGTCCCAGATCCGGGTCGCCAGCGCGCGGACGAAGCTGCGGTTGTGGCTGACGAACAGCAGCGTCCCGTCGTAGGTCTTGAGCGACTCGGCGAGGCTCTCGCTCGACTCGAGGTCGAGGTGGTTGGTCGGCTCGTCCATCAGCAGCAGGTTGCCGGGCTTGATCATCAGCTTCGCCAGGGCCACCCGCGCCCGCTCGCCGCCGGACAGCACGCGGATCGGCTTGTCGACGTCGTCGCCGCTGAACAGGAACGCGCCGAGGATCGTCCGCACGCGCGTCTGCCCGGCGCTCGGGTCCTCGGCGGCGACCTCCTCGAAGATCGTGCGGTCGCCGCGGAGCGCGTCGGCGTGGTGCTGCGCGTAGTAGCCGACCTTCACCTTGTTGCCGAACACGATCGCCCCGCCGTCGGCCGTCAGCTCGCCGGCGATCGTGCGCAGCAGCGTCGTCTTGCCGGCCCCGTTGACCCCGATGATGCCGATCTTCTCGCCGCGGCGGACGCTGAGGTCGACCCCGTCCAGCACGACGCGCGCGCCGAACGCCTTGCGCAGCCCCTCGATGCGCAGGCTCTCGTTGCCGGTCCGGTCGCACGGCGGGAAGTCGAAGTGCATCACCCGCCGGCGCTCGAACAGGCGGACCTCCTCCATCTTCTCGAGCGCCTTGATCCGGCTCTGCACCGCCGCCGCCTTGTTGGCCTGGGCGCGGAACCGCTCGATGAACTGCTCGGCCTTCTCGCGCTCGCGCGCGACGTTCTTGGCCTTGTTCTCGAGCACCACCTCCTCCTCGGCGCGCTGGCGCTTGTAGGCCTCGTAGTCGCCGCCGTGCTGGCGGATCCCCTCCGGCTCGAAGCTGACGACGCGGTCGATCTGCTCGTTGAGGAACTCGCGGTCGTGCGACACCAGCACGAACGCCCGGCGGTAGCGCTGCAGGTACGCCGCGAACCACGCGACCGACGGCATGTCGAGGTGGTTGGTCGGCTCGTCGAGCAAGAGCAGGTCCGGCTGCTGGAACAGCAGCGACGCGAGGACCGCCCGCATCTTCCAGCCGCCGCTGAACTCGCCGAGGTCGCGCTGCGGGTCGTTCGGCGCGAAGCCGAGGCCGGCGAGGATCCGCATCGCCTCGTGCTCGGTGTACTGCGTCTCGAAGTGGCCGACCCGCGTGTGCGCGTCGGCCAGCCGCTCGGCCGCCGTCATCAGCGCCTCCTCGTCGCCGCCCTGCTCCGCCTCCGCCATCTCGCGCTCGGCCTCGGCGAGCTGGCGCTCGAGCTCGCTGCGCCCGGGCACGCTGCCGACGATGAACTGCGCCAGCGTCTTGCCGCTGGCGATCGTGATGTCCTGCGAGAGGTAGCCGACGCGGACCCCGCGGGCGAACCGCACCTGCCCGCGGTCCGAGCCCTGCTCGCCGGCCAGCATCCGCAGGAGCGTCGACTTGCCGGACCCGTTCGGGCCGATCAGGCCGATCCGGTCCTCGCGCCCGATCCGCAGGTTGAGGCCCTCGACGATGGTCTTCTTGCCGAAGCCGAGCGACACGTTCTCGAAGACGACGATGCTCACGGGCGCGGGTTATCGCCGATGCCGCCGCGCGTGCATACGCCGCGGGTGCGCGTACACTCACGGCGCCATGACCCTCGACCCACAGACCCTCGAGCGACTGCGGCGCCAGGTCCCCCTGCGCCTCGACCGACAAGGCCAGTTCCTGTTCGAGGACGACCCGGTCAGCCACCCGGGCGTCCGCGCGCTGTTCCTCAAGGGCCTCGACACCACCCCCGGAGGCGAGCCCGCGCTCCGCGTCGGCGAGCAGTGGGTCTACCTCAAGGTCGAGGACTGCCTCCTGCGCGCCACCGGCGTCGAGCGCGACGCCTCCGGCGACCCGCGGCTCAGGCTCGACGACGGCCGCGAGCTCCCGCTCGACCCGAAGACCCTGTGGGAGGAGCCGGGCCAGGGCCTGCGCTGCGCCGTCCCTTCGCAGCTGAGCGGCCGGCCGCTCAGCGTCCGCTTCACCAACACCGCGCTCGCCGACCTCGCCCCCTGGCTCGTCGTCGACGAGGCGACCGGCGAGGGCGCCGTCCGCGTCCGCGGCGCGCTGGTCCCGATCCCGAACGAGGCCCCGGCCGCCGCCTGAGCCGCCGGGCTCACCTGGCCTTCAGGCCAGCCGGCCGGCCCGCGCGCCGGGCCGCGCGCCCGCGCGTCAGTCCGACATGTTGGCGCCGCCGCCCCCGCCCTGCTCGTCGTCGCCGTCCTTCTTGATCTCCTTCATCGCCTGCTCGTACGCGGCGGCCTCCTCGCGGGCCTTCTTCTGCGACGCGAGGATGAAGTCGGGCTCGCCGAGGATCTTCTGCTTGGCCTTGAACTGGTAGCCGAAGAACATCTCGACGTTCTTGTGGATCGCCGTGCACATCTGGTCGCGCTCGGCGGGCCCGAGCGGCTCCTTGGTCCGCGGGTCGACGAGGCGGGTCTGCAACCAGGCGTCGACCGCCTTGCAGTACTCGGCGTCGCCGCCCTCGCACAGGTCGGCGGCGAGGTTCGGGCAGGGCTGGCCGCAGCCGCCGAGGGCGACGGCGAACACGGCGGACACACACCAGCGGAGCGAGCGGAACGACATGACGGCGCGGATACGTTCGACGCTAGACCACGGCCCCGCGGGCGGTCAAGCGCGGCCGCCCGCGCGCGCCTGCTCACGCGGGCAGGCCGCCCGCGCCGGCGCGGCCGCCGAGGTCGCCGCCGATCTGCCGCCTGAGCCGCCGCAGCTCAGTACCGGGGCACGCGCTCGTCGACCTCGCGCGACCACGCGTCGATCCCGCCGACGAGGTTCGACACGTCGCGAAATCCTTGCGAGAGGAAGTACTCGGCGGCCGCCTGCGAGCGGACCCCGTGGTGGCAGTGGAACACCAGCGGCGTCCCGCGGTCGAGCGCCAGGATGTCCTGGCGGGTCGCCTCGTCGAGCAGCCGCGCCCCCGCGATCGCCGCGATCGCCCGCTCCTGCGGCGTGCGGACGTCGAACAGCTGCACCGCGCCGGCGGCGAGCCGGTCGCGCAGCTCGCGGGCCGTCACCTGCTTGACCTGCGGCGGCGCGTTCGGGTTGTCGATCGAGAACCCGGCCTGACCGTCGCGCTCGACATAGTCGAGGCGCAGGCCGTCGGCCCGGGCCGCGCTCATCGGGTCGAACAGCAGCGTGATCCCGCCGGCCACGACCTCGAGGTCGCCTGCGCGCCGCGGCTCGACCGCGAGGTCGTGCTGGAAGCGCGGCCCGACGGTGACGCGGATCGCCTCGCCCGGCCCGGCCTCGGTCATCACCTCGCGGAACACCTCGGCCGCGCGGGCGCTGACCTCGACGCGCGGCGGACGGACCTGCGGCGCGCCGAGCAGCTGCGCCAGCTCGCCGGACCCGTGCATCTCGCGGACGATGTCGGCCCCGCCGACGAACTCCCCGCGGACGTACAGCTGCGGGATCGTCGGCCACGACGAGAACTCCTTGATCCCCTCGCGCAGCTCCGCGTCGGCGAGCACGTCGACGGTCGTGTACGTCGGCACCAGCGTGTCGAGCAGCTCGACGACCCCGCCCGAGAACCCGCACGCCGGGCGGAAGCGGGTGCCCTTCATGAACAGCACGACCTGGTCGGCGGCGATAATGTCTGCGATCCTCTTGTGGAGCTCCTCGGACAGCGGCATGGCGGCAGTGTACGTCAGCGCGCCTCCGGCGGCACCCGCGATCGTGCGGCTTCTCCGGCGCGCCGGCGCCGGCGGACCGCGACCGCCTGCTATCGTGCCGACGCATGTCGCGCCGCGTGTCGTCGCTCGTCCTGTCGGTGGTCCTCGGGCTGTCCGTCCCCGCCTGCAACAGCGACGACCTGTTCGGCGTCGACCCGTCGACCTCGACCGGCGAGACCACCGGCACGAGCACCGGCACGACCGCGGCGCCGACCTCGACCGGCATCGATCCCACGAGCACCGGCGACGTCAGCTCCTCCTCGACCGGCGAGCCCCCGCCGGAGACCACCTGCGACGAGTTCCTCGGCTGCCTCGGCCCCTGCGCCCTCTCGGCCGACATCGAGTGCATCATCGGCTGCACCGAGGGCCTCCCGCCGGACGAGGCCGCCAAGGTCGGCCAGCTGGTCGTCTGCCTCGGCATGGCCTGCTTCGAGTCCGGGGCCTGCACCCCCGAGACCCTCCAGGAGCCGCTCTGCCTCGCCTGCATCGCCTTCGGGCTGATGAACCCCAACCCGCCCGGCTGCGAGGCCGAGGCCGACGCCTGCTACCCGTGACGCGCGGGCGGCCGGCCGACGTGTCGCTTGTCGGCGGGAGCGACCGCGGCGTATACATCGCCCCCGTGTCGACCTCCGAGGCGATCACCAACGGCATCCGCGTCCGCGTCGTGTCGCAATACCTCCCCGAACACTCGCACGCGAGTCCGAGCGAGCGGCAGTGGTTCTTCGCGTACACGGTCAAGATCTCCAACGAGGGGCTCGACACCGTGCAGCTCGTCAGCCGCCACTGGGTGATCACCGACGCCAACGGCCACGTCGAGGAGGTCCGCGGCCCCGGCGTCGTCGGCGCCCAGCCGGTGCTCGCCCCCGGCGAGTCGTTCGAGTACACGTCCGGCTGCCCCCTCAAGACCTCGTACGGCACGATGCGCGGCACGTACCAGATGGTCTCCGACGAGGGTCAGCAGTTCGACGCCGAGATCGCGGCCTTCGCCCTCAACGTCCCCTACGCGGTGAACTGATGCGCCTCCGCCTGTCCCTGACCGTCCTCGTCGCCGCCCTGTCGATCCCGGCCTGCAGCGCCGGCGAGGACGTCTCCGACGGCATGATCGGCGAGGACACCGAGCCCAGCAGCGGCGGCGCGGCCGCGGCGCCGACCACCGGCGAGGGCTCCGGCGGCGGCAGCACGACCGGCGACCCGACGACCACCGACCCGACGACCACCGACCCGACGACCACCGACCTGACGTCCGGCGGCACCACCGACGAGCCGATCTGCGACGTCGGCACCGCCAACTGCGCCTGCGATCAGGGCATGTGCGAAGACGGCCTCGTCTGCCAGGACGGCGTGTGCGTCGAGGGCCTCGCGTGCGACCCCGTCGGCGAGCCCGACGACGACGAGCCGAACGCGCAGAGCCTCGGCGAGGTCACCGACGACGACGACGACACCAGGATGGCCGACGGCGTGATCGGCGGCCTCGCCGACGCCGACTGGTACACCTACCACGCGCTCGACACCGCGCTCCACATCGCCGAGCCGACCGTCAAGGTCACCGCCTCCGGCTCGCTGCGCGTCTGCCAGTTCCTCGAGTGCGACGAGGGCGGCGCGGTGATGACCGAGGTCACCTGCCCCGACGGCACCGACTTCGCCCTGTCGGGCGCCCTGCGCCCCGGCTGCTGCGGCGGCGCGACCTTCACCGTCAGCGACTTCAACTGCCCCGGCAGCAGCGACGACATCTCCGTCTACGTCCGCCTCGACAAGCCGTTCGACGACGAGTGCGTCGACTACAGCCTGACGATCCACAACTGACGCGCCCGCGCGCCCCCGTCGCGGCCGCTACTGCGGCGCGTCCTCGGGCACCTGCGGCGACACCGTGATCGGCGCCCCGCGCAGCACCGCCGCGAACGCGAGCAGCAGCGAGGCTGTCCCGTAGGCCAGGCCGATCACCACCCCCGCGTCGACGATCCCGCGCCACGGCTGGTCGAGCCCGCGGACCAGCGCGACCAGGGTCGTCACCCCGATCACGATCCCCCACGACAGGATCAGCCGCTTGCGCGAGGCGAAGAACAGCCCCATGCAGAAGATCGGGGCCAGCGCGACGTGCAGCGGCCGGCGGTGCTGCGCCACGTAGAACGAGCGCGCGACGACCCGCGGCACGAACGCCTTCTGGAAGCCCTTGTAGCCCTCGGCGTACAGGTTGAACAGCGACCAGCCGACGTACAGCGCCCACTGGAAGCCGGTCATCCCGGTCTGCAGCGGCTCGATCGCCAGCGGCAGCAGCCGGGCGATCGCGCTGACCAGCACCACGACGACGCCGAGCACGCCCCAGGCGGCGATCGCCACGCCGGCGGGCGTGCGGGGCGGGAACAGGCGGACGAAGGTGCTCGTCATCGGCGCGGGACTGTAGCGCGCCCCCGCGGGCGGGCCCACCTGCGACGCGCGGGCTGCGGTGAGGTTGATCACCGCCCATCACGGACCCGGGGCGGACTGCGGCGATCGGTCGCATGCCCTTCAGGACATGTCCCTTGAGCCCTACGCCCGAGACCGGCGCACCCCGCACCGCGCGGCCGGCGGCGCACCGTACCCGAAAACGACGAACGCCGCCTCCCCCTCGCGGGCGACGCGGCGTGGCCATCGACGACGAACGCCGCCTCGCGCACGCGAGGGGGCGCAGCGCGCCGAGCTCAGTTCCCGAGCAGCGAGCGCCTCTTGAACTCGCCGCGCAGCTTGCCGAGCGCCTTCTCCTGCAGCTGCCGGATCCGCTCGCGCGACAGCGCGTAGCGCTGGCCGATCTCCTGCAGCGTCAGGCCCTCCTCCTCGTCGGTGCCGAGGCGTAGCCGCAGGATCTGGAGCTCGATCGGCGACAGCTGGCCCATCACCTCGTCGAGCTGCGACAACAGGTGCTGCTCGTCGAGGTGGTCGCCCGGCGCGACCGCCTGGGTGTCCTCGATCGCGTCGGCGAGCGACAGCCCGTTGTGATCGGCGAGCGGCTGCTCGAGGCTGACGGGCGCCTCGACCCACGCGCGGCGGACCCGGCGGATCCGCTCGGCGCTGATCCCCGTCAACGTGACCAGCTCCTCGTCGGTCGCCTGGCGCCCGTGGATCTTCTCGAACTCGCGGCTCGCCTTGCCGAGCTTGCCGGCGACCTCGGTCAGGTGGACCGGCAGCCGCACGGTGCGGGCCTTGTCGGAGATCGCCCGGCTGATCGTGTGGCGGATCCACCACGAGCCGTAGGTCGAGAAGCGGAAGCCGCGGCTCGGGTCGAAGCGGTCGACCGCCTTGAGCAGCCCGAGGTTGCCCTCCTGGATGAGGTCCTGCAGCGGCATGTGCCCGCGCTGGAACCGGCGCGCGATCGCGATCACGAGGCGCAGGTTCGCGCGCACGAACGCGTTCTTGGCCGAGATCATGGCCTGATGGTCGCGGCGGGCGGCGGCGACGTACTGGACGAACGGCGCGCTGCTGCGCGGCGGCAGCTTGACCTTCAAGCTTGTACAAGGTTTGCCCGCCTCGGCCGCGATCAGGTCGGCGAGCACGCGGTCGGACACGATCGCGTCGCAGTCGGACCGGCCCATCGCCGCCGCGAGCAGGTCGCGCGCGGCCTCGAACGCCTTGACGTGGCCGACGACCTCGCGCTCGCGCAGGTTCTTGGCCGCCTTGAGCATCGCCTTGAGCGCCTCGGTCGGCCGCGACTCGGCCGGCAGGATCGCCTCGGCGAGCTCGCAGATCGGGCCGGCGAACGGTAAATAGCCGAGCAAGGTCCGCCAGAACGCGGTTCGCAGGGTCGCGATCCGGGTCGCGGCTGCGAACTCCTCGTCCTTTTTCATCACCTCGATGCCCCCGAGATCGCGGAAATACAGGCCAAGCAGGTCGAGCGCCTCACCGGACTCGGATGCAGTAGAAGGTTCGATCGCCGTGTTCATGGTCCCCTCGGTTCTCGTCAAAGGTTTGCCCATGGTCAGGTCGGAACGACCGTTACTGGGGGCCCAATGACGATGACAACCTGTTCAACCTTTGTCAACCGGAGGTCCAGACGTTATACAAAGCCTATCTCACAGCGCGTTTCCGCACGCGCCCGACGCCGGCGAGCCGCTTGTACATCGGCACACATCGGTGGTTCGCCAGGGCCGGGTGCGCCTCGTCGAGCGCCCAGCCGTGGCGCTCGTAGAACGCGACCGCGTTGAGCGTCGCCGCGAGGTGCAGCTCGCGGACCCCGAGCGCCCGGGCCAGCCGCTCCAGCCGCGTCAGCAGCCGCCCACCGACCCCGCCGCCGGCCGCCGCCGGATCGACGTAGACCGCCCGGATCTCGCGCCGCGCGACCGACAGCGCCGCGAAGCCGACGACCACGCCCGACCGCGCCGCGACGTACACCGTCGCCGAGCGCAACAGCCTCGCGTACAGCCCCGGATCGACCGTCGTCCAACGTTCGATCTCCTCGCGCCCATAGTGGCCGCTGCACAGCACGCGCACGGACGCGAGGTGGACCCGCGCCATCGCGGCGAGGTCCCCGGCGTTCGCCAAGCGGATCGAGACCCGCTCCACGCGACCGAGTGTACACTCGGTCGCAGGAGCTCGAACGATCATGCACCTTCGCACCGCCCCGCTGTTCCTCGTCGCCGCACTCTGCGGCTCGGCCTGCGACAGCGGCCCCGCCCCGTCGCCCAAGACCGAGCCCACCAAGACGCCCGCCACGGCGCCCGCCACGGCGCCCGCACCGGCGCCGACGCCCGCCCCCGCGCCCGCCGCCAAGGCCGGCCCCGGGCACATCGACGGCGAGCTGATCAAGACCGCCCAGACCGTCCAGGGCCTGACGAAGGTCAAGCTCGAGGCCGAGGCCGACGGCAACCTGCGCTACATCGCGATCTACCATAACGACCCCGCCGCGATCCCCGAGCCGGTCCGCAAGCAGCTCGACGCCCAGTTCCCCGGCGGCAAGGTCCTCGGCTACGAGACCGAGGAGATCGCCGATCAGGGCCGCGTCTTCGAGGTCGAGGTCGAGACCCAGGACAAGCAGCTCTGCGAGTACAGCGCCAAGGCCGACGGCTCCCTGATCTACACCGAGTGCCACATCGACGCCCGCGCCCTGCCCGAGCCGGTCCGCGCCGCCGTCGAGAAGGCCCACCCCGGCGTCGCGATCAAGGAGGCCGAGAAGAAGACCTTCACCGGCGCCGGCGAGCAGTACGAGGTCGAGCTCGACGTCGGCGGCCGCGAGCACGAGTACTACTTCAAGCCCGACGGCACCGTGATCCGCCACGAGATCGTCCTGCCGGCCGTCCTCGAAGTCCCTGTCCCCTGAGCCAGCCTGCCCCGAAGGCCAGGCTCGCCGCGCGGCTGCCCCCACGGGCAGCCGCCTCACACGACCCACGGTCGCCAGCCCCGGGGCCTTAACGCAGCGACGCCGCCGCGGGCGGGAGCCCGGGCGGCGTCCTCGGAGCACGTGGCTCCGGCAACGATCAATCGTCGCCGTAGTCGTCGTCGCGCCGCCGGGTGCGACCGCCGCGACCGCCGCGGCCACCGCCGCCGCCGCCGCCGCCCCAGTCG
>ERZ1066137.1183-NODE-1183-length-13798-cov-19.360911_pt1 | contig 13798 bp, 11 predicted proteins | sample MGYA00382784_ERZ1066137 | MGnify/ENA primary metagenome ERZ1066137 (study PRJEB33369, sample SAMEA5778367) | biofilm metagenome | biome: Industrial cooling water; feature: Water cooling tower basin; material: Biofilm | place: United Arab Emirates | collected... | reverse complement strand
CGAAGTCGGCGTGCATCGGGCCGGGCATGCGGGTCTTCGTCCATCTGCAGGCGATTGGGGGCGACGAAGTCGACCCCAATGCCGAAGCCTGGACGAAGACCCGCAGGCCCGGCCCGCTGTGAGCCGCCTTCGGCAAGTTGCCCGCCGCCCGCCGCCAACCCCGCCGCCCGCCGCCCGCCGCCCGCCGCGCTCAGTACTCGCGCGACCGCGACACGTACACCCCGTCGTTGCCGAACCCGACGACATCGACCAGCCCGTCGCCGTCGACGTCCGCCAGCATCCGCGGGTGCCGCTCGACCCGCCAGCCGCCGGCGACGTAGCCGAAGTTCGCCACCACCAGCCGCGGCTCCTCGAACTCCGTCCCGGTCGACAGCGACACGTACACCCCGTCGTTGCCGAATCCGACGATATCCATCATCCCGTCGGCGTTGACGTCCCCGAGCATCCGCGGGTGCCGCTCGACCCGCCACTGCCCGGCCTGGTACGCATAGTTCTCCACCCACAGCTCCGGCTCGGTGAACTCCGTCCCGGTCGACAGCGACACGTACACCCCTGCGTTACCGAACCCGACGATATCGGGCATCCCGTCGCCGTCGACATCGCCGAGCAGGCGCAGGTGGCGGCTCGTCTGCCACTGCCCTGCGTTGTACCCGTAGTTCGCCACCCACCGCTCCGGCTCGGTGAACCCGTTGCCGGTCGCCAGCGACACGTACACCCCGTCGTTGCCGAACCCGACGATATCGAGGCGGCCGTCGTCGTCGACATCGGCGAGCGTCCGCGGGTGCCGCTCGACCCGCCACTGCCCCGCGTTGTACGCGTAGTTCGCCACCCAGCGGCGGGCCGCGCGGAACGTCCCGCCGGTCGAGCGCGACACGTACACCCCGTCGTCGCCGAACCCGACGACATCGTCGCGGCCGTCGCCGGTGACATCGCCGAGCATGCGCAGGTGGCGTTCGATCCGCCAGCCCCCGGCGTTGTACGCGTAATTGGTGATCCAGCGCCGCACGTTGCGGAAGCCCTCGCCGGTCGAGCGCGCGACATAGACCCCGTCGTCGCCGAACCCGACGACGTCCATCAGGTCGTCGCCGTTGACGTCGGCCGTCACGCGGACGTGCCGCTCGACGCGCCACCCGCCCGCGTCGTAGCCGAAGTTCTCGACCCACAGCTCCGGCAACTCGAACTGCTCGCCGTCCGAGCGGGACACGAACACCCCGTCGTTGCCGAACCCGACGATGTCCATCAGCCCGTCGTCGTCGACGTCCGCCAGCGTGCGCGGGTGCCGTTCGACGCGCCATCCGCCGGCGTTGTAGCCGTAGTTGTCGACCCACAGCTCCGGCTCCGTGAACCCGACCGCGCGCGCGGACCCGCTCCAGCCCGCGACCGCGAGCGGCGCGACCACACAGGCGACCCGACCGATCTTCGAGAGTCTCGACATGTGCTCCTCCTGTCCCTTCCGCGATCCCGGGCGGGCGCCGCCCGCCGACCGCTGGCGTGATTGGCGGCACTCGCTCGCGCCCCTCGCCCGCGACAATCCGCGGCGACGCGCGCGATCGAGCCCGGATAGAGATCACCAAGCCAATCCGATCACGGAGTATGTGGAGCACCCCGCCCCCACGCGCAAACGGCGTCGCCCGCGTCCGGACGCGTCTCGCGCCGGCGCGGGCCCCGAATCGCCGCGGCGTCCGCCGCGGGCCTTCACCACGACGAACGCATCCGCCGCCGATCGCGGTCCGAGTGGTCGTCGCGCCCGAGCCAGACCGACAGCCCGAGCATCACCGACACGTTCGGCGCCATCGCGTTCCGCTGGAAGCTCGTGTCGGCCATCATGTTCATGCCCATCGGCGGCTCCGTCTTGACCGTCCCGCGCGACCAGATCAGCGCGTAGTCGAGGTTGATCGACGGATCGAGCGACACCCGCTCGGTGACGAACGCGTGCAGACCGAGCCCGAGCCCGAGCAGCGGCCCGATCGTGCTCGTGCGCGCCGTCGTGTCGCCCGTCTTGTTCGCCGCGATCGACCCGCCGAAGCCGAGCCGCAGGCCGAAGAACGGCCGGATCCGCTGACCCGGCCGGCCGACGAACTCGAAGTACGGCGTCAGCCAGTAGCCGAACAGCCCGGTCGCCGCGCGGTCCGGCTCCGGCGTGCTCAGGTGCTGGAAGCCGAGCCCGAGGCGCGCCCCGACGATGATCCGCTCCGTCACGCCGTACGCGTACCCGATCCCGAAGTTCCCCGTCGGCCCGAGCCCCGCCGCGCCGAGCACCGGCACCCCGCCGATCAGGTTGATCGAGTCGACCGCCCCGTCCTGCGCCCCGTCGCCGTCCATGTCCATCTCGTCGCGCCACGGCATCGTCCGCCGCCACGCGAACACGTCGGTGTCGATGTGCAGCCGGTGTCGACCCTCGATCCGCCCGGTCTCCGTCGGCTCATGGATCGTCACCGCCGTCACCACGGTCGTGTCGGTGCCCGTCGGCGGCGCGACAACCACCGTCGCCGCGCTCGCCTGCCCGCCGGGCTCGGTGTCGTCGTCCGCCGCGGCCGGCGAGTCGCCCGGTTGCTGCGCAGCGCCCTTCGCCGCCGCGTCCGGCGCCCACGCGGCCGCCGCACAGAGGAACAGGAATACACCACAGGTTCGCACATTTCGACGCATCGAGACCTCGCAGAGAATTGACAGCGCGTTGATGTGGGCGCGCCTCCATGGCGCGCCCGCGGCGTCAACGCCGACGCCGGAACGAGAGCACCACGCGGTACAGCCCGAGCAGCAACAACGCCCCGAGGATCGACGCGATGATCCCCGGCGCGTCATTGACTTCGGTGTACCAGCCGAGCGAACGACCGAGGAACGCCGCGACGAACGACCCGGCGACGCCCAGCAGGATGGTGACGACGACCCCTCCCGGGTCCCGCCCAGGCATGATCGCTTTGGCGAGCACGCCCGCGATCAGGCCGACGATCAATGTCCACAGAAACTCCATGACCAGAAACTCCTCGTCAGTTCCGCCGGCAACGTAGCGCGATCCCGCCCCCCTGCAACGCCGCCGCTGGCCTCGGCGCGGCGGCCCCTGCGCCGCGTCGCCGGCGGAGCCCCGCCCGCTCACGGCCGCGCCGCGACAGTCACGGCCGCATACCGGTCCGCTTGCTCGCCGACGATTCGGCGCAACCGTTTCCCGGCCCGACGAGGACCACCCGATGACCCACGATCCCAAGAGCACCCCGAAGAACGATTCGAAGAACCCGACCGACGGCCCCTACCTGACCACCAACCAGGGCATCAAGATCGCCGACAACCAGAACTCGCTGAAGGTCGGCCCGCGCGGCCCGACGCTGCTCGAGGACTTCATCCTCCGCGAGAAGATCACCCACTTCGACCACGAGCGGATCCCAGAGCGCGTCGTCCACGCGCGCGGCTTCGGGGCCCACGGCTACTTCCAGGTCTACGAGCCGCTCGCGCGGTACACCCGCGCCCGGTTCCTGCAGGACCCCTCGGTCCGCACCCCCGTGTTCGTCCGCTTCTCGACGGTCGTCGGCTCGCGCGGCTCCGCCGACACCGTCCGCGACGTCCGCGGCTTCGCCGTCAAGTTCTACACCGACGAGGGCAACTACGACCTCGTCGGCAACAACATCCCGGTGTTCTTCATCCAGGACGCGATCAAGTTCCCCGACGTCGTCCACGCGGTCAAGCCCGAGCCGCACAACGAGATCCCGCAGGCCTCGTCGGCCCACGACACCTTCTGGGACTTCATCTCGCTGACCCCCGAATCGATGCACATGATCCTCTGGATCATGTCCGACCGCGCGATCCCCCGCAGCTTCCGCATGATGGAGGGCTTCGGCGTCCACACCTTCCGCCTGATCAACGAAAAGGGCGAGTCGCACCTGGTCAAGTTCCACTGGAAGCCGAAGCTCGGCGTCCATTCGCTCGTGTGGGACGAGGCGTTCAAGCTCGCCGGCAAGGACCCCGACTTCCACCGCCGCGACCTCTACGAGGCGATCGCGTCCGGCGTATACCCCGAGTACGAGCTCGGCCTCCAGCTGATCCCCGAGGGCCAGGAGCAGCGGCTCGGCTTCGATCTGCTCGACGCGACCAAGATCATCCCCGAGGAGCTCGTCCCGGTGATCCCGGTCGGCAAGCTCGTGCTCGACCGCAACGTCGACTACTTCTTCGGCGAGACCGAGCAGGTCGCCTTCTGCCCCGCCCACGTCGTCCCCGGGATCGACTTCACCAGCGACCCGCTGCTGCAGGGCCGGCTGTTCTCGTACCTCGACACCCAGCTGCTGCGCCTCGGCGGCCCCAACTTCCACGAGATCCCGATCAACCGCCCGCACGCCGACATCAACAACAACCAGCGCGACGGCTTCAAGCGCCACATGCACAACCCCGGCCGCGTCTCCTACGAGCCCAACTCGCTCGCCGGCGGCTGCCCGATGCAGGCCGGCTGGAAGCACGGCGGCTTCGTCAGCTTCCCCGAGCGCCCCGAGGACGCGCACAAGGTCCGCGTCCGCAGCGCGACCTTCGCCGACCACTTCTCGCAGGCCCAGCTGTTCTGGCGCAGCCAGTCCGAGGTCGAGAAGGACCACATCGTCGAGGCCCTGCAATTCGAGCTCGGCAAGGTCGAGACCCCGCACATCCGCGAGCGCATGGTCGAGCTGCTCGCCAACGTCGACGGCATCCTCGCGTCCCGCGTCGCCGCCTCGCTCGGCCTGTCGGTCCCCAGGGCGGCGATCCCCGCATCCCAGCAGGCCGACATCGGCCTCGAGCGCTCCCCGTCGCTCAGCATGGAGAGCACCGTCAAGACCGCCGAGGGCCGCAAGGTCGCGTTCCTGGTCGGCGACGGCTTCGACAGCGCCGCGGTGAAGGAGATGCAGACCGCGCTCGCGGCCGCCGGCGTGACGGTCAAGATCGTCGCGCCGCGCCTGCCGGCCGTCACCGGCGACGACGGCGCGCCGCTCAAGGTCGACCACACCTACGCGACGTCGAGCTCGGTGATGTTCGACGCGCTGTTCATCCCCGGCGGCCGCAGCGCCCCGGCGCTCGCCGACGAGGCGGTCGTCAAGCACTTCGTGCTCGAGGCCTACAAGCACGCGAAGGCGATCGCTGCGCAGGGCCACGGGGTCGGCGTGCTGCAGTCCGCCGGCAAGCACCAGCCGACCGCGGTCGCGCTGCACAGCCCGCAGCCGGTCCAAGGCGTCGTCGCCAGCCAAACCGACTCGGCCACGCAGCTCGCGCCCGCGTTCCTCACGGCGATCGCAGCGCACCGCCACTGGAACCGCCCGGGCATGAAGGACATCGTCGCCTGAAACAGACGCGGGCCCGACTGGTTCTATCCGGCCTTGGCGTTGAATGAAGACGCGGGCCCGACTGGTTCGGTCCGGCGGGCCTCGGCGCTGGGTGCAGACGCGGGGCCCGAAGACCTTGGCCGGCGGGCGGGGGCCGACGAAGCCGGGTCCCTCGCGGTCGGCGGGTCCCCGCCATGACTCGTGCTCGGCGCCCGCATGTTGCTGAAGACATGTTTCTTCATTTATGGCCCTTCGCGCGACCGACGCCCATGCGGGCGCCTGCGCGCGAGCCATGGCCCCCACCCCGCCTGCGTCCCAGTTCGCCGGCCCCTGCCCGCCGGAGCGAAGACCCGGGCGGCCCCGCTTTGGAGAACCGCCAAAATCGTCGCACGTACGTGCCCCGCCTCTCGAGCGACCAAGCCCATTGCGCGTACGTGCCCCGCTCCTCGAAGGGCCACACTCGTCGCGCGGATGTGCCCCGCTCCTCGAAGGGTCACACTCGTCGCGCGTAAGTGCCCAGCGCCGCGAAGGCCACACTCGTTGCACGTGCGAGCCCTGCTCCTCGAGCGACCAAGCTCATTGCGTACGTGCCCCCCGCAAATCGATAGATCAAGCTCGTTACGGGTACACGCCCCGCTCATCGAGAGACCAAGCTCGTCGCGCGTGCGAGCCCTGCTCATCGAAAGACCACGACAGGCCACAGACCGTGCCCTCGGTGAACCCGCTCCTCGGAGCGCACGGACGCACCGCGCCTCAGGCGATCTCGACAAGCACCGCGATGCGAGTGGAGGAACCGACCGATCTCACCAAGAGCGCAACCATCCGCGAGGATCTCGAAACGTAGGACCACGCAGGACGCACCGGCGCCTCTTCCGGTCGAGGGAGATCTTCGTGCAGACACGAGCGGGGCCCACCCGGGCTGTCGCTCCGGCGGGCAGGGGCCGACGAACTGGGACGCAGGCGGGGTGGAGGCCATGGCTCGCGCGCAGGCGCCCGCATGCCCGTCGGTCGCGCGAGAGACCATGACTCAAGAGACATGTCTCTAGAAGCATGCGGGCGCCGAGCACGAGTCATGGCGGGGACCCGCCGACCGCGAGGGACCCGGCTTCGTCGGCCCCCGCCCGCCGGCCCAGGCCTCCGCGCCCCGCGTCTCCACCCAACGCCAAGCCCGCCCAGCCCAGGCCTCCGCGCCCCGCGTCTCCACCCAACGCCAAGCCCGCCCAGCCCAGGCCTCCGCGCCCCGCGTCTCCACCCAACACCAAGCCCGCCCAGCCCTCAGCGCCCCGCGTCTCCAAGTCCGCCGGCCCAGCCCTCCGCGCCCCGCCCCCAACCCGACGCCGCTCCCCAGCCCCCCGCTCAATTGACCTGCCGAGTCCGCCCCACCCAGTACGGCGCCCGCAGCTTGAACTTCTGCAGCTTCCCCGTCGACGTTCGCGCCAGCTCCGTCCGCAGCTCGACCGACGTCGGACACTTGTAATGCGCCAGCCGCGACCGGCAATGCGCGATCAGCTCCGCCTCCGTCGCCGTGCGTCCCTCCGCCAGCACCACCAGCGCCTTGATCGTCTCCCCCCACTTCTCGTCGGGCACCCCGATCACCGCCGCCTCCGCCACCGCCGGGTGCGAGCACAGCGCGTCCTCCACCTCGATCGACGACACGTTCTCGCCGCCCGTGATGATGATGTCCTTCTTGCGGTCCGAGATGATCAGATACCCCTCTTCATCGATCGACCCGCCGTCGCCGGTGTGGAACCACCCGTCCGCCAGCGCCGCCTCGGTCGCCGCCGGCTCCTGCCAGTAGCCCTCGAGCACCACGTTCCCGCGCGCCAGCACCTCGCCCTGCGCGTCGACGCGGACCTCCGTCCCGAGCGCCGGCGCCCCCGCGCGCCCGAGCTTCTCCGCGCGCTCCTTCGCGCTCAGCTCGTCCCATTCTGCCCGCGTGCGATTGAACGTCAGCAGCGGCGACGTCTCCGTCAACCCGTAGATCTGGATGAACTCCCACCCGAGCTCCGCCTCGACCCGCTCGATCGTCCGCGTCGGCGGCGGCGCCCCGGCGCAGACGATCCGCACCTTCCCGCGCCCCGGGATCGCCCCCTGCCACTTCTCTGCCGCCGCGAGCACCAGGTTCCACACCGCCGGCGCCCCGCACATCAGCGTCACCCCGTGCCGCTCGACCCGCCGCAGGATCTCCGCCCCATCGACCTTGCGCAGCACGATCTGCGGCACCCCGAGCCCCGCCAGCGCGAACGGCAGACCCCAGCCGTTGCAATGGAACATCGGCAGCGTGTGCAGGTACACGTCGCGGTCGGTCACCCCCGCGTGCAGCGCGAACGTCGTCGCGTTGATCCACAGGTTGCGGTGCGTCAGCTGCACCCCCTTCGGCCGCGCCGTCGTCCCGCTCGTATAGTTGATCGTCGCCGTCGCGCGCTCGTCCAGCTCCCACGCCGCCGGCTCGACCCCGTGCCGGAACAACACCGCGTCGCTCTCGGCCCCGAGCACCATCCGGCGCGCGCACGTCACCTCCGCGAGCGGCGCGTCGAGCTCCGGATCGACCAGCACCAGCGACGCCCCCGCGTGCTCGACGATGTACGCGATCTCGTGCGCGCTCAGCCGGAAGTTGATCGGCACCAGCACGCGCCCGTGCCCGGCGACCCCGAAGAACGACACCAGCAGCCGCGCCGCGTTCTGCGACACGATCGCCACCCGCTCGCCGAACCCGATCCCGAGCGCGTCGAGCCCGGCCGCCTGCGCGCGCGCGAGCTCGCCGAGCCGCGCGTACGTCAGCTCGCCGAGCGGGGCCGCCGGCTGGTGCGGCTCGTCGATCACACCCACGCGCCGCCCGTACACACGCTCGGCGCGGCGCAAGAAGTCGAGGACCGTCAGGGGTACGAACATGGCGCCTGTACCTTCGCACAGGTCGCCCGCGCCGTCACCCCCGGCCCTCACATCGGCGGAGCGATGCAGACGTCGAAGATGTCCTTGCACGCCGCCAGCTCCGCGTCGCTCGTGGCGCAGGCGGTGCAAAGGGCGTGCTCCGCCAGGCACGCGTCCCGATGCGCGTCGTCGGCCGGCAGGCACTCCGGCGCGCCGAGCTCCGCGATGCAGCCGCCGAACACCAGGTTGCACGCGTCGACCTGGTAGTCCTTGGTCGCCCCCGCGACGCAGCCGGTGTAGTCCACCAGACACGCCGCCAGCCCGGCCTCCGGGCACGCCTTCGGGCACGAGTCCTCCGGGCACTCGCCCGGGTGCGCGCAGTGGTCGAACAGCGCCTCGCACGCGAGCGTGTCCGCGAGGTCCTGCGCCCCGGCGATGCACGTCTGGTGCAGCGACACGCAGACATCGGCCGGCACCTCGCCCGCGCTCCCGTCGCTGTCGCCCGCGCTCTCCCCCGCGCTCTCCCCCTGCCCCGCGCTCTCCCCCGCGCTCTCCCCCTGCCCCGCGCTCTCCCCCGCGCCGCTGCCCGCCCCGGTCGTCGCCGCGTCGGTCCCGTCGGACGAGCACGCGTCGAGCTGCTCGCCGCAGGCCTTCACGGCGTGCATGTTGCCGTCCGCCTCGTCGAGGCAATCGTCGTAGTCCTCGTAGCACTGCTCCCACGGGTCGTCCTTCCCGTGGCCGTGGTGATCGCCGACGACGATCGTGCAGCCGGCCAGGACGGCCGACACCGCCGCGAGGGCGAGCGAGAACAAGCTGGAGGTCCGCAGGTGAGTCGAAGCGTTCGCGTCAAGCATGGTGACCGCTGCAACACCGCGGCCCGCCCGGACTGTCACCGCCGTCGATCAATTTTCCTCGCGCACCCCGGCCCGCCGCTCCGCCCGCGAGCGCGCCCGCGAGCCCGTGCGCGCGAACGCCCGCACGCACGCCCTCTCGCCGCGCTGATACGATCGCCGGATGCTCAAGCGACCGTTCCTGCTCGCCGCCGTCCTCGTCCTCGCCCTCTTCGGCGCCGGCAAGGCGACCGGCCAGGACGTCCTGGTCGCCCTGGCGCTGCTGCTCGCGGCCGGCGCCATCCTGGCCTACATCGTCGTCGGGATCCGCGGCTCGTTCGCCGAGTTCGCCGAGCGGCGCCGGATCTGGGAGCAAGGTCAGCCCGCGCGGGCCAAGGTGGTCGCGATCCGCTCGATCGGCGCCTCGACGTCCACGCAGATGATCAACTTCGACCTCGAGGTCCACCCGCCGGGCGGAGCCCCCTACCGCGCAAAGACCTTCATGTACATCGACCAGCTCGCGATCCCGCGGATCCAGCCGGGCTGCGAGATCGAGATCCGGATCGACCGCACCGACCCGCGCCGCGTGGTCGTCGACGCCTCGCTGACCCCGAACGGCTACATCTGATCACCAAAAAGATCCCCGCCCGCGCCGGTCACGGCGGCAGCCGACACGTCCCGACCGTCGCGTACTTCGGACAATCGAGCGTCTGCCCGTCCGCGAACACCGGCACACACTCGATCGCTACCCCGGGCAGCTCGGCGCCGTCCGTTCCCCCCTCTCCACTCTCCACTCTCCCCTCTGCGCACGCGCCCCTCTCCGCCCCTCGATCGACCGCCGGCAACCGCCTCCGGACACCGCCGAGCGATGGGCGGCCAGTCCTGGCCGTCCATCGCTCGGCTCGAACCTGCCCCAAAAGCCAGCCCCTCAACGGAGCCGACGACCGGCGGTCGGGCTGTACACGAGTGTGGCGTACATCGGGCCGGGGATGCGGGCCCTTGCGTATCGGATGGTCGGATGGGGGCGACGAAGTCGACTCCATCCGGCCAACGACGCGCAAGGGCCCGCATCCCCGGCACGCTGTGAGCCGGACTCGGCATTAAGCGATGCCGACCCGCGACCCTCTCCGCGGTCCGAGCCCCGCGCCTTTTACACGAGCGAAGCCCGAGCAAAGTTCGTCAGCGACGAGAAGTCCTCGAAGCGCCGCTGAATGGACGCCCGGTCGAGCCCCTTGAGCCGGTCGTACGAGAACCCCTCGACGCAGAACGAAGCCATCACCGACCCGTAGATCATCGCGGTGCGCAGCGACGCCCCCGTCGGCTCGACCCCCGGCCGCGCCAGGTAGCCCATGAATCCGCCCGCGAAGCTGTCGCCCGCGCCCGTCGGATCGACCACCTCCTCGAGCGGCAGCGCCGGCGCCGAGAACATGTCGCCGTCCGCGTCGAACAGCAGCGCCCCGAACTCCCCGCGCTTGATGACCACATTGCGCGGCCCCATCGCCCGGACCGCGCGCGCCGCCTTGACGATGTTGTGCTCCCCGCTGAGCTGCCGCGCCTCCTCGTCGTTCAGCGTCAGCACGTCGACGTTCCTCAGCACCTTGCGCAGATCCTCGTTCGCGATCGAGATCCACAGGTTCATCGTGTCGAGCCCGACCAGCCGCGGCCGGCCCATCTGCTCGAACACGTCCTGCTGCAGCTTCGGCTGGATGTTCGCCAGGAACAGGTACTCGCTGCGGCGGAAGTCCGGCGGCAGGCGCGGCTGGAACTGCTCGAACACGTTGAGGTGCGTCTCGAGCGTCGTCCGGTCGTTCATGTTGTCGTGGTAGCGGCCCTTCCAGCGGAACGTCAGCCCGTCCTGCACGACCTCGAGCCCGGACGTGTCGACCCCCGCCTTGCGCAGGTCGTCGAGCGCGTACTGCGGGAAGTCGCGGCCGACCACCCCGACCAGGCGGACCTGGGCCAGGTACGACGCGGCCATCGCGAAGAAGGTCGCCGATCCGCCGACGCTCTCCGGGCGCTCCGCGCGGGGAGTGATGATCCAGTCGATGGCGACGCTGCCGACGACCACGAGGTGGGGCTTGTGCACGTTCATGTCGATCCGTTCCTGTCCAAAGCGACCGGGCCTTTCGCTTATGCCCGATCGGTCACGCTTCCGCGGGCGGCAACACGTGGCCCGCGATCAGGTCGAGCCGCTCGCGCGTCGCCGCCGGGATCTTGCGCGGGTCGGTGATGATCGCGTGGCGCAGCGCCTGCGGGTACGGCAGCTCGGCGGTGGTCCGCGGCAGCGACGCAGCCAGGCGGCGGACGATCCGGCGCGACAGCGCGACGTTCGCCTTGACCACCGCGATCACCGCCTCGACGCTGACCTCCTCCTCCGTCTGGTGCCAGCAGTCGTAGTCGGTCGCCAGGGCGACCAGCGCGTACGCGATCTCGGCCTCGCGCGCGAGCTTCGCCTCCGGCAGCGCCGTCATGCCGATGATGTCCGCGCCCCACGAGCGGTACAGATTCGACTCCGCGCGGGTCGAGAACGCCGGCCCCTCCATCACCACGCACGTCCCGCCGACATGGGTCCGCGCCCCCTCGGCGCGCGCCGCCGACACCAGCCGGATCGCCAGCCCCGCGTCGACCGGGTCGCCCATCTGCACGTGCGCCACCAGCCCGTCGCCGAAGAACGTCTGCGCGCGCCCCCGCGTGCGGTCGATGAACTGGTCCGCGATCACGACGTCGCCCGGCGCCACGTGCTCGCGCAGCGACCCGACCGCCGACACGCTGACCAGGTGCGTCACCCCGAGCTGCTTGAACCCGTGGATGTTCGCGCGGAAGTTGATCTCCGACGGCAGCAGCACGTGCCCACGCCCGTGCCGCGGCAGGAACACCGCGCGCACCGGCGGCCCGTCCTCGCGCGGCAGCCGGCCGACCGTGTACGCGTCCGAAGGCCGCCCGAACGGCGTCTCGAGCGCGACCTCCTCGACGTCCTGCAGCCCCTCGATCTCGTACAGCCCGGAGCCGCCGACGACCCCGAGCACCACTTCATGACGGGCCTCGGGCGCGGCGGGGTGCGGCGTGGACATCGGCGGGAGGATACCGGCCCACCCCGCCCCCGCCAAGCGCCGTTGCGCGCGACCCCTCACGCACGATACACCCGTGGCGCGGAGATCTCGCATGGACCGCAGCACCTGTCCTCGAACACTCTTGGAGGTCCGCCGTGCTCGCCGCGGATAGCCGCCTCCGCGGCCGTCGCGGCTGCATCGCCGCCGGCCACCCGGTCACCGCCGCCGCCGGCATGCACGCGCTCGAGGCCGGCGGCAACGCCTTCGACGCCGTGCTCGCCGCGCTGCTCGCCGCGTGCGTCGCCGAGCCGGTGCTCGCCTCGCCCGGCGGCGGCGGCTTCCTGCTCGCGCTGCCCGCCGGCAAAGATCCGCAGCTCCACGACTTCTTCGTCCAGACCCCGCAGGTCCGCCGCGCGCGCCACGACACCCTGATCCGCGAGGTCGTCACCGACTGGGGCACCGCCCAGCAGGCCTTCCACATCGGCCTCGGCAGCGTCGCCACCCCCGGCTTCGTCCGCGGCGTGTTCGACGTCCACCGCGCCCTCGCCCGCCTGCCGATGCCCGTGATCGCCGCCCCCGCGGTCGCCGCGGCCCGCGACGGCGTCGAGGTCACCCCGTTCGTCGCCTACCTGATGACCCTCGTCGCCCCGATCTACCTGACGACCGCCGCCGCCCGCGGCCTGTTCGGCGGCGAAGGCGGCGGCCCGAAGCGCACCGGCGACCGGATGTTCAACCCTGACCTCGGGGACATGTTCGAGAGCCTCGCGCGCGAGGGCGAGGCGCTGTTCTACCGCGGCGACGTCGCCCGCGCGATCGCCCGCCAGAGCGCCGAGCTCGGCGGCCACCTGACCGCGGCCGACCTCGCCGCCTACGAGACCCGCGTCCGCCCGCCGCTGCGCCTCCGCTACCGCGACGCGACCCTCCTGACCAACCCGCCGCCGTCCGCCGGCGGCCTGCTGATCGCGTTCGCCCTCGCCTTGCTCTCACGCCATGACCTCGGGGCCATGGGCTTCGGGACAGCCGAGCACGTCGCCCTGCTCGCGCGCGCCCAGGCGCAGACCGGCGCCGCCCGGCTCGCCGCCGGCCGCCCGCGCGAGGGCGCGGCGGCCGAGTGGCTGTCCGACGCGTTCCTCGCCCCCTACGCCGCCGCGCTGTCGGCCCCGCTGCGCAGCCGCGGCACGACCCACATCAGCGTGATCGACGCCGCGGGCAACGCCGCCGCCGCGACCGTCAGCAACGGCGAGGGCTGCGGCGAGATCGTCCCCGGCACCGGCATGATGCTCAACAACATGCTCGGCGAGGACGACGTCAACCCCGACGGCCTCCACGACTGGCCGACCGATCGACGCCTCGCCTCGATGATGGCCCCGACCGCGATCGCCCGCGACGACGGCGCGCTGGTCGTCACCGGCACCGGCGGCTCGAAGCGGATCCGCACCGCGATCCTGCAGGTCCTGTCCAACCTGATCGACTTCGCCATGCCGGTCCCGGCGGCGATCGCCGCGCCGCGGCTGCACGTCGAGGACGACCACGTCAGCTTCGAGGCCGGCTTCTCCTCCGACGCCGCGGCCGCGCTGGTCGCCGAGTTCGCCCGCCACACCGCGTGGCCGGGCCGCAACATGTTCTTCGGCGGCGTCCACACGGTCGTCCGCGGCCGCGACGGCGACCTCGACGGCTGCGGCGACCCCCGCCGCGACGGCGTCTGTCTCTCGGGCTAGTGCCGCGCCCCGAGCACTGTCACACCGCGCACCTTCGCCCGCGCCGAGCCGCTACG
>ERZ1066137.1168-NODE-1168-length-13987-cov-7.199541_pt1 | contig 13987 bp, 14 predicted proteins | sample MGYA00382784_ERZ1066137 | MGnify/ENA primary metagenome ERZ1066137 (study PRJEB33369, sample SAMEA5778367) | biofilm metagenome | biome: Industrial cooling water; feature: Water cooling tower basin; material: Biofilm | place: United Arab Emirates | collected... | reverse complement strand
CCGTTGTTTCTGGTAAATTGCTTTCTTGGTGGTTCGAGACAAACTCAATTAATCTTATCATGATTTCCTCAAATGGTGGAGCATTATGTAAACTCAACCAAATCAGAAATTCAAATTCATCTTGTACTTCTTTAGCTAATTCTATAGAGAGAGAGGTCTTACCAATTCCTCCAATGCCTAACAATGTTAATAAACGACACTTTTCAACTAATATCCATCGTTTTAATTTAGTGATTTCTTCCTCTCGTCCATAAAAATGAATAATATCAATAGCTTCTCCCCAATTTTGATATTTATTACGAGACTGTTGATGAGTATATGAAGTTTTTTTATAACCTAGTTTTTCGAGCTTTTGCGGAATCCTACTCCAACTTTTGATTTGGTAATCTTCTATACCTCGAATAATTAATAACTCTTGAATATACCTATATAAGCCGTTGGATAAGGTAACTCTAATTGAATTAGAATTTTGAGTTTTATACGCTTTCTCCGCAATTTCACTCGGACTGTAACCACTTAATATCGCTCGTAAAAATTTTTTCTCCGTAGATGTTAAATTCTTCCCTTTGGTAGATGATAAATCTATATATAGTTTATCTAAATGCCAAGAACTTGCAGCTTCAAGAAACTCTTCTGGTTGGGGAAAGTTAGGTGCCATCTGAAAGTTTCTCCACACTTATAAGGTGTACCATAAATTATACAACCCTATTAATGCAAATAAAATCCCATGAATAATCAAGAATCGTTCCAAACAGCTTTAGGAATAGCAGCTATTCTATGGTTAACATTAATGTTTTTTAACTATTTATCAGCAGGCGCCCAACTTCCAGAAAATTTAGCATATTTCATTGGATATTCATTAGCACCCTGGATGATTAGTGGAGCAATTACCGGATTTTGGGCAAAGCGCTCGCGCGTTAGCTGGAATTGGATTCGATATGGAGTAACAATCTCAGGTATTTGGTTTCTGCTAAGTGTAGTACCAGCAATCGGCAAAAGTGGACGTTAAATTAAGTAAAACGAAAAAACTTAATGAAATTGATAACGCTCATTAGCTGACTGAAGTAAATCCCATTGGTTAGGCTGAGATTGAAATAGATAGCAGTAAATAGGGTAATTTATGAGATTAATGAACCGAGCAGTCGCAATCAGTATCATTTCATCAATGATTGTCGTGCCGATTGATAGTCTACCCATCGAAACTTTAGCTTCTACGGAGATTAAAGCCAATATTAGCGCCAATTTAGCGACTAAATTACAAGCTAACTTGGATAATATTATCAAAGAAACTGGTATTCCCGGCGCCACGGTGGCAATTTATACTCAAAAAGGTCATTGGAAAGGCGCCAGTGGATTTTCTAACTTAAAAACTAAAACTCCTATGCGTCCCGAAGATAAATTTAACATTGCTAGTGTCAGTAAAACTTTCACTGCTGCGACTGTCTTAAGTCTGGTTGACGCGCGTCTGTTAAATTTGGAAGATAAGCTAGATAAATGGTTGCCTGATAATATTCTCAATAATATAGCCAACGCCAGAAATATTACCATCCGCCAGCTTTTAAACCATACTAGCGGTATTCCCGATTACAATGAAAACCCTACAGTCCAAAATGACCGAGTAGCTTTTGAAACTCGTGATTGGAGTCCAGAAGAATTAATCGCTCTTATCAAAGGTTTACCTGCAAAAAATCCTCCAGGACAAGGATTCTATTATTCTGCCACCAACTATAATTTAGCAGCACTGGTAGTGGAGTATGCTACTAAATCTAGTTTCAAAGACCAGGTGCGCGCGCGTATCATCAAACCTCTGGGTTTAAAAAATACTGTAGTCCGTCCCCAAGAACCACTACCTGATGATGTTGTTTCAGGGTACATAGTAGCAACACCAGAGCAAAGACAAGCACTTCCCCCAGGTGTTACACAATTTCTAGATACAAATTTGGAATTTGTAGACCAAGAAAATAACCGCTTTTATGATGCCAAAATACTACTAAATCGTTCTCGTGGTTATGGTTCTGGCTCCATAATTTCCACGAGCGAGGATGTTGCTAAGTTTGCTAAAGCCCTTTTGGGTGGTAAGTTACTAAAACCTAGAACTTTAAAGGAAATGCTCAGTTTTGTAGATACGGGAGATATTAGGGAAAAGTATGGTTTGGGCGTGTATCCTTTAATAAATAACGATGGTAGAGTTATAGGTCATGATGGTCAAAATCCTGGTTATGTATCTTTGATGGCATATTTACCCGATGCTAAAATTGCAGCAGTTGCTTTAGTTAACGAACGTAATGACTATTTAGCTATCGACCCAAATCAAATTTCTCAAGGTCGTTCCTCCCAAGAAGTGAGAAACAATATTCTGTTAAGCAGCATCAAAATTTTGCTCAAAGAAGGAAAAGGAGAGTGGAGATGAAAAAAGTCGCAGTGTTTGGCAATGCAGGAGGTGGTAAATCAACTTTAAGTAAAAGATTATCGGAAATTACAGGTTTGCCACTTTATATCTTAGACAAAATTCAATTTCAACCAGGTGGTATTGAGGTTCCACAGCAAGAGTACAAGTGCATCCATCAGAAAATATTAGAGGAAGACCAATGGATTATTGACGGATTTGGTTGCATGGAAACTCTATGGGTAAGATTGGATAAAGCGGATAGTTTGGTTTATGTCGATTTACCGATATATATACATTTTTGGTGGGTAACGAAACGATTTGTTACAGGTTACTTCAAACCGCCAGAAGGCTGGCCAGAAAATAGTTCAATATTGGAAAGTTCATTTAATAGCTACCGCGCGCTTTGGCTATGTGAAAGATATCTGGCGCCAAAATATCGTGAGTATATCAAGCAAGCAGAAAGCAGCAAAAGTGTTTATCACATCAGAACAACCAAACAGATTTCGCAATTTCTCTTCACAATGTCTACGATGCAGCTGATGAATTAACCAGCAGGCTCAATATTCAATTCTTTGAATTCTTTAGGCCAGTTTGACGGGTCTTTGCGTAAGTAGTAGCGCCGACGACGTTGTTCGACAGTCAAAACATCACGAATAGCTAAATAGCGGTCGAATTCTAATTCAGAAATTTTCTGCTGTAACTTGCTCACCTGACTTTGTTGCGTACTAATTTCAATTTCGGCGGATTTTGCAGTTCCTAACAGCGATAGAATTACCATTCGCCAATTATTGAATCACACAAGTGGTGTTAAAGATTACCTTGCTGCTGGTTTGACACAGGATTTGCTCAACAATCCCGCTTTGGGATTTCAACCCTGGACAGTCGAAGAAATACTTACTATACTGCAAACGGTTAGAAACTGTCATTCTGAACGAAGTGTTATGCGAAGCATTTGCCGCAGGCTAGAATCTCCAAGATGCTTCACTCCACTGCGCTCCGTTCAGCATGACAAAGTTTAGTTGGCGATTATGGATAGCAGCGCTTACAGCAAATTAACAGAACCAGAGCAAGAAATTTTACAATATGCCTAACCTACGAGTTTTGCGAGTTTCTGATTACTTGTATTAAGCTATACCCTTTTACTTTACCAATTACGCGGTATTGTACATGTGAATTTGAAGATTCATTAATTTGACTTTCTTCAACCCAAGCATAATTATTTACTGGTACTTCTCTAAGCGTATCAACTCTTGCTGCTATACTTTTAGTATAAAAATTAATGAGAACTCCTGCTTTATCACCAACATCAACTAAGTGAATGGGAGATGATTTAATTATTGGCGCCGCTTTTTCGCTTTCAATAAATTTACGGAACTTTGGGTTATAGTCATTAAAGGCGCCATTATATCCCAGTACTGCTAAACCTAGCCAAACTGGTACTAGCCAACCTGCTAACCAGCAGTTGAAGAATACTTGCTTATTATTAAAACGGTGACGCTGTATCCATAGAATCGGTAAAGTAAACCATCCGGCGCCTAATACTAGAATTACATTTGTATATTTATGGATTTCTGAATTACCTATAGATAACGCAATTACACCTGCAAATAGTAATAAAATACTAACAACGCTAACGCCATAACTTAAATAACGGAGAATTGGTGTTTTTCGATGGGTAAGTGCATCGAGTCCAACAGCAGCAAGTAAGGCAATAAATGGATAAAGACAAAGACTATAGTGTGATAAGCGAGTTGAAATAACGCTGAGTTCGATAAATAAAATTACTGGGAAACCAACTAATATTGATTTATATTTAGCTTGCGGGCGCCGAATAATTATAAACAACCCAAGTAGAGCAAAGAAGAACCAAGGAAAAGATTTAAGCGGAACATTCCATATATAGAAAATAATTCCATTTCCATGTCGTTCTATTGAACCAACTTGAAAGACAAAATCTAATAGCTGTAAAAAACTTCCGGTACCGTAATGCGAATAACTAAGCCAAAGCCAAATAAAAGTGGGAATTAAGCCAACTATAAAGCCTACATAGAAATATAGATTATTTAACAAACGATGGCGCGTATGAAGGGAAATAAAAAAGGGGAACAAAGCCACAATAGGTAAAATAATCATGAAACTGCGGATTAGTAAACCTAAACCAAAACAGAATCCGCTCAAAAAGCATAAAATATTATAGTATGTAAAGAATCGTTTAGAATATTGCTTAGGATATAGCTCTGCTTTTAATAAAAGTAAGATTCCTGAAAGAACTAAAAAAATCATCGTGACATCGGGAGTTCCCAAACGACAATATTGTAACCAAAGGAATTCTACGCTAAATATAGCAGCAGCCAGCCATGCTATTTTTCTGTCTAATATAATTTTGCCTATTTCATATAAAATAAATATAGAGAGAGTGCCTAAAATCATGCTAGGGAGACGAACACTCAACTCGTTTACACCGAATAACTTGTAAAAAAGTGCAATTATCCAGTAAATGCCGGGTGTTTTATGATGCGGACTATTCCAAGGATGTATCCATTCGCCAGAGTCGTACATGAGACGCGCGCGAGTTGCGTAAAGTCCTTCATCATGAGCCATCAAGCTGTTATTGCCAGAACTAAATAGTAATAAAGGTAGTATCAAAAATAACAAACTCACATACGAAAATACTTGTGAGTATTGAAATTTTAACCAAAGAGAATGAATATTTTTTTCTAGGTGCAACATGAAAGGATTGTATGCGAAAAATTGAATTGACACACAAGAAACCGGGTTATTCAGCAAAATCGTTGTTTCATTGCAAGATATTAACAAACAAACCCGGTTTCTAACAGGTTTATTTGCTTGTCTTTTTTAATTGTGTTTTTTAAAATATATGAGGTACTAAAACGTATCATACACATTTAATTGTGAGAAAAGACAATATCATATTTTTGCTTTTTTGCCAAAGAAATCTTGAAAACGTAAACGAAACCTAAGATATTTATGCTCCTTAGACCAAATCAACGTACTAAGCTAGACGACAGTAACGATAAATTGTTCTATTCTGAACCACGCTTTGTCACCCATGTAGACGAAGGCTTTATTCAACAGCTTACAGATTTGTATCGCCAACTGTTAAAACCGAATACGCGCATTCTTGACATGATGAGTAGTTGGGTTTCGCATCTACCAGAAGAAATAGAATTTTCTCATGTCGAGGGACATGGACTTAATGAAAAAGAACTCGCACGAAACCCCAGGTTGAACCACTATTTCGTTCAAAACCTGAATGAAAACCCAAAGTTACCGTTGCTTGACCAAGATTTTGACGCCGTTATCAACTGTGTCTCTGTACAATACATACAGTATCCAGAAGCAGTATTTTCAGAAATCCACAGAATTTTAAAACCTGGTGGCGTAGCAATATTTAGCTTTTCTAACCGCATGTTCTTCCAAAAAGCCATTGAAGCTTGGCGTGAAAATTCCGAGAAAGGCCGAGTTGAATTAGTCAAAAGCTACTTTAATAGTGTACCTGGCTTTACTTCTCCCGAAGTTATCGCCCGCCAATCCCAAGTTCCAAATTTACTACAATGGTTAGGCGCCGGTGGTGGTGACCCCTTTTACGCTGTAGTCGCTTATAAGAATAGTGCTGAGTAGAAAGTGCTGAGTGCTGAGTGATGTTAGGAGTTAGGGGTTAGGAGTTAGGAGTTAGGAGTTAGGAGTTAGGAGTTAGGAGTTAGGAGTTCAGAATAAAAACTCAGCACTCATCACTCAGCACTCATCACTCAGCACTATTGTTTATATTTTCATGACATTAGCCACTATTAAGGTTAAATTCGAGGTAAAGCTTTAGTGACATCCGCTTTATGTGCAGTTCAAGGAGATAATACAATGTCTTTTCCCCGTATACGTAGAATATTAGCAGCCTTATTGCTATCTGTGATATTGATAACATCCACAACTGCTTGTGCAACAAAGCCGCCCGGAAGATTTGATGCCGTACAGCAAGAAAGCAGTCAAAAGCGTAGCGGTCAAGCCGTTGCGAAGAATGCGACTCAAGGTAGCGAATTTAACAAACTTTTCCCTTCAGATGGCGGTGGTTTTGACGTAGTATTCACTCAAGAGAAAAAAGGTTTCGCAGAAGCGAATTTAAAAGAAGGCGGTAAAGTAGTAGCACAATTAGCAATTTCCGATACTACCAGCACACCCGCAACTGCTGCTGGCTATAAGACTAGTACAAAACAGGTTGGTGGATATCCTGCAAAAACTTTGGGTAAAACTAAAACATCGATTTTAGTTGGTAAGTACCAAGTTTCTGCCATATCCAAAGACCCATCGTTTACCGAAACCGACAGAGAAGCTTGGCTTCAGAAATTTAACCTTACAAGGTTGTCAAAACTGTAATAATTTGCCTCTCCATTGACGACGCAATAAGTTAAACGTACTCTAAACGGGATTAATAATGAGTAAACCAATTCAAGATTTAGTTGACCAGTTACCAACTGGTGGCTTGACAATTTCAATGTTAAATGCATTAGATTTTGCGGCGCCAGGTCAGTGGCAAAACATAACCGGTTTTGTCAACACAATTCAGCATGTTACAGGGGAAACAGACGACGATGTAGTTCAGCAGATTGGCGAACGCGCGATATATTTATATAACGACCGTTCACAAGGATACCAAACTGCGATGTGGCTGTATCAAACTGTTGATGGTACAGATAAAGCACTAGGCGCCGCAGCGTTAGCGAATAAAGTTGGCGAAACATTTTCGTTTTTGGGTTTTCTCGATAAAGTCACACCCAAACCCGACAAAGCTCAAACAATCGATTTATCTTTAAAACTTGTAACTGAGTTAGTTGCATTTTGCCAAATCAACGGTATTCCTGGTGATAGCATTGGTGACTTCGTAGCTGCACTAGGAGAATATAGCGGTGAGTCATCTATCCGCATGGCAGCTTTGGTTTGCGTCGATGCTTTACTACCTTTAGGCCCCGACTTTATTCAGAAGGTAACATCGAGTCTTGGGGCAATGACACCGCAAGACTTAGAGCAAAACTCGACTTTCAACAACATCAAAGATACTATTCCTGGTCAAAGTTCAGGAGGTAAACTTGATTTTATTGGTCAAAGCTTTGACTCAGTAAAAGGCTGGATGAGTGACTTAGTTGTTTCTCGTGGTCTAACACCTCAAAAGGTTTTAAACAACCTCAACAGCTTCATGCAAATTGCAGACGATAAGTTAGATTACGTCGCAGCGTTTATCGATGTGTCCACAAATTATTATGAACACACTGGTACACAAACTCTAGCACGGCGCCTTATTGAACGCGCATTTGCAGAACTGTAATATGTAGAAACCCAGAAACCTGGTTTCTTCAAGAAACCAGGTTTCTTTTAAGGTAACTTTAAATTAGAAGTAATTTCGCTCAAAAACGGCTCAAACACTGCCAAATTTTCGTACTTCTCAAATTTTGCGCTATCAGAAGCAGGTTTATACGCTGTATTAATTACATATAGTGAATTTCCATCGAATGCTACATATTTAAGATGTTGCTCACTAACTCCACCTTCGCGTTTGAGACCAGTGAAACCGTAGCGTACACCTTGGAGTTGTCCAATATTCACGAGTTGCGGTGGATAACCTGAAAAATTAACTTTATTTTTGTAACTTTTTTGACGCTCTTTAGAATTAACTGCGTATTCGTCTGTAACCCAAGCATTGAGCGCTTCTTTTATTTTGCCTTTGTAATTGGGATTTTGATAGTCAATTTTAGCATCAGCAGGAATACCCGCATTAATCAGCATTTTTTGAAACTTCGGTTGTTGAGAAAGTGGGTAAATTTCCATTTTGACGGAACCCAAGTTTTTACCATTAGAGGAAATGCATAATAATGGTGCGTCCCCCTTACATGGCGCAACATTCCAACCGACAGGCGCCGTTTTTGTTCTCAAGACATTGTTCCAAACGTTAGTAGACGCTTGGGATGGTTGTGTTGTTACAGCAGATGCAGGAGAAGCTGTTACAGTTGGCGTTATGCTAGACGGTGTTGGTTGCGGTCGTACATTGTTATCATTACTTGTATTTTTAAATACCGATTTCAATATGAATGGTGATAGCGCAAGTAAAATAAGACCGATTAATAGATGATAGACTCGCAAAAATTTGCTCCTTCGCTGTTATGGTATCTGATTGTTAATTGCTGTGAACGTTTGTTGTATTTATAACACTGCAACATTAAATAAAGATACATAATAACCCACCCATAAAGAAACCGGGCTTCTTGTAAAAGCCCGGTTTCTATTGGAGATGATATGCGCTTACTTAAAATGCTGGCGCATTCTGCGATTTTGCTTTCTGCGTGCAACAGCTTTACGCTTATGTTTTTGCAAGGGAGTCTCAAAGTGACGCTTGGTTCTAACATCTTGGAGAATACCCGCTTGCGAAACTTGACGCTTAAATCTCCGTAAAGCGGACTCTATTCCTTCATTTTCGCCTAAAACTACTTGCGTCATTAGTACAACTCCTTATATTTGTGAATATTTTAACTCAAGTGTGAACAGTAAAAACCAGCAGTTGAAGAGCGATGAAAGCTTATAACTGCTGGGGGAGTAATGAAATCAAAACTTGTGAAACCTTTGTGTTATAAGCTTAGTAACGACGACCACCACCTCGGTTGCCGCCACCCCAACCTTCGCGTGATGGGCTTCTTTCCTCGCGAGGTCTTGCTTTATTAACTTTTAAATCACGTCCCATCCATTCCGCTCCATCCAGAGCTTCGATTGCTGCATCTTCTTGCGAGCTGCTTTCCATCTCAACAAATGCAAATCCGCGCATCCGACCTGTCTCACGGTCGGTGGGTACCTTGACACTACTGACTTTACCGTATTCTGCAAAAACACGCTTCAAATCATCTTCCGTAACTTGATAGGATAAGTTACCTACATAAATAGACATTGGGATCTCCAAAATCGGGACACGTAGAGAATTAGATTCGGAGAAACCGTTTTAAAAGCTAAAATGATTTTCACAACCGAATATAAATCTTAGATAGCCAGTATAGCAGATTATTCTAGCATGGTGGTCGGTTTTGAAGCAAACGTTAACCTTCGTATTCAAGGGTTTGACACGTTAATTGACGGCGCCTCAACCCGTCTGTACTATTACTGGTCTACACAATTATAGGGGCACTGAACGGCGCCCCTACGTGATTGAAATATGGTAATTATAATTACGCTTCTTCCCAAAGTTTACGAACGTAGTCAGGTAGCCAACTAGCTATTTCCTGAATACGTTCTTGTGAAAGTTCTTCCTTGGTAGCAGAAAATACAGCCTTTACGACTTGTTCACGGTCTACTTCGTGCGAAAAACTGCTCTCGTTAGCAACCCGGAATAAGAAACGGTCGGAATCGATTTTAAAGATTCCGGGGCCTTGCCACGGTGGACGAACGCGACTCAGAAAGCCTACAATTGGATTTGTATCGTGCCATAAATCCGCTATTTCCATTTGCAGCGATTTATCTTCTGCTGGTAGTGCCTCTTTGTGCAGTTCTGCTTCAACTCGGTCAGCAGCTTCGGTTGTCATTAAGTCACGCATGACTCGGAAGACAACCTCGGTTACATCTCTAGCATCAAAAATATCTTCTAAACCACTTCTGAGCAACACTTTTTCTAAAAATGGCAAATCTTTAGAAGCGATATTAACTTCTGCCCCCCCTGATGCCTTTGATAACTCAGTTTCAATTTTATTAAGTAATTTGCGCCCTTTCTCAGTAATTTCGCCTCCCTCAAACCCTATTTTTTCTGGGTGCAAAATTTCTTCAGCTAATTTTTCTGGTTCTGCGTAAGCATTTCCAGAAAATTTAGCTTTGATAAAGTGATTTTGATTAAGATAATCTAAATGTCCTAAAAGGTCAGCTTCGGTGACATTTAACCCTGCTAAGTCAGCATCTTCAAATTTAACTTCATTCATTCCTTCCCCACTATCGCTAATTTTTTTTAGAATAGTGTAGGCAATATCTTTCCGAATTGTAATCGGCATTCCACCCTCCGCAAATTATTTAATTAATACATAACCGTAGGGTGGGCATTGCCCACCATACTAAATCTATGACACAAACAGCAAATTGCTAAAATACTCAAGTATGACTGTCTAAGTTATTAAATTATTAAAAAAAACATCTATTAACATCTATCAGTAGTAACACTGTTGTATCTACCGATAGTTTGAGAAACTCTAAGATTTTTCAGTTCCTAGTTGCAAAGCATAAAGATTTGCATAAACTCCATTTAAAGCAATAAGTTCAGTATGGGTTCCCTGTTCCAGAATTTGCCCTTGTTGAATTACCATTACTTTATCGGCTTGCGTTACAGTACTAAGGCGATGGGCAATAACAAAGCTTGTACGATTTTGGAGAATTTTGGCTATTGCGTCTTGTACTAACTCTTCGGTGCGAGTATCAATGCTGCTAGTTGCTTCATCTAAAATTAAAATTCTTGGGTTGACCAAAACTGCCCGTGCAATACTAACGAGTTGTCTTTGTCCTTGGCTTAGGGTTACACCACGGGCGCCAACAAGAGTATCATAACCTTGTGGCAACGTCATAATAAATTCGTGAACGTTAGCTACTTTAGCAGCAGCTTCAATTTCTGTAGTTGTTGCATCTGGGCGCCCAAAAGCGATATTCTCGGCAATGCTACCACTGAACAATATCATGTCCTGAAGCACAATCCCAATTTGAGAACGTAAAGAAGCTTGTGTAACAGAGCGAACATCTATACCATCGACTTTAACGGCGCCGCTAGTAACGTCGTAAAAGCGTAATATCAAGTTAATAATTGTGCTTTTACCTGCTCCAGTGGCGCCGACAAGGGCTATCATTTGTCCTGGTGCAGTGCAAAAAGTAACATTTTTCAGCACCGTTTGATTCGCTTTATAGCCAAACGAAACATTTTCAAAACTAACTCCACCTTGAATTGGTGGCATTTCTCTAGCATCAGGAGCATCGAATAACTGTGACGGTTCGTCTAAAAGCAAGAAAATTCGCTCAAGTCCAGCAATTGCTGATTGCGCTTGCGTGTAAAATTGGCTCAATATTTGAATAGGTTGGAAAAACTGCTGAACGTAAAGAAGAAATGCCGTTACAGTTCCCACCGTCATCTTACCTGCCACCGCAAGATAACCACCATACGCTAATACGCCTCCAAGCGAAAGCGTATTTAAAACATCAATAGCAGGTAAAAATGCTGCCGTTATTGCCGTTGCTTGAATATTCGCATCTCGATTTATCGCATTTAAACGCCGAAAATCATTTATATTGCGCTCAATGCGATTAAAAGCTTGTGCTTCTCTAACGCTACTCAAATCTTCCTCTAATCTACTAGATAATTCGCCTATACTAGTACGAGTCAAACGGAATTTTGCGCGCGCCCATCCTCCAAACAAAGTAGTAATAATAATTACTAATGGAACTAATATATTACTTAGTAGTCCTAATTGTAAATTTACAGCGAGCATAGCTAAAGCAATACCGACCAAGCTAAACGAACTGCTAACAATTTGAGAAATAGCGAGTCCAAATACTTGGTTTACAGTACTAACATCGTTAAGCAAGCGACTCATTAAGTCACCGGCTGAACTCGTATCAAAGAACGAAAGAGGTAAAGTTTGTATTTTTGTAAAAATATCTTGACGAAGTTGCGCGAGTACATTCTGAGTAATCCAGTTGGTGCGAAGAATATGTCCGCGAAACGCTGAAAATCCAATTAAATACACAGCTAGTACAACAACTAGCATTTGCATCAATCCAGAAAAATTACCCTTGGCAATCAGATTATCTATCGACCAACCAATCAAAAAAGGCGCCACACCTTGTGATAAGGCACCGATAGAAACAAATAAAACCGCCACAGGAATTTGTTGACGATAAGGAATAAGATATTGAGCAAAGCGTTGCAGTGTCGGGGGTTGAGAGTTGATATTTGCCGTCATTAATTTATTTAAATCTATAATATATTGCCAATAGAGTGACAATTGCACAGCTAATAAAACTAATTATATTACCATACATCAAAATCATGTCGTTGTAGTAATAACCATATAAAATACCGTTAAATTGAATAATATTAAAGCCAGCAAAAGTTATTAACGAAATATTTCTAGAGCTTTTGGTTTGATAGACTCTAATTGCTTGTGGAACAAATAAACTAGCATTAAATATAAAACCTAAGCCAAATAAAAAGGTAACTATTTCTTTCATGTTATTTACTAAAGCTATTTTAATCATTAAGCTTAATTCACTCAATAAATATTAACGTTGTAGAGACGCAATATATTACCTCTATACAATGTTAATTTATATCAAATTTATTTAAAACACTATAATTATAAAATCATTATTTAACTTCAAAGTTAATCACGTCAAAAAATCATACTTTAGAAGTACTTAAAACTCATGTTTTGTTTGTATCGGTTGAATGATGTTTGAAATTACAAATATTTGATATTTCACATCTTGCACCATTAGATTGGCTTGGGTAAGGTGGGCAGTGCCCCACCCTACGCGAAAATAGGTCTTACAAGCTTTTTTATTCTCAATAAGCTTAAGAACGGAAAGTGGATATCCAAGTGGATAGTTTTATTTGCTCGATAGGATACCATCTGCATTCGGTGTGATTTTAACCATCAGATAGTGTTTAGTATCACTGTTTTGCGAGGAGACTATACTGAGATTTGCATGTAATTTCGCCAAAGTTTAACTTGAGAGGATTTTTTGTAATGACCAATTATATACAAATCTCCGCTGGATACTCTGGCAAATCAGCTTTTTCTAGGCGTTGGCTAAGTTACTTGCTTTTAGGTCTTACTACTAATATCGCTTTTTGGGCTTCAGCTTTTCTCTATCTAAAGGTTACACCATCAACTTACACCAGCTATTCGGCTGTTAATTTGCCAGGAGCAAGTTCAAATGCGAGTGTAAGTTTACCAGGCATTGGTCAAGCTTCCTATGAAAATGCCTCTCCTTATGCTTCTAGTTCTTCTCAAGACCCAAGAGAAAATTATAAATTCATAGCACAGAGCGAACCTGTAGTAAAAGCTGCTGCAGCTAGTTTGAATATGTCCCTAGGAGAGTTTGGCAACCCACGGATTAAAGTAGTAGATAACACCACCGTGATGACCATTGAGTTCAAAGGCGCCAGTCCCCACGAAGCTCAAAATAAATCTTTAGCTTTTTATAAAGCCTTTGAAACAAGGCTTAATCAGTTGAGAACTCAAGAAGCTATTCGACGAGACGTAGGTTTCCAAACAGGTCTTGATTCCTCGCAGAAAAAACTGCAAATAGCTCAGAAGAATCTTTCTGATTACAAAGCAAGTTCAGGTTTAAACTCTGACGTTCAAATTAAAGACCTTACAACCAATATTGAACTGCTACGTAGACAACGAGCAGAAGTATTAGCGAGTCAGCAGCAAGCTAATGCTCGTTTGAGAGAACTATCGGCTAATTTAAAACTATCGGCGCCGCAAGCTACAGATGCTTTTGCTCTTCAAACAGACCAGGTATTTCAGCAGAATTTAAAAAATTATAGTGATGCTAGTGCTAGTGTAATTGTTC
>ERZ1066137.1164-NODE-1164-length-14008-cov-16.291407_pt1 | contig 14008 bp, 6 predicted proteins | sample MGYA00382784_ERZ1066137 | MGnify/ENA primary metagenome ERZ1066137 (study PRJEB33369, sample SAMEA5778367) | biofilm metagenome | biome: Industrial cooling water; feature: Water cooling tower basin; material: Biofilm | place: United Arab Emirates | collected... | reverse complement strand
CTCCGCGCCCGCGGCCGCGACCGGCCGGGCCGGCGCCCCGGCGACCGCCGCCTCGCCCGGCCACGCGGCGAGCGCGACCGCCCCCGGCTGCGTCTCGGGCCACGCCTCGCCGGCCGGCGGCGCGAACGCGATCGCCGGCTGCAGCAGCCACGGCGCCGCCCGCTCCGGCCGCGCCTGCACGTCGGCGAGGTGCCCCTGGAGCGCGGCAATGAGATCTCCGCGCCGATCGGCGCTCAGCACCAGCGTCGCCGACGCGCGCCCGGGCGCCACCTCGAGCCAGGCCCCGCCGCCCGAGGCCGCGCGGCGGCAGCGCGGGCAGGCCCCCGAGAATGGCCCGACCGCGCGCAGGCGGGCGGCCAGGTCGGGCCGCGCCTCGCGGTCGATCCAGCGCCAGCGCTGGGTCGCGACGAGCGTCCCGCACGTGCAGGCGTAAAGGGCCTCGACCGACCAGCTCCAGTCGTCGCGCATCGACACGCGCGGGACCATAGCGTCCGCCCGAAGCCGGTGTAAAGCTCGCGCACCCATGACCGCGCCCCCCACCGCGCCCCCCACCGCCGTCCTCACCCTCGTGGGCGATCTCGAGCAGAACTTCCGCAAGCAGGTCCAGCGGGCCCTGGCCTTCGATCTCGACGGCTCGGTCGCCTCGCTCGCCGTCGTCGATCACTACCTCTCCCTCGCCCGCGGAGAGACCCGCGCCCCGATCCTCGAGCTCCTGGCCGCCGGCGCCGGCGCCTACTTCGGCGAGCTCGTGCGCCGCGAGTTCGGCGGCACCTGGGTCGGCCAGGCCGACGACCCGCGCAGCCTGCGGCTCTTGCTCGGCGCCCAGCTCCTCTTCTTCTCCCCGGTCGCGGTCGCCCACGCCGCCGTCCTCGGTCGCGAGCCGGACGACGACGATCTCGACTGCGCGCTCCACCTCGACCGCCGCCCCGAGCCCGGCCCGGACCCGACCGACGACGCCGCGTGGATCCTCCAGCGCCTCGAGTCGGCCGCTCCGGTCCCGGAGGATCAGTTCTACAGCTTGACGACCCGCTTCGAGACGATCGCCTTCATCGTCGAGCTGCTCTCGGAGCGCCGCGCCGCCGCCGGATCGGAGCCGCGCACCTACACCCTGGACGATTATTACCACATCCTGTCCTAGGTATTTTGCTCGCGCGCTCGGGTGTAGACTGCAGCCCCAGCGATGCCCGAAGCCGCCGACATGCCCCTGCTCGAGATGCTGCAGGTGCTGTCGCGGACGCCGACCAGCGAGCCGCAGCTCCGGGCCGTCGTCGCCGTCACCTGCGCCCGCTGGTGCGTCGCGCGCGGCGAGGACGGCGAGGCCCAGCGGCTGTTGGCCCACGCGCTCGAGCTCGTCCCCGAGCTGCGCCCGGCGATGCGGCTCCTCTACCGCATCTTCCTCCGCCGCGGCGACATTCGCAATTCGGTCCGCTACCTCGACCTCGAGATCCGCGCGACCCGGCACCCGCGCGAGGCCGCGGCCCTCTACCGCGAGCGCGGCCAGCTGGTCGAGACCCACTTCAAGGATCGGGCCGCCGCGCTGCAGTGCTACCAGGCCGCCCTGCGGGCCACCCCGCGCGACCTCGCGGTGCTGCGCTCGGTCGAGGCCGTCGCGCTGGTCCAGGGCAACCTGATGGCCCTGATCGCCAACCTCGAGGCCCAGCTCGAGGTCCTGCACGACCCGCGGGCCGTCGCCGCGGTCGCCCGCGACCTCGCGCTGCTCGAGGCGCGCCACGGCGGCGACCTCGGCCTCGCGGCCGGCCTGCTCGTCGCCGCCACCGAGGAGCAGCCCGGCAACCTCCAGCTCGTCCAGGACCTGTTCCGGATCGCCGAGGCCGCCGGCAACCCCGAGCTGATGCTCCGCGCCCTCGAGCTCGAGGCCGACATCCGCCCCGGCGAGCAGCGGGCCGTCCCGCTGGCCCGCGCGAGCCTCGTCCTGCGCGAGGTCAAGGAGCGCGCCGCCGCCGTCGCCCTGCTGCACGCCGCCGCCAAGCTCCAGCCGAGCAACTTCAGCCTGTGGCGCAACCTCGAAGAGCTGAGCATGGCGATCCCCCGCTACGACGTCGCCGTCGAGGCGTGCGCCGGCCAGCTCAAGGCGATCGCCGGCGACGACCCGCAGACCGAGGCCGAGCTGTTCTACCGCCTCGGCAAGCTGGCGATGATCCGCCTCGACCGCGTCAGCGAGGGCCTCGGCGCGATGCGCCGCGCGCTCAAGCTGTTCCCCGGCCACATCCCCGCGCTCGAGGACGCCGGCCGCTACCTGATCGCCAACGAGTCGTGGCACCAGCTGCTCGAGCTGCTCAAGCTGCAGGTCGCGACCGCCGAGGCCGCCGGCCTCAGCCCCGAGGAGCGCGCCCAGGCCCAGCTGCGCGCCGGCCAGGTCCTCGAGGAGCACCTGCGCGAGCTCGAGGGCGCCCGCCTGCTCTACGAGGAGGCCGCCGCCGCCTGCCCCACCTACCGCCCGCCGCTCGATCGCCTCGAGCGCGTGCTCGTCCAGCTCGGCCGCTACGACGGCCTGCGCGAGCTCTACGGCGGCGAGCTCGCCCGCGGCGTCACCGGCCCGCGCCGCGTGTTCCTGCTGTCGATCCTCGCCCGCCTGCACGAGCGCCAGGGCGACCACTCGGCCGCGATCAAGTGCCTCGTCGGCCTGCTCAAGGACTTCCCGGAGCACCTGCCCTCGCTGCAGCAGCTCGCGCGCCTGCTCGCACGGGCCGGCCGCACGCGCGAGCTGCTGCAGGTCACCGAGCAGGAGATCAAGCTGACGGTCAGCCCGCTGCGGCGCGCCAAGCTGCTGTTCCGCTCGGCCGAGCTCGCGCTGCAGACCGGCGACACCGGCCACGCCGAGGCCTGCCTGCAGGAGTCGCTCGAGGAGGTCCCGGACCACCCGCCGACGCTCGCGCTGCTCGAGCGGATCCTCCGCGACCGCGGCGACGACCTCGGGATCATCGACCTCCTGCGCCGCCGCCTCCAGCGCGCCGGCGACCCGGCCCAGCGGCTCAGCCTCCACCTCGAGATCCTCTACCGCCTGCTCGCGCTCGGCGAGCTCGAGCAGGCGCTCGCCGAGGTCGACCTGGTCCTTCAGACCTGGCCCGAACACCTCTCGACGCTGCACACCGGCGAGCGCCTGGCCGCCGCGCTCGGCCGCACCGAGGCGCTCCTCAACTACCTCGCGCGGCACTTCGAGCTGTCGCGCGGCCAGAAGGCCCGCGCCCTCCTCATCTACCGCGCCGCCCTCGTCCGCGCGAGCGACCCCGCCGGCGCGTGGGCCGACCCCGGCCAGGCCGCGCAGGCGACCGCCGAGCTGCGCCGCGCGCTCGCCCAGTGGCCCACCCTCGGCGGCGGCTGGACCACGCTGCTCGAGCACTGCACCGCCACCGGCGACCTCGCCGAATTGAAGATCGCCGCCCGCGGCGCGCTCGCCCACGAGCGCGGCCCCGGCAACCGCCAGGCCGCCGCGCTCCTGCTCGCCGAGCTGGCCGACGCGCCCGCCGTCGGCGTCCAGTACCTCGAGGCCGCCGCCGACGCGCGCCCGAAGGACCTCAGCACCCAGCTCCGCCTCGCCCGCGCCGCCCGCTTCAGCCGCCGCCCCGACCTCGTCCGCGCCGGCATGCAGTCCGCCGCCGCGATCGCCAGCGCCGACGCGCCCGACCACACCTTCACGCTCAGCCTGCGCTACCGGGCCGCCCGCGCCGCCGAGTCGGCCGGCGACCTCGCCACCGCCGACGCCGGCTACGCCGAGCTGCTCGCCCGCGACGCCCGCTACGAGCCCGCCCGCCGCGGCCAGAAGCGGATCGCCCACCGCCGCGACACCGCCCCGCTGCAGAAGGCCGCCGCCGATCTGGCGACCGCCGCCTCCGCCGAGAAGAACCCGGTCGAGCGCGCCGCCCTGCTGACCCAGTGCGGCGAGCTGCTCGCCCGCGCCGGCCAGCACGAGGAGGCGCTCGGCCGCCTCAACGCCGCGCTCGTCGCCTGTCCCAAGTACCTCCCGGCCCTCCACGCCAAGGCCTGTCTCCTGGAGCAGCGCGGCTCGACCGGCGAGCTCGCGCAGGCGTCCGACATCCTCGCCCAGCTCGCCGCGGCGCTCGGCGACCCGGAGCACCAGCACGCGCTGTACGTCCGCGCCGGCCTGCTCGCCGTCCGCGCCCGCGACCCCGGCCGCGCCTGGCGCCCGCTCGCCAGGGCGCTCGAGCTCGATCCGACCAGCGGCCCCGCCTTCTCGGCGCTCTGGCGGGCCCGCGAGCAGCACGGCAAGGAGGGCGCCGTCTCGCTGCTCGGCCCGCTGCAGCGCCGCTTCGACGCGCTGGCCGCCGCGCGCGAGCTCAGCCCCGAGGCCGCCCGCGCGATCGCCCGCGTCGTCGAGGCCAGCGACGGCACCGCCGCCGCGATCGGCCTGCTCGAGCGCGCGGTCGGCACCTTCGGCGAGGCCGTCCCGCTGCGCGTCGACCTCGCCCGCCTCTACGCCCGCGCCGGCCGCGGCCCCGACGCCGCCAAACAATTGCGCGAGGCCCTCGCGCGCGAGCCCTCGCCCGAGCGCCGCGCCGTCCTCGAGTTCCTGGTCGCCGACGCCCACGAGCGCAGCGGCTCGCCCGACGCCGCGTTCGAGCACTACCTCGCGGCCAGCCGCGGCGGCTTCCAGGCGTTCTTCGCCCTGCGCGCCGCCGACCGGATCGCCTCCGCGATCGGCACCGTCGACCAGCGCGTCGAGGTCCTGCAGCTGCTCGTCGAGCTCGGCGACTCCGACGAGCGCGTCCGCAGCCTGCGCGCGCTCGCCGAGATCGATCGCACCGCCCGCGGCCGCCCCGAGGAGGCCGCCGCCCGCCTGCGCGAGCTGCTGCGCCTGCGCCCCGCCAACACCGACGTCATCCTCGAGCTGCACGCCCTGCTGATCGAGCTCGGCAAGGCCGACGAGGCGCGCGTCGCCCTCCAGTCCGGCATCGCCGCCCAGCGCGCCCTGCTGCGCGACCGCGGCCTCGCGGCGCCCGGCGGCGGCGTCGACCTCGACCCGGTGCAGGGCCTCCTGCGCCTGTTCGACGCCGCCGAGGAGTCGGGCGGCGTCTACGTGTGCGCCGCGACGCTCGAGACCCAGGACCCCGACCTCGTCCCGGCCGCGCGCCGCTGCGACGTCCTGCAGCCCGCGCCGTGGCCCCTGCCGACCCCGCCGGACAAGCAGCAGCCCTTCTTCACGATCGACGACCCGGCCTGCGCCGCCGCGCTCCACCTCCTGCAGGCGGGCGTCAAGTACCTCTCGAGCATCCCGGGCGCCCCGCCGCCGCCGGTCAACCTGGCCCAGCGGCACAGCCTGCCCGGCGCCAGCTCGGTCGCCGTCGTCACCCGCGCGCTCGCCCGCACCCTCGGCGTCGTCGAACCACTCCTCTTCCTCAACCCGGGCGACGACAGCGCCGTGATCGCCCACATCGGCACCGCCCCGGTGCTGCTGATCGGCCGCAAGGTCAACGCCGCCCCGTTCTCGCCGACCTCGCGCGAGGCGATCGGCCGCGCCCTCTTGCGCCTGTCGACCGGCGGCGACCACCTCCACCTGGCGATCGACGACGCCGGCCTGATGGGCGTGCTGCACGGCCTGTCGAGCTGCGCCGGCGTCGAGCTCGACGCGATCCACGAGCGCGACGACGCCGTGTCCGACGCGATCATCGAGACGCTCGCCGGCGCCGGGATCCCGGTCGACTTCGGCGAGGACGCCGAGATCCTCGGCCGCAACCTCGCCGGCTTCAGCCCCGCCGCCCTGCGCGAGGCGCTGCGCCACGCCGAGGACCGCGCCGGCGCGATCGCCTGCGGCGACCCGCGCGTCCCGCTGTCCGACGTCGACCGCTTCCCCGCCCTCTCCGACCCGCGCGCCGCGGCGCTCGTCGCCTACCTCGTCTCCGAGGAGCACCTCGCCCTCCGCCGCGCGCTCGGCTACCACGTCGAGCTCGAGCTCGAGCTGACCGACGTCGAGGAGCTCCCCGCATGACGCCGCCCGGCCCCAAGAAGCCCCTCCCGCTCGACGAGTGCGGCCGCCCGCTCGACCTCGCCGCGGCCCCGGCCGAGCGCGTCACCGGCGGCGGCCCCCCGCCCTCGCTGATCGACCTGCCCGACACCTTCTGGCCGCTCGACCTGCCGCTCTCGCCCGGCGCCCTCGCCCCGCCCGCGGTCGACTGGTGGCTGCTCGCCGACGCGCTGGCGACCGAGGCCAAGCGCGCGACCGATCCGGCGCTCGCCGCCGCCCTGACCGGAGAGGCAGGTCGCGTCCAGCGCGAGCGCCTCGGCCTGCCCGACGGCGACGCCGCGCTCGCGGCCGGCAGCCCCGCCGTCCGCCGCGCCGCCCAGGCCGCCGCGCCGGTCGGCGCCGATCTGCTGACTGAACTTTCGGCCCTGGCCAAAGAGGCAGCCGACGAGAAGCAGCCGGTGTCCGCCCGCGCCGCCGCGTGGATCGAGCACGGCCAGCGGATCGAGGACGCGACCGGCGACGTCGGCCGCGCCTACGCCAGCTACGAGGCCGCGCTGGCGATCGTCCCCGACCACCCGATCGCGATCGCCCTCGCCGTCGACGCCGCGATCCTGCTCAAGCGCCACGCCGACGCGAGGCGGATGCTCTCGGCCAACATCCGCAAGATCGACATGGCCCGCCTGCGCTCGGCGCGGCTCCTCGACCTCGCGCTGCTCGCCGAGGACCCGGGCCAGCGCCGCTCGAGCCTCGAGCTCGCGCACGCCGACGACCCGAAGAACGTCACCGCGCTGACCCGCCTGATCCGCACGATCCGCGGCGAGGGCGGCGCGACCCCGGCGAGCCTGTCCGAGCTGTACCGCCGGCTCGCCGGCCTCGCCGAGGACCCGATCTCCGCCGCGACCGCGCTGCAGCTCGCCGTCGTCGTCCTCGGCACCGAGCCGGTCCCGCCGGCGCTGCTCGCCGACGTCCAGGCCTGGCTCGCCCGCCACGGCGGCGACGAGTCGGCCGCGCAGGGCCTGCTCGACGCCCTCGCCTACGCGCTCGCCGGCCAGGCCCTCGCGCGCCCCGGCGGCGAGCCCGACCCGTACTACCTCGAGATCCTGTCCCGCCTCGCCCCGCTGCTCGACGACACCCGCGAGCAGGCGATCGTCCGCGAGCAGATCGCCCGCATGCGGTGGGCCGCGACCGCCCTGGCCGCCCGCCAGAGCGCGCTCGACGACGACGGCACCCTGCGCCGCCTGCAGGACGACCGCGAGGACGACCGCGAGCAGCCGCCGCCGACCGACGACGAGGCCCAGGCCTACCGCGTCCTCGAGGCCGACCTGCGGTTCGTCCGCAAGCACCTGCCCGAGCAGCGGTGGGTCTGGCAGGCGCTCGCCGACATCCTGCGCGCCCTCGGCGACGTCCCCGCGCTCGTCTCTCACTTGACCGAGTGGGCCCAGCACCAGCCGCACGGGGCCGAGCGCGCCGCGATCCTCGTCCGCCTCGGCTTCGTCCACGAGGAGCTCGAGCGCAACCTCCCGCGCGCCGCCGAGGTCTACGAGCTCGCCGTCGCCGAGGACCCGCGCAGCGCCCACTGCCTGCGCGCGCTCGGCAGCGTCTACGAGAAGATGCGCCGGTGGGCCCAGGCCGCGGCCACCCTGCAGCGCCAGGCCCGCGAGACCAACGAGGGCCCGGAGCGCCTCGCCGCGCTGCGCCGCGTCGCCGCGATCGCCGAGAACGAGCTGCAGGACGTCGACCTCGCTATCGCCACCCTGCAGGAGATCGCCCAGCTCGACCAGCACGACGTCCTCGCGCTCTACCAGCTCGCCGGCCTGTGCCGCACGCACGGCCGGATCCCGGTGCTGATCGGCACCCTGCAGCTGCTCGTCGACCGCCTCGACGAGGACACCGCCCGCACCGCGATCCTCGTCGAGCTCGGCGAGGCGCAGGAGCTCCACCTCAAGCAGCGCAGCGCCGCCCGCGACGCCTACGAGCGCGCGCTCAAGCTCTCGCCCGGCTACACCCCGGCCCTGCGCGCGCTCGCCCGCCTCTACCGCGACAGCGGCGACCTCGAGGCGCTGCTGCGCCTGCACGAGCCCGACGTCGACCCGACGACCGACCCCGCGGTCCTGGCCCTCAAGGCAGGTCGGATCTGCTTCGAGGAGGTCGGCGACCTGGACCGCGCGATCGACTATCTCGGCCGCGCCTACCGCCTCAACCCCGACCTCGTGCCCGCGCGCGAGATCCTGCTGCAGCTCCTGACCGCGAGCGGCCGGATCCGCGAGGCCTACGACCTGCTGCGCGCCCAGGACCTGCCGCGGAGCCAGCCGCTGCTCGCCGACTACCACTACCGCCTGGGCCTGATCGCCGAGGCGCTCGCGCGCAAGGAGCCGGACACCGCCGCGATCGACGAGGACCGCGCGCTGCAGCACTACCGCGCCGCGCTCGCCGTCCAGCCCGACCACGGCCTCGCGCTCGAGCGGGCGCGCCGGCTGCTGGTCGCCAACAACGACCTGCCCAACCTCGTCCGCCTGCTCGAGGACCACGCGCAGCACGTCGGCGGCGCCTCGCGGTCCGTCGTGCTCGTCCAGCTCGCGCGCCTCCACCTCACCGAGAAGAACCTCGACGAGGCCCGCCGCGACTACGAGGAGGCGATCGAGCTGACCCCCGACGACGCGATCCTCCTGCGCGAGTACATGAACGTCCTGCGCAAGGGCGGCGACACCGAGGCGCTGCCGAACCAGGGCCTGCGGCTCGCGCGGATCAGCGAGGACACCCACTACAAGGCGACCCTGCTCGTCGAGTCGGCCGAGGTCCTGCTGCGCTCCGACGCCCCGGAGGACCGCGAGTTCGCGGCCAACGCGATCCTCGGCGCCCTGCGCGAGGACCCGGGCAACCCGTACGCCGTCCGCCTGCTCGAGAGCCTGCTGTCCGACCCGAACAACCCGCTGGCGATGACCGACGCCGTCGGCGCCCGCGCCGTGCGGGCCCAGTCCGACGCGGAGCGGGCGATCTTCTACCTCGAGAGCGCCGAGCTGCTCGAACAGGCAGGCGCCATCAACGAGGCCCAGCGGGCCTACCGCGCCGCGCTGCGGGCGATGCCCGGCCTCGCCCCGGCCGACCTCGGCCTCCAGCGCGTCAGCTCGGGCGCCGCCCGCGAGGCCGCCGCGCCGAAGACCAAGGCCGTCAGCGTCCACACCCTGATGGCCGAGGCGCGCGACGCCGCCGTCCGCGCCGGCAGCACCGGCAAGCCCGCCGACGCCGAGCAGGCGCTCGGCCTCCTCGGCCAGATCCTCGGCCGCGATCCTCACTACCGCGACGCGATCGGCCTCGCCCGCGCGCTCGCCAGCCAGCTCCCCGAGCCCAAGCCCGCGCTCGACCTCCTGCGCACCGTGTTCGGCCGGATCACCGACGCCGGCCTGCGCTACGAGCTCGGCGTCTTCCTCGGCGAGCAGGCCGCGCGCGACGAGGACGCGCTCGCCTACTTCACCGTCGCCGCCCAGGCCCGCCCCGACGGCAAGCAGGCGCTCCGCGGCCTCGTCCGCTGCTACCAGCAGCTCGGCAAGGAGGCCGAGTCGGCCCGCGCGATGGAGCAGCTGCTCGCGCTCTACGACCCCGCCGACCCGTCCGCCGTCGACCTGCGGCTGATCCTCGCCGGCTACCTCGCGCGCTCGGCCGACACCCTGTCCCGCGCGCTCGAGCACGGCCGGATCGTCCTCGCCGCCCGCGGCGACGACCCGCGCGCGATCACGCTGATGGCCGGCCTGCTCGAACGGACAGGTCAACCCGCCGAGGCCGCCGACCTGCTCGACCGCCTGTGCGCGCGCGAGCGCGACCCCGACCGCCTGCACGAGCTGTACTTCCGGCGCGCCAGCCTGCTGGCCGAAGTGCCAGGTCGCGAGGCGCAGGCGCTCGCCGCGGTCGAGCGGGCCGCCGAGCTCGGGCCCGGCAACCGCACGACGATCCTGCTGCTCACCCGCCTGCTCGAGCGCGTCGGCCAGACCGAGCGCGTCTCGACCTTCCTCGAGCCGATCCGCAGCGCGATGCTCGGCGGGATCGGCCGCGGCGCCCTCAACGCGAGCGACATCCGCCTGCTCGCCGAGGTCGCCAACCGCCCGAACCCCGGCCTCGCGCAGATGGCCCGCATGCTGGTCCACGCGCTCGAGCCCGGCGAGGGCCCGCCGCCCGACGGCTTCATGCGTCCGGCCTCGGCCCAGGGCCTCCAGGCCGCGTTCGCGACGCCTGCGCTGCGGCAGCTCCTGTTCTCCGCGGGCGAGCTGCCCGACATCAACGACCTCCTCACCTGCGTCGAGACCGCGATGGACCGGATGTTCCCCGAGTTCACCGGCCTCAACGCCGACGAGGCCGTCCCCGTCCCGCCGACCGTCGACACCGCCAGCGTCCGCGCCCCGCTGCAGCAGTGGTGCCGCCTGCTCGGCCTCGAGGACCTGGCCCTTCGGGCATGCTCGATCAACAACACCGTCGCCATCCTCGAGGAGGGCGAGGAGCCGACCCTACGCCTCGGCGTCAACCTGTGGCTCCGCGGCGACCCGGTCTCGTGGCGCGGCCTCGCGGCGCTCGCCCTGGCCCGCCGCGCCCTCGGCGGCGGCCGCGTCCGCTCGCTCGTCCCCGTCGAGCTCGACCTGATGATCGCCGCCAGCTTCGAGGTCACCAAGGTCTTCAACGCGATCACCGCCGACCCCGACGCCCGCCGCCTCCGCGACGTCGCCAACAACCTCGGCAAGAACCTCCCGCGCCGCCAGCGTCGCCCGCTGTTGCGCGTCTGCCAGGCGCTGTCGAGCCACCACTTCGAGCCCGCCGCGACCGCCCGCGCGACCCTCACCACCGACCTGCGGATGGCCCTCCTGCTGTCCGGCGACGTCAGCGGCTGCCTGTCCGCGGCCTGCCTGCTCGACGGCTTCGCCAACGGCAGCCTGAAGCAGCGGATCGTGCTCAGCCGCAACGCCCAGGACCTGTGCGTCTGGATGCTCTCGGACGCCCACCTCGCGCTGCGCAAGGCCGTCGCCTGACCGCCCGCCCCTGCTACCATCCCGGCCCGTGCCCCAGCTCTACAACAAAGACACCGGCGCCCTGCTCGGCTCGATCACCGCCGAGCAGCTCGAGGATCTGATCGACCTGCTCGTCGAGGAGAGCGCGGCCGACCGCGACTACTACATCGACAGCACCACCCTCGACTACCTCGCCGAGAACGACGCCGACCCCGAGCTCGTCGCCCTGCTCCGCCGCCACGTCCCCGAGGAGGGCGAGGGCATCGAGATCGAGTGGCGCGACGGCTGAACCCGCCGGGCAACTTGCCGAAGGCAGCTCGCAGCGGGTCCGGCTCGATTCACGGACGCGCCCTCACATCAGCACCCCGTGCTGATCCGGCCGCGGGATCTCCGGCAAGTCCGAGTCTCCGAGCCGCTGGCGGATGTTCGCCTCGATCGTCCGCGACAGCGCCGTCAGCGGCAGCCCGTTCCAGAACGTCGTGAACGGGTCCTCGAGCACCCGCCCGGCCTCCGAGATCAGCGCGAACGCCATGCACACCAGCACGTTGATCGGGATCGTCGCCCACCCGAGCTCGTCGGCCAGCGACAGCGGGAACATCGCCCCGTAGATCACGATCAGGCGCTCGGCGATGAACACGTAGCCGCGGGGCATCGGCGTGCGCTTGATCCGCTCGCAGCCGCCCTGCACGTCGAGCAGCGTCGCCAGCGTCCCGTCGATCGACTGCAGGCGGAGCGGCTCGAGCTCGCCGCGGTCGGCCGCCGCGACCAGCGCCTCGGCCTGGCGGTGCAGCAGCGCGTGCGTCGGGTTCGTCTCGCCGCGCAGCGCCGCGCGCGTGTCCGCGTCGAGCAGCCGCGCCACGTCCGGGTCGGCCCACGGATCTTGCTCGCGCAGCAGGCAGCGCAGCACGTGCACGTACGCCGCGTGGCGCACGATCACCTCGCGCGCCACCGCCTGCTGCTTCACGTACACCAGCGCCTGCGTCGCCAGGTGGCGGCTGCTGTTGACCAGCTGGCCCCACAGCCGGCGCCCCTCCCACCAGCGGTCGTACGCCGTGTTGGTGCGGAACGACACGAAGATGCCGAGCGCCGCGCCGACGACCAGCATCGGCGTCGTCGGCAGCAGCATCGTCTCGATCCCGAACACCCGGTGCAGCACCGTCACGATCGTCGCCGACGCGATGAACAGCAGCACCTTGCGCCACTGCCACAGCATCAGCCGCAGCACCGATCCTCGAGTCGTCACCATCATGGCAGCCTGGACCTCCCGCGGGCGCCCCGGGTCATGCCCCGGAGGGCATGTCCCGGAGGACATTGATGCGACGACCTCGCGTCGACCGCCACGCGCCCCGGAACTGAGGTAGACGCCGATCGCGCGGAATCGCCACCGCCTCGCCACGATAGACGCTCCTGCGCGCGCTCGTCCAGGTGGCGCGCGTGAGAACGCCCCCCGTGTTTATCGCCGTGACCCGCCCCGGCCTGCTCGGACGCCCCCGTGAGCCCGCGGTCCGACCTCGACCACCGCCCTCCCGCTCGCGCGCCGCGCGCGCCTGACCTGTCCCGGGCGCCAGATCCGGGCCCGCCCTCACGCGGGCGAACCCGCGCGATCCCAGCGCGTCCTCGTCTCGCGTCCGAGCCGGATCCGCGAGCCCGTGTTGCCGCACTGCCGGCAGCGCAGCGCCTCGATCGGCGGCATCGGCGTGCACGCGCTCGCGCGCCCCGCCTGCACCTCGACCTCCTCGCTGCCGCACGCCGGGCAGCGCAGCTGCGGCTCCGCGTCCATCTCCCGAAGCTACCACGATCTACAATCCGGCCCCATGCGTCACCGTCCCTTCGCCAAGATCGCCGGCCCCGGCGACCCGCTCGGCGTCGTCCCCGGCGGCCCGTGGGTCGCCCTGGAGAAGATCCACGGCGCGCAGATGGTCGTCGGCGTCCACGGCGACCTGCTGCGCTTCGGCAAGCGCAAGGCCTGGCTCGCGGACGACGACCCCTTCTTCGGCTGGCAGCTCGTCCGCGCCACCCTCGGCGACCTCGCCCGCGCCGCCGCGCGGCGGCTCGGCGCCCCGCTCGTCCACCTCTACGGCGAGCTGTTCGGCGGCGCCTACCCGCACCCGGCTGTCCCGCCCGCCCCGGGCCTGCAGCCGGTCCAGACCGGCATCTGGTACGCCCCCGACCTGCGGTGGGCCGTCTTCGACGTCCTCGTCGCCGCCGGCGACGACGACCCCGGCGAGCTGCTCGCCTTCCACGAGCTCGCCGACCTGGCCCGGAGCACAGGTCTCCTGCTCCCCCCGGTCCTGCGGACCGGCCCGCGCGCCCTCCTCGACGCCCTCCCGGTCCGCTACCCGACGCGCGTCCCCGCCCTCCTCGGCCTCCCCGAACTCGGCGACAACCTCGCCGAGGGCCACGTCGTCCGCCCCGACGCCCGCGCGCGCCCTGGCGCCCGCCCGACCTACAAGCGCAAGATCGCCGAGTTCGACGAGCAGCGGTTCGCCGAGAGCGAGGCCTGGGACCCGACCCAGCGCCCCGGCCGCCCGGCCCTCCTCCAGTGGGCCCGCCGCCTCGTCAACCCCGCCCGGATCGCCAGCGCCGCCTCCAAGGTCGGCCGCCACGACCGCGCCGCCCTCCTCGACGAGATCGAGCTCGACGTCCTGATCGACCTCGGCGCCGCCTTCCCCGCCGCCCTCACCGACCTCCCGCCCGCCGACGAGTCCGCCCTCCGCGCCGAGATCCGCGCCGCCGCCACCGCCCTCGGCACCTGACCCCCAGGACCTGGCTCGGAGACCATGTCCTCCGAGCTATGACCCACGTCCACGCACACCGCCGCCCGACCCGTCGCGCAACACCACTCACCCACCTCATCGCGTTCCGACATCTCCCCCCGAGGAACGCCCCCACCAACCTCGTCGCGCAACGCCCATTCACCCACCCCGTCGCGGTCCGACATCGAGCAACCGGCTGGGCCGACAGAGGAACGCGAGCCGGGCGCGAGGAACGAGCGCCCGTCTCGCGGCGACCCGCGTCTTCCCACCACGATCACCACCGGAGCCGGCGACCGGTTGCGACGCCTCTCACGACGGCC
>ERZ1066137.1152-NODE-1152-length-14107-cov-10.067820_pt1 | contig 14107 bp, 14 predicted proteins | sample MGYA00382784_ERZ1066137 | MGnify/ENA primary metagenome ERZ1066137 (study PRJEB33369, sample SAMEA5778367) | biofilm metagenome | biome: Industrial cooling water; feature: Water cooling tower basin; material: Biofilm | place: United Arab Emirates | collected... | reverse complement strand
GGTATCCGTCCGGTGAAGGCCGCATCGGCTTTCACCGGGCTTATGCTGGTTTGATGATGCGCTTTGCGGCGGCGTTGCGTCGTGCGGCGATGCGGGCGAGCGCGACTTCGATCGGGAATGTGTCGAGGGCTTCAGGATCGTAATCATCGAGCCATTCGCTGATTTCGTCATGGTCTGGATGGGCGGGGTTTGCGCGGGCATCGAGCATTTCGTAGAAGCCGGGTATGCCGCCGCAATCCTCTGGAGGGCAGTCGCGTTCGCCGTCGACGAACCTCGGATAGCCGATGGCAGGATCGCCGGCGCGCACATCGCTGACGGTGAGCTGGTGTTCCCAGTTGTCTCCAAAATCGTAAATGTAGTCGATCGTTGTCGTGGCGGGCCCAATCACGTCGTGCAGTCGGGTTCGATCGGCTGATTTACGCGGGGCGGTGCCCCAATCTTCGTCCATGGGCAGGCCATAGGTGGTACCGTTGATACGGAACTCCCAAAGATGGTAATCCAGCCACCCCATGGTGACCTGCACGATATCGTGGAGGACCTTGAGGGTGATGGAGGTGGGAACCTCGACGAGGCGCCAGATCGGGGGATCGCTGTCCTTCAGACCGATGCGCAGCGTGGCGATCTCGGTGAAGCTGGAAATGGCAGTTTTTGGGGCTGCCTTCGGGGCGTGTCTGGCGGTCATGCCGCCTGAGATAACAGGCCCTGCGGCGTGCGCCAGTTCCACGGCAGCAGTTGATCGAGCCGGCTTGCTGGATGATCGGCGATGCGGGCGAGGACATCGCCGAGCCAGGCTTGGGGGTCGACGTCGTTGAGCCTGGCGGTCTGGATCAGCGTATAGATTACGGCCGCACGATCACCACCGCGGTCGGAACCGCAGAACAGCCATGCTTTGCGGCCAAGCGGCACGCAGCGCAGGGCGCGTTCGGCAGCGTTGTTGCTGAGGCAGACCCGGCCGTCCTCAAGGAACCGGGTGAACGCCGCCCAGCGGCGCAGCATGTAGAGACAGGCCTTGGCCAGATCATGGTTGCGCGACAGCTTGGCGAGTTGGGCTTCAAGCCACGCGTGCAGGTCGGCCATCAATGGCGCGCTGTGTTCACGGCGGGCGGCCAAGCGCTCGGCCGGGCTGCAGCCGTTGATGCCGCGTTCGATCTCGAACAAAGCATCGAGGCGCTGCACGGCTTCGAGTGCGATGGGATAGACGGAGCTCACCCGTTCGCCACGGCTCTTCCGGCGGGCTGCGCCTTCGACGTCGGCCAGCTCAAAGAACTTGCGACGCGCGTGGGCAAAGCAGCCGGCTTCCAGCACAGGGCCAGGCTGCCGGTCAGGCAGGTACAGATCGCCGTAACCGCCATAGGCGTCGGCCTGCAGGATGCCCTGCCAGGTGGCGAGGTGACGACGTGGGTGCTCGCCGCGGCGATCGCGGGAGTAATGGAACAGCGCCGCCGGCGGATCGGGCCCGGCGAACGGTCGATCGTCACGCACATAGACCCATAATCGCGCGGTATCGGTCTTGCCCTTGGCCATGACGGGCACGGTGGTGTCATCGCCATGAATGCGTGTTGCCGCCAGCACATGGGCTTCGATCAGCTTGTAGATCGGCATCAGCGCGAAGGCGGCGGCACCGACCTGGTCGGCCAGCGTCGAGACGCTCAAGGGCACGCCTTCCCGAGCAAAGCGCTCGGCCTGGCGGTTCAGGGGTTGGTGCTGGCCATACTTCTCGAACAGCAGCATGGCGAGGAAGCTGGGGCCAGCCCAGCCACGGGGGACGACGTGGAACGGCGCTGGGGGCTGCGTGATCGTCTCGCAATCCCGGCAGCTGAACTTCTCGCGAACGGTCTGGATCACCTTCCACTGGCGCGGGATGACCTCGAGCGTCTCGGTGACATCCTCGCCCAGCTTGGACAGCCGTTCACTGCCGCAGGCGGGGCAAGAACATGGCGATTGCACCACGACCCGTTCGCGCGGCAGATGCTCGGGGAATGGCTTCCTGGCCGGCGCCTTGCGCTCGAAGCTACGGACGGTGGCAGTCTTCTGGGCGGCGGCTTCGGCAACCAGAGCGTCCTCGCTGGCGGCGGCTTCCAGCTCTTCGAGTTGCAGCTCCAGCTGGTCGAGCAGGCGGCGGGTGCGTTCGGCGCTGGCGCCAAACTGCTCGCGCTTCAGCTTGGCGATCTGCAGCTTCAGATGCGCGATCATCGCGTCACGGGCGCTCTCACGGGCAAGGGCGTTGGCAAGCCTGGCTTCGGCTTCATCAGCCCGTGCCGCTGCCGCCATGGCAAAGGCCAGCATCCCCTCATAATCGGTTGGCAAGGCGGAAACGGCGCTCACTACAGGTCGAATGAATCACGCTCCACCGTGGTGAGCAAGGCGAAAATGCCCTAACAAAGCGCCTATCCGGCACTCTGTGGCCGCCAGCTGTACTGCGGGTTGCGCCAGTCGATCCCGTCCAGAAGACAGGCCAGTTGCGAGGCCGTCAGCGCCACCATCCCGTCGGTCGCGGACGGCCAGATGAACCGACCCTTCTCCAGTCGCTTGGCGTAAAGCGACAAGCCGATGCCATCATGCCAGATGATCTTGACCAGCGATCCGGCGCGGCCGCGGAACACGAACAGATCGCCGCCGAACGGATTACGGCCCAGCGCCTGCTGGACGATCAGCGCCAGGCCCTGCATGCCCTTCCTCATATCGGTATGGCCCATTGCGATCCACACCCGCGCACCCGGTGGGATCACCGCAGCGCCTTCAGGGCCGCCGCCGCCAATGCCGGTGATGCGGACGGAAAGATGGTGATGCGCCGGCCCCGCGCCAGCTCGATCACCAGGGCAGCGCCGGCCACTGGCGTCGCTGCAGTGTGATCATCGACAATCACCGCTTCGGCAAAGCCAGGGCAGCCCACGGCGGCGCTCACCGGCGCCACTACGCCTACGGACAGCTTCTTGCGCCACGTGTACAACAGGCCTGTCGACACCTCGTGCCGCCGCGCCACCTCGGTCGGGCACGCCCCTGGCGCAAACGCCTCGGTCAGGATCTGCAGCCGCTGCTCATCACTCCACCGCCGCCGACGCTCCGGCCCCGAAAGCACCGTGATCTGGCCCACCAACCGCTCCTATGTGCGCTCATACGAGCGCTCTTAAGAGCGGTCGTTCACATGCCAGACAAGGCGGCCCCCGCCGGATGGATACTACCGTTGATACGGAACTCCCAAAGATGGTAATCCAGCCACCCCATGGTGACCTGCACGATATCGTGGAGGACCTTGAGGGTGATGGAGGTGGGAACCTCGACGAGGCGCCAGATCGGGGGATCGCTGTCCTTCAGACCGATGCGCAGCGTGGCGATCTCGGTGAAGCTGGAAATGGCAGTTTTTGGGGCTGCCTTCGGGGCGTGTCTGGCGGTCATGCCGCCTGAGATAACAGGCCCTGCGGCGTGCGCCAGTTCCACGGCAGCAGTTGATCGAGCCGGCTTGCTGGATGATCGGCGATGCGGGCGAGGACATCGCCGAGCCAGGCTTGGGGGTCGACGTCGTTGAGCCTGGCGGTCTGGATCAGCGTATAGATTACGGCCGCACGATCACCACCGCGGTCGGAACCGCAGAACAGCCATGCTTTGCGGCCAAGCGGCACGCAGCGCAGGGCGCGTTCGGCAGCGTTGTTGCTGAGGCAGACCCGGCCGTCCTCAAGGAACCGGGTGAACGCCGCCCAGCGGCGCAGCATGTAGAGACAGGCCTTGGCCAGATCATGGTTGCGCGACAGCTTGGCGAGTTGGGCTTCAAGCCACGCGTGCAGGTCGGCCATCAATGGCGCGCTGTGTTCACGGCGGGCGGCCAAGCGCTCGGCCGGGCTGCAGCCGTTGATGCCGCGTTCGATCTCGAACAAAGCATCGAGGCGCTGCACGGCTTCGAGTGCGATGGGATAGACGGAGCTCACCCGTTCGCCACGGCTCTTCCGGCGGGCTGCGCCTTCGACGTCGGCCAGCTCAAAGAACTTGCGACGCGCGTGGGCAAAGCAGCCGGCTTCCAGCACAGGGCCAGGCTGCCGGTCAGGCAGGTACAGATCGCCGTAACCGCCATAGGCGTCGGCCTGCAGGATGCCCTGCCAGGTGGCGAGGTGACGACGTGGGTGCTCGCCGCGGCGATCGCGGGAGTAATGGAACAGCGCCGCCGGCGGATCGGGCCCGGCGAACGGTCGATCGTCACGCACATAGACCCATAATCGCGCGGTATCGGTCTTGCCCTTGGCCATGACGGGCACGGTGGTGTCATCGCCATGAATGCGTGTTGCCGCCAGCACATGGGCTTCGATCAGCTTGTAGATCGGCATCAGCGCGAAGGCGGCGGCACCGACCTGGTCGGCCAGCGTCGAGACGCTCAAGGGCACGCCTTCCCGAGCAAAGCGCTCGGCCTGGCGGTTCAGGGGTTGGTGCTGGCCATACTTCTCGAACAGCAGCATGGCGAGGAAGCTGGGGCCAGCCCAGCCACGGGGGACGACGTGGAACGGCGCTGGGGGCTGCGTGATCGTCTCGCAATCCCGGCAGCTGAACTTCTCGCGAACGGTCTGGATCACCTTCCACTGGCGCGGGATGACCTCGAGCGTCTCGGTGACATCCTCGCCCAGCTTGGACAGCCGTTCACTGCCGCAGGCGGGGCAAGAACATGGCGATTGCACCACGACCCGTTCGCGCGGCAGATGCTCGGGGAATGGCTTCCTGGCCGGCGCCTTGCGCTCGAAGCTACGGACGGTGGCAGTCTTCTGGGCGGCGGCTTCGGCAACCAGAGCGTCCTCGCTGGCGGCGGCTTCCAGCTCTTCGAGTTGCAGCTCCAGCTGGTCGAGCAGGCGGCGGGTGCGTTCGGCGCTGGCGCCAAACTGCTCGCGCTTCAGCTTGGCGATCTGCAGCTTCAGATGCGCGATCATCGCGTCACGGGCGCTCTCACGGGCAAGGGCGTTGGCAAGCCTGGCTTCGGCTTCATCAGCCCGTGCCGCTGCCGCCATGGCAAAGGCCAGCATCCCCTCATAATCGGTTGGCAAGGCGGAAACGGCGCTCACTACAGGTCGAATGAATCACGCTCCACCGTGGTGAGCAAGGCGAAAATGCCCTAACAAAGCGCCTATCCGGCACTCTGTGGCCGCCAGCTGTACTGCGGGTTGCGCCAGTCGATCCCGTCCAGAAGACAGGCCAGTTGCGAGGCCGTCAGCGCCACCATCCCGTCGGTCGCGGACGGCCAGATGAACCGACCCTTCTCCAGTCGCTTGGCGTAAAGCGACAAGCCGATGCCATCATGCCAGATGATCTTGACCAGCGATCCGGCGCGGCCGCGGAACACGAACAGATCGCCGCCGAACGGATTACGGCCCAGCGCCTGCTGGACGATCAGCGCCAGGCCCTGCATGCCCTTCCTCATATCGGTATGGCCCATTGCGATCCACACCCGCGCACCCGGTGGGATCACCGCAGCGCCTTCAGGGCCGCCGCCGCCAATGCCGGTGATGCGGACGGAAAGATGGTGATGCGCCGGCCCCGCGCCAGCTCGATCACCAGGGCAGCGCCGGCCACTGGCGTCGCTGCAGTGTGATCATCGACAATCACCGCTTCGGCAAAGCCAGGGCAGCCCACGGCGGCGCTCACCGGCGCCACTACGCCTACGGACAGCTTCTTGCGCCACGTGTACAACAGGCCTGTCGACACCTCGTGCCGCCGCGCCACCTCGGTCGGGCACGCCCCTGGCGCAAACGCCTCGGTCAGGATCTGCAGCCGCTGCTCATCACTCCACCGCCGCCGACGCTCCGGCCCCGAAAGCACCGTGATCTGGCCCACCAACCGCTCCTATGTGCGCTCATACGAGCGCTCTTAAGAGCGGTCGTTCACATGCCAGACAAGGCGGCCCCCGCCGGATGGATACGCTCAGCGATGCAGCAGAAGCTTTCCAAATGGTATCGACTGGCGGGTTGAGCAACCGTCCCGCCATTGTCGTCGACGGGCGGGCGGCCACCTGGCACGCGAGCCTCTATCCGCGTGGGCTGGCTTTCCCGGAGATGTGGTTGAGAATGGATTTGAGCGATGGACCTATTGCGGAGGCGGACCTTAAGGCGACCATCCATCGCTTCTGGTATCAAGGGTTGAGGACGCCCGACGTAGCCCGTCAAAGCCCCATCAAAATCTGGAAGTCAGCTGCCGATGGTTGGCCCGAGCAGGGGCCAGAGGGCCGGCTACAGGGACGCCTCCGCGACGTTTTGTTTGGCGCCTACCCGCGTCGCAAGATCCGAGCAGAGGTTAAGAACGAAGAGGGACGGGCAGACATATTCATTGTCGGCCATGCAACCGCCGCCAGCGGCGTGCCGGCACAAGTCACTGACTGGGTGCTGGAGCTCAAGGCGCTATGCGACAAGACGACGAACGGTGGCAACGTTGATGAGACCACGGTGCGTGCCGCGGTAACGAAGGGCGTTGCGCAAGCAACCCTCTATCGCGACACCCAGAACGGGGTTCAAGCAGCTGTCTGCTGTTTTGATATGCGCAGTACCGATGAAGACGATGAAGCATGCTTCGCTCACGTCAAAACGGCGGCAGAAGCGCGAGAGGTCAGATTGTGGCGCTGGCCACTCTTTAGAGCTGCCGATGATGCTCGTATGGCGAGCTTCGCCAGTCTCAATCAACCCTAAACGTTAGGAGTGTCTCTGCCAGTTCAGCTCGGCCGCCCTGCTGCGGCGAAGCTCGCATTGATCGGCAAGGTTCGCTGCCAAGCACCTCAAATCCCAGGTCAGCAGCCTCTTCCGTGAGAACGGCCGCAACAGGCACGTCCACGCCGGCGTACCTGCTATCACCCACAACCATGTACACCCGGCCGCCGCTCGATAGCTTTGCGCGGAGCCCCTCAAGCACACACCGCATGTCCTCAAAATATGCGTCCACCATCTCGGGGATCGCGCTATTCCAGAGAACTGACCTGACCTGCCGAAGTTGATCGATTGTTCTAATCAATGTTGGAGACACAGTTGGCCGTGTCGAAAACGATCGCTTTATTTGCACATGGCTACGGAGCGTCGACTCCCTCAAACGACGATTTGCCCCCCCGCTCGACAAATATCCGCCTGTCCAAAGCTCAATGTTGTACACGTCTGTGTAATCGAAAGAATTGGGATAGGGGGGCGAGAAAACGCTTAGATCATGCTTACCTAAGCTGTGAACGAGTTGACGGCTGTCTCCGCGATAAATATTATAATCTAAGCGGGGACGACCACCGTAGCGGCGCACTTGGTACGTTGCCCTGAGGCATGCGTCATGGAATGCAGTATCGACTGCTGACGCATCCACCGGTCGCGCCTGCCATCCGCGGCGGTACCGTCGGCCCTTCCCGCTAATGAAAGCATTGCTGACCGACACGGTGATCGAAGCCAGCATTACTCTGAAAAACCTCCGAGCTATTACGTCTTCCAAGGTTTCAATGACATCGCTGTATGCTGCAAGCCGCCTAGCAACGGGCAGCCAGAATAGAAAGCGGTCTTTCCCTTCCGCTTCAACGAAGGTCGCAGGTGCAGAAGAGAACGGAGCCGACACAGCTCTTTCCGCCACGTCGACGCGACCCACCACTTGGCTGAAAGCGTCTTCAAGAATACCATCCGGATACGAGCTCAGTTTAGCCTCAATGAGGTCAGCCAAGAACGGATTTACTTCGATGGTAGAGGGTGCAACATTCAGGAACTGACATGCCAAGGCTGTGGTACCAGAACCCCCAAATGGATCTGAGCATGTCTCAACAGTTCGCCCCAAATCGGCCGCGGTCTCATCGACCGCTCGCTTTACCAATTCAGGTGCGAAAGCTTCTTTGAATCGTTTCCAATCCTGAAATGCGATTTCAGGCGTGCCTGCATTGGTCGACAACAGGAGCGGTGTGCGCTCCTGCACCCAATCATCAAAACCTAATGTTGGCTTTGGCGAAGCGGTATTAGCGGCAGAGGCCCTGGGGCCCTCCTCGCTCATCGCTCCGTGTCCATCAATATCATCACCACCTCAAGAGACGCGCAGCCGTTATCGCCCTTTGTCAAGGCAATCCAGCATTTTTTCAGCGTCGTCCGAGGTGGCGTCTTCGTCACCTCACGATTTTGCAGGATTTCTCATGGTAGTGAGAAGATGGCTAACTCCAAACAGGGAACTACAAAAAATGTAGCCCCTTCGCCTTAAGGGGACCTGCGTTGGCCGGTATGGGTGAGCAACTCGAACAGCGCATGGGCTGGAGGGTCGTCGCCGGCGCCTTCGGCTTAGCGATTGGGTTCGGCGGAACACAGCTCGCTGTGCCGCCGCAAGACTCATCGCCTGAGCGCCTGCCAAGTCTTGCACGGTGCAAGACATCAACGGCGGCCCTACCGATGGTTCTATTGCCGAGTATGCGACGTTCAGACCCGGGTCAATCGGTCGGCAATGGCGTACACAGTCGCGCCATCGTTCATATGTGGCACGCAGCTGGAAAGATGTTACAGGCGATCATGGCTCCGGGGCGCTTCGTTCGAATGCTTGTGCTGCTGACCATGCTTGCGGTCGGCATTGGCTCGACGACGGCAGCTTTTGCGTGCGCGACGATAGCTGCACCGATTGCAATGTCGGAGATGCCTGCCAACCGCTGCGGCGAGCACGACCGCGGCAGTTCCAATGACGTAGCTAAGGGCGGAGTGTGCGCGCTGGCATGTCCTGCCGGCTGCTTGATGGCCATGCCGACCAGCGTGGCAGAAGCATCGATCCATTGCGATACCAAGTTCGACGCGATCGGCAATTTGCATCGCCTCACTGGCAAGGAGTTCGGTCCTGAGCCGCCCCGGCCACGAACAGCGAGCGCCTCTTGAAAACTTTGTCCAATCTCTAGGAGCTCAACATGAAGAAGCTTTTTCTGACAGCCGCAATCCTCCTGGCCACCAGCACAGCCGCTTATGCCGCTGAGCCGGGAGCCGTTGCCAAAGCGGCCGCAGCCTGCTGCGACGCAGTCGCTGCATGCTGTGATGCAGCGATGGACTGCTGCGACTAAGGCGTAAGCCTCAGGGAAGAGGAGGCGTCGGGTCGAGAGGCTCGGCGCCTCTTTTGTAGTTGCCTTGGGACAGTCTTCAAAGAGGCGCCGAATCTGGCGCCCCTACCGGACCCGGCAAAGTCTTGCACCGTGCAAGACATTTCGGCCGTCAAGTCGAGCGATCTAGCGTCCGGGCATCGGCGCCAGAGCCTCGATGATCCGACAGTCGGCGACGGCCCCGCCCTTGCAAGAGGTGATCACCGCCTTCAGCTCGCGGCGCAGCGCGGTCAGGTCGGCCAGCTTGCGTTCGACCTCCGCCAGGTGGGTGTGGGCGATCGCGTCGATGCTGGCGCAGTCGCCTTGACTGTCATCGGAAAGGGCGAGCAGGGCGCGCACCTGTTCGACAGAGAACCCCAGGTCGCGCGCCCGCCGGATGAACGACAGCCGCGCCAGCTCCGCCGCGCCATAGCTGCGGTAGTTGCCTTGCGTTCGCGGCGGTGCCGGCAGCAATCCGATGCGCTCATAGTAGCGAACGGTTTCGACCTTGGTGCCCGTCGCGCGGGCCAGCTCGCCGATCGTCGTTGCCATCAGTCATGCTCCTTCTCGCCGCCGAACATCAAGCGGACACCGCCATTCAGCACGAACCCGTCCGTCGGCGCCCAGGCATCGACGGTCCAGCGGCCGTCCGGAGCCCGCGATGGCCGCACCAGCGGGTCGAACTTGGTCTGGCGGACATTCAGGATGTTCTCGGCGTTGAGGAACAGCCTGAGCGGGCCCAGCACCACCTCCACGAGCGCGCCCAGCTCGACATAGGGCTTGCTGACCGAGCGGAACGGGTTGTCATCCAACGTCTGACGGCCGGTGTAATAGGCCTCCAGCCCGATGCGGCCGCGGCCGTGTTCTTCCCACATGGCGACGATGCCGGCGGTGTCACGCGGCACCCTTGGCACGCGCCGCCGAGCGCCGCCTTCCGGATCGGGCTCGGTCGCATCGACATGGACGTAATTGCCGGTGATGGTGAACGCCTCCCAGCGGTAGCGTGCCACCAGCTCCACACCGCGTGTCCGTGTGGCGCCGGGGGCGTTGATTAGTCTTACGCGGTCGGACCCGGCATTCTGCACCTGCACGGCGCCGTCGATGTCGGACCCGAACAGTGTCGCGCTGGCCGTGAACCCGCCGCTGCGATAGCCGATGTCCAGCGATGCGGTCTGCGCTTTCTCCGCCTGCAACCCGGTGAGAGGATCGAGGCGCGACAGGCCGGTCGGCTCGATCTGCTCGACAAAGGGCGTCGGTGCGAAGAAGCCGCGTCCCCAAGAGGCCCGGAACGTCCAGGGTCCGGGCTTGTAGAGCGCCGAGACGCGCGGGCTGAGGAAGGTGCCATACTCGCTGTGCCGGTCGAGCCGAGCACTCGCCGACAGGGTAAGGCGGTCGGCAATGTCGCCTTCCACCTGGCCGAACAGCCCCGGCACGACAAAATCATAGTCGAAATTGCCGAACTGCTCGGAGTGGTAGCCGTCGTGCTGCACGGCCGCGCCGGCCAGCCAGTCAACTCCTCCGGCCCTGCCGCTCAACGACAGCTCGCCAATGCTGGTCTCGTGGCGGTCGTCTTCGATCACCTCCCCGAACTGGTGAGAATGCTTCTGCCGCATCAACGAGCCACGGGCATGAAGGGTCACGGCATTCCCGAGCGGCGTCTCCCCGACCAGCCCTGCGTCGAAGCGCGTGGTGTCGAGCGCTTCCACGAACGGCCGAACGTCCGGCGCCTTGCGCCCCGGCAACGTGCCGCCGATGCGCTGCTCGGTCATGGCACCCGCGGTCAGCAGCAGCTTGGCACCGTTCGATCCTTCAGCAAACAGGCGCGGTCGCACGGTCCAGCGCCGGTAGAAGGGCATGTCGGCCCAGCCATCGCCATCGAGGTCGTTGGCATCCTGCCGATGAAAGCCGCCGGTGACCGAGACACCGACCGTATCGCTCGTCGGCATCGCGGCATAGGCGGTCAGGTCCTGCCCGTCCCTGCTGGTCAGGTTGACCAGCGCTTCGGCTTCGGCGACATCTGCCGGCCGGCGCGACACGAAGTTGATGACGCCGCCCAGCGCCGACGCGCCGTAGAGGGCGGAGGCCGCACCCTTGATGACCTCGACCTGGCCAAGGTCGGTCGGCGGTATCTGCAGGATGCCGGCGGACGAGGCCTGCCCACCGTAAAGCGGCAGGCCGTCAGCGAGCAGCTGGGTGTAGCGCCCGTCCATGCCCTGCATGCGGATGTTGGATGACCCCAGTGATGGCGAGGTGACCTGCACCCGCACGCCCGGCGTTTCGGCGACCAGCATCGCGACATTGCCGGGCGTCATGAGGATCTTCTCCTCGATCTCCTCGCGCTCGATCACCTCGACGCGGATCGCCTCGTCGTCGGCACTGCGCCCCGAACGCGTCGCCTGGACGACGATCTCCTCCTCTGCCTCCTCTACTGGTGCAACCTGGGCCAGCGCCGGAACGGTGCCTAATGCACCTGCAATGCTGGCGACAAGCGTTAGTTGACGGGCGGCAGCAGGGGAAAACACGGTTCTCAAGAGGTGCTCCAGACAGAATGCTCCGGCGGTCGCAGAGCGTGCTGGCACAGTTGCTAGACCCTGTAGCTGCTACGGGGTCAAGAGCCTGCTGACTGTTGGCGATCTCTTCGAGCTGAGCCCGGCGGCCCCTCTTGACCCTGTAGTGACTAGAAGGTGCACAACGCTCGCACAGCCTGCGAATCAGGGAGCATGTCTTGCGCGTTCGATTGTCGACGAAACTGCCGATCACGGCAGACGAGGCCGCAGCGCTGGTCGCCACGCCGGCGCTGCTGAACCACATAGCCGCGCCCCTGCTCCGGTTCATGGCCCTCGACCCGACTGTTTTACCCGAGGTTCGGGCCGAACGCCGCTATCATGTCCGTGTGCTACTCGGCGGGGTGCTGCCGCTTGGCCGCCAGTGGATCGACATCTCGCGTCACGACGCCCAGGACGGTGGCTTTCGGATGCGCGATAACGGCTCAGGCGATCTGGCGCGCCGCTGGGATCACTGGATCACCATCACACCCGACAACGCCGGCGGCTGCACTTACACGGACGATGTCGAGGTCGACGCAGGGCTACTAACCCCGTTCGTCTGGAGCTTCGCAAGGCTGTTCTATGCGCATCGGCAGCGGCGGTGGCGCGCGCTTGCGGCCAAAGGCAGTGTGGGGGCGAACGAGCTGGCGCGGCGCGCGGCCTGGCACCTGCGTCTCAATGTTGAGCTTGCTGCGTTCCGAGCGGCGCGCGAGCGCGGCGACGTACTTTCGCAGTGGCAGTCACTGGAGCGCGCGCATATCCTTTCCCAGATCGAGGTGCGGCCACACCTGCATGCGCACTGGCTTATGCTCGGCCTTTCTGTAAGGCTTGGCGGCGGCTGGGAGAACATCGGTCAGCTTGTCCGGCTCGTGCTGGCGCCGCTTGGATCGCTGTCGGGCCGCATTCCGTGGGGCAACACCGGCCGCTCCACGGTAAGCGCGTTTACGCCCATGCCCATCCCTGCCGATTTGCGCGATGTGCTCCCACCTACGATCGTCAAGCTGCCGGACCCGCTCTGAACGTCAGCCGCTCAAGGGTGCCCTGGAGGGCGGACAGCTCTTGCACCGTGCAAGTCAATTCGATGATTGCAGAAACATCGAGACATTTTGCCGCGAAGCTGATATTTCGACGTGCAGCGAATCGTCGACGGGAGTTCCAAGTGGATCAGCCTCGTGCCGTTGCCGCGCTCGCAGCGCTCGCCCAAGATACCCGACTAGCCGTCTTCCGGCTGCTCGTGCGCGCAGGCCCGGACGGAATGATCGCTGGCGCCATTGCTGAGCACATTGGCACCCCCGGATCGACGATGTCCCATCACCTCGCAACGCTGGAGCGTGCCGGCCTTGTTGTCTCCGGGCGGGAGAGCCGGCTGATCCGCTACACCGCAAACTTTGAAGGCATGCGCGGCCTGCTCGGCTTCCTCATGGCAGACTGTTGCCAGGGCAATCCCGCGCTTTGCGACAATTTGCTGGCCGTCGCCGCCTGCCAACCTGCCCTCGCCGCAACCCATGGGAACGTCTGATGCCGACCGACATCATCATCTATCACAACCCGGAGTGCGGCACCTCGCGCAACACGCTGGCGATGATCCGCAATGCCGGCATCGAGCCGCATGTCGTCGAGTATCTGAGGACGCCGCCGTCGCGGGTAATGCTAGTTGATCTGATCACTCGGGCCGGCCTGACGCCTCGTCAACTTCTCCGCGAAAAGGGCACCCCTTTTGCTGATCTTGGGCTTGGCGACGACAGCCTGAGCGATGACGCGCTCATTGACGCGATGTTGGCGCATCCGATCCTGATCAATCGACCGATTGTGGTCTCGCCGCTCGGTGTCCGACTTTGCCGTCCGTCCGAAGTGGTGCTCGACCTGCTGCCGTCGCCCCAGCTTGGGGCCTTTGCCAAGGAAGATGGCGAGCAGGTGATCAACGATGCAGGTCGGCGGCTTGACTGAAGCCTCGGCACAGCAAGGACAATCTATGCACGCTCCGGCTAAGCCCGAACGCCTGTCGTTCCTCGACCGCAACCTGACGCTGTGGATCTTTGCGGCCATGGCGCTGGGCATCGGCCTGGGGACCCTGTTTACCGGCTTGCCGGCGGCGCTCGAACGCCTGTCGTTGGGCACGACCAATGTTCCAATCGCCATCGGTCTCATCCTGATGATGTACCCGCCGCTCGCGCGCGTTCGCTATGAGAAACTGCCGGCGGTATTCGCCGACAAGCGCATCCTCGCCATCTCGCTGATCCAGAACTGGCTGATCGGCCCGGTGCTGATGTTCGCTCTGGCCGTCATCTTCCTGCGCGACCAGCCTGAATACATGACCGGTCTGATCCTTATCGGTCTCGCACGCTGCATCGCCATGGTGCTGGTCTGGAACCAGCTCGCCAAGGGCGACAACCAGTATGTGGCCGGGCTGGTAGCGTTCAACTCGATCTTCCAGGTGCTTTTCTTTAGCGTCTACGCCTGGTTCTTCCTGTCGGTGCTGCCGCCGCTGTTCGGCCTGCAAGGCAGCGTCGTCGACGTCAGCTTCTGGACGATCGCGGAG
>ERZ1066137.1149-NODE-1149-length-14121-cov-12.167425_pt1 | contig 14121 bp, 10 predicted proteins | sample MGYA00382784_ERZ1066137 | MGnify/ENA primary metagenome ERZ1066137 (study PRJEB33369, sample SAMEA5778367) | biofilm metagenome | biome: Industrial cooling water; feature: Water cooling tower basin; material: Biofilm | place: United Arab Emirates | collected... | reverse complement strand
GTGTATGGATGCCCGCCGCACGACGGCTGAGCGCCGACCGTGAGCCGCCGCGGGTATGGGGTCCTAGAGTTCCCCTGTGACAGGTCCCGCGTCTTCTGCCCTTGCTCCTGACTCGCTGTGGTCGACGTACGAGTCAAACGTTCAGGCTTATCGATCGCTGTCGATGTCTGTGCAGTCACTGTTCCTTGCGGTCGGCGCGATCCTTCTCGGGGACGACAGCTGGCTCCCGTTCTTCGCTGTGGCCACTATGGCCGTCGTCGCCACCTGGTGGGTGTTCTTCCCCGTCATCTTCGCGCGGACCGCGATCGTCGACTTTCACAAGTTCTCATTGGGCTCTCGCTTCGACCGCCACGGCAGGCCTCTGTCCGACCCCGTCACCGCGGACGGCGGGGTGCTGGCTGAACGTGAGTACGCCGCCGTGTGGCGCGGTCGCCGTCTGCGACGAGCCGTGTACCGCAGCCTCTCCACAGCGAGCGACGAGCGCTTCGTGACGATGCGGCAGACCCGCCGCAAGCTCGACCTGTATCTCCCGGCCCTTGTGACGATCGTGTGGGCTGTATTCATCGCTCAGGCGGTCATGAGGCTGTAGCCGCTGGCCGGTTTGGCCAAAGGCCTGCACGCCGCGTAGTATGGGCGACTGGTTCACCCCAGCAGCACCGCGCACCTCTAGCTCAATTGGCAGAGCAACTGACTCTTAATCAGTGGGTTCCGGGTTCGAGTCCCGGGGGGTGTACGAACGGCCCCGTTGCTCTCGCCAGCGCGGGGCCTTTCGCATTCCCGCCGTCGTGAGAGACCGGTGCGCGATCACCCTCTCCGATCCAGCAGACTGGTGCCGTGCAGCTTGAGATCTGGGTCGTGTTCGCCCTCGCCGCGCTCGGGCTGTCGCTGACGCCCGGGCCGAACGGGCTGCTCGCCCTGACGCACGGTGCGATCTACGGGGTGCGGCGCACGACCTTCACGGTGCTTGGCGGCGCAGTCGGGTTCGCGGTGGTGATCGCGGTGTCGATGTTCGGCATCGGGGCGCTGCTGACGGCGGTGCCCGAGGTGCTGACCGTGCTCAAGTGGGTGGGTGGGGCCTACCTGGTGTTTCTGGGCGTGCAGGTGTGGCGGGCTCCGGCGATCTCGGTCGCGGCCGACGGCGAGCGGCCGACCGCGTCACCGTGGTCGCTGTGGCAGCAGGGCTTTCTGGCCGCGGTCACCAACCCCAAGGGCATCCTGTTCTTCGTCGCCTTCCTGCCGCAGTTCATCGACCCGGCCGGCGACCTCGTCGTACAGTTCGCCGCCATGGCCGGCACCTTCATCGCCATCGAGATCGCCTTCGAGCTGACCGTGGCGGCCCTCTCGCAGACGCTGCAGCCGCTGCTGGCCCGCGCCGGCCGCTGGTTCAACCGCGTGACCGGCGGGTTCTTCGTGCTCATCGGCGCGCTGCTGCCCTGGCAGGTCTGAGCGGTCAGCGCTGCGCCGGTGACGCCGTACAGCGTCGCGCCGGAGGCGCGCTCGTCAGCGCTGCGCCAGCCGCAGCCAGGTCTCGACGAGCGTGTCGGGGTTGAGCGACATCGAGCCGATGCCGCGGTCGACGAGCCACTCGGCGAGGTCGGGGTGGTCGCTCGGCCCCTGCCCGCAGATGCCGACATACTTGCCGGCCGCGCGGCAGGCGTCGATCGCCATGCCCAGCAGCGTCAGCACCGCCGGGTCGCGCTCGTCGAACGAGCCCGCCACGAGCGCCGAATCGCGGTCGACGCCGAGGGTCAGCTGCGTGAGATCGTTCGAGCCGATCGAGAAGCCGTCGACGTGCTCGAGAAAGGCCGCGGCCGACAGCGCGTTCGACGGAATCTCGCACATCATGATGATGCGCAGGCCGTTCTCGCCCCGCTTCAGCCCGTTGTCGGCGAGCACCTGGATGACCGCCTCGAGCTCGCCGACGGTGCGCACGAACGGCACCATCAGCTCGAGGTTGGTCAGCCCCATGTCGTCGCGCACCCGCCGCATCGCGGCGCACTCGAGCGCGAATGCCGCCGCGAAGTCGTCGGACACGTAGCGGGAGGCGCCGCGGTAGCCGAGCATCGGGTTCTCTTCGCGCGGCTCGTAGCGCTCGCCGCCGCCGAGGTTGGCGTACTCGTTCGACTTGAAGTCGCTCAGCCGCACGATCACCGGCTCGGGCGCGAACGCGGCCGCGATCGTCGCCACGCCCTCGGCCACCCGGCTGATGAAGAACTCGGTGGGGGAGGGGTAGGCCTGCCAGTGCGCGTCGACCTCGGCCTGCAGGGCGTCGGGCAGCACGTCGCGCTCGAGCAGCGCGCGCGGGTGCACGCCGACCTGGCGGTTGATGATGAACTCGAGGCGCGCGAGCCCCACGCCATTGTTCGGCAGGTGGGAGAGGGCGAAGGCCTGATCGGGCGTGCCGAGGTTCATCATGAGCTTCGTCGAGACCGGCGGCATCGCATCCAGCGCCGTCTCGATCACCTCGAACGGCAGGCGCCCCGCGTAGACGCGCCCCTCGTCGCCCTCGGCGCACGACACCGTGACGGGCTGCCCGTCGGTCATGACGCTCGTGGCGTCGCCCGTGCCGACCACGGCCGGAATACCCAGCTCGCGCGCGATGATCGCCGCGTGGCAGGTGCGGCCGCCGCGGTTGGTGACGATGGCCGCGGCGCGTTTCATGATCGGCTCCCAGTCGGGGTCGGTCATGTCGGCCACCAGCACGTCGCCCTCGGCGAACTCGCTCATGCGGTCGATCGCGGTCAGCACGCGCACCGGGCCCGCGCCGATCTTCTGCCCGATCGCGCGCCCGGCGATCACCACCTCGCGCTGCGCCGCATCGCCGCCGAGCGTGTAGCGCGTGAGCACCTGCTGCTCGCGCCGCGACACCACCGTCTCGGGCCGCGCCTGCAGGATGTAGAGCAGACCGTCGACGCCGTCGCGGGCCCACTCGATATCCATCGCGCGGCCGTAGTGCTCTTCGATCGTAACCGCGTGCCGGGCGAGCTCGTGCACCTCGTCGTCGGTCAGCGAGAACCGCGCTCGATCGGCCGGATCGACGTCGGTGAAGACCGTGCTCGTCGCCGTGCTCGAACCGCCGGCGTAGACCATCTTCACGGCCTTCGCGCCGAGCGTGCGCGACAGGATCGCCGGGCGGCCCGCCCGCAGGCCCGGCTTGTAGACCGAGAACTCGTCGGGGTTCACCGCGCCCTGCACCACCGCCTCGCCCAGCCCGTACGACGAGGTGATGAGCACCGCCTCGGTGAAGCCCGACTCGGTGTCGATGCTGAACATCACGCCCGAGGCGCCGACGTCGCTGCGCACCATGCGCTGCACGCCCGCCGACAGCGCCACCTCGTCGTGGGCGAAGCCGTTGTGCACGCGGTAGGCGATGGCGCGATCGTTGAACAGCGAGGCGAACACGCTTCGGATCGCCTGCAGCAGGTTGTCGATGCCGCTGATGTTCAGGAAGGTCTCCTGCTGCCCGGCGAACGAGGCATCGGGCAGGTCTTCCGCCGTGGCGCTCGAGCGCACCGCCCACGAGACCGCGGTCGGGTCGGGGTCGTTCGCGAGCAGGCGGTCGTAGGCGGTGCGGATGCTGCCCTCGAGCTCGGTGGGAAACGGCTGCTGCTCGATCCAGCCCCGGATGGTCGCGCCCACGCGCGCCAGCTCGGTCACGTCGGCGACATCGAGCGGCAGCACCAGCTGCATGATGCGGTCGTACAGCCCGTCGCCGGCGAGGAAGCGGTGGTACGCATCCGCCGTCGTCGCGAAGCCGCCCGGAACCCGCACGCCGAGGTCGCCCAGCTTGCTGACCATCTCGCCGAGCGAGGCGTTCTTGCCGCCCACCTGGGCGACATCGCCCATGCCCAGCTCGTCGAACCACAGGATGTCGGTCGTCATGACAATGCCTCCTCATCGGTCGAGCGGCGCCGCAGCGTCGCCAGAATCACCGCCGCCATCTCCTCGACCGAGCGATCGGTCGAATCGAGGTGCGGAATGCCGTGCCGCGCGTACAGCGCCTCCGCCCAGCGCACCTCGCGCGTGCACTGCGCGACGGATGCGTACGCCGAGTCGGGCCGCCGCGCCGAGCGCACCTGGCTCAAGCGCTGCGGGTTGGCCGTCAGGCCGAACAGCCGCGCGGCGTGCGCGCGCAGCGGCTGCGGCAGCCGCGACCCGGTCGGGTCGGCCGCCAGGTCGTCATCGGTGAGCGGGTAGTTCGCAACCACAACGCCGTGCTGCAGCGCCAGATACATCGAGGTCGGCGTCTTGCCGCAGCGCGAGGGCGCGATCAGCACCACCTGCGCGCGGTCGAGCCCGCGCAGGCTCTGGCCGTCGTCGTGCTCGATCGCGTACTCGATGGCCCACATGCGGTCGTGGTAGCGGTCGAGATCGCCGAGGCTGTGCACGGTGCCGCGCCCCGGCTGGGCGGAGACCCCGAGGGCGGCCTCCACCTCGCGCAGGTGGCCGCCGAGCAGGTCGATGACGATCGCGGGGGCGGCGGCGACCTGCTGGCGCAGGGCCAGGTCGCGGATGGTCGAGAAGACGAGGGGAGGGGCATCCGGAGTCGCTTCAGTCGGCGCCCCGCCGCGCGCCGCCGCGATGAGCGCGACCGCCTCGGCGGCCGCCGCGGGCGAGTCGACGAACGGGATCGTGTGCCGCTCGAGCGGCACCGACGGAAAGCTCACGAGCAGGGCGCTGCCGAGCGTCTCGGCCGTGATCGCCGTGCCGTCGGAGACGAAGAACACGGCGCGGGCGGCAGCGGTCGACGTGGTCATGCGCCCTCCCTCGCCCGGCGGCCGTGCCCGGTCGAGGCCAGGCTAGCCCCGCGGCCCGTGGCTGCCACAGGGTCGATGGTCCCGATCTTGAGCGCCGCATCCGCCCCGCCCCGCACACGACGCAGCCCCGCCGCCGACCGATGTCGACGACGGGGCTGCTGCCTGGCGGATGCGCTACCGCACGTACACCGTGCTGAACGGGCTGCGGCGTCGGCGCTCGAGCTCGATCGCGGCGGCCCCCGTGAGGGTCAGCAGCGCGGCGAACGCGAGCAGGCCCGCGTTCTCGGCCGCACCGGTGAACGCCAGCTCATCCTGCGGTCCGGTCAGCGAGAAGTACAGCAGCGTGCCGTCGGCGCCCACCGTGATGTACGCGACCTGCGTGAGCGGGCCGGAGGGGCCCTGGCCGGTCAACGTGATGGTGTGCGCACCGGGCGTGATGTCCATCGGCAGCGGGACGATGTCGATGAAGCGACCGGTGTCATCGGTGACTCCCTCGGTGACCAGAACCGGCGTCGACCGCAGCACCAGGCTGTACGGCGAGTTCGGCAGCAGGCCGCCGCCCGAGACCTGCACGTCGCTGCCGGGCAGGTAGTCGCCGACTCCGGCGGCCAGGGCCAGCTCGATGCCCGGGCTCGAGAACGTGGGGGTCTGCGCGATGTTGTCGATGTACATGTAGGCGCCTGCGGCCCCGCCCCAGCTCTTGTCGTACGAGCCCGAGACGAACACGAAGCGGTAGGTGCCGGCCGAGGGGATGGCGACCGAGGTGGTCGTCCACTCCTGCGACTCGCCCGTCGCGTCGATGACCTCGGTCTGCGCGCAGGTGTCGACGTTCAGCAGGTAGCCGAAGACGTGGAAGTCGTCCGACTCGTCGACCGCCTTCCAGTCGAGGGTGATCTGGCGACCCGCCGGCACGGTGAAGGGCTCGCTGTAGACGGCAGGACCGTGCACGACGTAGCCGTACGCGCCGACGCTGTCCTCGGTGCTGTACATGTCGCTGTAGAGAGAGAGCACCTTGCCCGTACGGCCCACATCGGCACCGTCGACCACCGTCGTCGAGTACTCCTCCTCGTCGAACTGCACGAAGGCGAGGTTGTCGGCGCGCAGCGCGGGGTCGGCGGGGGTGTTCTCGGCGAGCAGGAAGGCCTCCTCCTGCTCGGCGCTCCAGGACGAGCGCGGCAGGTAGCTGGGGCCGCCGTTGGCGGGCGACAGGCGCGGAGCCGGAGCCTGCTCGGTGGCCGGGTCTTCTGCGGGTGCCTCGGGTGCCGTCTCCTCGGGCGTCGGCTCGGCGGGCGGAGCGCTCTCCTCCGGCGTGCTGCCCTCGGGAGCGGTGCCGTCAGGAGCGGTGCCGTCAGGAGCGGTCTCCTCCGGCGCGCTCTGCTCCGGCGCGCTCTGCTCGGGGGCGGTCTCGGCCGGCGGGGCGGGCTGCTCGTCCGGCGTGGTGACGCTCGACAGTGTGAAGGCCGGAGCCGAGACGGGCCCGGCGTCGATCTCGAGGTAGTACTCGCCCATGTCGTCGTCGTAGACCAGTCGCGACCCGAGCACCACGACGGGCTCCTCGCTGAAGGCCTCGTGCACGTAGTACCACGAGCTCGACTCGTTCGGCACGTTCGCGTACGTGTAGTTCCAGACGGTGCCGGCGTCGTCGGCGTAGTCGCGCAGGTTCAGGTAGTCGGAGGTGTCGACGGTGACGCACCCGGCGATGCTCGTGATGCCGAGGTCAATCGCCTGGTTCATGCTCGTCCACCCGGTGATGGTGGTGCTGTCGATCGGGTCGGTCTCGAACGAGCCGTTGACGATCGATGACGAGGCGGCGCTGGCGGCCAGCGCCGGTGCGAGCGCCAGCGAGGCGCCCGCCGCGAGCGCGATAGCCGCGCGGGTTGTGGTCTTCATGGGCGGTGCTCCTTCGTCGAAGGTGAACGGCATTCGCCGAATGCACGCCAGTGTGCTCGCCCTGGTGCGACGACGGAAGGGACTTAAGACACCCAGAACGGGGGATGCTCACGAAACCTGTTCGCTTTGCGAACACGGTCGCGGCAGCGCGCGGCAAGGCCTCCCGCCCTCCGCCCGCACTCGTGCGGGCGGCGCTGACGCGCTCTAGTCGTCGAGCTCGAGAGGCTCGCGCTCACGGCTCTCCTCGATGACCGTGCCCACGGCGATCGCCACGTTGATGCCCCAGCTGACCCACATGAGCGCCAGCCGCCAGTCGCGCGGACCGGTGCGGGTCGCGTTGATGACGCCCACGGCCGAGAAGGCGGCCCCGAGCACGGCCCCGTTGAAGAGGAACTTGCGCATGCGATCTCCGTCCGTCGCCTCCACGCTAGCGTGTGCGCCCCGGTGCGGCTGCGGGGGATGCGCGGGCCGGGTCGATCCTGGGACTCGGCCCTGAGCATCCTCAGAGACTGACCGGCTGGTCAGTGGGCTGGCCGATCGGTCAGTACCGTTGTCGGCATGTCCCTCCACGATCAGTTGCGCTCCGTCGCCCTCGCCGAGTTCGCCTCGGCGGGCTACGCCGCGACCTCGCTGCAGCGCATCGCCGACCTCGCCGGCACCTCGAAGGCGAGCGTGCTCTACCACTTCCCGTCGAAGGAGCAGCTGCTCGCCGAGATCGTCGACCCCGTGCTCGACGACCTCGAGCGCCTGCTCATCGACGACGACGGCGCGGCCGCACTGCGGCGCACCGACTTCGTCGAGCGCTTCGTCGACCTCCTGCTCACCCACAGCCAGGTCGTGCCGCTCGTCATCAACCAGGGCGCCACCCTGGACGACGTGCCCGTCATGCACCGGGCCACCGAACTCATGCGCCGCGTCGCCGAGCTGTTCCGGCTCGCGAGCGGCTCGACCATCGAGAAGCTGCGCTTCGGCGTGGCCTTCGGCGGTGTCGCCTACACCCTGGCGGCCGCCGATCGACTGGGGCTCAACGGCGAGATCCCGATCGACGAGGTGCGTTCCGCACTCCTGACGATCCTGCACGACCTGCTCGTGCCCGCCGAGACCCCCACCGCCTGAGGAGCCCCATGGCAACCCTGCTCTACCGGCTGGGCCGGTTCTCGTACCGCCGCGCCCGCCTGGTGATCATCGCCTGGCTGCTCGCCTTCGCCGCGGCGCTCGGCGGCGGTGTTGCGCTCGGCGGGCAGACCGACGAGACCTTCACCATTCCCGGCACCGAGTCGCAGGTGGCGCTCGACCAGCTGAACGCCCTGTTCCCGGCGGTCGCCGGCGCGAGCGCGCAGGCCGTGGTCGTGGCGCCCGAGGGCTCCGCGGTGACGGATGCGGGCATCCGTTCGCAGATCGCCGACCTCGAGCGGGCGCTCGCGCGGGTCGATGGCGTCGACTCGGTGCTCGGGCCCTTCGACGAGTTCGCCGACGGGCAGGTCAGCGACGACGGCGCGCTCGCGATCGTGCGCGTGCAGCTGCAGGGCTCGTCGATGGATGTCACCGACGACACCATCGCCGAGCTCGTCGCCACCGCCGACGTCGTCGACGTGCGCGTCGAGTACGCCGGTCAGATCTTCCAGGACACCACCGTCGGGCTGACCGTCAGCGAAGTGCTCGGCGTGCTCTTCGCCGGGGCCGTGCTCGTCATCACCTTCGGGTCGCTGCGACCGGCCTGGATGCCACTCGCCTCGGCCATCATCGGGGTCGGCATCGTCGTCGGCGGCATCCTCGCGCTCGCGGCCTTCCTGCCGGTGTCGAGCTCGGCGCCGCTGCTCGCCGTGATGATCGGGCTCGCGGTCGGCATCGACTACGCCCTGTTCATCCTGTCGCGGCACCGGGCCCAGCTGGCGCAGGGCATGGAGCCGGAGGAGTCGGCGGCGGTCGCCGTGGGCACGGCCGGCAGCGCAGTGGTCTTCGCCGGCGCCACCGTCATCATCGCTCTGCTCGGCCTGCTCGTCGTCGGCGTGCCCTTCCTCTCGGTCATGGGCGTCGGCGCCGCGTTCGCCGTGCTCATCGCCATCGCGGCGGCCGTCACCCTGCTGCCCGCCCTGGTCGGCACCGCGGGCGCGACGCTCGCGCCGAAGCCCGGTTCGCGCGCCTGGCAGCGGGCGCATCCCGACGCCGCGAGCGCCCCGACCATGGGGCGTCGCTGGGTGCGCGGGGTCATGCGCCGCCCCATCGTGACGAGCGTCTCGGTCGTCTCCCTGCTCCGCGTGCTGTCGATCCCCGCCTTCTCGCTCGACCTCAACCTGCCCGACGGCGGCAGCGAGCCCGCCGGGTCGACGCAGCGCGAGGCCTACGACCTCATCGCCGAGGGCTTCGGCCCCGGAACCGCCGGGCCGCTGCTCGTCACGCTCGACATCACGCAGACCACCGACATCCTCGACGACCTCGCGGCGATCCGGGGCGAGCTCGAGCAGGTCGACGGCGTCGCGAGCGTGAGCCCGGGCATCCCGTCGCCGGGTCTCGAGACCGCGATCTTCCAGGTCGCGCCCGAGACCGCGCCCGACGACCCCGCCACCAAGGTCCTGGTCGCCGAGCTGCGCGCGGCCGGCGACGTCATCGAGGCCGAGTACGGCACACCGCTCGCCGTCACCGGTGTGACCGCCGTCGGCATCGACATCTCCACCCGGCTCACGGGCGCACTGATCCCGTTCGGGCTCGTCGTCGTCGGGCTCTCGGTCGTGCTGCTCATGGCCGTCTTCCGCTCGGTGCTCGTGCCGATCAAGGCCGCTCTCGGCTTCCTGCTCTCGGTGGGCAGCGCGATGGGAGTCACGGTCGCGGTGTTCCAGTGGGGCTGGGGCGCCGAGCTGCTGCACGCCGAGCCTGGACCGATCCTGAGCTTCATGCCGATCATCCTCATGGCCGTGCTCTTCGGGCTCGCCATGGACTACGAGGTGTTCCTCGTCTCCGGGATGCGCGAGGAGTTCGTGCGCACGGGTGATGCGCGTCGCGCGATCGACGACGGCTTCGCCACCGGCGCCCGCGTGGTCACCGCCGCCGCCCTCATCATGTTCTTCGTCTTCGCCGCCTTCGTGCCCGAGGGCTCGGGCCTCATCAAGCCCATCGCGCTCAGCCTCGCCGTCGGCATCGCCATCGACGCCTTCCTCGTGCGCATGACGCTCGGCCCCGCGCTCATGACGCTGTTCGGTCGGGCGACCTGGTGGTTCCCGCGCGCGCTCGACCGGGCGCTGCCCGACCTCGATGTCGAGGGCGAGAAGCTGCGGCACCACCGCGAGCACCGCGCGTGGGCCGACGGCCTGGGCGATGCCGTCATCGTCGCCGACCGGCTGGGGCTCGACGGGTCGGATGCCGAGCTCACCCTGACCGCCCGCCCCGCCTCCCGCGTCGACCTCGTCGGCGAGTCCTCCCTGCGCCGGCTCGCGGCCGCGACGCTCGCCGGCTACCTCGCGCCGCGCTCGGGTCGGGCTGTTGTGGCCGGAGCCGTGCTGCCCTCCGAGGCGGGCCGCGCCTCCCGCCGGGTGACGCTCGTCGACGTGAGCGGCGACCGATTGGCCCCGAGTGTGACCCTCGGCGGGCTCGTGAGCGAGCGCATCGCTCTCGCCGCCGGGTACCCGCGCGGCTGGCGACGTACCCGGCGCTGGCTCGCTCGGCTCACCGCCGCGGTCTCCGCGCTCGGGGTCGAGCCCGGCGCCATCGCCGACGCCGAGACCCGGGTCGCGACGCTCGACGCTCAGCGGCGCGCGATCGTGCTGGCAGCCGTCGCCACCCTCGATGCGGCGCCCGTCATCGTGCTCGACCACCGCGACGATGCTCTCGACGAGTCCGACATCGCACTGCTCGACGCCCTCGTGCAGCGGGTGGCGCCCGAGCCGGTCGTGCGCATCTGGGGTCGCGAGCCCGCCTCGACGTCTCCCGCCGACGTGACCATCGCCCGCCTCACCGTGCCCGCCCTGACCGAAGGGAGCGGTTCATGACCGCCGCCGTCACCGCTCGACTCACCCCCCGGGGCCGCGCGCGCCGCGTCCTGACCGTCGTCGCCGCCACCGTGGTTCCCCTCGCCCTCGTCGGCCTCGCGCTCGCGGCCTTCGGCACCGGCAGCGCCGGTCTCGACCGCATCCCGGCGGCGGTGGTCAACGAGGACGAGCTGCTCACGACGACCACGCCCGATGGCGAGGAGCAGATCGTGTTCGCGGGCCGCCAGCTCGTCACCGAGCTGACCGGCACCGACGACGCCGGCTTCGCCTGGCGCGTCACGAGCGCCGAGGAGGCGCAGGCCGCCCTCGATCGCGGTGAGGTCTATGCCGTGCTCACGATCCCGAGCGACTTCTCGGCCTCGCTGCTGACGATCGGAACCGCCGACCCCGTACAGGCTCAGCTGCGGGTCGAGACCGACGACGCCCACAGCTACCTCGCCGGTTCTGTCGTGCAGGCGGTCGGCAGCGGTCTCGCTCAGCAGTTCGGCGCCGCCATCACCGCCCAGTACCTCGACGGCCTCACCGCGGGGCTCGGCGAGCTCGGCACCGCCCTCGGCGATGCAGCCGAGGGAGCCGCGGCTCTCGGCGACGGAGCGAGCGAGCTCAGCGGCGGCCTCGCCGAGCTGAGCGCCGGCGCTCGCGCCTCGGCCGGGGGAGCCGCCGCGCTCTCCAGCGGCGTCGCCGAGTACACCGGCGGTGTGTCGGCACTGTCGTCGGGGCTCGGGCAGCTGCGTGCCGGCGCCGCCCAGCTCGACGCCGGCCAGCAGGCGCTCGCGGGCATCCCCTCGTCGGCGGGCGCTCTCGCTGGCGCGCTCTCGGCGCTCGCTCCGGCCATCGCCGCCTCCGACCTCAGCCCGGCCGACCAGCAGGCCTTCATCGCCGCCCTCACCGACGCGCAGGTGCTCGCGGGCACCGCCGGGGCGGTCATCCCGCCGCTCAACGGGGGCATCGACGGCATTCAGGGCGGCATCGCCGAGAGCGCGGCCGGGGCGGCGGCACTCGCCGCGGGCGGTGCCGAGCTGCGGTCGGGAGCCGCGGGTCTCGCCGCCGGCCTCGATGCACTCGCGGGCGGAACGTCGGAGGTATCGTCCGGAGCCGCCTCGCTCGCCGACGGCGCTGGCGAGCTCGCCGACGGGCTCGCCTCCGGGGCCGCGCAGGTGCCCGATGGCGAAGCCGGCGACAGTGCGGTCGCCAGCGAGCCGGTCGTCGTCGACGCCACCCGCAGCAACGCCGTCGACGGCATCGCCCCGGTGATCGCCGAGACCCTCGTGCCCCTCGGCCTCTGGATCGGCGCCCTCGCCACCTTCCTCGCACTGCGGCCTGCCGCGCGCGGAGTGATCGGCACCTCGGCCGCCGGTGGCATCATCGTGCGCCGCACCGTCGGCCGAGCCTCGCTCGTCGCTCTCGCGCAGGCGGCCCTCGTGACGGTGCTCGTGCACGCGGTGAGCGGGCTCGCTCTCAGCCTGCTGCCCGTGACCTTCGCGTTCACGGCTCTCATCGCGCTCGCCTTCACGGCCCTGCACGCGGCGCTCACCCTCACCCTGGGGCGGGGCGGGCTCGTCGTGTCGCTGCTACTGCTGGCCGTGCAGCTCGTGGCGGCGGGCGGCATCATCCCGATCGCCGCTCTCGCCGACCCCTTCCCGGCCCTGAGCGCCGTGCTGCCCATGACCGCCGCGGTCGACGGCCTGCAGGCACTGCTCGCCGGGGGAGACCCGAGCCGCGTGCTCGCCGCCGCTGCAGCACTCGCCCTCCTCGGGGCGGTGTCGCTCGTCGTGGCCCGTCTCGCCGCTGGCCGGGCTCGTCGCCGGGATGCTCTGGCCGCGTTCGCGCCCGCCCTCGTTCCCGCGGCGGGCTGAGACAGCAGTGCGGGCCGCGAGCTGAACGCTCGCGGCCCGCACCGGTCGTGCTACGCCGAGCTCACTCCTTGGTGAGCTCGTGGGTTCCGCCGCTCATCGCGTACTCCTCCTCGGGGGAGAGCACGAGACGCTTGCGGTAGTGCAGCCCGAAGCCCAGCAGGATGAGCACGTAGACGATGATGATCGCCACGATCGCCGCCTGGAAGGCCGGGTTGATGAGCAGACCGATGAACACCAGGGCCGCGATCGCCGCGGCGCTGTAGGCGCCGAAGGTGCCCATCGGGCTCTTGTACGGGCGGTTCACGTCGGGGAACTTCCGGCGCAGGATCAGGAACGCCACCATCTGCAGGAAGTACGCCACGACGGCGCCCCACACGGCGATGTTCAGGATGATCGCGCCGGCCACCGCGCCGAGGCCCTCCGGGTCGGCCCGACCGAGCAGGTCGAGCACCACGATCGCGACGAAGCCGATGACGGCGCCGACGGTCAGCGCGACCCACGGGGTCTGGTTCTTGCCGGTGAGCGACAGGAACTTCGGGTAGTAGCCCGCGCGCGACAGCGAGTACATGTTGCGCCCGTAGGCGAACATGATGCCGTGCAGCGAGGCCAGCAGGCCGATGAGCGCGAAGATCGCCAGCAGAGCCGCGAGCTCGTCGCCGACGATGGCCCGGAAGCCGTCGAGCAGCGGTTCGAGCGAGACGCCCGTCGCTTCCGCCCCGAGCACGCCGGTGTTGAGGAACAGCACCAGGATGCCCGTGATGATGAGCGTGCCGCGCGCGAGCACCGCGGCGCGAGGGATGTCCTTCTCGGGGGTGTGCGACTCCTCCGCCGCGAGCGGAAGCTCCTCGATGCCGAGGAAGAACCACATGGCGAACGGCAGCGCAAACAGGACGGCGATCCAGCCCTCGGGCAGGAACGTCGTCGCGCCGGCGACCTCGGGGTTCGGGGCGATGTCCCACAGCTTGTCGAACGAGAACAGGCCGGAGGCGAGCGCCATCACCGAGAACAGCAGGATCACGCTGATGGCGATGATCGACACGACGATCGCGAAGCGGAACGAGATGTGCGCACCCGCGGCGTTGAGGCCGACGAACGCGACGTAGAGCACGATCCACCAGATCCACATGTTGCCCGACTCGGCGAGCGAGAAGCCCAGCAGGCCTCCTGTGACGCCGTCGAGGTACTGGGCGGAGAAGAACACGACGACGGCCGTGGTCGCCACGTACTCGATGGTCTCGGCGGCGCCGGTGATCAGGCCGCCCCACGGGCCCATCGCCGACCGGGCGAACGAGTAGGCGCCGCCCGTGTGGGGCATGGCCGCCGACATCTCGCTGATCGAGAAGGTCAGACCGTAGTACATGACCACGAGCACGACGAAGGCGATGAGCATGCCGCCGAAGCCCGCGAAGTCGATGCCGAAGTTCCACCCCGAGAAGTCACCCGAGATGACCGCCGCGACGGCGAGGCCCCAGAGGCCCCATACGCCTGCCGAGCGGCGCAGCCCGCGCTTCTCGAAGTACGACTGGTCGACGCTGGTGTACGTGACACCGCCCGTCGCCTTGGTTGTTTCCGCCATTCATTCGCCTGAGTCCCGTGGGGTGGTGGACTTTCCGGTCCTGAGCGTCGTGTCGTTGA
>ERZ1066137.1148-NODE-1148-length-14124-cov-9.242519_pt1 | contig 14124 bp, 4 predicted proteins | sample MGYA00382784_ERZ1066137 | MGnify/ENA primary metagenome ERZ1066137 (study PRJEB33369, sample SAMEA5778367) | biofilm metagenome | biome: Industrial cooling water; feature: Water cooling tower basin; material: Biofilm | place: United Arab Emirates | collected... | reverse complement strand
GATAGTTGATAGTTGATAGTTGATAGTTGACAGTTGATAGTTGACAGTTGATAGTGGACAGTTGATGGGTGAGCTTCTATTCTACAATTAGCAATTAGCAATTAGCCTATCTTTTGGAAGAGGAAGCGAGCAAAAATATTGCCTAAATTGAAAGGGTATGAATGAAGAAAAAGCAAGGGTTTTTCCATGAATATAATTCGGCTCATCCGCCAAAGTTTAATCGTCATTAGCTTGGTACTAACTTTGACATTTGCTAATGGAGTTAGTGTCATGGCATTGTCGTTAAATAGCTTGGCAACGGCTAATGTCAATTTAGGTCAGCAAGTAAAAGCAACTAGCGAAAAGGCAACTGGTAAAGTTCAAGAAACGATTGGCAATGTGACAGGCGATCGCGAAACTCAGATTGAAGGTAAAGTCAAGCAAGCTGAGGGCAATATTCGCGCCAATCCCAGCGACTTTGGCGGTAACAAAACCGATAAACTATCAGAATGGGAAATAGAGGGTAAAACCCAGCAGGCTGAAAGTAACATTCGGCGCTATCAAGCACGGGATTAATATCCCATCCGTCTCTATCGGAATTGCACAGTTAATAGTCTTGTAGGGGCGGGTTTTACCAGTGACTTTTGATCGCAAGCGAATGGTATTAATAAACCCGCCCCCGGCGCGATGCCGCTCCAAGCGCACATGAGATAAACTAGCCAAGTTTACTTAAATGTTTAAGAAACCCGGTTTTTTCTAAAAAACTGGGTTTCTTTTCTGTATAACTAAAAAAGGACACTTTACCAGGCTCAAGCACTGGGGCGCGATCGCATCTACCATTCACCATCTTTCTCTACTCACATCTTGCACCTACCCGATCAACATCCCCCAAATTTATTTGGGGATGAAAGCTTAAGTGAGCTAAAGCTAACTAAAATCAAGGTTTTAACCCGTTTCAACGGGTTGCCTGCTTCCTCGCTGTGAAATTTATTTCTGTTGGCTCAGTGCAAGATGTGAGAGGTACAAAATCGCACTGTACCAAAAGATAGTTGACAGAACCTTTGTCCGAAATTTTGGTATGGGTAGATAATAGATTTAGCAAGTGTCAATCAAGATAGTTGAGCGGGCTAGTTAAAGGTGCAATTTTGTCAACCTTTAACTAACCTACACACCTTCGCTTGATTCGATATCGTATGTTTTCGGTACTGTAGGGGGAGGTTTTATTAACATTGCCCCATACAACATCGAAGCCAGCGGACATGATATCCCCAATCGTGTAATTTTGTTGACACCAGCAACCCAGTCAGCCAAGTTTCGTCTGTTGAAAACTGTAGATTCGAGAGCAAACTGCTAGTAATGTCACCGAATATTATTGAACTCGAAGGTCAAATATTTATCCCCGCCGAGGAATTGCCCATCTCGGAGTGGCCTTGCGTCGTCAACGAGGAACCCCAGCCAACGCTGACACTTAAAGACGATGACATGTTTTTAGTCACGGATACCCTGGGCAATATTGCTGGTAATTTTAATTTAAGAGATGACATATCAGCCAGTATGGGGCTGTTTTGCAACGATACGCGGTTTCTTTCGCGCCTAGAGTTGCAAATAGATGGTCGGGCGCCGGTTTTACTTAATAGCACCGCCGATAAAGGATTTATGCTTTCGGTATTGTGTACGAATCCCAAAATTGAAGGGCGTCTCAATGCCGATACCTTGGGAATTCGGCGCGAAATCGTTCTCAACGGGGCGCTGTTTTCTGAAATAGAGGTATGTAATTACAGTACCGGCGCGGTTACTTTTGAACTCAGCCTCACGTTTGACGCGGATTTTGTCGATTTATTTGAAGTGCGGGGGTTTTCGCGACAAAAACGGGGGCAAAAGTTGCGCGCGGTGCGGGAAGGCAAACCGGCTCAAGAAGAAACGGGCAATCTGACGCTAGCTTACCAAGGTTTGGATCGCGCGGTGATGGAATCGCGCATCGAATTTCACCATCGCACGCCAGATTTGTTTAAGGGATACACGGCAATTTGGCAGCTGGAGTTGCAGTCCCATGAAAGTATTAAATTGGGTTATCGGCTGCAAATGTTTAATAATAACCGCCCGGTGTCGCGAGTGGACGCACCCGTTACTTTGGTGCAAGCGAAGGCGGCGGAGTTAATGGAAGAGCAACATTGGGTGCATCAGAGTACGCGCATACGTTCGGATCGCGCTATGTTTGATCGGGTAATCGAACGTGCGGAACAAGATGCTTACTTGTTGCGGCAGACTTTTGGTAAAGACAAGGTGCTATCTGCTGGGGTGCCTTGGTTTTCCACCTTGTTTGGGCGCGATTCGATTATTGCGGCGTCGCAAACTTTGATGTTGAATTCAGCGATCGCGCGCGAAACCCTCACCATCCTAGCCGAATACCAAGGCAAAACCGACGATGATTGGCGCGACGAGCAATACGGTAAAATCTTGCATGAAATCCGCTTTGGCGAAATGGCGCGCTGTCTGGAAGTACCCCACACGCCTTACTACGGTACTGTAGACGCCACGCCCTTGTGGTTGATGCTTTATGCCGAGTATTACGTTTGGACTGCCGATATGGAAACTTTAGATCGGTTGTGGCCCAATGCGTTAGCGGCGATGGATTGGATTGACCGCAATTGTGCTGAAACTGGCTATCTCAGCTATTCTTGTCGTTCTAATCGCGGCTTGGTTAACCAGGGATGGAAAGATTCCGGCGATTGCATTGTCAACCGTAAAGGACAGCTAGCCAAGCCGCCGATTTCCTTGTGCGAAGTCCAGGGTTACGTTTATGCCGCGAAAGTGCGTCTGGCGGAAATAGCGCGGTTGAAAAAGCGCATCGATTTAGCAGATCGGTGGCAAGAAGAAGCCAGGGATTTAAAAGCCCGATTTAATCGCGATTTTTGGCTAGAAGACGAGGGCTTTTGCGCCTTGGCATTGGACGGCGATCGCCAGCGAGTTGATAGCATTACATCTAATCCAGGGCATTGTTTGAGTTTGGGCATTCTGACGCCAGAACGTGCTTACAGCGTCGCCGAACGATTGCGCGCGCCGGATATGTTTAACGGCTGGGGAATTCGCACCCTCAGCAGTTTATCCCCCGCGTATAATCCGATGGGGTATCATATCGGTTCGGTATGGCCTCACGATAACGCCCTAATCGCGATGGGGTTGCGTAGTCTGGGATTGATCGATCAAGCTCTAGAATTAGCCCAGGGTTTAATCGACATGACCCAGTATCAACCTTATAACCGTCCCCCAGAACTATTCTGCGGTTACGAACGCAACGGCGATAGAACTCCCGTGCGGTATCCAGTTGCTTGTTCGCCCCAAGCTTGGGCAACGGGGAGCATTTTTCAGCTGCTGCACATGATGATCAATTTGGTTCCCGATGCGCCCAATAACTGCTTGCGAATTATCGATCCGGCACTGCCAGAATCGATTTCATCTTTACGGCTGGAAAATTTAAAAGTGGGTGCAACTTTGTTGGATTTGGAATTCCAGCGCACTGGCAATACAACTTCTTGCCGCGTCGCTAAAAAGCGAGGCAATTTGCGCGTAGTGATTGAAGCGTAATAAAAATTAAGGATAAAGAATGAAGCATAAATTGTTCTTCATTCTTTATACTGGGCTTCGCGGGGCGGGTTTAGTTAAATTATTTGAAATTGTCAAAGTTTGTTGTTATAACCCGCCCCTGCGACGAGAAAAACACTTGGCCTTCCATTGCTACCGGAGATGGTATGAGATCGATCAAAACAGCTTTCTCGCTCTAGCATAAACCGGGGCGGGTTTAAGATCATGTCCGGTTGCATCGGCATCCCACGCGAGGGGCGGGTTGATCAACACAGTTCGCTTGGGATCAAAGATTTTTGGTAAAACCCGCCCCTACAGCATCATTAACCATACAAGTCCAATACTACCGGACTCGATATAACTGTCAACTGTCAACTGTCAACTGTCAACTGTCAACTGTCAACTGTCAACTGTCCACTGTCAACTGTCAACTGTCAACTGTCCACTGTTGAATTATTTTTGCCTTTATAAAAGGTTCTAATTAGTTCCGTCGCTGCTTGGCTATCCAGCGGTTTAGATAAGAAATACCCTTGAACCCAATTACACCCAAGTTCTCGCAGCTTTTCTAATTGAAATTGCGTTTCTATTCCTTCGGCTACTACTTCCAAGCCAAGGTTTTTTGCCAAAAGTAAAATAACTTTAATCATTGCTGTATCCCGTTCATCTGGAGTTAATTGCACCACAAAGGAACGGTCGATTTTTAAAGTGTGAATTGGTAACTCGTGCAAGCGGCTTAACGAAGAGTAGCCCGTACCAAAATCATCAATACATAACTCTAGACCCATACTTTTAAATACATTTAAATCCAGGTTCGGATTGTTTAAAAGACAGCTCTCGGTGATTTCTATTCTGATACAATTTTCCGTCACGCCTGTTTCTGACAAAATTTCAGCCAGTTTTTCAAACAGATTAGCTTGCTTAAACTGGACGGGAGAAAAATTTATATTCAGGCTGAGGGGAAAGTCGGGAAATTCAGTTTGCCAACGTTGTAACTGGCTGCAAGCTTCGCGGACAATCCACCAGCCTAAAGGATTGATTAAGCCAGTTTCTTCGGCTAGGGGGATAAATTTACCGGGTGGAATCATGCCGTTGGGATGATTCCACCGCAGCAGGGCTTCAAAACCTTTAAGTTCTTTGGTTGTTAAGGATAAAATGGGTTGGTAGTGGAGGCTGAATTCTTCGGCTGCAATCCCTTTCCGCAAATTGTGTTCCATTTGCATCCGCGCCAGAGCAGATGCTTGCATTTGCGGAGTAAAAATCTGATAGCCGCCTTTTTTTTCTTGTTTGGCTCGATACATAGCAATATCTGCATCTCTAAGTGCATCCATCGGATTTTTATACCCGATGGCGCTCGAAGTAATACCGATGCTAGCGCCAATCACAACTTCGTAGTCGTTGAAGTTAAATGGCAAACTTAATTGTTCTAATAATTGTCGCGCAACTGCCGTCGCTTCTCCTGTTTCTAACAAAACAACAAACTCATCTCCACCCATCCTAATTGCAGTATTTGGTGGCTGCAAACAAGCTTGCATTCTAGCTGCAACCCATTTTAAAAGTTCATCTCCGGTGATATGTCCCAGACTATCGTTAACGATCTTAAATCGATCCAGGTCAACAAACAGAACAGTATAGCTTGAATTCGCTTCAATTAACTCCTTTAAGCGTTTAGTTAACCAGACGCGATTGGGCAATCCAGTCAAAGAATCGTGAAAGGCATCGTATTGTAATTTTTCTTGACTTTTACGTAATTCATCGATGGCTTGGGAAAGTTCTCTCGTTCGCTGTTGTACCCTTTGTTCTAATTCTTCGGTAAGTTGCTGCAAGGCGGCGCGAGCTTTTTGATGCGCTTCAATTTCTTGTTTTAAACGTAAGTTTTGCTGCTCTAAGGTTAGATTTAATCGGCGGATTTCTAAGTGAGTTTGAACGCGGGCTAAAACTTCTTCAATTTGAAAGGGTTTGGTAATATAGTCTACGGCTCCCAGGGACAAACCTTTAACTTTATCAACGGTGTCGTTTAAAGCGGTCATAAAAATAATTGGGATGTCCTTTGTTGCGAGGTTGGTTTTTAAGCGATCGCATGTTTCAAAACCATCCATTCCCGGCATTAATATATCGAGCAAAATTAGCGCTGGGGGTTTATATTCGATTTGTTTAATCGCCGTTTCGCCACTTTTTGCAACGGCAACCGTATAACCAGCATCGGTCAAAGCCTGGGATAAAACTTTTAAATTGTTAGGAGTATCATCAACAATTAATATCGGTTCTTTTTGTGGCGATTGTGTCATATTTCTGCACCCCGATTTTTTGGCAATTAAACTTTTGGGATTAAAACCAACCCTTCTAATTTAACCGGGGTTGATATAAGATTCAAGAAAATGTAATATTTTTTCGACTTCAAAGTCTTGAGCGAATTGTAAAATTTTTCTAGCGAAGGGGACAAATTCTTCATTTTCTTTTTCAAGTCTTAACGCTTCTCCTTCTACCTCAAAAATAAGTCCTTGTCGTACTAGATCGTACAGTCGAGCGAGTGCTTCTGCGGGTGGTGGTAGGATAGTATTACTTTGGTGTAAATGTTCTATCTCTGGTTGGTGTTGAAGATTTTTTTGTTCGTAAATCCATTCCAATCCTAAATGCAATTGTAATTTTTCTAACAGATTTTCGACAACAACTGGTTTAGAGAGAAAATCATTACTACCTGCCTGGATGCTCTTTTGTCGATCGATATTATAAACGCTGGCAGAACAAGCAACGATGGGCAGGGATTCAAATTCTGGTAACCGCCGCAGCTGGCGCATCATTTCAAAACCGTCTAATACTGGCATAACTAGGTCGATAACGATTAAGTTTGGTTGTAGCGCGCAAGCAGCTTCTATTCCTTCCTCACCGTTGGCAGCTTCAACAATAATAAAACCAAGAGGTTCGAGCATATTTCTCAAGACGGCGCGGTTTTGCCATTTGTCGTCCACGATTAAAATTTTCTGCTGTTTTCCCTGGTAGCCAATAATCATTTCATTGCGATTTGATTGACTAGATTTTGTAGTTCCGACGATAACTGGCAAGTCTAAATCTATCCAAAAAGTGCTGCCTTCTCCAGGCTTACTTTTAACGTTAATAGTAGAACCCATCATGTTAACAATTTTGTGGCTAATTGCTAATCCTAGTCCAGTTCCTTCTACCAAACGAGTTTTATCCCCTACCCGTTCAAAAGGTAAGAAAATTTGTGCGATTTGCGCCTCGCTCATGCCAACGCCAGTATCTTGGATTAGGAAGCGAATTTGACAAATTGGTAATTGGCTGGGATTTTCTTTGTTACTTATTGGTAATGAATCTTGAGCGATTACCTCTATCTTAAAAGTTACTCCGCCTTCTTCGGTAAATTTAATCGCATTGCCGAGGAGATTAATTAAAATTTGCCGTAATTGCTTTTCGTCAGCATAAATGCTCGCTGGTAGTTGATTAGATGGTTGGTAAGTAAACGAAATATTTTTGGTTTCGGCTTTGATGCGGCACATTTCTACGACGCACTGCAAGAAAAAAGGAAAATCAATTTCGCTGGGATAAAGTTCCATTTTCCCCGCTTCAATTTTGGAGAGGTCGAGAATGTCATTGATGAGGGTGAGCAAGTGAGTGCCGCATTGGTAAATAATATTAATCTCTTCTTTCTGTTGCAGTTTTAAACTGTTGTCTCGCTGCAAAATTTGGGTATAACCCAAAATGCCGTTGAGCGGGGTTCGCAGTTCGTGGCTCATATTAGAAAGGAATTCGCTTTTAGCTTTGCTAGCAGCTTCAGCCGCTTTTTTAGCAGTTGCTAATTCCTGGGTGCGTTCTTCTACTTTGATTTCTAAGGTGCGGGAATATTCTTCTATTTGCTGCTTGGTATGCTGCAAGTTTCTATATAACATAGCATTTTCGATCGAGATAGCAGCTTGAGCAGTAATTAGGTTAATGACTTCGATGCGATCGCTTGTAAATGCTCCTGTAGTTAAGTTATTCTCCAAATAGATCAGTCCGCTCAGTTGACCTTGATTAATTATTGGCGCGCACAAGATAGATTTAGACTGATGAGTTTTAATATAGGGATCGTCGGTAAACCTTCCCAGCTTAGCAGCATCGTGCTTGACGACTATTTCTTTTGTCCGAGTTACATAATTAATTATCGCAACTGGGAGACAATTTTCAATCGGAATAGACTGCAAAACCGCGATGTTTTCCTCATTTACGCACCCGGAAGCTTGAATCAGCAATTTTTCTGACTCGTTACCCGATTCGGGCTGAGAATGTAAAATTAAATATCCCACTTCTGCCCCGGCATTTTCGATCAGAATTTTCATCAATTTAGCCAGTAATTTTTCTAGCACAATTTCGCCAGAAATCGCTTGGGATGCTTTAATTACCGTGGCTATATCTAAAATTTCCGTTGAGCTGGTGCTAGTAGTTAGGTTACTGACGATAGAATATTTAAGGCGAGAAGGCGTCCAATTTTCAGTTAGCAATTGAGGATATTTTCCTTGCAAGTCTTTGACTTTTGCCTCGCTGCCCCAGCAGGTGTAACAGTAGCAGGCATCCTTCATATAAACTTGGGCAATTTTTTCTTGTCCCCGACTCAGGTAAAGTTTAGCTGCCAGTTCATTGCTAAGTGCTTGTTCTTGGATATATTCGTTTTCTTTCGCACCGGCGATCGCGCGATCGCAATACTCCATCGCCTCTAAATATTGTCCCAAAACTCGATAGCGTTCTGCCTCAACTAGATCGTATTTATGTAAATAATTCATCGGCGCTAGATTTGCCCAAAATTTCATTTTTTTCTGGTTGGCATTGACTCGTTGCATCATCTTTGCTTGCTCAGAAATCGTCAATTCAGGATAGATCGCCAGTCGCGCTAGAGAGTCGTAAAAATAGAAGACGGCAACTAATGCCAATCCTGTTCCCCCATCCAGGTAAGTTCCTGCTGTGTTAGCGTAAGCGATCGCTTGCGAATACTCTTCAAATAAATAGCTCAGTATTACTTTATTTAAATATAAATATAAAAGTCCGTACTCATCATTTACTTGCTCGTAAATCGGTAAATTCTGCCACTCATCATAAACTCTACCCGTCAAAACCCCTGGCAAAAGAGAACCTTCAATTAAATTCAAAATTGCCTGTCTATCTCGTTCGAGATAATTAACGGCTGTCAATTGCTTCAATTGAGCTAAAACTTCACTGTAGGTTTTCATATCTTGTTCTAGCTCTTTCAAAGGCTGTCCGGTTAAAAAAGAATAATAGCAATGTTTGACAATACCGTATCCGGCATATTCAAAACTGCCATTATCTTTGCCAATTTGATAGGCATCCTGTAAAGGTTTTAAAGTTGCCTTTAGATGCATTTTCCATACTTGAATGGTTCCATAAACTAAATCAATTGTTCGAGCTATTATTTGCTGATTGTCTAATTTTTCTAAAAGTTTTAAAGCTACCTGACCAAATTGATAGCCCGATTCAATCGATACCACTACTTTACAAAGGACAGCACCGTAATAGGCATAACTCAAGGGAGATACGTCAGCATTACCATACTCAAGCGATAAGTTAACCTGCTTCGATATCATCAAGGGTAATAGTTTAGGATTGGCAGTATAAGCCGCAGCATTAGCACTTGTTAACAGCCGCATTACTGCCAATGCAATTGGCTCGGACATGGGAGGCAATTCTATTAAATCTAAAATTGCCTTTCCGGCTAATTTAGATGCAGTTTCTAACAATGCTTCATCTAGGTCTGTATGACTTGGTTTTTTGGGAATATTTACCCCTAGTAATGCAACAGCTTGCAAGGCTATATCAACGGCTTCTTGCAATCGCGTCTGTGCTATGCAAGATTGAATTTTAATTTGATAAACTCTCACTTTATCCAATTGAATCTTAGCCTTTTGCAGCACCACTTCAGCTAATTTACTCTGCTGTTTAAAGTCGCCATTCAGGTAGGCTGCTTCTACGGCTGATTCATATAGTGCTAGCGTCAAATCGTAATCGCTCAGCCAGCTATTTTTTCCTAACAATTGTATCCCGGCATTCAAATATTTTAACCCCAAGCCATAAGCAGCCGCTGCTAAAGCTTTCTGACCGGCAATTAAATTAAGAAAGGCAATTTCATTTAGCGGTATCGACGTCTTCGCCTGTTTTTGTCTTTTATAGGATAAAGATAAACCTTGCCAGACTCCTACACCCAGATTGAGATGGGGGACAATTTCAAATATTTTGTCTGATAAATTTCCTGGCCTACTATTCCGCAACAACAGACAACCAATTTGTAAGTGAATTGCTGTTTTCTGCTTGTCATCAATCAAATTATAGGCTGCCTGTTGCACGCGCTCGTGCGTAAATTTATAATCTTGCCCCGGTTGAATTAAACCCCCTTCAACTGCTATCACTAAGTGTTGGAGGATTTCATCCGGTAATTTTTCACAAATTATAGAGAGGGTATTTAAGTCAAAATTGTTACCAATGCAAGCAGCTAAGCGTAAAATATTTTCGGTTGATTGGGGTAAATTTTTCAACTTATTAATCAATAAGTCTACAACATTATCGGTGATGCTCATCGCTGCAATTTTATCCAAATCCCAGCGCCAATTTAAACAATCAAAATCAAATGTTATTAATTTATTTGCATATACTTTCCCTAAAAAGTTATTAATAAAAAAAGGATTTCCCTCGGTTTTAAGGTAAACTAAATTAGCCAACTCTTTGACGGATTCATTAGAAGTTTGCAAGGTATCGGCGAGCAATTTAGTCACCGCTTTTAAGCTTAAAGATTCTAAGTTGATTTGGTTAATGGCAACTCTTTTTTTTCGTAATTCATTAACGGCGATCGCTAACGGATGGTTCGGCTTAACTTCTTGTTCTCGATACGCTACAATTAACAACAGATATCCCGTTTTTATATCGTTAAATATCTGCTTGATTAACTTGAGCGTTGCAGTATCGACTTCATGAAAATCGTCCAGAAAAATTACTAATGGATGTTCGGGTTGGCAAAATACCCGCATGAAGTTTTGACAAGCAAAAATAAACCGATTCTGCGCCTGAAGCGAACTTAATTTTTCCAGGGGTGGCTGTTGGCCTATAATCAGTTCTAATTCGGGAATCGCATCGACAATTACCTGCCCTTGCTGCTGCAAAGCTGCTAATAATTTTTCTCGCCATTGTTGCAGTTGCTGTTCGCTTTCTGTTAGCAATTGTCGCACCAATACCTGAAATGCACTGATGATGCCACTGTAGGGAATGTTTCGCTTTAATGGGTCATATTTGCCTTTGATAAAATAACCGCGTTTTTTGGCGATCGCTTGATAAAATTCTTCTACCAGTGCTGACTTACCAATCCCCGAATAACCAGTCACAAGTACAAGTTCGCTCTGGGATAAGAAAGTTATTTCTTCCTCATCTCCTCCCCTGACTCGCTCAAATGCTGCTAGTAAAGTTTTGATTGCTTGTTTCCTACCATAAAGTTTTTGCGGGATTTCAAATTTATCCGAAATATCGTTTTGACCGGGAATTATATCTTCAATTTCACCGTTGGCTTCTAATTGCATCAAACACATCACTAAATCCGCGTGAATTCCCCAAGCACTTTGGTATCGATCTTCAGCATTTTTGGCTAACAATTTCATCACAATGGCTGAAATATCCTGGGGTATATCTCGATCGATTTCATGCGGCGGTATCGGCTGTTTGGCAATATGACAGTGAACCAACTCCATCGGGTCGGTTGTGCTAAAAGGTAACTGATTGGTCAGCAATTCGTAAAAAGTAACTCCCAAAGAATAAAAATCTGTTCTATAATCTAGAGAACGGTTCATTCTGCCCGTTTGCTCTGGCGATATATAAGCTAAAGTTCCTTCTAAAAGGTTGGGATTTTTTAGCGTTGGGTTTTCCCGGTTTAAAACTGTCGCAATACCAAAGTCAATGATTTTTATCTGTTCGCTTTCTCGATTGTAAACAATGTTTGATGGATTGATATCTTTGTGAATAATATTCGCGTTATGTATTGCCCCGAGAATTTCTACAATCTTAATCGCAATTTCTAAAAATTCTACCATCGTAATTTTTTGGCTCGACCTCACCAATTTTTTTAAAGATTCTCCCCCAAAATCTTCTAAAATCATTACCAGAGTATTTTGATATTTTTCCAAGCTATAAGCTTTAATAACACCTGGGATGTTCAACTGCTTGGTGATTTCATACTCTTGTTTGTATTGGTTTAATTCCGTTATACTTGGATAGTCTGATTTTAAAACTTTTATAATCGCAGGTATTTGCTTTTGCTCATACATTCCCCGATACACTAAAGACTTTTCGCTTTCGTATATCTTCGCTTGAACAATAATTCCAGGAAGGATAATCATAAAACCTCGGCAATTGAGGAGAAACCCAGGACTAACAATAACTCTGTATACAAATTAACCTGAAGTGATTATCCAGGCACAAGCAGAGAGTAGGTTTCGAGAATAAGTTAAAGAATTATTTCTGTTTTTTTAGTCTTGTTTCAGTATATATTTTTTTGTTACATTTTTGCTAATGTGCGCCTATTTTCTATCTCTGGAGGGATGCTAGAAAAAGAGCGACCAATATTTTTAACCCTTTCCCGCACCATTAAAGCCAAGTGGAAGCGGCGACTTACCAAGCCGCCTGCTCGATCTGCTCTTAATGCAGGGAAAGCAGCTTTTGTGCGCTCAAATTGTCCTGATGCGAGCCGCCTCGCGCAATGGAAGCTTTCCAAGATGCAAACTCTCAGTCTCCCCAATCTAACTCAAGCCCGGATCGACGGAACCGAATGGACTGTCGTTGAAACGCAGTTTGATGAGTCCGAGCTGCACTACAAAGAAACCGTTTTTACCTTGGGTAATGGTTATTTAGGCACCCGTGGCACGTTTGAAGAAGGCTATCCAGGAGCGATGCCTGCCACTTTAATCAACGGCGTCTACGATGATGTGCCTGTAGTATACACCGAATTGGCGAATTGTCCAGATTGGTTGCCGTTGGTAATTTGGGTCGGGGGCGATCGCTTCTCGCTCAACCGCGGTACTATTCTCAAATACCAGCGCCGCCTCGATTTGCGCCAAGGACTGTTACAGCGCGACATCCGTTGGCGCAGTCCCAGCGGTAAAACCGTCGATCTCCACTTCGAGCGCTTTACCAGTCTCGCAGATCAGCACGTCCTTGCCATTCGCTGTCAAGTAACGCCGGTAGATTTTGCCGGAGAGATCGAAGTTCAGGCCAGTATCAACGGCTACCCCCACAATCAAGGCGTGATGCACTGGGACTGGGTCGAGCAAGGCGTAACCGGCAAGAGCGTTTGGTTGCACGAGCGCAGCCGCTACTCCAAAATCGATCTGGGCATAGCAACTCAGTTAACAGTATCGAGCGCGACAGCGGTTGAGGGAATGAACACCCAAGGTTACCCCACTCTGACGACAACCTTTCCCGCTCAACCGGGAGAAACGGTGACGCTGGATAAAATTGTCACCGTCTTCACCTCGCGGGATACTGCCGAACCGAGCTTTGCCGCCAGGGAAAAACTAGCTCGCTTGCCCGGTTACGATTTACTCAAAGCTGCTCACGTTGCTGCTTGGGAGGAAGTTTGGCAAGCTTGCGATGTGACAATCGAAGGGGACATCAAGGCGCAGCTAGCCATCCGCTATAACTTGTTTCAAATTTTAGTAGCCGCACCCCGTAACGATGACCGAGTCAGCATTCCGGCTAAAACGCTTTCTGGTTTTGGCTATCGCGGTCACGTGTTTTGGGATACGGAAATCTTTCTCGTTCCTTTCCTGACTTTAACCCAACCCGCTTTAGCTAAGAACTTGCTTACCTATCGCTACCATACTTTGTCCGGCGCGCGGTGCAAAGCCAAAGAATCCGGTTACGAAGGGGCGATGTATGCTTGGGAAAGCGCCGACACGGGGAACGAAGTCACGCCGCGTTGGGTACACTCATGCGATGGTCGGCATGTTATTCGCATTTGGTGCGGCGATATTGAGTTGCACATCACGGCAGATGTTGCTTATGCCGTCTGGCATTACTGGCAAGCAACGGGCGATAATGATTGGATGCGCGACTATGGTGCTGAGATAATTCTAGATACAGCAGTATTTTGGGGCAGTCGGGCGGAATGGAATTCGCAGCGCGCCTGTTACGAGTTCCGCGATGTGATTGGGCCGGATGAGAACCACGATCGCATTCATAATAATGCTTTCACCAACCAAATGGTACAGTGGCACCTAGAAACGGCGTTGAAACTGTTGGCTTGGTTGCGATCGCATTATCCCCAATTTGCCGCCGAACTAGCACAACAACTCAACTTAACGCCCAATCGTCTCGATCGTTGGACTGATATTATCGCACATGTCCTGGTGCTGGAAGACCCAGAAACTGGTTTAATCGAGCAATTTGAAGGCTTTTTTCACCTGGAAGATGTCAACTTAGCAGACTACGAACCGCGCACTAAGTCAATGCAAGCATTGCTGGGAATCGAAGCTACCAGCGAGCGGCAGATTCTCAAACAAGCCGACGTGCTGATGTTACTGTATC
>ERZ1066137.1145-NODE-1145-length-14171-cov-8.057453_pt1 | contig 14171 bp, 16 predicted proteins | sample MGYA00382784_ERZ1066137 | MGnify/ENA primary metagenome ERZ1066137 (study PRJEB33369, sample SAMEA5778367) | biofilm metagenome | biome: Industrial cooling water; feature: Water cooling tower basin; material: Biofilm | place: United Arab Emirates | collected... | reverse complement strand
CTAGTATTCCAATCCTCGATTCGTTTTATTTTTTGCTTCTGCCGGATGCGGTTGCTCTTTACGGGCGCCTTTGTCATTTATGTAGAAGGACGGACGACACGAATAAGGAAAGCCTGTCAAGTCTTCTTCTATGGAAATTGCCTCATGAATTCGAGCAGCTAATCGTGCAAAGTTAGTATCTTCCGTACAAATAATAATTCTAGCGTGGTCAGGACTCAAATTATGTAACCTGATGTAGTCGCGCCTATTCCCTGTTAGAACAGCACATTGATTCTAGGGTTGAGTTTTTAAATATTATGGGGTTATGGGACGGCTGGGGACAGCCGTTCCACAAGATAATTACATTACAAGATATTTGGTTCCAATACTTGACGAGTTTGTACGGCAGCAAATTGAACCCAAGCGTAGTATTAGTTGATGAAATTGATCTTAATCTTCATCCACCAGCGGCACAGTTATTAATAAGGCAACTCAATCAACTTTGTTCGACCTGTCAGTTCCGCAGTGACAACTCATACCGATGCTGGAGCGTCGCTGTACCTGTAAATATTTTATACTGCGAGGGTGTTGCGAAGAGTGCTGACGTGCAGGTTAAACTGTTGCATGTTAGAAAGTTAAATATTACGGGAATACTTAAAGCATAAAGCAATCCCTGTATTGACAATATTACTGAGCTTTAATTTAAAACTAATACAAAAATACTATGCAGAAACTAATACCATTAGAAAGTTTCACAATTGTGACGCCTGACACAACAGATGCAGTTCAGAAGCGCTTAAAACAATGTCTATTTTACAGAGGAGACATTTCAGAACAAGGCTTTAAAATCTTTCGCAATTACTATCGCCGCGTCCCAGTTACACTAATTAAAGGACATTTTGAATCACAATCTCATCAAACAAGCGTTCATATAAAAATAAGTCCACACCCTTATTTTATAGTATTATTGGCATTATTAGGGTTAATATTTTGGATATATTATGGAAGCATCGTTCCCAATGCTTTTGAATCGTATACCTATGTAAAACCAGTGAGAACACCTGTATTTTCTCCAGATAATATATCGTCAGATGGGGGCTTTGTTAAAAGTGTCATTGAGTCTACAGCGAATTCAACAGAACGTACTATGCCTGCTCATTTGGCTCTATTGTACTTAGCATCACCTATAATAGTGCTGATTATTTTTTGGGCAGCTTTTTGGTCAAACGTAAAAGATACTCGGCGTGACTTAACCCTAATTATTCGTGGAGAAATCTAAAGCCTTAAATGTAAACACGTAAACAAAGTTACGCAATTTACCATTAATAGCTATTTCACTCTCTAACTAGAGTTGAGCGCTCGCTTGCTTTAATTTATCTCTCCCTGTATCCCCTGCCTGTATACCGAGTTAAACTTAGAAGCTACCTAATATTGTGACTTTTCTGCTATGATAATAAACATACTTACTTTCTTCGCCATCGCTATATATATCAGTAGTGTTGGTTGTAGTTATGAAGTTATCGCCTTACAAAGTTAAAAATAATCAGGAGAAGACCGTACTATCCAACACCAGAACAAAGTTTAATCTGTGTAATCCTGATTCAAAATGTCACAACGTTATTGTTACCAGTTAACATACTAAGGTTAGATGAAAGAACATGAATTATTTACATATTAGCAGGGGAAGAGACTGGAATGGTAATTAGTCGTGATGGAAAATGGAGGTATGACGAATGACTAAGCCAAATTTTCTCACAATGAGCAAGTCCGAACTTAAAGCATATTTGCTTGAAAATCGTAATGATACAGAAACGTTTCATGCTTTAATGGACAGAATTAATGCCGAACCAAATCAAAAGTTTTACACTATTGATGACGTGGATAAGTTAGAAGAATTAATTAAAGCAAAACGAAGTTCTAAAGATAATCAAGTTGAGAGTTGAGTTTTTAAATATTATCGGACGAGCGGGCAGGGATGCCCGCTCCACAAGATGATTACATTACAAGATATTTGCAAGAAATTTACATAAGGGCTACAAATGGCGCCCTCTTCGGTTGCTCAAGATGGAATTGTTGGGGGTTTTTCAAAATAAATAATTCCGGAATATCCGAAAGTGCAGAATAACTATACTTGGGGTCAATGTGCCAAAACCATTTAGAAGGCGTCTTTTAGCAGTATATTTGATGGTCAGCAAAACAAAAATATAGTTATTTAAAATCAACTATCCGTTACATCCGTTGTATCCGTTGCCAATTGCCTCTGTGCCCTCTGCGCCTCTGTGGTAAATAAACATACATGAATTAACAGGCAGGGATGCCTGTTCCACAAGCTTAGATTTTCATAGTTTTCACAGGCAAGGTAAACTTATGAAATTGAATAAGTGCTAAACATAATCCTATGCCTAGTTTTTTATTGGAAGTTGGTACTGAAGAACTACCAGCAAGCTTTGTAAGCAGTGCGATGAAGCAGTGGGAGCAGCGTATCCCAAAGTCTCTTGATGAAAATAGTTTGGGTTGTGAGAGTGTAAAGATATATGGAACTCCGCGACGGTTAGCGGTGTTAATAACTGGTTTACCTGCACAGCAACCTGATAGGGAAGAGGAAATAAAGGGTCCTCCTGCGAAAAGTGCTTTTAAAGAAGATGGTACACCTACACCTGCTGCGGTGGGGTTTGCGAAGAAGCAAGGGGTGGATATATCGGCTTTTGAGATACGTCCTACCGATAAGGGTGATTTTATTTTTGTGAAGAAAAGTATTCCTGGGCGCCCGGTTGCGGAGATATTTACCGAACTTGTTCCACAATGGATTTTTAGTTTGGAAGGTAAACGGTTGATGCGGTGGGGTGATGGTGACGCGCGCTTTTCTCGACCTATTCGTTGGTTAGTAACATTGTTGGATGATGCGGTGTTGCCGATGGAATTAGATAATGGTTCTGAGAAAGTTTCTAGTGACAGAACTTCGCGCGGTCATCGGGTGTTACATCCTGAAGATGTGAGCATTGCCTATGCGAATGATTATGTTGAAACTTTGCGGTCGGCGTATGTTGTTGTTGATGCTGCTGAACGTGGTAATACAATTAAGGAACAAGTGTATGCTGCTGCTGGTAGTAAAAACGGCGCCACCGAAATTTACCCTGATTTATTAGAGGAAGTAATAAACTTAGTTGAGTATCCTTCGGCAGTAGTTGGTAACTTTGAATCAGAGTTTTTGGAGTTGCCGACTGAGGTTATTACAACGGTGATGGTGACACACCAGCGTTATTTCCCTGTTTTTGAAGGTGAAGATAAAAGGAAGCTTTTGTCTAACTTTATTACTGTATCGAACGGCGACCCTAAAAAGTCAGATGTAATTGCGGTGGGTAATGCACGAGTTATACGCGCGCGTCTTGCTGATGGTCGTTACTTCTATGATAGAGACGTTGAGAAAAAGTTAGAAAGCTTTTTGCCGAACTTGGAAACTGTAACTTTTCAAGAAGACTTGGGGTCTGTACGACGTAAGGTAGATAGAATTTGCCAAGTTGCTAAGTATATTTCAACACAACTAAATTTATCTGAGAAAGATAGCGAAGATATTCAAAGGGCAGCATTACTTTGCAAAGCTGATTTAGTTAGCCAGATGGTCTACGAGTTTCCCGAATTGCAAGGTGTAATGGGAGAAAAGTATGCTGCCGTATCTGGAGAAAACGAAGCGGTATCAAAAGCAATTTTTGAACATTATTTACCACGTAATGCTGATGATAGTTTGCCGCAAACTTTAACGGGACAAGTTGTTGGTTTAGCTGACCGTCTCGATACTTTGGTAAGTATATTTGGTTTGGGAATGATACCTACGGGTTCTTCTGACCCGTTTGCATTAAGACGCGCGGCAAATGCAATAGTTAATATAACTTGGGCAGGGGATTTAACAATAAATCTGGTTGAGTTACTTGAACAAGTAGTTAACGATTTTGCGACTGCATATAATAAGGATGCAGCGAAATTGATTCCCATTCTAAAAGATTTCTTCTTGCAGCGAGTCAAGACGTTACTGCAAGAGGAGAAAAATATTGACTACGACTTAGTAAATGCTGTATTAGGGGAAGACCCAGAGTATACAGAAAGAGCATTACAAGATTTACTAGACGTAAGAAACCGCGCGACATTCTTGCAACAAATTCGCAACGATGCTAGGTTAAGCGAAATTTACGAAACCGTTAACCGTTCTACTCGGTTAGCAGCACAAGGTGACTTGGACTTCCAACAGTTAGACCCAACGCAGCTTGTGAGTAAAGAATTATTTCAGAAACCATCCGAAGAAGCATTTTATAACGCACTAGTAAATTTACTGCCGCAAACTCAAGCAGCACAAAAATCACGTGACTATGAAAAGCTTGTAGCAGCGTTACAGCAAATTGCCCCGACAGTAAGTACTTATTTTGACGGTGCCGAAAGTGTCTTAGTAATGGATTCAAATCCAGATATTAAGCGCAACAGGCTAAATACGCTTGGTTTACTCCGAAATCATGCCCGTGTTTTAGCGGACTTTGGATGTATCGTAAAAAGTTAGTAACAATGTAAAAAAAAGCTTTGCAGATGTAACAATTTAACGCTACTATAAAAAGGCTTAACCAGGGAAATAATACAGTCTATGTCCAAAGCCCATGTAATAGGATTGGGAAAGTCCGGTGTCGCTGCGGCAAGATTGTTGAATAGAGTTGGTTGGGAGGTAGAATTAGGTGATTCTAAAACCTCCCCCGACCTACTCAAACAACAAGAACAATTAGCAGCCGAACAAATCACAGTTAAACTGGGTTATACTTTACAACTCGATAACGATTTACCGAAATTAATAGTTGTTAGTCCCGGTGTACCTTGGGATATTCCTGTCTTAGTCAAAGCGCGCTCTATGGGCATAGAAACCATTGGCGAAATGGAACTCGCATGGCGCCATCTCAATACAGTACCGTGGGTTGGCATTACTGGAACCAACGGTAAAACTACTACTACTGCATTAACAGCCGCAATTTTTCAGGCAGCACAATTAAAGGCGCCTGCCTGCGGTAATATTGGCTATGCAGCTACAGAAGTTGCTTTGGAATTTGAAAAAGCAGACAACGAAAATAAATTAGATTGGGTTATTGGTGAAATTAGTAGTTATCAAGTAGAGTCTTCTTCTACCTTTGCTCCACGAATAGGTATTTGGACAACTTTCACACCCGACCACCTTGCGCGTCACAAAACGCTTGAAAATTACTACAACATCAAAGCTAAATTACTACATAACTCTGAATTAAAAGTACTCAATGGTGATGACCCGTACTTACGTAAAGTAGGCGCCAGTGAATGGGCAGATGCTTATTGGACGAGTATTCACGGTAAAGACCAGCTTATTGGTACCCAAGGTTTTTATATTGAAGACGGTTGGGTTATAGAGAAAATTTCTTCTGAACCATTAAAAATAATCGAAGCGTCAGCACTGCGAATGGTAGGCGCCCATAATTTACAAAATTTACTAATGTCTGTAGCTGCCGCGCGGTTAGCAGGTATAGAACCCGAAGCTATTCATAAAGGTGTTAGCGAGTTTCCTGGTGTGCCACATCGCTTGGAATATATATGTACTTGGGAAGGAATTGATTTTATCAACGATAGTAAAGCGACTAATTATGATGCTGCCGAAGTTGGTTTGGCATCAGTAAAAAGTCCTGCGATATTAATTGCTGGTGGAGAAGCAAAAGAAGGTGATGATACTGCATGGCTAGCAAAAATTCAGCAACAAGCAGCCGCAGTTGTTTTAATTGGTAACGCGGCGCCGTTTTTTAGTCAGCGTTTGCAAGAAGTTGGATATACTAACTTTGAAGATGCGGGAACTATAGAGAAAGCAGTGCCAAGAGCCGCAGAGTTAGCCAAGCAACATCAAGCTTCAGTAGTGTTACTATCACCCGCATGTGCAAGCTTTGACCAGTATCCCAACTTTGAAGTGCGTGGCGATGACTTTCGCAAAGTATGCCTAGAATTTGTCAAGCAGTAAAATAATAATCTTGTGGAATGGGCATATAATCTTGTGGAATGGGCATCCTTGCCCGTTCCATACAAACGGCGGGCAGGGATGCCCACCCCACAAGAAAAGTTGCACATTTTTTTAGAAAGTCCCTTATATTAACTGAATATATTGTAATTATTTTCCGAAATCGGCATCAACGCACTTGTAGTACTAATTAAGATAAACAACACTATACTGAACTTATTAATTTAAACATAAGGGGACTTACCCCATAAAAGCCTAGTTATAATAACTGGGCTTTTTGCTTGAGAACATATATGGTATGAACTTTTTGGTAGGTATTTTAGAGCTAAGTCGTTAATTCAGAAGCAACTGGAATTATTTTTAGTAATATAATTGAATTATATGTGAGGAATTTTAGCCATGACAGATAATCAATTACTAGAACGAATAGTTACTAATCAAAATATACTATCAGGAAAACCTGTAATACGTGGAACGCGCTTAAGCGTTGAATACATTCTTAACTTACTTGCACATGGCGCTACTACTGAAGACATACTCGAAGAGTACGAAGGTTTGAGTTCAGAAGACATTCAAGCTTGTTTTTTATTTGCAAGCAAATCACTATTTAATAGTAGATTTATAACGCTGCTAGTAGAGTTTGCATAAATGCGTTTTTTAGTTGATGAATATAGTTTTCTAATTAGCTTTAATAGTGCAAAAAGCGTCTTTATGGAAACTACCTAAAGTAAAGGTTTCCCAACGAGTATTTTCAGAGCCTTGATAATCAACCCATACAGGTAATGCTTCTCCTTTAGGATTTTTTATTAGCCAATCCGTGGATACAGGTAGCTGCTCAATAATACGTAAATCATTAATCAAATCCCGGCTTTCTCCTAAGCTTAATCCTCCAAATCTCTCAGTTTTTTCTGGATGATTAAGTGTTTCTAATATTCGATTTTCTAACAAATTTTTATCTTCAGTAGAATCAACGCAAATAATCAAGTCAAGCCCACACAATACCTCTTGGTAATCAGGTCTAGAATTTACAGGTGAATTAATATCTTTATCTTTCGCTCGTAAGCTCATTTCAGCAATTTGAGTTGTCACCGCAAAAGCTGGTAGCTCACCTCGAAACGCTTTGATTAGCTCTTGATGTTGGTTACACGCATTTTGGTAGCGAAAGCGAGAATGATAAACTAGAGTTTGAACGGGAAAAGATAATGTTTTGAACCTATCTACTGCTTCAGTGTATATTCTTTGAGAATCAGCAACTTGGTTAGTTATCCATAGAACTTTTCCCCCCTGTTCTAACTCTTGAATTATTTCATGCCAAACTAAATCTTCTCTTTCTACAGACTCTAGCTGATATCGAGGTAACTCTTCAATCTCTTTTGGTCCTCTAACTATTTCTGCTTTCTCGTCCGTTTCTGCTAATATACCCTGAATTGCATCGATTTGCTGCTGAGTCATTGAAGCACTCATTAACACGATGTTAGCTTTACTAAAGACTCGAATGAACTGCAACAGCGTGCCAAAAAGCTTAGGTGGATAAGCATGAATTTCATCGAATACAAATGCACCTTGAGCAATACCGGGAAATCCATAGATTCCTTTCCGATGATTTTTGAACAGACCTAATACAGTATGAGCAGTACAGTAAACTAATTTAGAATGCCATAGTTTTAATGCTTCTACCTTAGTTTGAAACTGAGCAACCTCATCATTATCTTTATTTTCTGCTTCGTCACCTTCCTCATCATAGCTATTGAGTATACCTTTAAGTTTAATTTGTTCGTCTACCCAAGAACGACTGTGCATGAGTAAACTATTTTCAATCTTTGTTGGCACTGCGTAGTCGATAAACCCTTGAGAAGTTGTTGCGGTCGTTGGGTAACAGAAAAATACTTTTGCTTTTAGATTTTCTTCTGACGCTAGTCGTTTAAAAAAGCAAAATGGAACTATTGACTTACCAGCACCGCATCCAGCAATGACTATTAAAAGTGTTTTCAACCTTTGACTCTATAGGAGTTGTACACGCGATAGGTGGAAATTACTAATGTTCAACTGCTGGTGTTTTAAACCTTTGACTCCATAGGAGTTGTACACTATTTAAGATAATAAACAGTAATTTAAACGTTTGACTCCACAGGAGTTGCACACAACGGTGACCCGCACAAACCAGAAATAGCGCTAGCGGTGTTTTCAATCTTTGACTCCACAGGAGTTGTACACACTTGATTGCCAGCAAAATTATTTATTGTTCCGCGTGTGTTTTAAACCTTTGACTCTGTAGGAGTTGTACACGAAGGTGAGGGTATAGAATTTTACTCATTTTCTGAATGTTCTAAACTTTTAGCTCCATAGGAGTTGTACACGTAGATAACAACGTTAAAGAAAAAATTCAGTATGCTGTGTTTTAATCCTTTGACTCTGTAAGAGTTGTACTTTTAATTTATCGCTTGCATAATTTGTAGATTTAGGGCAGGCAAGGATGCCTGCTCCACAAGATTAATTATGCATTTTGAAGGATTTTGAGCTAAAAATAGCTTGAAACTTTTACCTTTGATGCCGTTAGGCGTAATGGATACAACTAACCTTACGGGCATTCAAACAATGGAAATTTTAGATAACCTTGAAATTACTAAAGCCGATACGATTCGTGTATCTGCGCTTCATGCTCTTGCTTATTGTCCTCGTCTGTTTTATCTTGAAGAAGTTGAAGAACTTTACGCTTTTCACAAATTTCGACCCAAGCACTTTATCTTTGTGCTGAACAGCGTATTGGTGTGCATTTTATTTCTGGAGGAGGACGTTACTTAGGTAGTATTGATAACCGCCAAGGTAGTATACAACGTCGTATTCGGGGTGAAATAAAACACTTGTATATTATTTGCTACGATATTCGAGAGCAAAAACGTTGGCGCAAAGCTTACAACTTACTCCAAGGATATGGAGAAAGAGTACAATATTCAATTTTTCGTTGCTGGCTTACACAGCGTACACGAGAGAAACTGCGTTGGGAACTCGAAAAAGTATTAGCCACGGAAGATAGTTTACTTTTGATTCGTTTATCGCATCAATGCGTCGCTGGAATAGCTGCTTATAACCGCCCAAACACTTGGTTATGTGAACAAAAGCCTTATCGGATTGTTTAATGTAAGCAAAATATGTCGTGGAGATGGAACAAAAAATAACAATTTATTTGACGATAACTGGTATAGCAGTCCTAAATCATTTGTGAAAATTTAGATTGTAGAATAGACGCGATATATCGCGTCTCTACATTATTTATGCATTAATTTTCTTCAGTTGCCACATGTGGTATTTCAAGTAATAGAAAAAGTAGAAGACCTTGAACGACCAATAAGTTAGTGATAAGGAAGAAAGTCGCTTCTTCGATAGGTAGCCCAAATAATTGGAACCCTGTTGTGTATTTGTCGGAAATGTGCCAAATACCATTAGCAATTGCAATACGGTCAGCAACCCATAAGTATAATGTTGGAACAATGACACCTAACAGCCAAATTCGCTTCATTGCCCATAATGTTGATGTACCAAGAAGCCATTGCAGCGCTAATATCGGAGTAGCCCAAGCTAAAATTAGTCCTAAGTATAACGTGTTATCCCACTGCAACATCAAAAAACCTGTAATAGTTAATGCGGCGCCAAATATAGGCAACAGTACTTTTAGGCTAGACGAAGACTCTTTTTGCACTGCCTCACTTTTACGAGATAGCAAAAAGGACAACCATAGTCCAGTGAGAATAGGTTGAAGTAAGAAAAACAAGTATTCCTCAATCGGCACATAACCAATCGTGCCTACTACTCGACCAATACCGTATCCCCAAATTTCTCGAAAAACTAAATAATTATCCCAAGGTGTAGTGTAAATTAAAGCCATGAGCGCAATGAGAGGAAGCGCAAGCTTTGCCCGATATTCTCCAATGTCCGCAAAAGGTCTTCGTTGAAGCCATGCAAGTACTAAAATTGGTGGAAAGATAAAGATAAAGTGAAATGTAAAGTAACTCATGATAAAGGTATAACTTATGACTTGTTGGCGCCTTTCATAAATCTTGTTTGATGAAAGTTGTGGCACTGCGTGCTGCTTCAAGGATTGTTAATAAGCCGCTACCAGGATGAACCGCACCACCAATCCAGTATAGTTTATGAAGACTATCTGAGCCTGGGGGCGCCCGGAATGGGCCAAGTTGATTCCAGCTATGGGTAAGATTGAAGACGGCGCCTAAGTGGACTTGATAATTATCACGCCATGTTGGAGCAGTATAGCAAGTCTCTGTAACAATATGCTTTTCTAAATTTTCGTACCCTAGTAGAGACATCCGTTTAATAATAAAGTCACGGTATGACTTTTGCTTCGTTGACCAGTCAATGTTATGGAGTGTGTTTGGAATAGGTACTAAAAAAAAGAGTACTATGATAATTGGGCTTTTTGTTTATCTATATATTGACGCATTAGAAAAGTTATACCAATTAACCCAGCACTAACTAGGGTCATGTCGGTTCTGGGTTCTGGTACTGTTTTGGGAATTTGAAATGAGCCTTTTAAAAATGCTCGACCTCTTAAAGGTGCCGTTGGGTCTGTGTTAAGTGGTTCACTTTCGGTAAAGCTGAAAAAACCAGTGGCGCCTGCAAATCTACCTTCACCACCTGTTATTGTCACGGTTCCTGAACCATTTAGTAGACCGTTTGCACTGTCAATAACCGCAGTTGCATTACTCAAACCGACTAACTTGTCACCATTGGCGCCGAAGTACATGTCCATACCAATTGGCAAACCTTGTACACCAAACTGAGCAGCATCCGGAACAAAGGTAAACGTACCTGTTGCAGGATTGAATTGACTATAGTTTGTACTACTAAAATTGGTAAGACCGTAGGGAGCATTTGGATTACTACCTGTGATAGATGCCCTTGTTAGGTCAGATGTGATGGGTTGTAGAATAACCTCTGTGTCATAAAATGTATCGAAGTCAAAGACAGTTTGAGCATCACTTTTTTGCCAAGTCATTCCAACACTTGCGACTGACACAACTGCTGCGACAAGCCATGTATTTACTTTAAAAATAGAGCGCATAAATCTTGTATTCTAAATTTAGAAAACTATGATTGTAACTAATTACACTCGTTAGATTAATGTATTGTTGTAAAATAAGCAATCTTTAACAGCATTTTTATATTACATCTACCTGAAGAGTGAATTATTGTAGAGGCGCACTTAAAATTCAATTATACTTTTATATATAGTTAGAAGTATATTTATTTATGGCTCGTCGTCGTATTTTACAAGAGGGTCAGTCCTATACGTTTCGTTCGTATTTTGAAATGCCGTATGAGGCAGATGAAATCTTGGCAGAATTAGGTTATGCTCTGGTTAGAACACGTCTTGAGTTACCGCGCACTAATCGTCAGTTAGAACGTTTGCAAGAGTTACGGCAGCGTATTAATGATGTATTGCCGCTAGTTAGTTTGAGCAGTGAGACCGCGCGACGTGAAATACTGGTTGGACCTGCATTGCTGGAAGTTGCTCGATACTGTCAATGTCAAGTAAGAATTGAGTATCCGTTGTCAGTAAATGATTGGCTGAAAGGAAATTTGGATTATTTTCTCAAGCGCAATCCAGGATTGTTGGTAGTTGAGGCTAAAAATGATGACTTAACACGAGGATTTACACAGCTTGCAGCAGAGCTAATTGCAATTTCTGAAGTTGAAGAAGGTGATGTGTTTTATGGCGCCGTAACAATTGGTGATGTTTGGCGTTTTGGTCGGTTAGAAAGAACAACACGGCAGATTTTTCAGGATGTTTCATTATATCGGATTCCTGATGATTTAGAAGAATTAATGAAAATTTTGGTTGGAATTGTAGAATTAAGTAATTAAAAATAAACAAAACTTTCCTTGATTATATAACTGCTTTCATATTGTAATAAACCCTTCCAAGTATGTTACTGCTTCTCCCGATACTAAAACCCTCTGATCAAGATTTTTACAGAAGAGCTTTCCCCCTATTTTTGAAAGCTGTAAAGCAGTCATTACTTCCTTATTTAGCTTCTTACTCTAATATGGAATTAAAGAACAATGAGCAGAAGCAGTCACAGGGTCTTCAAAAATGCTAGCCTGTGGTGTGAAAAAACGTGATACAAAATCGACATCCCTTCCTCTGGCAGTGACAACAACACCACCTGGGTCAAGATTAATTTGATTAAGAATGTTTTGATTTGGTTCTATCTGTCGAATCACTTCTTCACTTTCAAACACCAAAACATAATCCCTGGACTTGAGAACTTCAACAGGTTTATATTGGATTGCGTCTAAAATTGCTTGTGGAGCATCACTAACTTCAGGTTTACGCGAAGGTAAATTTAAGGTTAGTAACAGCAAATCAATTGTTACCGTCAGTTCTCCGCTATTCGATTTAAACTGTATTGATGGTTGAGTATAATTCAAATGCCTAAATAAAACGTGTGCTGCTGCTAATGTTGCATGTTCGCATAAATCCATTTCAATTTCTGGTGTAAACCAACGTATTGCAAAACCTTTGTCTAACATTATAAAAAATGCAGTTTCGGCGACTGAGTTTTCCATTGCTATCTGCTGCATAATATCAGTAGGTAGCCAACTTTCAAGCGGGCAAACAACAGCAGGATTACCTAGAAAGACTTTATCCGTAAAAGTATCAATCTGATATGCTGGCAGTTTCATACTGAGCAATGGGTGTATTAAACTACTTTGAGGGAAAATATTTCTACTCTATTTTTAGCAGAAAGCGGCGCCAGTGCTTTGAGATCAAGCTGAGTATTACCAGTTCACATATTATAAATATAATATGAAACAGCCTCTATTCTAACTAGAGGCTGTAACCAACTACCGCTCTAAACGTGCTGGCTGTTAGTAGTAGGCGCCGTTTGTTCTCGTCTATCTATTTCAGCAAGCAATAATTGTTCACGTTCTTCGACCCAAGCTAAATCCTCTAACAGCTTTTGTTTGTGCGCGCGCAATTCTTCTAAACGACGGTGAAAATAGTTTTTGTCAAGGAGATTGTTGACTCGACGTTCTTGTTCTTCCTCTGACATAACACCTGCGGAGGCGTCTTTCTCTAGTTCATATATTTCTTCTTGCCATTTGATTAATTCTTCTCTAGTTTTTACTTTTTTAATTTCCTGTGTCATTGTGTCTTTCCCTTAGTTGAAGCCAAAGTTTCAATTCCTAAGCCTGTATAAATTTGGTCATCGATGTCTATCCGTGTTACTTCTATAATACAGGCTGATTGTAATATTCCTTGAGCATCTTTTACGGCTCTAAAGTCATCACGTCTGCTTAGTAAATCTTCATCAAGTGCTTCCACCTTTGATATACAGTTGAAAAACTTGGTATTTTTCGCGTTTTCTCTATCTCCTTGGTAGTAGAGGTTTAGATACTCCTCAATTTTTCTTATCCATATATTTAATCCCTGTTGGACTTCTGTTGTTGCTCCGACTATATATGAAAAAGTGTTCATTGCTGCACCGCAGTTTGCTATTGAAAAACTTATTTTTTATTATTTCCTATTTTGGAATCAAATTCTCAGTTTTCTCGCTTTTTGTATTATCTTCAAATTATTAAATGTATTAGCTGCTTATCTACATAATGGCGCCTTTGAGTTTCGTCAGTATATCTGCTAGCAAATACCTGGTGATACTTAATTAGTAGGGAAGATATTGTGAGTATTTTAATACAGAGTTTATGTTTTAAAGGCTACTAACTCAATTCTTTTATTATATAACTCTTGTGGAACGGGCATCCCTGCCCGTCCTAATCTACAAACTCTAAACATATATTAAAAAACCCGCTATAACTTTACTTTTAAATAAAGGCAAAATCTTTAAGATGCTACCCTACCCTTCGGAGTATCCTACCCTGCGAGAAAACTCCGTTTACGGATAACGCGAAAACTGCGTTCACGTTCGCGACTTATGACAATCTTAGATGCTACCCTGCGGGAAAACTGCGTTAACGTTTCTTAGCATGATAATCTTAGATGCTTCGTTCCTCAGCATGACAATTTTAGATGCTTCGTTCCTCAGCATGACAATTTTAGATGCTTCGTTCCTCAGCATGACAATTTTAGATGCTTCGTTCCTCAGCATGACAATTTTAGATGCTTCGTTCCTCAGCATGACAATTTTAGATGCTTCGTTCCTCAGCATGA
>ERZ1066137.1139-NODE-1139-length-14235-cov-9.948590_pt1 | contig 14235 bp, 16 predicted proteins | sample MGYA00382784_ERZ1066137 | MGnify/ENA primary metagenome ERZ1066137 (study PRJEB33369, sample SAMEA5778367) | biofilm metagenome | biome: Industrial cooling water; feature: Water cooling tower basin; material: Biofilm | place: United Arab Emirates | collected... | reverse complement strand
CTGGCTCTTCTCGTTCTGCATCGACACGACGATGCCGGTCGGCAGGTGGGTGATGCGCACCGCCGAGTCGGTCGTGTTGACCGACTGCCCTCCCGGGCCGGAGGAGCGGAAGACGTCGACTCGGATGTCGCCCTCGGGGATCTCGATCTCGGCGCTCTCCTCCAGCAGCGGGATGACTTCGACCGCGGCGAAGCTCGTCTGGCGCTTGCCGGCGGCGCCGAACGGCGACATGCGCACGAGGCGGTGGGTTCCGGCCTCAACGCTCAGCGTGCCGAAGGCGTGCGGCGCATCCACTTCGAAGGTCGCCGACTTGATGCCCGCTTCTTCGGCGTACGAGATGTCCATGACCGTCGTCGGGTACCTCCGCCGCTCGGCCCAGCGCAGGTACATGCGCAGCAGCATCTCGGCGAAGTCTGCCGCGTCGACGCCGCCCGCACCGGCGCGAATGGTGACGACGGCGGGGCGCGCGTCGTACTCGCCGTCGAGCAGCGTCTGCACCTCCATCTCGGCGAGGGTGGCCTCGATGCCGTCGAGCTCGCTCGCCGCCTCGGCGGCGGCCTCGGCGTCGTCAGCCTCGCGCGCCATCTCGATGAGCACGTCGAGGTCGTCGAGACGCTGCTGCAGCTCGGTGATGCGCTTGAGCTCGGCCTGGCGGTGGCTGAGCGCGCTCGTCACCTTCTGCGCGTTCGCCGTGTCGTCCCACAGGTCGGGCGCGGCAGCCTGCTCGTTGAGCGTCGCGATCTCCGCCTCCAGGCGCTCGACGTCGATGACGGCGCGGATGTCGGCGAAGGTGCTGCGGGCGGCGGCGATGCGCTCAGAGAAGTCGAGGTCGATCATGGCGGAATCCAGCCTACCGGCGGGGCCGATGGCGGCCCGACGGCGGCCTCGGCGCCGGGGCTCAGGCCGTCGCGGTCGGCAGGCCCTGGAACGCGGTCGAGGGCAGGTCGCGCTCATCGGCGCGCACGCCGTCGAGGATGCGCCCGACCACGGCGGCGGGCGCGTAGCCGACCGGGAAGGCGGGGCGCTCGCCGGCCAGCGGATGCCGCGACAGGTCGGTCTCGGTGTGACCGGGGCGGGCATCCATGACCCGGATGCCCGCACGGCGCAGCTCGCGGGCGGCGACCTGGTGCGCCGCGGCCTGTGCGGCCTTGACCGCGCTGTAGGCGCCGATGCCGGCGGTCGGGGTTTCGGCGACCACACCGCTGATCGACACCACGAACGGGGAGCCGCCGCCCGTGGCGCTCTCGGCGAGCGCCGGGGCGGCCGCGCGCAGCACCCGCAGCGGCGCGAGCACGTTGATGGCCCAGAGGGCATCGAGGGTCTCGTCGGCGGTCTCGGCGAGCGGGCCGAAGGCGACGGCGCCCGAGGCGACGATGATGCCGTCGAGCCTGCCGTGCGCGGTGAGGGCCGCCGCGACGACCTTTTTCGCGTCGCCGGGCTCGGTGAGGTCGGCCGGGATGAGGGCCGCGCCGGCGATGTCGAGGTCGTCCAGCGCGAGCATCGAGCGGCCGGTGAGCGTGAGCAGGGCCCCCGCGTCGGCGAGCTGCCGGGCGAACTCGCGGCCGAGGCCGCCGGTCGCGCCGAGGACGATGATGGATGCACCCGCGAGGTCGGTCATACAGCCGACGTTACGCGCGCACTCTGGGAGCACGCAGAGCGCACTCAGGCTGCGGGGCGCGGCCCTCAGGCCCGGGCGCGCTGCGCGTACTGCAGAACCTCCTGCGCGAAGGCCGCGCCGACGGCGCGCGCCTGCTCGCGGTAGCGCCGGTAGTTCTCGTGACTGCGCTCCGCCTGCTCGTCGGGGTCGACCCCCGCTCGCTCGTAGGCGCCGCGGCCGCCGGCGATCCACGCCAGCTGCGTGGCGAGCCCCACCTCGAGGTGGAACTGCAGCCCCCACGCGGCCGGGCCGAGACGGTAGGCCTCGATGATGCCGTCGGTCTCGCCGAGCAGCACGGCACCCTCCGGCAGCTCGTGACTGTCGTCGTGGTAATGGAAGACCTCCACAGCGCCCTCCTCGGCCGTGCGCGCGAGCGGCGCGATGACCGGGTCGCTCGCGGCCTCCGGGGTGAGGGTGACCGTCGTCCAGCCGTACTCCGACTTCGGGGATGGCTTGAACGCAGCTCCTCCGGCCGCGGCCAGCAGCTGCGAGCCGAAGCAGAGGCCGAGGGTAGGTAGCTCCAGCTCGAGCGCCCGCTGCATGAGCCGCTTCTCGTGGGTCATCCAGGGGTGCTGGGCCTCCTCGTGCACGCCCGCGTAGGCGCCGAGCGAAACGATGCCGCTGAACTGCGCGAGAGCATCCACCGTCGGAGCACCGTCGGGGTCGCGCTGGACGTCCCACATGACGATGCGCAGCCCGGCGTCGGCGAGCGGCTCGGCGAGCTCGTTGAGGTTGTCGTCGACGTCGTGCAGCACGACGAGCACGCGCGGCCGGTCGGAACCCGACGACGCGGTGGGTGCGGTGGTCACGCGGTGGCTTCCTGCATGGCGCGGATGTACTCGCGGATCGTCGGCACGCCCTCGAGCTTGTCGCGGAAGAACGTGTTGACCAGGTTGATGACGCGGGCCTGCGCGGCCTCGACTTCGGCGGTGCGGCGCTCGCCCGCCGACTGGTCCTCGAGGGTGCGCCGCAGGCTCAGCAGCGCGCTGACGATCTCGGCCTCCTCGTCGCCCTCGAGCATCTCGATGACCTGCAGCATGAGAGCGTCGGCCTGGTCGCGCACCGCATCGATCGGGATGCTCGTGCCGGGCTGTGTGGCGTTGTCGAGCGTCGAGATCAGCGACCACACCTGGTACAGGATCGTGGCCGGCTCGTCGAACAGTTCGCGCACGTACGCGGCGTCGAGGTGCCGCCCCGAGAGCCGGAAGATGTTGTACATGCGCTTGGCGGCCTTGCCGTAGTTGAGCTGCTTGGTGAGGTACTTGCGCACCTCCTCCTCGAGCCGCTCGACGTACTCGTCGAGAGCGTCGTCGCTCACGAACTGTGCGACCTTGGCGAAGGTCGGCATCGCGTCGGCGTCGAGATACACCTCCTGGAAGTAGGCGTCGAGGTAGCCGTCGAGCGGGATGATCTCACCGTCGGGACCCTCCCAGGTGACGTCGATCACGTTGCTCGCGTTCGACAGCGCCCTGCGCGCGGGGTCGGCGACCACCCAGTCGAGCTTGCACCAGCCCGGGTCGAGCGCCGCCTCCTGCCAGGTGAGAGTCTGCACGGTGCCGTCGGCGAGGGTCAGCGCGATGCGCTCGGCCTCGATCTCCTCCGGGGTCCAGGTGATCGGCGAGCCCTTCTTGCGCGCGGCGCCGCCGTGCTCGCAGTCGACCGGATAGCTGCCGAGCTTGCCCTCGAGAAATTGGAAGGCGTCGCCGGTGCTCGTACGCCGCGCGGCCGCCCGCATGCAGTCCGCCATGATGCGGCAGGCCTCCTCCCGCGTCGCGGCCTTGATGTTGAGCCGCTGGAAGTAGTCGCAGTCACCGGGGAACGACTGGATCTTCGACTGGGCGGCCGAGCCGCTGAGCGCGAGGGCGCTCTCGACCACACCCTCGGGGCCGGTCACCTCGACGACCTGGCCGATGCGCCGGAACCGCTCGAGGTCGCGCGGCGCGAAGTCGAGCATGCTCACGCGATGCCCGAAGGTGCCGCTCTCGTGCGTGACGATGTGGTCATCGCTGGCGGCATCAGCAGCGATCGCCGCCAGCCACTGCAGGGCGGCTTCCTCGTCGAGCTGCACGCCGAGGCGGGCGGCCGATTCGCGGATGCGCGCGATGTCGTCGTCCGGTGCCACGGGTGGTTCGGGAGTCGGCGGGTCGGGGGTCATCTCGTCAGCCTTCCGATCGGGTCAGAGCGTGCGCCTCCTCGCGCACCGCGCGGAAAAGGGCAGCCTGATCGCGCGCGTCGTCGAGTGCATTATGCGTCAGGTCGATCGTCAGCCCATAGCGCTCGGCCACGAAGGGCATGCTCGTCGCCGGCCAGCTCGACCCGGTCACCCCCAGGTAGTAGGCCTTGATGTCGAGAGCCGAGTGCCCGAAGGGGTTCGTACCGAGGTAGCGGTGGAAGTAGTCGGCCACGAACATCCAATCGAAAGGTGCGTTGAAGCCGACCAGCACCGGACGGTGGGCGGCGGGCGTGACGGCGGCGATCCAGTCGGCGAAGGCGCGCATCGCCTCGCGTGCAGGGGTGCCCGTCGCGCTGAGGCCCCCGAGCGTGAAGCCGCCGACCGCCATCGCACTGGCGAGCTCGCCGTCGCGGTCGGGCTTCAGCTCGGCGTAGAAGTGCGCCGCGATGCTGTCGGGCAGCGGCTCGCTCGGCTCGTCGACGAGGCAGGCGCCGACGGAGAGCATCGCGAAGCCGCTGGGGCTCGGACCGGCCGCCTCGATGTCGACGCTGATGTAGGTGACGGGGTGCTCGGGGTGCTCAGGGCGCTCGGTGCTCACGTGCCCATTCTGGTGGGTTCAGCGGCGGCTCAGTCGAAGACGCTGCGGCTGGTCGCGGTGACCTGCAGCGGGATGCCCTCCGGCACGAACACGCTGAACACGGGTGGCGCCCACTCGGCGGCGAGGGTCACGCGCGCGCTCAGGCCGTCGGGCGTCGACGCGGCGACGAGCCGCAGCTGCTCAAGCGGCGAGCCCGGCGCCTGCTCGAGGTAGTCGGCCGCCGCGGCCCGCACCTCGGGGTCGGTGAGCCGCGGGCGCAGGGTGCCCTCGGCCGTGTGGCGCACCGACGCGAGGTCGAACGACTCGGCCGCGGCCAGCGCGGCGCCGTCCGCGAGGGTGTACAGACGCGTTCGCTCGAGGTACAGCGAGGTGGCGGCACTCACGAGCAGCACCACCGCGAGCGCGAGTGCGCCGAAGCCGGCGACGAGCGGCAGGATCGAGCCGCGATCGTCGCGCGGGTCGAGGCGGAGCATCCGGGCCGCCGGGCGATTCGAGTGGACGCCGCTCATCGGGCGCCCCAGAATCGCGACACCTGCTGCGTCGCGCTCGCCTCGACAGGCACGGCGAGCGGCACGCGGAGGTCGAATACCGGCGGCACGAGCGGCAGCGGCACGCGCACGGCGACCTCGACGGTGACCCAGCCGCGGCGGGTGTGGCACTGGGCGGGGCGCGGGGCGCACGTGATGCGCAGGGCGGCCTCGGTGGCCTCGAGCCCGTGGTCGGCGAGGGCGAGGTCGAGCGCGCGCTGGGCCGCGGCGGCTCCGGCTGCGGTGCTCGGCGCCTGCACGAACACCCGCGCCGCCTGCCGCGCGGCCCCCTCGGTGGCGAGCGTCGCCGACTGGATCGTGCCGAGCGTGAGGATCAGGTACACCAGCGGCACGAGCATCAGCAGACCCGCGACGAGGAACTCGAGGGAGGCGGAGCCGCGGTCTCCGCATCCGTCGCCGCTGCGGGGAGCGTCAGGCCCGAGGACGTCGTCAGCGCAGGGGCTCGAGCGCCGCACGGCCGCTCACCTCCAGCGCGTCGGGCAGCCCGGCCATGCCGATGAGCGGCAGCGGGGCGCGCACCGTGACGATGACGACGGGATGCCCGCCGTACGCCCCCGTACCGGCCGAGATGCTCTGCGCGTAGCCTTCCCCCAGGGCCGTCGAGATGAGCTCGCGCGTGCGTTCGACGCCGGCCTCGAGGGTGGAGTCGGCGAGGGCTCCGAAGCGGGCGCCCTCGGCCGCCGCATCGATGAGGGTGGTGCGGATGTGCAGGGCGAACGCCACCTGCAGCACGCTCAGGGTCACGAGCGTCAGCAGCATGCCGACGAGCACGAACTCGACCGGAGCAGAACCGCGATCCTCGCCCAGGCGCTGCCGCCAGCTCATCGCTAGAAGCCGGTAACGCGGTCGATCGCCTGCTGGAAGACGCCCTGGAGGGCGGGGCCCGCGAGCGCCCAGATGAGGATGACGAGGCCCGCGGTCATGAGGGTGATGAGCACCCAGCCGGGCACGTCGCCGCGGTCGTCGCGCGGGTCGCGGCCGGCTCGGGAGAGGAAGTCGAGGATTCTGCGCATGCGGGCGATTCTGGTAGCGGAGCGACAGCGCGTTGCGGGTTGTCCACAAGGGCGGTTAGAACCCGAGCTGCAGCACCATGAGCCCCGGCCACACCGCGAACAGCACCGTCACGGGCAGGATGAGGAACACCAGCGGCACGAGCATGGTGACCTCGCGGGTGCCGGCGGCCTCGAGCAGGCGCCGCTTCGACTCGTCGCGGGCGTCGAGGGCGTGGGCGCGCAGCACTTCGGCGAGCGGCGTTCCGCGGTCGAGGGCGGCGAGCACCTGGTCAATGAGCCGGCCGACGGCGGGCAGGGCGAGGTCGTCGCGCAGCTCGGCGAGCGCGGCGGCGAGCGGCTGCCCCGCGGCGGCGCGCTGCACGACGCGGTCGAGCTCGCCCGCCAGCTCTCCCGAGCCGGTGCGGGCGACACGTCGCAGCGCCTCCAGGATGCTCTCGCCGGCCGCCACACTGAGGGCGAGAAACTCCACCACGGTCGGAAACTCCTCGACGATGCGCGCCGAGCGGCGGCGGGCCGCGCGGGCGAGGAGGGCATCCGTCGCCGCGATGCCGCCGAGGCCGCCCGCCGCGACCGCCGCGATCGCCGTGACGACCACCGGCGCACCGGCTGTCATCGATCCATTCGTCGCGGCGAGCAACGCGAGCGCGAGGCCGAGGGCGGCGCCGAGCAGGGCGCCGAGCAGCTGGCGCGTGCGGTGGCCGGCGAGCGTGACCGCCGAGCCCGACTGCCGCAGGCGCGTGCGGATGACCTGGTCGCCGCCGAGGGTCGCGGCGAGCATCCGCTGCCCCTGCTCGGCGAGCGGGGCGAGCACCGCCCCCATGACCGGCAGCGGGTCAGAGCGTCGCGCCGTCGTCATCGCCCGGGCCTCGGCGGAGACGTCGACGAGGTAGGGGGCGAGGCGGGCGGCGAGGCGCGGCCGACCGAGGCGCGGGGCGAGCGAGACCAGCAGCCACAGGCCGGTGCCGAGGCCGAGGCCGGCGAGCAGTGCGGCGCCGAGCAGGGGCGTCATCGGAACCACCGCCCCTCTTCGGGCAGCCGCCCGAGCGCGATCATCAGGCGGTAGGCGACGAGCGTCGCCGCGAGGCCGCCGGCCACGAGCACCGTGCCGCCGGGCGTGTTGTACGCGGCGGCCGCCTCGGGCCGGGTGCCGAGCATGAGCAGCACGATCCACGGCGCAACCACGCCCAGGCGCGCGGCGGTGCGCACCCACGACTGGCGGGCGTCGACCTCGGCGCGCACCGCCGCGTCGGCCCGCAGGTACTGCGACAGCGAGCGCAGCACCGTCGGCAGCTCGGTTCCGCCGACCTCGCGCGCCATGCGCACCGTCTCGACGATGCGATCGGCGACCGGGTCGGCGAGCGTTGCCTTGAGCGCGTCGAGGCACGAGCCGAACTGCGCGGTGCGCAGGTAGTCGCGCCGGAATGCCAGGAAGGCTGGGCGCACCGCCTCGGGCGCCGAATCGGCGAGCGCCGCCACCGCCTGCGGCAGGCTCAGCCCGGCCCGCACGCCCGACAGCAGGTGGTCGACCACGTCAGGCCAGACGGCGCGCAGCGCGCGACGGCGGGCGGCCGCGCGGGCCCGCAGCACGAGCACCGGCATGGCCGCCGCGACCACCCCCGCGATCGGGGCGAGCGCCGCCACCGGCACGAGCACGAGCGTCAGGGCTGCGCCGGCAATGCCCGCCATCAGGATGCTCGCCACGAGCACCCCCGGCGCGACGCCGCTCACTCCCGCGCGGGCGAGCAGCTCGGCCAGCGGCTCGAGCAGCGCGCGCCGCGGGGTCGCGGCGCGCGGTCGGCGCGGCCACAGCCACGGGGAGGCGAGGAGCAGCAGCCCGGCGGCGAGCAGCAGCGCGGCGACGAGGGTCATGCGCGGGGGCCGGGTTCGGGCGCGAGGTGGGGCGCGCGGTGGGGCGCGGGGTGGGCGGTGCCCGCGCGGGACGGAGCGTCGGCGGCTCGGGCTTCGGGGGCGGGATCGGGCGCGGGCGCGCGCAGGAGCATCGCCGGGTCGAGGCCCGCGCCGTCGAACCGCTCGAGCCGCGCCGGAAGTACGCCGGTGGGCGCGAGGGTGCCGGAGAGCATCCCGAACAGAGTGTCGGCCTCGATGACCCCGTCGACGACGCGGCCGGTCGGCGCGACGATCTCGGCGACGCGGCGCTGGCCGCCCTTCACGAGCTCGCAGTGCACGACGAGGTCGATCGCGCTCGCGACGGTCGGCACCACGAAGCCCGAGTCGATGTTGCGGCCCGCGAGCAGCGGCAGGGTCGACAGCTTGACGAGGGCGTCGCGCGCACTGTTGGCGTGGATCGAGCACATGCCCGGAAGCCCCGAGTTGAGCGCGATGAGCAGGTCGAGCGACTCGGCCTCGCGCACCTCGCCGACGACGAGGCGGTCAGGGCGCATGCGCAGCGCCTCCTTGATGAGGCGGCGCAGCGAGATCTCGCCCGCCCCCTCGAGGTTGGGCGTGCGGCACTGCATCGCGACGACGTCGGCCGCGGCGAGGTCGAGCTCGAAGGTCTCCTCCACCGTCACGATGCGGTCGCTCGGGCGGGCGCTCGCGAGCATCGCGCCGAGCAGGGTCGTCTTGCCCGAGTGGGTCGCGCCGCTCACCAGGATGTTGCCGCCCGCGAGCACCGTCATGCGCAGGAACTCGGCGGCGAGCGGCGTCAGCGACCCCAGCTCGACCAGTCGCGCGAGGCTGCGGATGCGCTGCGAGAACTTGCGCACGTTGACCGCCCAGTGCTGCCGTGTCACATCCGGGATCACGACGTGCAGCCGCGAGCCGTCGGGCAGGCTCGCGTCGACGAAGGGGCTCGCCAGGTCGACGCGCCGCCCGGTGCTCTGCAGCATGCGCTCGACGAGGGTGCGCACCTGGTCGTCGGTGAGGCTCGCATCCACCCGCTCGGTGACGCCCGCGCGCGCGACGAAGACGGCGTCGGGGGCGTTGATCCAGATCTCCTCGACCTCCGGGTCGTCGAAGTAGGGCTGCAGCGGGCCGTAGCCGGTGAGGTCGGCGAGCACGCGGCCGAGCGTCGCCTGCTCGTCGACGAGCGGCGGCAGGCTGCCGGCGAGCGAGCGCTCGGCGTACGACTGCAGCTCGGCACGCACGAGGCGCTCGGCCGCCGTCGGGTCGGCGGCGAGGTCGAGCCGCTCGGAGCGCACCCGCTCGCGCACGCGCTCGGTGATCACACTCGCGGCACTCGGCATGCCGGTCATTCTGGTGAGGGTCGGGGCGGAGGTTTGATGATTCTCCACAGCGCGCGCCCGGCCCTAGGCTGGGCGCGACCGAGCCCCACACGGGGCCCACCCCACCCCGAGGAGACCCCATGCTCGAGACGCTCGCCGCCGGCGCTGTCGGGCTCGGGGCCGCGAGCTTTCTGTTGCTGGGGGCCGCAATCGGGTGGCTCGTGCGGGTTCAGACCGGGGTCGTCGCCGGGGTGATGGCCTTCGGCGCGGGCGCGCTGATCTCGACGCTCGCGTACGAGCTCGTCGCCGAAGCGCACGCAGTGGGCGGGCTCGCCCCGACCATCGGCGGCTTTCTCGCCGGTGCGGTGATCTACGTGCTGGCCGACCTCGCACTCGCGCGCCAAGGAGCGCGGGCGCGCAAGCGCTCGATCGCGCTGCAGAGCGCGCCGGGCGTGCACGCGGCTCCCGTCGTGCCGGCTGCGAGCGCCGGGGTCGGGCTGGCCGTCGCGATCGGGGCGCTGCTCGACGGGGTGCCCGAGAGCCTGGTGCTGGGGCTGTCGATCGCGGATGGCGGGGCGGTGAGCATCCCGATGCTCGTCGCCGTCGCGGTGTCGAACGTGCCGGAAGGGCTCTCGAGCGCCGCGGGCATGAAGCACGAGGGCCGCAGCGCGCGCTACGTGTTCGGAGTGTGGGGCGGCATCGTGCTCGTCTCGGGGGTCGCGGCGATGCTCGGGTTCGCGCTGCTCTCGGGCGCGAGCCCCGAGGCCGTCGCCGTGGTCACGACGATCGCCGCGGGCGGCATCATGGCGATGGTCGCCAACACGATGATTCCGGAGGCCTTCGCCGCTGACCGCTCGCTCACCGGGCTGTGGGCGGCACTGGGCTTCGCGCTCGCCTTCGCGCTGTACCAGCTGGGCTAAGCCCACGCGGCCCGGAGTGACCTAGGCGCTGAGGGCAGCGCCCGCCGCGTGCAGCCGCGCGATGAGCTCGGGAACCTCGTCGACCGTGCGGCAGAACATCGCCGGCTTGAAGCAGATGCTCGTGTAGCCCTGCTCGACCTGCCGGGGCAGGGCGGCGAGGGCATCGTCGAGGTCGGCCACCGCATCCGGGCCATCGAAGCGGCCCCGGATGCCCCCCACGAGCTCGAGCTCGCTCATCGCCCGCCCGGCCTCGGCCATCGCGCGCTCGAGCCCGGCGAGGTCGTCGGCGGTGAGCGTGCCGAACGGGTTCAGACCGGACCCGTACCGCACGAGCCGGCGCACGAGCGGCGGGTGCATGCCCTGCCCGCCGAACCACAGCGGCGGGCCGCCCGGTCGGAAGGGCCCCGGCTCGAGCCACACGTCGTCGAAGCGGTAGAACTCTCCCTCGTGCCGCACGGGGCCGCCCTGCCAGGCGCGCGTGACGATGTCGAGCTGCTCGTCGAGGATCGCCCCGCGCCGGTGGAAGGGCACGCCGAGGGCCGCGTACTCGTCCTCGTGCCAGCTGACCGTCGGCAGCACGACGAGGCGGCCCTGGGCGAGCAGGTCGAGCGTGCCGAGGTCTTTCGCGAGCAGCAGGGGGTGCCGCAGCGGGAAGATGATGGCGCCGGCCACCAGCCGCAGGGTGGTCGTCGCCTGCGCGATGGCCGACATGAGCACGAGCGAGCTCGGCCAGGCGGTCGCCGGGTCTTGGTTGCCGGGGGCGGCGTAGTCGCGCAGGTTCGCCATGACGCCGTTCGCACCCGCCGAGGGGCCGAGGGCGATGTGGTCGCTGAGCATCACGGCGTCGACGCCGTGCCGCTCGGCGGTCACGGCCAGCTCGACGAGCCCGCCCAGGTCGCGTGCGTCGACGATCGCGTCGTTCTCGGTCAGCACCATGACCCAGCGGATGCTCACACCGGCCTCCTCGCCGTGATCATCGTTCGGCTCCGAACGACACTCGGTGAGACGCTATCGCATGCAGGGAACCCGCGCTCATAAGAAAGTGCGAGAAGGTTCTCGCAAAACTCGCTAGAGTGGGCGAGTGAAGAAGGTCCTTCTCGCGCAATTCACCGTTGCGCCTTCCGGCGCCGAGGTGGTGCGCCAACTCGTCGTCGAGTACACGCACGCTGTACGCGCCGAAAAGGGCAATCGACTGTTCGCCCCTACGACCCGCGTTGATGACCCGAACAGCTACGTGATCTTCGAAGAGTACGAAAACGATGCGGCCTTCGCCGCACACCTCAACACGGCACACTGTGCGGCATTCAACGTCGCGATCGCGCCCTGGATTCGCGGTGGGGCAACAACCCTCATCGACCTCGTCGACATCGAGTCAGAAGGTGGTGCGAGCGGCTCACGTACGCCCGTTCAGGCACCAGAGGGCCGGGACCCGGCGCCCAGATGGCATCGCTAACCGAGCTCGTGCCTCCACGGCGGTTGCGCTCCGGCGCGTGACACGGTGATCGCGGCGCACCTCCCCGCGAACGACAGCAGAGCGTCGACGTTGATCGCCGCGAGAGCACGATCGCGATCAGTGGCGAAGCCGTCGACCACACCCTGGTCAACCAATGCGGCGATGATCCCAGCCATGAACGAATCACCCGCGCCAATGGTGTCGGCAACGTCAACGCGCGGCGGAGCGAACTCCACCACGCGCGAGCTTGAGACGGCGATAGTGGACGCTCCTCCATCGGTCACGACGACGAGTGCCGGCCCGCTGCTCAACAAGCGCTGCGCGGCCTCGACAAGAGTCATGGAGTCGTAGGCCCAGGCCAAATCCTCGGCGCTCGCCTTCACGACCTGCGCGAGCGAGCAGAAGCTCTCTACCCGTTCACGGGCGAGCTCAACTGAGCCCATGATTTGAGGGCGCAGGTTGGGGTCGTAGGTGATGAACACGCCGTCGGCGTTGGCGCGAATCAGTGCGTCGACCTGGGTCGCCCCCGGCTCGAGCACCGTCGCGATCGAGCCTGTATGGATGAGGCGCGTCGCGGGTGCGACGTCGTACGCGTCCGGCAGTTGCCAATGCATATCGAAGACGTATGACGCAGAACCTGCGGCGTCGAGCGTGACCGCCGCCGTCGACGTTGCCCGGTCGACGCCTGTGGCGGTGTGCACACTGTGCACTCCGCTCGCATCGAGGTGTGCGCGCAGCCATGTGCCGTGAGAGTCCGCTCCCAAGTACGTGACCACGTCGACGGGCAGGCCCAATCGAGCCGCTCCTACTGCGACATTGAGCGGGCTACCACCCGCATGCTCGACGACTGAGTCACCCGAACGCACGATATCGACAAGGGACTCGCCGATCACGCAGATTCGCGCGGCCGGCGAGTCGAGAGTGACGCCGGTCTCTGTCACGCGTCAGTGGTTGACTCGGCGTCTGAAGATCCCGTAATCGCCGCGATGAGCGAGTCGGGAGTGAACTCCGACGTCGGGGCATCTCGCACGATTCGACCGAGACGCAGCACCACGATCCGGTCGGTCACTTCGAGCACGTGAGGGAGCGTGTGAGAGATGAAGATGACGCCCAGGCCCTTCGCCTTGGCAGCGCGGATGACATTGAGCACCTCACCCGCTTGACGAGCGCCGAGGTGGTTGGTCGGCTCGTCGAGAATGATCACTTTGCGGGCCCATGACACAGCTCGGCCGATCGCGACAGCCTGACGTTGACCGCCCGAGAGCGCCGACACGGGACGGTTCGAAGCCGGAACCGCGATTCCCACGCGCTCGAGGTCCTCGTGCGCCTCTTTCTCCATCCGCCTTCGAGCGAGAAAACCGAGCTTGCCCAGGATGCCCGGGCTCATGACCTCGCGACCGAGGAACAGGTTCTGCGAGACCGTGAGGTGGGGCGCGAGGCTCGAGTCTTGGTAGAGCGTCTCGATGCCCGCTTCGAGCGCGTCACGTGGCGACCCCCATACGTGCTCGACGCCGTCGAGCACGAGACGACCCGTGGTGGGCTGGTGGGCACCCGAAAGCACCTTGACCAAGGTGGACTTACCCGCCCCGTTGTCGCCCACCAGCCCGACCACTTCGCCCGCGTGAACACGCAGGCTCGCCCCCGTCAGCGCCTTGACCGAGCCGTAGCTCTTGGAGACATCGTGTGCTTCGTAGATCACAGTCTTCGTCATCAGCCTCGCCCATCACTCTTTCGCAGGACCTGAGCCGCCACCGCCGCAGCGATGAGCACGGCAACGACAACCTTCTTCCAGTCGGGCTCGACACCGATCATGATGAGCCCAGACTGCACGGTGAACAAGATGAGAGCGCCGATCACGACGCCCGACAGCCGACCGATACCGCCCATGAGCGACACGCCACCGATCACGACAGCCGCGATCGCGTCGAGCTCTCGGCCGGTGCCCGATGAGGGCGACCCAGCGCCCAGGCGAATGTATACATAGATGCCGGCGAGGCCCGCGAGCGCTCCCGAAAGGGCATAGACCCACGTGAGGTGGCGGGCAACGTTGATGCCCGCAGCGCGCGCCGCGAAGGCGTTGGAGCCAATCGCGTAGGTGTAGAGACCGGCTCGCGCCTTGTGAAGGTACAGGCCCAGCACCGTGACCACGAGGATCACCACGATGAGGGCTGGCGACAGAGGGTTCCACTGCGGTGAGAACGACGAGATGAGGGCGAAGTCGTTCGCGCTACCGATAGGCGCACCCTGCGAGATGACGACCGAGAGGCCAAGCGCGGCTCCCATGGTCGAGAGGGTCGCGATGAAGGGAACGATCTTCAAGACGTTGATGAGGAAGGCGTTGATGAGGCCCACGAGCAACCCGACGCCGATCGAGACGGCGGCGCCGACGAGCAGGCCACCCCAGGCGTCTTGCCCCTTGACCGACTGGTCGAGGCCGAGAACATTCGCCATCGTCCATGCGGCCACCACTCCGCTGAGGCCGATGACGGCACCCACCGAGAGATCGATACCGCCGCTAATGATGACGAAAGCCTGACCGACAGCAATCAAGACGATCGATCCCCAGTCGGTGAGGATGTTACTCGCCGTTGCAACCGAGAAGAACTTCGGTTCGAGGATCGTGAACACGATGATGAGAATCACGAGCACTCCGAGAAGGAGACTGCTCTGCGAAGTCAGAGCATCGAT
>ERZ1066137.1137-NODE-1137-length-14242-cov-9.904490_pt1 | contig 14242 bp, 10 predicted proteins | sample MGYA00382784_ERZ1066137 | MGnify/ENA primary metagenome ERZ1066137 (study PRJEB33369, sample SAMEA5778367) | biofilm metagenome | biome: Industrial cooling water; feature: Water cooling tower basin; material: Biofilm | place: United Arab Emirates | collected... | reverse complement strand
GTCATTAGACTGATGGAATTACCAATTTTTAGATCCCAGATTCAGCCCAAATCTAAAATCTAAAATCTCAAATTCTTATACTCGTCCAGCCAGATGGTTCATCTGTTTCATATTGACCAAATGAATAATTTGACGTGGCGGGTCAATTCTGATCCAGCCTTTACTGTGTAGTTTTTCCATAATTTTGATCGTTTCCTCTACACCGATTCCCGTCACTTGTGCTAAATCCTTAAAAGGAATGTTATAAATTTCAGTGCTGTTCCCATTTACCTCACCGTAGTTTTCTCCCAAGGAAACCAGCGTATTAGCTAACTTAACCGCTGGAGGCTGCTGGCGCAGTTGAATGCGGATGTTAGTTTGGCGCAGTCGCCGTACCATCAATTGCAACATGCGGTGGTGCAGCTGGGGGTCTTTAAACAAGGTTTGAATAAATCGCTGAGCAGATATGCTGAGCAAAGTCACCTCTGATAAAGCCACCACATCGGTAGAACGTGGAGATTCATCCAGAACCGCCATTTCTCCAAAAAAATCACCCCGTCCCAAAATTGCCAGCGTCGCCGCCTCCTCACCGGCAGTGCGTCGGACTTTGACCCAACCGGATACTACGAAGTAAACTGCGTTACCCCAAGAGTCTTCCATTAAAACCGCTCTGCCTGCTGGATATTCGTGATCGACAGCAACAGACAGCAGCCATTCCACGGTCTCTGGATTAGCAGCGTTGAAGAGGGGGAAAAGTTCGCTAAAATCTTCAGTCTGCATGAAAGATCTATAGAAGAATCAACCAAAATGGGCTTAGCTTCTACCATCCTAGTCCAGCTTGTATTCCTGCCATGACAAAATATAGCGGCAAGTTATATTCAGTCCGTTAGCATAGGTTTGGTATCTTTGCCTTTGCCCAAAGGCATTAACCAGAAGCATACAACCCGACATCATACCATCGATCGGCTACATCGGTCGCGCCTCTGTATCTAGACTCACATCTTGCACCTACCCGATAAACAGCCTCCAAATAAATTTGGGGCTGAAAGCTTAAGTTAGCTAAAGCTAACTACAATCAAGGTTTTAACCCGTTGAAACGGGTTGCCTGCTTTCAGATGTGAGTAGAGCTGCCCACAGTTAATCCTCAACTGGTGGAATCTTCCATCGGCTGGCTGGTAGTAATTTGTTTCATGGCATCTAATTGTTGCTCGATGTTTTTGACTAGCTGACTGAGTGCTGGTAGCGCCTCGAGCTGTCCCCCTGTGAAGTTGGGATTTCTAGAAGTGCGATCGCGAATTTCATATACCTTACGCTGGAGTTGCTGGGCGATGTTGAGGGCGTCGCGACAGATATGTTCGGTCTGTTGCTGTTGGTAAAACTTTAAAGCAGCGCCGCGCAAAACTTGCAGCGTTGCTTCTTCTCCGTGATTGGCTGGCATAACTCGCAACCGCAACAGCAGACGGTTTTTTTGATACAGCCTTTCGATTTCCACCTGTTTCGGTTTGTCTACCGTAATCAGGGACATATGAGTTAAGCGCTTTAACTCATTGATTACCCCTTGGAAAACACCGGGGTCGAGTCCTTCGAGAACCGACTGCAAAACGCCGTTTTGACTCCAGAGAATGCGTCCTCGATCTGGATGTCGCTCAAAATAAAGTCGCCCAATTCCCCCCATCAGGATTCGTCCTAGCAGTTCTTGGAGCAATTGTTGCGGCGGTAGGGTTGCCAGAACTTCCACTGGGCTTGATAGGTGCTGCGGCTGAATTTCTAAAACCGGGAGAGTAGAGGCAACCGATGATACTGGTATGGGTTGTGGCAGGGATTGTAACTGAGGCTTTTCTTTTACTTGAGGAGGCGGTGGCGGTGGCGCTGGCGGCGATTCGACTCGGGGAGGAGTCGTGGTTTTCGCTGGTTGCGGTTCAGGAGTAGCTTCTGCTTCTTCTAGCTCATCTGGACTGTAGACGATCAGCGTCGTGCGATCGTGCCTGCCAGTTGGTTGTTCCTGCTTGTGGGAACTCCCTGTGCCTCCAGGTGTTGCTGTTTTGGCAGCGAGGTGCTTGTGTTGCCCGGTATGGTTTAAGTAGGCCGATAAGGCTGTTTGGTGCCTTTCTGATGAAATTGGCTGCGGTACGAGAGAGCAATTCATGTAAGCCAAAATGCGCCGAACGTAATCCAACGCAGCGCTATCCTCTTGGTTAACCATGCCCAGGTTTAGTTGGGTTCCCTTGAGGGACAAAGGCAGGACTTGATGATACAGGCAGGCTTCAAAAGGCAGAATACTGTCTATTAATTGAAACATTTGTTCCGAATCTGCCTCAACCATAGATTTGCCTTGAAGATAAGATGCTTGCCGCTCGTTAGCGCGTTCGGGCTTAACTGGGTTACTGGGTGAGAGCGCCATAATAAAATTCTTAACCATATAGCATCCCCTCGCTTGCCAAAGTTGTGTTTGGCCTTCCTCATTTGACAGAGAAACTGAGGGGTTCGGGTCAATTAGCAGAGGGTTAATCAAACCTGATGGCGGTGTTCGAGCGCTCGCGCATCCAGGTTTGATGATTTTACCAGAGGTATTTCCAGATACGCTCCAGGATGCGATCGCTACACTATCCTGTTTTTCATCGCACTGGTATGATGCGCCCGTTTTACCTTTGTACTTGCAAAGTTTTTACCTAACTTTAAGTTTTTGGTAATCACCGTTCGACTCAACCCTTACAAAGAAGGCCTCAGGATTAATCGTTTAGTTGCGGAAACCAAGGCAAGGCTTTCTTTCGGGCATCTGAGAGGTTTTTACCGCTTGAGCTTGATCCCTCTACCACTACCCTGGAGAATTACTTGTGACTGGGTTATCCTTTACCAACGTCGTACCGACTTCAGTACCTCTATTTCAACTACAGCTGTACCAAGTCTATTTTGGCTAACTTTTGGTAAGTTTGTACAGTAGCGCGCCTCCACTCTTTTCCCTTTTGCCATCAAATACGGTGTATATCCCAGCGAGCTGACCCCGCCCTTAAATAGCGATGGTCAATCGTGGTTTTTAGATAAATTTAAGAGTTTCAGCGCTCGACCAGATTTGCACCCTTAACGATCAAAAGAATATCTATTTTTGATTGGTTTGTCTATGATATATTCAAGGGTTTAAACCAATCTTTTTTTATCAGGATATTTCCCTGCGAGAGCTTTTTATTCTCAAAAGTTTTGCACCATATTACTGAGAAGTTTGCTCCGACGGGCGAAAACATTAGCGCTATCGATCGCCAATGGCGCTAAGACGCACTCCGCAGGTCTTGGGCGGCTAGATAAAGCTTACTCCATTCGCTCATGACTTGATTGGTTCTCGTCTTCAAGCTGGAAGCGATCGCATCAAAGCTTTTCCCCTCTTTCACCAACTCGAGTATTTGCTGCTGCATGGGGGAGAGCGTATCCCAGAATTGCTGCCACTGGGCGGGTGTCATCCCAAAGTGGTGTTCCTTTAAGGAAGTTTCCAGCCAACTAGCGACTAATTCGGGCTGGAGTTTAATCGCAAAAACACGGATGGCGTGGTAGCTAATTTTCTCGCGCAGTCGGTAGACATCGTTAACCGGCTTGTTTAAGGCGCGGGCGATCGCTTCTTGGGATTTGCCTTGTAAGTAAAGGTGCAGCCACCTGACGGCATCTGGGCCTAGCTGTTCCTCTAAATAGGTTTCAAATTTCTCCTTGACAGCATTGCGCGCCGCCTGTTGTTCTTCTTGAGCTTGCGCTTCTTGATATTGGGCGATCGCTTGCGTATCGAGCAAGCTTACCGGATTATCGGTATCATCTGGCACAACTTCTTCCGAAACCAAGCGTACCAGATCGCCTGTGGGTACTTGGGTAATGCCACCCCGCCCAGAGCGACGCAGGTAGTTAACAAAACGATAAAGGATTAAAGGTTGGTTGCGAATCGGTCGCAAACAGTATTCTTCAGTCGCCGCCAGCAGCAGCGCGTTCCACAGGCGCGAATTTTTGGTACATTGGGCGATCCAGGCAACTTGTTGTTGCAGGTAGCGATCGCTGTTGAGTAATTCTTGAATTACTTCTTGCAACACATCGACTACAGCCCGCTGGCGATCGCGACTGAGCGCTACCCAAGTCCTAATCTTATTCCGCAGCATCACTAAACTGCCCAGCCGAGTCATCAGATTGCGATAAGCGCGCTCTTGAGTCACTCCTAAATATCGCTGTCTTAAAATGCGGTAGCGATAATCCATTGCTTGCCAAGCAATTTCCAACTCGCTCTTAGTCAGCGAATCAAACCGCTCTACATCTTTTCCCAACAGCCAGCGAATAATACTCTCGCGCGTTGCTGGGCTTTCATTTGGACAGTCTGCCACAAGGCGATCTCGCCATTTTTGTGCTAGTTCTTCAGCTAGTGTCATCAATTTGTCCTCCTGAACCCCCTACTAACAGAGTTTGCCCCAGAACGTATACGAAATCACTCACCCATCAGGGTTAGCGCTGGGGGAGCTGAGGGAGATGGGGGAGCTTTCTTGAGCTGGGGGAGCTTTCTTGAGCTGGGGGAGCTAGTGAAGAAATTAGTTTTACTTCCTTGTCTTCCTTGTCTCCCTTGTCTCCCTTGTCTTCCTTGTCTCCCTTGTCTCCCTTGTCTCCCTTGTCTCCCTTGTCTCCCTTGTCTCCCTTATCTCCCTTGTCTTCCTTGTCTCCCTTGTCTCCCCACTCCGACGGCAAACCCCTGCTATTTGAATATACGTCTGACCCGATCGAACTTATGCAACGTGGAGCAGAAGCAATTGAATTATTTATTTACTTCATATCCCATGACCGATGCCCCAAATTGCGTGTTTAAGATCACAACAAATTCACGAGTTAACTCACCCGCCTTATATATGACATTTTGTTAACTTGAGTTTAGTGTTCCCAAAATAGTTATCACCTTGCCTGTTGTGAAATTATGCCTCTACAGCCAATCGAGACGCACCTGCCAAAACTAGGGCAAGAGCCAGATCTAATTGCCAACCAGAACCAGTCGGCGCGAGCCTGCTTCGACCCGTCAGGGCGGCTTTTTGCCTTCAATGAAAGATTTTCTCAGCTTTGGGGACTTTCCTCCGATTGGCTGCTCTTATCGCCTGATTGGGAGCAGGTATTTTCCCAATTGGTAAGGCGGGGCTATTGGGATGAGGAGCTTTTAACACAAATTGTTAAAGCATTAGATTTGACGGAAATAGACACTGTTTCGTTCTGCATCTTGCAAAAAAATCGCACTTACCTGGAAGTTTACGTCACGGTTACTGCGGATGGAGGACGCCAGTTTGATTTTTGGCAGATCGGCGGCGAGGAGCGCCCCCAAGCCAGCTATAACCCAGAGGTGCGCCGGTTGACATTTTTGTTGGGACTGATGGAACGGCTACAACCTGCATCCGATTTGCGAGAAATCGGTCAGTTTGCGCTTTCCTACCTGGTAGAGACAATGGGTGCAGCCTTTGGCGATGTCAAAGTGATCGGCGGGACTGGATCGGATCGCACTGCTGGGATGTTAACTAACCACATCTCGGGTCAATTTATTGCCACCCACGGCGAATATGCGATCGCAGAAATGCAGCAGGTGCTGAAACAGGGTATCCCCTACGGTCAAGGGTTACTCTGGGAAGTGGTGGAAACAGGAAAACCGCTGTTTGTGGAAGATTATTACAACCATCCCAAAGCAGTAGCAGGATTTCGCCATCCGGGAATTGGTCAATTGGGTATCTTTCCCATTCCCAGCGCTGACGGTACGATTATCGGCGTCTTAACGCTGGAATGCCGCACCAACATGAAACTGCAAGAAGCACCCCAACAAGATATGCTAATGGCGGCTTGCCGCATGTTGGGAGTGGCAGTGGAACGCGCCCAAGCAGAAGAGCGTTTGCGCCAGGTTAACGAGGATTTAGAGCGGGCTTCCCAGCTAAAATCCGAGTTTCTCGCTTCGATGTCCCACGAACTCCGCACGCCGCTGAACAGCATTCTGGGATTTTCCGATTTGTTGAGCAGGCAAATTGGAGGGAATTTAAGCGATCGCCAACTCGGCTATGTCCAGATTATCGAAAAAAGCGGTCACCATCTGTTGCAATTAATTAACGACATTCTGGATTTGTCCAAGATTGAAGCCGGTAAGGTAGAACTGGATCTCGCCCCTGTCTCGATTCAACATCTGTGTACCGAATGCTTGAAAATGATCCAGCCGCGGGCGGATAAAAAGCGACTGGCGCTTTCATTTGAACTTGACTACCGCCTACAACAGGTGGTTTTGGACGAACGTCGAGTTTGCCAGATGTTGATTAACTTACTCTCCAATGCAGTTAAGTTTACCCCAGAGGGGGGATATATTAAGCTCAGCGGTCGCATGGCTTATGGCGCCCAGTTGCTAAAAGAATATCGCCCCGATCGCTCTTTGATCAATCCTCAAACCCCTTACCTATGTCTGGAAGTCAAAGACTCTGGTATCGGCATTGCTAAAGATAAGTGGCACTTGCTGTTTAGATCGTTCCAACAGATCGATGCTTCCTTAACCAGAAGTCACGAAGGTACTGGGTTAGGATTGGCGTTGACCAAGCGATTGGCAGAACTCCACGGCGGTAACGTTTCGTTAGAATCAGTCGAACATCAGGGTAGCAGTTTCCGCATCTGGTTACCGATGACCGAAATCCAAAAGCCACCAGTCGTAGGCAGTCAGTGGTCAGCGTTTGCGGGTAAATTACAACTAACTTCTGACAGCCAAAAACTGACTGCTCATAAACGGGTTTTAGTGGTGGAAGATCAACCCTATAACCAACAACTCCTGACTGAGGTACTAGAGTTGGAAGGTTACGGAGTTGAGTTAGTCTGCGACGGGCGCGCGATGTTGGAGCGAATTGACTCGTCCCTGCTGTCGCCCCAATCCCTGCCAAATTTAATTTTGATGGATATCCAACTGCCAGGAGTAGATGGTTTTGAGCTGATCCGGCAGATGAAGGCTCACCCTTTGTGGCAAAAGATACCCGCGATCGCTGTCACCGCAATGGCAATGGCAGGCGATCGCGATCGCTGTATCGCCGCCGGTGCCGACGCCTACGTCAGCAAACCCTTAAATATCGAGCAATTACTCTCTGCCATCCGTTCTTTTTCCATGACAAGGGGATAAAGTTTAGGAGCAGAGGTGCAGAGCAGACAAGGAAGACAAGGGAGACAAGGGAGACAAGGGAGACAAGGGAGACAAGTATAAGTAATTACTTCCCCAGCTCCCTCAGCTCCCTCAGCTCCCTCAGCTCCCCCAGCTCAAGAAAGCTCCCCCAGCTCAAGAAAGCTCCCCATTTCTGCCAGAAGTCCGATCCTGATGGCGATAAATTTGTGTTTTAATGATTGTTGGTATAATTGTTGCGTTTTGTTAAAAAGCTTTAAAATCCCAGCCAAAAAGTATAATTAGATACAGTCAATCTGACGATCGATCGGGATGAAGCGGGTGCATCTACTTTTAGCGGCTGGGGTGCCACTACCCTATCAAAAGTGCGTGGTTAGTGCCATTGACTGCTGCCAGATCGAGATAGAAAAATCCATCTGCCGCTGAAATTGAGAGCCAGATTTATGCAAGACAACCCGCCGCGCATTCTACTCGTAGATGACGAGCCTGATAATCTCTACTTGTTGGAAGAACTGTTAAATTCACAAGGGTATATCACCCTGAAGGCTGCTTCGGGAAGCGAAGCGCTAGCGATCGCAAGAAACGAGCTTCCGGACATGATTTTACTGGATGTGATGATGCCAGGGCTGGATGGGTTTGAGGTTTGCCAGCAACTGCGGATGGATGCAAGACTGCAAACAGTGCCGATTATTTTCTTAACAGCGCTGCGGGATGATACATCCAGAATGCGGGGATTGGAGTTAATGGGCGACGACTATTTAACCAAGCCGATTAACCATAAGTTGCTGTTAACGAAAATGGCTAGCCTATTGCGACTGCAACAGATGCGATCGCGTAGCGTGCCTTCACAGCTAAACGAACCAACCAAAACTCAACTATCAGAAGCTGGGAATATTAATCAAATGCTAGCAGAAAAATTGCGGCTGTTTGTTCCGGATCAATTATTACGACGCATCGCACCCAAAGGTTTAGAATCAATTCAGTTAGGAAACGTTAAAGAAGAACAAATTGCGGTTTTATTCTGCGATATTCGCGGATTCACCAGCATTTCTGAATCTCAATCAGCGGAAGAAACTTTTAAATGGTTGAATGGCTTCTTTACCCGGATGAATGCTTGCATTAATGCTAATAATGGGTTTATCGATAAATATATAGGCGACGCAATAATGGCAATTTTCGATCGCCCAGGGCACGCCCAAGATGCTATAAGTGCGGCGATCGCCATGCAACAAAGCGTGAAAGAATTTAATCGAAATCTAGTAGATTACAATCTAACTAAACCGATTAAAATTGGGATTGGAATTGATACGGGAATTGCCGCTATCGGTGCTTTGGGTGCCGAGGGACGCCTAGACTCGACTGCGATTGGGGATGTGGTGAATACGGCGGCGCGACTGCAAGAGTTAACCAAAGATTACGGCTGTGGGATTATTGTCTCGAAGGCAACGATCGCGCGCTTAGATCGACCAGAGTTATTTTACCTGCGATCGCTCGGCTGCGTCGTGCCTCGCGGCAAACAGCAAGGGCAAGAACTCTATGAAGTGCAACCAATTGCACCGCAGCTGGCGATCGCTGAACCGATCTTAGAGCCTGGAGTGCAAGCGAGTCCGGCAGGAACGATTTAATTTTTACTTGCTAAAAGGCCAACCAGATTGCTTATCGTAGTTGGAAGCGATCGCCAGTAACAACCCACCTAGTATAAAAAGTGGCAAAGGTGGGGATAAGTGTTTCGCCCACTCCAACAGTTGTCCCAATACAAACAGCAACAAGACACTAGCCAGCCAGATTTTCATTTTTATACCTCGCCTCAACGCCAAAGCTGGCGCGATCGCTACATAGTTTAGATTTTATCTCCTGTCCGGTTAGTTGGTTTCCAGTGGTAGAGTGATACAAGGGAAAGTCGCGCTCTACAGGAGATTTTTACATGGATGTTACAGTTTCACCTGTTAAACTTAAGTATGCGATCGCTCAATCAGTTGAAATCGATGGCGTCAATATTGCCTATACCTATGTCAAAGTTAAAGTGCAAAATCTAGAAGCACCCAAAACAGTAGAAATTCTTTATAAAGATCGATCTGGAACCTGGCTAACTGCACCTATAGATTTCAGCTCCAATTATGGAGATTATGACGTTTTTGAATCGATTAATGCTCCTTATGCCGCCGAATTTGCCATCAGATATACCGTAGATGGAGTTGATTACTGGGATAGTAACTACGGCACTAATTATAAATTAGTCACTAACGATAACATCATAGGGGCAAATGTAATTCTCAATAAAGCTACGGTTAAAACCGATATAAATTCTGGCACTTATTGGCTAGAAGGTGAGATTTACGTTAAGAAAATTTCTTTTAACAAGAGAATAGGTGTAATATTTTCAGGAGATGATGGTAACTCCTGGTTAGAAACAAATGCTACCTACCAAGGAGTAGAAATAGAAGGAGCATATGACATTATATTTAATACGGCAATAGAAGTATGGAAATTTAAAACACCGGCTCAAAATTATCCTGCTGAACCAGATTATTTTAGATTGGCTGTTTATTATAAAAACGATGACACGGGCGAAACCTATTGGGACAATAATTTTGGGCAGGATTATAAAATCAGCAAAGTCAACGGTGCAACGATTGAATAATTAACGCAAGTTGCTAGTTATAAAAGCGATCCCCCCAACCCCCCTTCCCAAGGGGGGCTTAAGAGAAGGTAAGAGGGATTTCCCCTGTTTCTAAGATGGTAAACGGATTCTTAGTCCCCCTTATTAAGGGGGATTTAGGGGGATCTCCAAAGACTAACCTTATAACTAGCAACTTGGATTAATTAACGCAAGTTGCTAGTTATAAACTTTGGCGGTGCTAATTGCTAATGGCTAATTGCTCATGGCTAATTGCTCATGGCTAATCAAGCATTTTTACTCACATTAGCCATTAGAAACGCCCCCAGGCTGAAGCCTGGGGCTATACAAACAAAGGCTGCCTCCGCAGCCTGTAAGAATTTTAGCCTGCGTAGGCAGGCTTTGTTTGTATAGCGGCATCCTTTAGGGTGCCGTATTGTAGCGAAGGTATTGTTAGAAAAACCGGGTTTCTGGCGATCGCGAAAAGTTAAACTAGGTTGTAACTGGGTGTAAAGGGAGATTGATTCCGTGGGACAAGTAACGCCTGAAGTCGAGCAGCGAGTTGAACAATTAAGGCAAAAACTCCAGGAAGCAAGTTATGCTTACTACGTCCTGGATGCTCCGATTATGGAGGATACTGTTTACGATCGCTTGTATCGGGAACTGCAAGAGTTAGAAACCCAGTATCCTCAATTGATTTCCTTAGATAGTCCGACTCAGCGCGTGGGAGAAAGACCAGCAACCCAGTTTACCTCGGTGCGACACAACATTCCCCTCTACAGTTTAGAAAATGCTTTCAATATCGAGGAATTTACCAGTTGGGAATCACGTTGGCGGCGTCAAGCAACTGAAATTGATGCGTTTGAATATGTCTGCGAACTCAAAATAGACGGCAATGCCCTGGCTTTAACTTATGAAAATGGAGTTTTAGTCAGAGGTGCAACGCGGGGCGATGGAATTACTGGGGAAGATATTACCCAGAATGTGAAAACAATTCGCGCCATTCCACTGCGACTGAATATGAAAGCACCGCCGCCAGTTGTAGAAGTGCGGGGAGAAGCGTTTTTACCGATAGAAGTATTTGAACAAATTAATCAAGAAAGACAACAAGCAGGAGAACAGTTATTTGCTAACCCTCGCAACGCGGCAGCGGGGACGTTACGCCAGTTAGATTCTAGAATTGTGGCGCGCCGCAAGTTGGATTTCTTCGCCTATACTTTGCATCTTCACCAATTACCAATTACCAATTACCAATTACCAGTTACCCAATGGGAATCTTTAGAATTCCTCCAAGAGATTGGGTTTAGAGTTAATCCGAATCGTAAAGTTTGTTCTTCGTTAGAGGAAGTGCGAGATTATTACAATTACTGGGATACCGAGCGGCGGAATTTACCCTACATGACAGATGGGGTGGTAGTAAAAATCAATTCCTTCGCGCTGCAAGAAAGATTGGGATTTACTCAAAGATTTCCCCGTTGGGCAGTGGCGTTAAAATATCCCGCAGAAGAAGCACCTACCCGCGTTGAATCTATTACCGTACAAGTGGGAAGAACTGGGGCGCTGACGCCGGTGGCGGAATTAGATCCGGTACAATTAGCGGGGACAACGGTGTCGCGGGCGACGCTGCATAATAGTTCGCGCATCCAAGAACTAGATTTACACATCCGCGATACGGTTATCGTTCGTAAGGCGGGGGAAATTATTCCCGAAGTTGTGCGAGTGTTGGCAGAATTGCGCCCTCAAGACGCCCAGCGCTTCCAAATGCCTAGCAATTGTCCCGTTTGCGGAGAAGCTGTAATTCGCCCCGCAGGCGAGGCGGTAACGCGCTGCATTAATGCTTCTTGCGAAGCAATTTTAAAAGGTTCGCTGGTTCATTGGGCAAGTCGCGATGCTTTGGATATTAACGGCATGGGGGACAAATTAGTTCAGCAATTAGTGGATAAAAAAGTAGTGCAATCGGTGGCAGATTTGTACGATTTAACCGTCGAACAGGTAATATCTTTAGAGCGCATGGGTAAGAAGTCTGCTGAAAAATTGGTAGATGCGATCGCATCCTCAAAATCCCAACCTTGGGCGCGAGTACTCTACGGTTTGGGTATTCGTCACGTTGGTAGCGTCAATGCTCAAACTTTAACCGATCAATTTCGTTCTGTTGACCAATTGGCGAAAGCATCGGCAGCTACTATTGAAGGAGTTTACGGCATCGGCCCCGAAATTGCTCAATCTGTCTACCAATGGTTTACATTACCGGCAAATCAAACTTTAATTCAACGCCTCTTAGCTGCTGGATTGCAACTAGCTACTGGGGATAGGCAAGATATCAATACCGCAAAAGCGGAAAATTTAGCTTTTAGTGGGAAAACTTTTGTCATCACGGGAACTTTGCCAACTTTGAAGCGGGATGAGGCGAAGGAGTTAATTCAAAAGGCGGGCGGGAAGGTGACTAATTCGGTTAGTGCTAAAACTGATTTTTTAGTCGTAGGCGAAGATGCTGGTTCTAAATTGGAAAAGGCACAAGCGTTAGGAATCGCCCAGTTGGATGAAGCGCAGTTATTGGAAATGTTGAATAATTGAACCGCTCCAGGCGCAGAGGACGCAGAGAAGAGGTTTTGAGTCGTTTTGCTTACAATAAGTGTAGTTTAAAGAGTTGTTGATATGGTTACTCAAGCATCCACGCCTACGCCACAGCAAGTGCAGGCTAGCAATAAAGTGATTTTGAATGGGGTTAGCTGGCAAACTTTTAAAATATTAATGTCTGAGGTGGGAGATAATCGCGCTTGGAGAATTACTTATGACAGAGGAGTGTTAGAAATCAGGATGCCACTTTTAGAACATGAGGTGCCTAAAGGATTGATAGAGGATTTTATTACAGCTATCGCCGATCAGCTAGAAATTGAGGTTTTCAAAGCGGGTGCTTTAACTCTTGAACGAGAAGATTTAACCCGCGCTGTAGAGCCAGATAGCTGCTTCTATATCCAAAATGAATCTACAGTTAGAGGTTTGGAAGAAATTAATCTGCCTAACAATCCACCGCCAGATTTGGTAGTGGAGTCAGATAATACCAATTCTTCTCTAAACAAATTACCAATTTATGCCTCTATAGGAGTTCCAGAAATTTGGAGATACCGAAAGCAAACCTTACAAGTTTATCGGCTATTAGAGGGGGAATACGAACAAACAAATCAAAGTCTGGCTTTTCCTTTTTTACCTATTGCAGAAGTTCCGGGTTTTATTGAGCAAAGTAAAACCATAGGTCAGCGTTCGGCTGTGCGATTGTTTCGCCAACGAATCCAAGAAATATTGCAAAATCAAAGTTAGCGATCGCTTTAAATCTAAAATCTCAAATCTACCATCTAAAATCAATTAATGTTGCATCAAAGTTCTGGTAAGTGGCGTTTAGGTCTGGCTCTATCGCTTGTAACTGTAGTTTTGTGGGGTGTTCTACCTATTGCCCTGACGGTGACGCTGCAAGCGCTTGATGTGTATACGGTAACCTGGTTTCGCTTTCTATTTTCATTTGCCATACTAGCGGTTTATTTAGCCGGGAAAAAGCAATTACCACCCCTTGACAAATTGCGGTCGATGCCCTTTGGGTTGCTAGCGATCGCAATTATATTTCTAGCTTTGAATTACATCCTTTACCTACAAGGATTAGCCCTGACTGCACCGGCGAATGCCCAAGTTTTGATTCAACTAGCTCCGGTTTTAATGGGTTTGGGAGGTTTGGTAATTTTTAAGGAACGTTATACGCTGGGTCAATGGGTAGGAGTGGGCGTATTAACCCTGGGATTTGTGCTGTTTTTTAATGAAAGATTGAGCAATTTGATTGCAGCTAAAGGGCAATATTTGTTAGGCAGCGGGATTATTGTCATCGCAGCCGCAGCCTGGGCAATTTATGCTTTGGCGCAAAAGCAATTATTGCAAAAATTACCTTCTTCTAATATCATGCTGCTGATTTATGGCGGCTGCGGGTTATTATTTACCCCGTTTGCTCAGCCCCAATCGCTGCTAACAATGAGTCCGCTACATTGGGGAATGCTGCTTTTTTGTACTTTGAATACCGTCGTAGCTTACGGATCTTTTGCCGAAGCTTTGGAACATTGGGAAGCTTCGCGGGTGAGTGCCGTATTGGCTTTGGCTCCGATTGTGACTTTAATATCGGTTTGGGCTGTAGGTTGGCTAACACCAAATTTAATTGCAACGGAAAAGATTACAATATTGGGAGTTTTTGGCGCGGTTTTGGTGGTAGGTGGATCGATAGCGATCGCTTTAGGAAAAAAATCTTCAACAGTGGACAGTTGACAGTTGACAGTTGACAGTTGACAGTTGACAGTTGACAGTTGACAGTTACCTCTTGCTAAAGAGAGGAGGATGGTAACTAAGCTCACATCTTGCACCTACCTGATAAACAGCCCTGAAATAAATTTCGGGCTGAAAGCTTAAGTTAGCTAAAGCTAACTACAAATCAACGTTTTAACCCGTTTCAACGGGTTTTAGCTTTCAGCCAGAAATTTATT